>Ga0335075_10003756_pt1 | contig 23923 bp, 22 predicted proteins | sample Lox_Sample_24_FD_206723 | JGI IMG/M metagenome (GOLD analysis project Ga0335075, IMG submission 206723) | Soil microbial communities from Loxahatchee National Wildlife Refuge, Florida, United States - Lox_Sample_2.4 | ecosystem: Environmental > Terrestrial > Soil > Wetlands | place: USA...
ACGATTTATCGTGATCGTGGTAGCTAACCCGCACATTATGCGGGCCAGCTACCATGATCATGGGAACCGGGCCCGGACGTGCGCGGCGAAGCGCGCCCTCCGCGTCAAGACCATCGCACCTTCATGAGGTCCTGCCAGAGCCGCAGCGCAGCGGGGTCGCCGCTGACGGCCATCGCGTCAGGACCCTGGCCAGGGTGCGGCAGCCGGTTCCAGAGCAGCAGGTAGAGCTCTGCAGCCGGGCCGGTTACCACGCAGTCTGCGGCGGCCGCTGCCGGCGCGGCGGCGGTCGGCCGGCGCTCGGCGGTGCCGGCGCCGACATCCACCAGCCATTCCCCGCCGGTGTCGGTCGCCTGCACGAGCAGCGCGCACTGCCGGTCCGCACGCGCGCGGCCGCGTGCCCAGAAGCCCATGATCAGCTCGTCGATGCCGTCCGCGGCGAACGGGGCGGGAAACGGGCTCACCTCGCCTGCGGCGCCTTCGGCGTCGACGCGGTGGATGGCTGTCTCGTGCGCCTGGCGGCGAGCCCAGAACGCCAGCGGCGACGGCGCGGGAAGAAACGTCCAGCAGTTCAGCCCGTGGTCCGCGGACCGGAGCGCCCGCACGAGCTCGGCATGGCCGTCGCGGAACCACCCGAGCACATCGGCGTCACCGGGCCCCGCGCGCAGCACCTCGTCCTCGGCGAGATCCTCGCCCATCTCGCTGCGCCCGTCGCGCACGTAGCCCGCAGCCCACCGGTGCACGTAGCCGATGTGCCGCAGCAGGTCCCCGACGTGCCAGGCCGGGCACGAGGGGACCGGGGCCGCGAGGCCGGCCCGGCCGGCCGCGGCGGCAAGCAGAGTGCCGTCCTTTTCCAGTGCGGCGATATGCTCCTCGGGCTCCACCCGACCATCGTGACGCCCGTCAGCGGTTTCTGGCCGGCATTCGGCGGTCCTCGTGGTGTTAGTGTCCGGTAATGACCTGGTCCGCCTACGGGGAGTTCCTGGCTTTCGCCGCCGTCCTGGTGCTGATACCCGGCCCGGATTTCGCGGTCGTCACCAAGAACACGCTGGCCGCAGGCGGGCGTCGCGGCAGGTGGGCGGCGCTCGGCGTGGCCAGCTCCAACCTCGTCCAGGGCACCGCCGCGGCGTCGGGAGTCTCCGCGCTGATCGTCCGGGCCCAGCCGGTGTTCGAGGCGATCAAGTGGGCCGGGGTGGCCTACCTGGCCTTCCTCGGGGCGCAGGCGATCCGGTCGGCGATCCGCGGCCGCTACCTGCCGCTCGACGCGGCAGGGCCTGCGCTCGCGGGGGCGGCGTTTGGCGGCTGGCGGCAGGGCTTCCTGTCTAACATCACCAACCCCAAGGTCCTCATCTTTTACCTGGCGGTGCTGCCGCAGTTCCTCGCGCCGGGCGCCCCGGTCGGTTGGGTGCTGGCGTTCGCCTGGAGCCACGCGGCGCTGTCGCTGATCTACCTGCTGACGCTCACCACCGGCCTGCACCGCGCCCGGCAGCTGCTGCTCCGCCGCAGGGTCCGCCGCAGCCTCGACGGCGTGACCGGGGCGGTGCTGATCGGGTTCAGCGCGCGCCTCGCCGCCGAGCACGCCTGACCGGACGGCGGCACCGGGTACGTGGCGCCCTTCCGCTACGTCGTGGCAGGCATGCGCCTGGTCATTCCGGCTACCGCCAGCGCGTTGAGCACCAGGATGCCGAGCACCACGGACGCCGCGGCGGCCGGGCCCAGCTCGCCGGCGGGCGCGGTCGTCAGGTACAGGCTGCCGAGCGTGGCCACGCCGAGGGCGAGCGAGCTCTGCTGGGTGGTCGCGAGCACACCGCTGCCCACGCCCGCCTTCCGCGGCGGCACCTCGGAGAGGACCGCCCCGAACAGCGGGCTCATGATCAGGCCCTGGCCGACCCCGGCCACCAGCATCCCCGGTGCCAGCCACAGCACGTCAGGGTGCGGCCAGGTCCTGGTCAGTTCGCCGATGATGGCGAGGAGCCCAGCGGACTGGATCAGCGCCCCGGCGGTCAGGGTCCGGCGGCCGAACCTGGCCAGCAGCCTGGCGGTGCTGAGCGAGGCAACCAGGAATCCGAGCGCCATGGGAACGAGGATCAGCCCCGCGTCCACTGCGGAGATCCCGCTGCCCTCCTGCAGCGTCAGCGCGATCACGAACATGAACCCGCCGAAGCCGGTGAAGAACGGGACCGCGAGCAGCAGGCCCCGGCGCATGCTGTGCACCCGGAGCAGCGACATCGGGACGAGCGGCACGCCGCCGCGGTCCTCCAGGCCGCGCTCGGCCCTGACAAAAGCGATCGCGGCCAGCGGCGCAGTGGCCAGCAGCGCGAGCGTCCACAGCGGCCAGCCGAGCGAGCGGCCCTCGGTGAGCGGGATGAGCAGCGCGAGCATCGCCCAGCCGAGCAGCAGGGTGCCCCGCCTGTCGACGGGCGCCGGGTCCTCGGAACGGCTGTCTGGCACCAGCCGGGACGCCATCACGACCCCGACGATTCCCACCGGGACGTTCACCAGGAAGATGGGCCGCCAGCCCATGCCAGCGATGTCCGCCGACACCAGCAGCCCGCCGAACAGCTGTCCGACGACGACGGCGATCCCGCCGGTCGCGCCGTAGGCGCCGAGCGCGCGCGCCCTGGCCGGGCCGGTCCTGGTGGCCTGGATGGTGGAGAGCACCTGGGGGAGCATCATCGCGGAGGCGGCGCCCTGCAGCGCCCGGGCGCCCACCAGGGCGTTGATCCCGGGGGCGACCCCGCAGGCCAGCGAGGTCACGGTGAACGCGGCCATGCCGGCGATGAACAGCCGCTTGCGGCCGACGGCGTCGCCGAGCCTGCCGCCGACGACCAGCAGCAGGGCATAGGCGATCGCGTACCCGGCGACAACCAGCTGGAGCATGCCGGCCGGGGCGTGCAGGTCACGGTCGATGGTCGGCAGCGCGACGTTGACGATGAAGAAGTCGGTCATCGGCAGGAACACGCCGATCAGCACGGTCACCAGGCCCAGCGTGGACAGGGCAAGGCCGCTGCTGTCGGGATACCTGCCGTCGAGGCCGCGGTCCCTGGGGAGCGGTTCCGCGAGGCCGGCACCGGCGTGGCGGCCGGCGACAGCGGAGGGCTCGCCGCCGCCGTTCGCGCGGGCGGCCCAGTCAGGTCGGGAAGTCATGCCACCAGCGTGCGGGAAATCTTAGCCAGGTACCAGGAGCCTGGTTATCCTGGTACTGGCAGACACCTGGCAACAGCACACATGCTGGGACATGGTGGGTTAACGACGGGCGGCAGGGCGCCCGCCGGCAAGCGGGAGGCGCGGTGAGCACGAGCGGGCTGGCAGGCACGGAAGCGGCGGCCGCGGCCGAGCCGTGCGGCCCGGACGGCAAGGTCATCCGCCAGGTCGACGGCAGGGAGGCGGCCGAGCTGCGCCGGCGCGAACTCGGGGTGTTCCTGCGTGACCGGCGCGAGCGCATCGCGCCGCAGCAGGTGGGCCTCACGCCGATGGGCCGCCGCCGGACTCCCGGGCTGCGCAGGGAGGAGCTGGCGCAGCTCGCGGGCGTCGGGGTGACCTGGTACACCTGGCTGGAGCAGGGCCGGGACATCAACGTCTCGCCCCAGGTGCTGGAGGCGGTGTGCCGCACGCTCATGCTCGACCCGCACGAGCGCTCGCACGTCATGACGCTCGCCGGGTTCGCGGAGCAGCGGCTGGCCAAGGAGTGCCAGTCCATCTCGCCGGCGGTGCAGGCCATGCTGGACGGGCTCACCCCGATCCCGGCAGCGGTGCAGAACGCGCGGTTCGACGTGCTGGCCTACAACCAGGTCTACGGCCATCTGTTCGGTGACCTGGACGCGCTGCCGCTCGGCGACCGCAACACGCTCTGGCTGTCGTTCACCCACCCCGCCTGGCGGCACGGCATGGTGGAGTGGGAGCAGACCGCGCACCGGCTGGTCGCCCAGTACCGCCTGGCCATGGCCGACCACGTCGGCGAGCCCGCGTGGCGGGGGCTCATCGCGCGGCTCAGCGAAGCGTCGCCAGAGTTCGTCCGGGTCTGGGAGGAGCGGGAGGTGCTCGGCCCGGAGAACCAGACCAAGCTGATCATGAACGACAGGGTGGGGCTGCTCCGGCTGGAAACGACGCACTACTGGCTTGGCCCGCGTCCCGGCTCGAGGCTCACCGTCTACACCCCCGCCGACGCCGACTGCCGCGAGCGGCTGGAGAAGCTGGCCGCCGACCTCTGACACGACGCTGGCCGGCTGGTCGCGCAGACCACACAGACCCAGGCCGTGCTCCTGGCGCGCCTGTTAGCTTTTTGCGGTGACAGATACCACGCCCCTCACAGATGAAGAAGACCTTGTCGCTGTCGCCGGAGAACGGGAAACCCTGGAAGGGTTCCTCGAGTACCACCGCAGAGTGCTCAGCGGCAAGCTGCGCGGCCTGTCCGAGGAAGACGCCCGGCGGCGCCTGGTGCCCTCGCTGACCACCATGCTCGGGCTGGTGAGCCACGCCGCGGCCGTGGAGCGGAACTGGTTCCAGCACTACCTGGGCGGCAAGCCGCGCGAGGAGATCACCGGGAACGCCCGCGGCGACGCCCCGAGCTGGGACGTCGGGGCCGGCCGGACCATCGCCGGCGTCATCGCCGAGTTCGACAGCGCCTGCGCGACATCCCGGCAGATCGCGGCGGGCTTCGCGCTGGACCAGACGGTGCCGCACGGCCAGCTGGGCGAGGTGTCGCTGCGCTGGATCTACGTGCACATCATCAGGGAGCACGCCCGGCACATCGGCCACGCAGACATCCTCCGGGAGCAGATCGACGGCGCGACCGGCGACTGACGCGACAGGCGACCAACAGGTCCGGGTCGCCTCCTCCCAGCGGAACGTGCGGGGCGGGCTGGCCTCGTCACCTCGTGGTGAAGGCACCCCCGTTGACGTGGATGGTCTGGCCGCTGATGTGCCTGGGCCCCCGGCGAGGCGAGGCGAGGAAGTGCGCCGTCTCGGCGATGTCGCCCGGCTCGCCCGGGCGCTTGTCGTGGGTGGCGGCGACGAGCGCCTCGTGCCGCCGGCTGGTCATCCGGTCACGGAAAAAGTTGGTGCCGGCGATGTAGCCGGCCACCGCATCGGTGGTCACGACGGCGCTGACCAGGTTGGCCTCGAGGTTCGCCGCCAGCTCGCGGCCAGGCGTTCAAGATGAGTACGGCGCCCGCCCTTTGCATCGTCATCCACGGGCGGATCGAAGTCGGTGTTGCCGCCCGCATTTTTTACCAGAACGTCAGGCTCGCCGCTCAGCGTGGCGCGGAAAGCGGCGACCTGGGCCGGGTCGGAGGCGTCGCACACGACGCCGCGTGCGCCGAGCTCACCCGCGGCACGGTGCAGGGGCTCCGGGTCGCGGCCGGTGATCGCGACGGCGGCCGTCGGAGAATCGGAAATCTGTGCGGGAGGCCGTCGCCGCCGGCGGCGGCAGCCGGGCGGTGACCGTCGCCCTGACCGCGCGCGGGCATGACGCTGGACAGCGCCCCGAGTCGCACTTACCATTGACTGTATGGTCAGTCAGTACGCGTACCCCGCCGCTCCCATCGACAAGTCCGCCCTCGCCGGCTCGCTGCAAGCGTTCGGCCAGTCCCTGATGCTGCCCAGGGCCGCGTACGTGGATCCGGCCGTGTTCGCCTGGGAACAGAAGCATTTCTTCGGCTCGGGCTGGACCTGCGTCGGGCTCAGCTCGCAGCTGCCCCACCCGGGTGACCAGCGGGCGGAGCCGACCGGTGCCGGAAGCGTGCTGCTGACCCGCGACGACGAGGGCGAACTGCACGCGTTCGCGAACACCTGCCGCCACCGTGGCCACGAGCTGCTGCCCTGCGGCACCGGGGCGCAGCGCAACTCGGTCATCTGCCCGTACCACTCCTGGACCTATTCGCTCGCCGGCGACCTGCGCTTTGCCTCCGGCTTCAAGGAGCGCGACGGCTTCGACCGGTCGGCCTGGGGCCTGGTCGAGCTGCCGCTGGCCGAATGGCACGGGCTGATCTTCGTGGACGGCTCCGGCCAGGCGCCACCGCTCGGTGACTCGCTCCGGGTGCTCGACGAACTGGTCGCACCGTACGAGCCGGAGCGGCTGGTCGTCGCCGGGCGGCACGAATACGACGCCGCGGCGAACTGGAAGACCCTGACCGAGAACTACCACGAGTGCTACCACTGCCCGGTGATCCATCCCGAGCTGTGCAAGGTCAGCCCGCCGAAGAGCGGGGAGAACTACCCGGCGCAGGGCGCGTGGGTCGGCGGCTGGATGGACCTGCGGGACGGCATGGACACGATGTCGCTGGACGGCACCAGCCTGGGCGTGCCGCTGCGCGGCCTGGACGCCACGGGCCTTCGCACCGTCATCTACGTGAACGTCTTCCCCAACGTGCTGCTGAGCCTGCACCCCGACTACGTCATGACGCACCGCCTGGTGCCGCTCGCGGCGGACCGGACGTGGATCGAGTGCACCTGGGCGTTCGCCCCGGAGGCGCTGGAGCAGCCCGGCTTCGATCCGGGTTACGCGGTCGAGTTCTGGGACATCACCAACCAGCAGGACTGGCGCGCCTGCGAGTCCGTGCAGCGCGGGCTCTCCTCGGAGCATGCGCGGCCCGGGCCGCTGTCCCCCGATGAGGACGCGGTGTACCAGTTCGTGACCATGATCGCCCGCGGCTACCTGGGCGAGCCGGTCTGGAACCCGGGGACGAAGGCCGCGGCCGCCAGCTGACCAAACACGTCTGGTTCCAGCGAGTTACGCCTGCCCTTCCGCTCGTCCACACCTCTGCGGCCTGCGGTGGTAACGCCGTCGCCCGATTCATCCAAGCACAGGGTGGAGGGCCGGCCGGCGAAGGGAGCCAGGACGTGACGACAGCGAGAGGCCCGGGAAAGGCCAGCCACGAACCGGCTGCGCAACCGCTGTCCCGGATTGCTCGTGACCCGGCGGCCTTCGAGGCCTTTTACCGGGAGCACGTGACGCTGGTCACGCGGTTCATCGCCCGCCGCGTCGCGGACCCGCACGCCGTGGCCGACCTGACCGCCGAGGTCTTCCTCACCGTGATCGGCTCGGCGCAGACCTACCGGCCCAGCAAGGGCACGCCGGTGGCGTGGCTGTACGGGATCACGCGGAACGTCATCGCGGGAGAGCGGCGCCGCGCCGCGCATGAGCTGCGCGCGGCGGGCCGGATGGCCGGCCGCAGGCTCGTCGACGACGATGACATCGCCCAGCTTGAAGAACGCATCGACGCGGAGAGCCCCGGCAGGGCGGCATGCCTGGCGCTGGCGCGGCTCCCGGAAGACGAGCGGGCAGTCCTCGAGCTCGTCGCCATCGACGGGCTGCCGGTGCACGAAGCCGCGGCAGCCCTGGGCATACGGCCGGGAACGGCACGGGTGCGCCTTTACCGAGCGCGACGTGCGACGCGAGAGGCCCTCGGCCGGCCCGTTATCCCTGACACGTCGTCTGTACCCGTGGAGAGCAAGACATGAGCACCAGCTACCACCCCCCTGAGGCATCCGACCGGACCACGCCCGTCGGCTCGGTCCCGCAGCATGAACTGCTCGGCGGCTTCGAGGAGCGCCTGCTCGCCGACCTCAAGGTCACCGTGGCGGAACAGGCTGCCACCTGGCCAGCCGGGGAGGAAGCAGCGGCCGGGAGGGCGCGCAGGACTCCGAGTCCGCGACTCTGGCCGGCGCGAAGGCTGGCGATGGCCGGAGCCGCATCCGCTGTGCTGGCCGCCGGCCTGGCGGTGGCGCTGACCGTGACCTCGAGCACCGGGCCAGGCAGTCACCCGGCCAGCGGCGCTCCGACGACGCATCGCGCGTCGTTCGGTCCGGCCACAACGGCGGCGGGGGTGCTGCACAACGCGGCCCTCGCAGCCCTTGAACTGCCCGCGGGAGCGCCCAGGCCGGGGCAGTTCGTGTACACCGAGCTGTACCGGTCGCAGCAGGAGACGGGGACGGCTGTGCTGCAGACGTGGCTGTCGGCCGACGGGGTACAGGCCGGGATGGTTACCCAGGGAACGGCCGCTACCACGGGCTACAGCCCGGGGTGCCGCAACGGCTGGTACTACTACCCGAACGTCAAAGGCCGCCATCAGCGTTGCAACCCCGCCGAGAACGCGGCCTACTTCCCTGACATGCCCACCAGCCCCAAGGCGCTGCGGGCGTGGCTGCAGAAGCACCTTGGCCCCGGAGCCAGCTTCGCGAGCGGCCTGCTCACCAACGTCGAATACATGATGACCACCGACTACCTGCTGCCGCGCCAGCAAGCCGCGCTCTACGAGGTGCTGGCGCAGACGCCCGGCCTGACCGTCGTGCCCAGGGTCACCAATGTGCGCGGGGTCACCGGCATCGGGATCCGCAGCGACACGGTCGACAAGGGCTTCTTCTTTACGATCATCTTCAGCCCCCGCACGTATGCGCCGCTGGGCATGAACTGGGCTGGGACTTACGCAACCCCGTCGGGTCCGGTCAAGGACACCCACAACGGCGAGGTGCTGCTGAAACTGGCGATCGTCGACAAGCTCGGTCAGCGGCCCTGACCGTGCCCGGCTATGTCGGCGGCCCGGAAGAGACCGACGGATGGCGCTGTTGAGATGGGCGCACCTGTCTCCCGACAGCAAAGGAATCGGTCACGTGAGTGTGTACGACTTTCCCGTGAACACCCTGGCCGGACAGCCCGGCTCGCTCGGCGATCTGTCCAGCAAGACGCTGCTCGTGGTCAACGTCGCCTCCAAGTGCGGGCTGACCCCGCAGTACGAGGGCCTGGAGCGGCTGCACGAGCGGTTCAGCGGCCGCGGGTTCTCGGTGGTCGGCTTCCCGTGCAACCAGTTCGGCGGCCAGGAGCCGGGAACCGCCGACGAGATCGGCACGTTCTGCTCGGTGAACTACGGCGTGACGTTCCCGATCTTCGAGAAGATCGAGGTGAACGGGCCGGGCCGGCACCCCATCTACACGGAGCTGACCGCCGTCCCCGACGCCGACGGTAAGGCCGGCGACATCCAGTGGAACTTCGAGAAGTTCCTGGTCGGCCCCGACGGCACCGTGCTCGGGCGGTTCCGGCCGCGCACCGACCCCGAGGACCCGGCGCTCATCGCCGCGATCGAGGACAGCCTGCCGGCATAGCCTGCGGCATCTGCCGGTTCCGGGCGGCGAGCGGCGCGCGGGGGTCCGGCGCGCGGCCCCAGGCCAGGCCGTGCCGGCGAGCGAACGGTCAGGCGAGGGCCCCGGGTCCTCGCCTGACCATCTGGCCGGCGATGATCGCCCGCTGGACCTCGCTGGTGCCCTCCCAGATCCGCTCCACGCGCAGTTCGCGGAAGAACCGCTCGGCCACGTTCTCCCGCATGTAGCCGCGGCCGCCGAACACCTGGACCGCCCGGTCGGCCACCCGGCCGGCCATCTCCGACGCGTACAGCTTGGCCATCGAGCACTGGGCGTGCTGGACCTTGATGTCGGCCCCGGCGTCGATCGCCCGGGCGGTCTCGTAGGTCAGCGACCGGGCCGCGAACAGCTCGGTCAGGCTGTCCGCGAGCATGGCCTGGACCTGCCCGAACTCGCTGATCGGCCGGCCCTGCACCCGCCGCGCGGCTGCGAAGCCGGTCATCTCGGCGGTCAGCCGCCCGGCGGCGCCCAGGCAGCGCGCGGCGACCATCAGCCGCTCGAACCTGAACCACTCGTACGCGAACGTCATCCCGTCGCCCTCGGACCCGACCAGGTGCGAGGCCGGGACCCGGACGTCGGTGAACGCGACGATCGGGTGGTGATGGCTGATCGTGTGCGAGTAGGCGGGCGTGCGCACCACGCTGACGCCCAGGCTGGGCAGGTCGACCAGGAACATCGCGTGCTCGCCGTCATGGTCGCCGCCGACCAGCTTGCCCTGGAAGAACGCAAAGTCGGCCGTGTTGTACGAGGTCACGTGCCACTTCTCGCCGTTCAGCAGGTAGCCGTCACCATCCCGCCGCGCGGTCGCCTCGATCGCGTCGACGTCCGAGCCCGCGCCTTCCTCGGTGATCGCGTAGCACTCCTCCCGGTCGCCCCTCACGGCTGGCAGCACGAACTGCTCCAGCTGGTACGGCGTGGCCACGTCGGGCAGCCAGGACGGGGGCGTGCTGGCCGGCCACGCGAGCGCGTTGGTGACCCGGCCGACCTGCTCCTGGATGAGCACCTGCTGCAGCGAGGTGCACCCGCCGCCGCCGAGCTCACGCGGCATGTTCGCGGCGGCCAGCCCGAGTTCCCTGGCCCGCTCCGCGTGCGCCGCGGTCACCTCTTTGGGCAGGTCGCCGCCGGCCAGCTCGGCCTCCACCTCGAACGGGATCAGCTCGTCGGCGAACGTCCGGGCGCGCGCCTGGATCCGCAGGTCCTCGTCTGACAGGCCGTACATCGCGCCTCCACGTCGTGCCGGGCCGGCAGGCTTGACTGAACGTTCAGTCTATGCCAGCATCGAGCCCGTGCCAATGCTTTCGCCGCGCGTCCCGGCCACGGCCGATGCCGTGGTCGTCGGCGGCGGCACGGTCGGCGCCTGGTGCGCGTACTTCCTCCGCCGCAGCGGCCTGGAGCAGGTTGCCGTGGTGGAAAAGCGGACGCTGGGCCAGGGCGCGAGCAGCCGCGCCGCCGGGATCGTCCGCACCCAGGGCGGGACCAGCTGGGCGGTCCGGCTCGGCGAGTGGTCGCGCCGCTTCTACCTGGCGCAGCGCGAAGAACTCGGCATCGACTCGGGCTTCACCCCGCAGGGCTACCTGCTGCCGTGCTTCACCGAGCAGGACGTGACCGCGGCGCACGAGCGCATGGCCATGCAAACCGCGCTCGGGCTCGCCGTCCGCTGGCTGCAGCCCGACGAGGTCGACCGGCTCAACCCCACGATGGCGCCCGGGCTCACCCTCGGCGGCACGTTCTGCGCGGAAGACGGCTACCTGAACCCGCCCCGTAATGTGATCGCTTACGCGGTGGCGCTGGCCGTCAGCGGCGTCCTGGTCTGCGAGCACACGGCCTTCACCGGCCTGGTCAGCAGCGGCGGCCGGGTCACCGGCGTGGACACCAGCCAGGGCAGGATCGACAGCCCGCTGGTGGTGCTCACCGGCGGCCCAGAACTGGCCGAGGTCGCCGGCCTGGCCGGGCTCACCGTGCCGGCCGGCGGGGTGCGGCACCAGGTGGCGGTCACCGAGCCGCACCCTGACCTGGACCCCGCGCGGCTGCCGATGGTGTTCGACCTCTCCGCAGGCCTGTACTGGCGGCCCGAGGAGAAGGGCCTGCTGTTCGGGATGAGCAACCCCGCGGAGCCGCCCGGCCCGGCCGCCCGCGTGGATGAGGAGTACCTGGCCAGCATGCGCGCGCGCCTCGCCGAGCTGGTTCCGGTGACCCGCGGGCTCGGGCTGCGCAGAGTCTGGGCCGCGACCATCGACTACACCCCCGACCACTTGCCGGTCATCGGACCGGCGCTGATCAACGGTGAGATCTTGAACGGTACGACCGTTGCCGGCGCTGGCGGCGCCGGGATGATGTGGGGCCCCGGCGTCGCGAGGGCAGCGGCCGACGTGGCGCTCACCGGCAGCTCCGACGTGGTGGACACGTCAGCGCTGGGCCTGGACCGGTTCGACGCGGACGGAAACAGCCGGCTGGCGACCGACCCGATCGCGCTGCCGTTCCCCGCCCGCGCGCCGGACGCGCCCGGCAAGCTGACGATCTCCTGAGCCCTTGCACGCCACCGAGACCCGAAAGGACACCGCACATGAGCGACGCCCCGCAGACGCCCTTCCTGGCCGCCGCCGCGACCCGCGAGCTTGAGGACTGGGGACCGCTGGAAGAGGCGACCGGCGAGCCGATGCAGACCTCCGGGTACACGCTCTGGCAGGACGGGGACCAGGAGACCGGGGTGTGGGAATGCACGCCGGGGCCGTCCTACTGGAAGCTGGAGACCAACGAGTTCGTGCACATCCTGTCCGGCCGGATGACGGTCACCCCGGACGGCGGCGAACCGCAGGACATCGGGCCCGGCGACACGGCCGTCTTCCCGCGCGGGTGGGCGGGCACCTGGCAGATCCACGAGCCGATCCGCAAGCTCTACGTCCTCTTCTGACGCGCCCGGTCTTGAAACGCACGCCAGGGCGCGGCGGTCCATGATCGTGGTAGCTGACGAGCATATGTGCTCGGTATCTACCACGATCATGTGAACGGGCCCGGATGCCAAGATCAGACCGCCGTCTGCCGCGTTCCTTGCAGGTGCGGATGTGGCAGGCGGGGCTGATGAGAACGGCTGTGCGCAGGCGCGCTGCGCCGGGGTTTGCCGCACCGTCACCATTTACATCTTCCTGCACTCTTGCAGTGCTTTTAGCTTAGGCCCCGTCTGGCTCAGTTTATTACTGTAAGCGCTTAAGCGTTTTGCGGTCTTTTCTGCCTCATTAGTTCTGTTTACCCGGAACTACCGCGGCCCATATGCCGGTCCCGGCACAATGCTCTGAACCGCAGGACTCCCTGTGCAGACACGCAGAAGGGCCCCCATTGTGAACCTGAGACCGCTTATCGTCGTTGCCGCCGCGGCAGCCGCTGTCGCGATGGCGCCCGCCGCTTCGGCGAGCACGACCTCCGCGCCCCCGACCCCCGGCCTCCACCTGCACGGATTTCACATCGTGCCGGGCGCCCGGCTGCCGCGCACGGTGCTGCCGCACCTGGCCAGGAACGCGACCGCCGACAGCGAGAACTGGGCTGGCTACGCGGCGGTCGCCAAGAACAACGTCGCGCTCCGGTACGCGACCAGCACCTTCACCGTGCCGAGCATTAACTGCGCGAAGGTGGCGATCGGCTCCGCCGGGCAGACGTACGCGGCCGAATGGGTGGGGCTGGACGGGTTCAACGACACGACGGTCGAGCAGACGGGCGTCGACTCTTACTGCGACTCCACCAGCGGGCCGGCCACCAACCAGGCCTGGTACGAGATGTACCCGCTGGACCCGGTCGTGGTCTCCGGGGTCAACCCGGGTGACACGATCTGGGCCTCGGTCTACTACGACAGCAGCACGAACGAGTACCAGCTGTTCCTTGACGACGAGACCACCGGCTCCACCATGGAGACCGACCAGCCCTGCCCCAGCGGCAGCACCTGCGACCGGACGTCCGCCGAGGTGATCACCGAGGATCCCGGAGGGTCGGTCTCCGGCGGGATCAATCTCGCCGACTTCGGCAAGGTGAGCTATACCGCATCCCACGTGACCAGCCGCAACGGCACGCGCGGCACGCTGGCCGCTGGGTCGCTGTGGACGTCCACCGAGATCATCATGCAGGACCCTTCCGGTGCGGACATGGCGACGCCGTCGGCGCTAACCGACAGCGGCGCTGACTTCACCATGACCTGGAATCGCGGCACCTGAACGGGTAACCGGACCGCACCCGCGTCCTGCCGTCCCGAACCTTGCCCGGTCTGTCACCCAGACGGCACGCCGCGTCCGGCCTACCGCCAGGCCGGACGCGGCGTGCTGCCTTGCCCGCCCGCCTGCCCCGCCCTGGGGACGCGGGCTGATGATCGTGGTGGATTGGGACCGTACTCGTCATCGATCAACCACGATCATGGAATGCCGGCGCCTGGCAAACGTGGCCGCACCCAGAAGCGGGCGTTCGGCCCGGCGTGAGGGAGCTGCCCGGGACGGGCCAGCTCAGCCCGTGCGGACCGCGAGCACGTCCACGGCCGTGGCGCCGCCCGGCCCGCAGATCAGCGGGTTCACGTCGAGCGCCGCGAGCCGGTCACCGAGGTCTGTGGCCAGGTCGGAAACGCCCATGATCACGCGGGTGATCGCGTCGAGGTCGGCGGTCGGCGCGCCCCTGGCCCCGGCCAGCATCCTGCTGACCCGAAGCTCGGTGATCATCTGGCGGGCGGTGTCCTCGTCTACCGGCGGCAGGGCCACCGCACGGTCGGCGAGCAGTTCGACAAGCACCCCGCCGGCGCCGACGACGATCAGCGGCCCGAGCTCGGGATCGCGGGCGATGCCCACGGCGAGCTCGGTCCCGGCCGGCACGCTCTCGCAGACCAGGGCCAGCGGGCTCAGCCGCGCCGCCAGGCCGGCATAGGCCCGGGCCAGCTCCGCCGGGCCAGGGATGCCGAGGACGACGCCGCCGACGTCGGACTTGTGGGCGACACCGGGATCAGCCGTCTTGAGCACGACCGGGTAGCCGATGGATTCCGCCGCCGCCAGGACGCCCCGTTCGTCGCTGGCCTGCAGCGCCGCGCAGGTGGTGATCCCGTACTCGCCGAGCAGCGCCAGCAGGGCAGGCCCGCCGGAGGTGCCGGAGGCCAGCAGCGCCCGGCCGCGCTCGCGGCGCCGAGCTGCGAAGGAAGAGGTGCCCAGGTCGGTGCCGGGGGCGGCGGCGGACGGGTCGGTGCCGGGGGTGGCGGGGGACGGGTCGGTGCCGGGGGTGGCGGGGGACGGGTCGGTGCCGGGGGTGGCCGCGGACCGGTCGGTGCCGGGGGCGGCGGGGGACGGGTCGGTGCCCGGGGCGGCGGCGTGGGGGTCGGCGGGGGGGAGCGGGCGGTGGCTGGCGTGGTCGAGCAGGTGGCGCAGGGCGAGCAGGCCGGTGCGCAGCCCTTCCAGCACCGGTATCCCGTACTGCCGGAGCTGGGCGGCGACGCCGGTGTCCACGGCACCGGGCAGGCTGCCGAGCACGACCAGGGGCTTGGCGGTCTGCGCCGCGGCGTCCAGCGCCGCCAGCCGGTAGGAGTCGTCGCCGTCCAGCTCCGGGATCAGGTCAACGGCGAGCGCGACCGCGGCCACCGAGGGGTCTTCGGCGAGCGCGATGAGGGAGGTGCCGAACAGGTCCCGGGTGTCGGCCCCGGTGCCCCACACGTCGAGCGGGTTGGCCGGTACCAGGCCGGGGTCGAGGACGGCGGCCAGCCGGGCCTTGGTCGCCTCGCCGATGACGGCGAACGGCACGCCCACCTCCTCGGCCAGGTCCGCCGTGTGCGCGCGTTCCAGGCCGGAGTCGTGCACGGTCGCGATCCCGGCCGGCCGGGCCTGGCCGTTCCCGGCCGGCCGGGCCTGGCCGTTCCCGGCCGGCCGGGCCTGGCCGTTCCCGGCCGGCCGGGCCTGGCCGTGCTGCCCGCCGCCAGGGCGGCGGGCAGCACGGCGCCCGATCGCGAACAGTTCCACCGTGTCGGCGAGCTCGGCGAGGTCGCCGGCACGGTGAATGCCGTAGGCACGGGCCAGCGCTTCCCAGCCGCCGTCGCCGGCGGCGAGCGCGCCTGAGTGAGCGGCGACCATCATCGCGCCGCTCGCCGAGCGGCCGGCCGCGAGCAGGACCACCGGGATGTCGCGTTCGGCGGCGGCGGCGAGACACCTGCGGAACGCGGCGGGTTCCCTGATCGCTTCCATGACCAGGGCCAGCACCTTCGTCTCGGGCAGCCCGAGCGCGTAGTCAAGGTAGTCGGCCGCCGCGGTGACGAGCTCCTGGCCCGATGACACCGCGACGGTGTAGCCGATCGCGCGGCGGGTGCGCAGCATCGCCGAGAACACCGAGCCAGAGTGGCTGACCAGGGCGACCGGGCCCGCGGGCAGCGGGTCGGGCTCGGTGTAGACGATCGCGCGCAGCCCGCGGGCGACGTTGACGAAGCCCATGCAGCCAGCGCCGCACAGCGACATGCCGGCCGCGCGGGCGGTAGCCGCCAGGCGATCCCGCAGGCCAGGGGCGCCATCGATGGCCTCGTCGTGCGCGTTGCCGAAGATCACCGCCGACCGGTCACCGCGCTGCGCGGCGAGCGCGAGCTGCTGTTCCAGGGCCGCGTCGGGCACGCCGAGCAGGACCAGGTCGACCGGGCCGGGCAGGTCGGCGAGCGACGGCAGGCAGCTCCGGCCGCCGATCTCGCGGTACCTCGGGTTCACCAGGTGCACCTGCGGCCGGGACGGGCTCTTCGCCACCTCCTCGACCATCCGCTGCCCGAACGTCCCTGGCCGCGGCGAGGCGCCGACCAGCGCTATGCTGCGCGCCTCCAGCATCGCGGAGACGGGGTGCCGGCCGGCCGGCGGCCCGCTGCCGGGCCCGACCAGCCCCGGGGACGGGGCGGTGCTGCCGGGCCCAACTAGCCCCGGGGACGGGGCGGTGCTGCCGGGCTGACCCCGTCCCGGGGACGGTCGCGCCAGGTCCGGGCCAGGATCGGGCGCGGGCCCGCCGGGGTGGGCCACGGTGGCGGGCGGGCCGCCGGGTTCCTGGGCGTGGCGGGCCACGGTGGCGGGCGGTGGCCGGTCCGCCGCGGCGTGACGTTCAGGCTGATGCTCGATGGTCATGAACGGCGGATGAGCTTGCGGACCTGGGCGCCGCGGCGCGCCGCCTTCCTGTCCGCGATCGCCGCCCGCGCAGCCTGCCAGCCCGGGATGCCGCAGACCCCGCCGCCCGCGTGCGTGGCCGAGCTTCCGTAGTACAGGCCCGCCAGCGGCGTGCGGTAGTCGGCGTAGCCGGGCGCGGGGCGCATGTGGAACAGCTGCTCCAGGGACAGCTCGCCGTGGAAGATGTTCCCGCCGATCAGGCCGTACTCGTGCTCCATCTGGTGCGGGCCGACGATGTCGCGGTGCAGGATCGACGCCTTGAAGTTGGGCGCGAGCTCGTTGTAGCAGTCGATCATCCGGTCCGCGTACGCCTCGAGTTCCTCGGCGTGCGGCTCGGCGTTCCAGTCCTCCGGTACCCACTGCGTGAACAGCGACATGATGTGGTTGCCCTCGGGGCAGAGCGTTGTGTCGAACGCGGTGGGGATCACGCCGTCGCTGAACGGCCGCGCGGCGGGCCGGCCCTCCCTGGCGTCCTGGAAGGCCCGCTCGATGAACTCCATGCTGGGTGCCATCTCGACCGAGCCGGTGTGGTGCTCCTGCAGGTTCGAGCCCGGGTCGGCGGTGAAGTCGGGCAGCTCGGCAAGTGCCAGGTTGATCTTCACCACGCCGCTGCGCGACTTCCAGTGCGCGATGTCGCTGACGAAGTCGGCCGGCAGGTGCTCCTCGCCAACGTGATCAAGGAATGCTATCCGTGGGTGCACGGTGGAGACGATCACCTTGGCGTCGATCTCGTCGCCGTTCTCCAGCACGACACCGGTGACCCGGTCGCCGGTCACCTTCATCCGGGCAACCCGGGCGCCGGTACGGATCTCGGCTCCGTGGCTGCGCGCCGCCCGCTCGATCGCGGCCGACACCCCGCCCATGCCGCCCTCCTGGAATCCCCAGTTGCCCAGGTGGCCGTCGCCGACGTCGCCGATCGAGTGGTGCGCCATCACGTACGCGGTGCCCGGCTCGTACGGGCCGGCCCAGGTCCCGATCACGCCGTTCACCGCGAGCGCCCCCTTCACCTGTGACGACTCGAACCAGTCGTCGAGCAGGTCGGCGATGCTCATCGTCATCAGCCTGGTCACGTCGGCGATCGTGCGCACGTCCAGGCCCCGGTGCCGCCAGGCCAGCCGGAGCGTGTCCGCGACGTCACGCGGTTTGCGGGAGCCGAGCGAGGGCGGGACGGTCAGCAGCAGCGGGCCGAGCACCTCGGCGAGCCCGGCCAGCCAGGCATCCCACTTGGGCATGGCGTCCGCATCCTTCTTGGACCACCTGGACACCTCCTCGTGGTTGCGCTGCGCGTCATCCGCGTACAACTTGATCGACCCGCCCTCGGGGAACGCCTGGTAATACGGGCCCATCGGGTAAATCCTGTACCCATGGCGGGGGAGTTCGAGCTCGTTGATGATGGTCGGCGGCATCAGGCTCATCACGTACGAGAGCCGGGTCACGCGGAACTCCGGCGCGTCCGGCCAGGGGGCTTCGGTGGTGGCCGCGCCACCGGTCTTGGGCCTGCCCTCGAGCACGACCGTCCTGGCGCCCGAGCGGGCCAGGTATGCGGCGGCGACGAGGCCGTTGTGCCCTCCGCCAACGACGATGGCATCGTATGTAGCGGCCATGAGTCCGCCTCCCGCGAGTTCGGCCTGCGCGGCCGGCGGGTGCGCCGGCCGCGTTCTCATCTTTGACTGAATGTTCAGTCTAGAAACCTGATAACGTGTCCACAAGAGGCCAAGGGGGGAATGAGGCGGGATGTCGAGAGACGTCGGCATAGCAGAGGCGACTGACCCGGCGAGTTCGCTGGGAACCGCTGACCAGCGGCGCGAGCAGATGCTGCGCGCCGCGCTCGAGGTCATCGCCGACCGCGGCTACGCCGACACCAGGATCGCCGACGTGGCCGAGCGGATCGGGATCAGCCCGGCCCTGGTCATCTACTACTTCAAGACCAAGGATCAGCTGCTCACCGAGTCGATCAGGTACCTGGAAAACATCTGGTACGCCGACGGGCAGCGCCGGATGGCCGCGCTGCCCACCGCCGTGGCGCGGATCGAGGAAATCGTGGCCATGAGCTGCCTGCCCGAGGCCGACGCGGACCCGCACAGCTCGTGGACGCTCTGGCTGGACTTCTGGACGCTGGCCGCGCGCAATCCCGAGGTGGCCGGGCTGCGGCAGAAGGATGATGAGCGCTGGCGGGACCTGATCGGCTCCCTGGTTCGCGACGGCCAGCGGTCGGGAGAGTTCCAGGCCGTGGACGCGGACAACTTCGCGATCCTGCTCTGCTCCCTGCTCGATGGTCTTGCGATCCAGATCGCGCTCGACGATCCGGTGGTTGGCCCCGAGCGGTCATTCGAGCTGTGCATGCTGTTTATCTCCGATCAACTGGGATTCGAGTGGAAGGACGGTCAGCGGCGTGGCGGGGAACGCCGGGCTGGCCGGCCCGAAGGAGCGCGTCAGAAGGGCAGGTAGCCACCATGGCCGGAGGCCGGATTGAGCTGATCTCGCTGACCAAGCGATTCACCGAGATCGCCGTCGACTCGATCAACCTGAATATCGCCAGTGGCGAGTTCTTCTCGCTGCTGGGACCCTCGGGCTGCGGGAAGACGACCACGCTGCGCCTGATCGCCGGGTTCGAGCAGCCGACCGCCGGCCGGATCCTGCTCGACGGCGCCGACGTGTCGGCCGTTTCGCCGAACAAGCGCAACGTCAACACCGTGTTCCAGAGCTACGCGCTGTTCCCGTTCCTGAACGTGTTCGACAACGTGGCGTTCGGGCTGCGCAACCGCCGCATGGACAAGGGGGAGATCACCCGCCGGGTCAACGACGCACTCGACCTGGTCAAGCTCGGCGCGTTCGCCAAGCGCCGGCCCGGGCAGCTGTCCGGCGGCCAGCAGCAGCGGGTGGCCCTGGCCCGGGCGCTGGTGCTGCAGCCGTCGGTGCTGCTGCTCGACGAGCCGCTCGGCGCGCTCGACGCCAAGCTGCGCCGGTCCCTCAAGGTCGAGCTGAAAGCGCTGCAGGAGCAGGTCGGCATCACGTTCCTGTACGTCACGCACGACCAGGAGGAAGCGCTGACGATGTCTGACCGGCTGGCGGTCATGCGCGACGGCAAGATCATCCAGATCGGCGCCCCGCACGAGGTGTACGAGGAGCCGGCCGACACCTACGTCGCCGACTTCCTCGGCGTGTCCAACCTGATGGAGGTGGACATCGTGTCGCGCGGCCCCGGAGCGTGCTGCAGCGTCAAGCTCGGCGAGTCCGTGCTGCGGGTCGACCACGGTGGCGACTCCGCGCCTGACCGGTCGCACGCGGTGATCAGGCCGGAGCGGGTCAGGGTCGAGGAGTTCGGCACGGATGGCCCGAACCGGATTCCCGCCATGGTCGAGCGGCTGGTCTACCTGGGGTCGTCCACGCAGGTCTTCCTGCGCCTGGCTCCCGGGACCGAGCTGCAGGCGCTGCTGCAGAACGACGGCGACCAGGGTCAGCTCGCTCAGCTGTCCCAGGGCACCCCGGTGCATGCGTACCTGGCCCCCGACGCGATGCGGGTGCTGGCCGGCGGTGGCGAGGTCGCCGATCTGGATGAGCCGCCGCTGGCCGACGTCTCGGCCGTCGACGGCGAGGCGCTCAAGGCCAGCTGACCCGGCGGCCGGCCGGGCCCTGCGTGCGCTGCGCGGCCTTGGCGAGCTGCGCGCGGTGCGGCTGCTGCAGGCGTCCCGCCTGGCGGCGCCTGGAGGCCAGGCTGGACGCGGCCGAGCGCCGGTACCTGCCCGGGTCCGGTCCGGGATCCGAGCCCGTTCCCGCGCCCTCGCTCGTCAGCGAGGACCGCCAGCGCTAGAGCTCACCCGTAGTCGGCCCCGGCGATCGTGGTGAGGGCCTGCTTGGCGTCGCTGCGTTCGCCGCGGGTCCAGATCCGGTAGCCGATGTACCCGATGATCACGATGACGAAGGACATCACCAGCATGATCGTGCCGAGCGCGTTCAGCGCGGGGCCGCCGTTGCCGCCGTGCTGCTGCGCGTAGATGTAGACCGACATCGGCGTGTTCCCGGCGCTGGACGACAGCAGGTCAACGATCACGAAGTCGTCGACGACGCTGGAGAACACCAGCACCGCGCTGGCGAAGATGGCCGGGGTGAGCAGCGGCAGCAGCACCCGGCGGATGACCTGGAACTGGGTGGCGCCCAGATCGGCGGCCGCCTCCTCGTATTGCTTTCCTATCGTGACCAGCCGGGCCTGGACGATGATCGCGGGCCAGCTGACGTTCCAGGTGACCAGCCCCAGCGTCTCGGCGAGCGTGCCCAGGTGCACGAAGCTGAACAGGACGGTGAACACGAAGAACATCGCCACGCCGAAGATCAGCTCGGGGACCACGAAGGAGAGGATCATCACGAAGTTGAACGTCGACGACGTGTACCCCCGCCAGCGGTTGATGCCCAGCGCGAACGCGACGCCCAGCGGGACCGCGATGATCGTGGTGTAGATCGAGAGCCGCAGCGTCTGGGTGACGGCGGCGTGCAGGGCGGGGTTGTGCAGCACCGAGTTCACCGGGTCGGTGAAGTACCAGCGCCAGGAGAAGCCCTGCCAGACCGCCTGCGACTTGCCGTTGTTGAACGAGAACAGCACCGCGAGCGCGATCGGCACCAGGGACCAGATCAGGTAGAGCCAGGTGAAGCTCTCCAGCAGCCAGGGCTTGCGCCACGGGTTCCGCCACGGGCGCAACCGGGTGGAGCGGGACTGGACGGGGGCGCCGGTCTGGGCGGTGCGCTCTGTGGTCGCGCCGGTCGCGGTCATGTTGCCTCCCGGGACGTCCTGTTGGTGGCAACCACGTAGTAGATCATCGGGACGATGAGGACCAGCAGCAGCAGCAGCGACAGCACCGCGCCCTGGCCCTGCAGGCCCGGCGTGCCGAGCTGGCCCTCGATCAGGTTGCCGATCATCGACGTGTTCGGGGCGCCGGAGAGCAGCTGGTTGGTGTAGTAGTCGCCGAGCATCGGCAGCACGGTGATCAGCATCCCGGTCAGGATCGGCTGCCGGGACAGCGGCAGGGTGACCCGGATGAAGGTGCGCACCCGGCCGAGGCCGAGATCGCGCCCGGCCTCGATCAGCGACGGGTCTATCCGGTCCAGGCCCGCGTACAGCACCAGGATCAGGTACGGGATGTAGCCGTAGACCAGGCCCAGGATGACGGTGAGCGGCTTCCCGCCGAGCCAGTCGATGGGCGACGCGGAAGAGGTGATGTGCAGGAACGACAGGCTCTTGTTGACGTACCCGTTGACCTGCAGCAGGTCGATCCAGGCGAGCATCCGCATCATGTAGCTGATCCAGAACGGGGCAATCAGCAGCACCAGGAACAGGCCCTTGCGCCGTCCGGCGAAGCGGGCCACGAAATACGCCGCCGGGTAGCCGAGCACCAGGGAGAGCACCGAAGCCACCACGACGTAGACGATCGTCCGCACCACGATCGGCCCCGCGAACGAGGTGGCGCCGATCAGGTCGTGCCACACGTTGATGACGTTCGACGAGCTCCAGTGCAGCGGGTTGTACTGCGCGATCGGCGACTCGGTCAGCCGGTTGAGCTGCCCCTCGGCGATCCCCAGCACCGCGTAGAACGGGACGATGAACAGCAAGATCAGCCAGAGGATCCCGGGTGCGGCGAGCGCGATCCAGAACGCCTTGGAGTGCTGGGGCTCGCGGCCGGGTTTCGGCTCCCCGGTGCGGGCCGGGGTCGGCTTGGTCGGCGGCGGGGGGGACTTCGGCGGTGCGATGCTCATGCTAGATCCCGTTGCTCACGACGAGCCAGGCCTGCTGCCACAGCGCGTCCGCGTCCACCGGCAGCTGCAGCTCGCCCACGCCGCGGCGGAAGTAGGACGGGAGGACGGCCGTGGACATGAGGCTCGGCGGCAGGATTTGTTCCTTGACCAGGAGCTGCGGCGTGACCGCGTTCAGCGGCTGCATGTAGCCGTTCCAGCTGATGTTCTCCAGCGCGTTGGGCAGGTCCATGAAGTAGTTGAGGAACAGGTGGGCGAGCACCGGGTTGGTCGAGCTGCGGAGGACCGTGAGCGTGTCGTTCGCCACAGGGCCCCTCCCGTCGGTGGGGAACCAGTAGCCGACGACGTCGACCGGGACCCCCTTGGGCATGTACGACGCGGCCGCGGCCATGTCGCCGGACCACGCGTGGTGGATCCAGATCTGGCCGCTCGGCACCTCGGTGTAGTCGTTGTTGTCGATGTGCACGTTGACCAGGCTCGACAGATCCTGCAGCGACTGCCGGGAGAGCGAGATCTGCCGGTAGTCGGTGGTGTTCAGGTTGAAGATCCCGTTTTTCATCAGGCCGAGGCTGATGCCCTCGCGGTAGTCGTCGAGGATCGCCACCTTGCCCTTGTATTTCGCCTGCCAGGGCATGGCCCACGGGTTCTTCATCGTGTACGGGTTCTCGTGCACGTAGTCCTTACGCCACGAGATGCCGGTCGTGTAGATCGTGTACGGCACCGTGTACTTCCAGCCCTGGTCGTAGAACGGGTTCTGGAAGTCCGGCCACTCCTGGGTGATGTTCGGCAGGTAGCTGTGGTTGAGCGGCTGGATCAGCTTCGACTCGATCAGCTGACCTAGCACGTCCACGGTGACGCCCATGAATACGTCGAAGGACAGCCCGCTGCGCAGCTTGGCCAGCGCCTCGTCCATCGTGTTGAAGGTCGTGACCTGCGCCTTGCAGTTGTACTTCTTGCAGAAGCTGTTCACGCAGGCCTGGTTGACGTAAGCAACCCAGTTGAAGATCTGCAGCGTGGCGCCGGTCTCCGGCGGCTTGCCGCTGGCCAGCATCGGGTTGTCCTTGAACGTCGGCCACGTCACCGGGTTGTTGGGCCGCGGGAGCGGCACGTTCACGTTGCCGGACAGGTCGGATGCGCACGCCGAGAGCAGCGTGCCTCCCGCGCCTGCCAGCAGTCCGGCGGCCATGCCGCCTTTCAGGACGCTGCGTCTGGTGGGCCAGCCTGGCGGCCGACTCCCGTCGGCGGGCCAGCCTTCTCGTGGGTGCATGCCACCCTCCAGGGGTCCTCGCCACGGACCTTGACTGAACATTCGGTCAAATCGCGGTGTTACCGCCTACAACTACTATTGTCGGCTTCCATACGCAAGGCATACGGGATAACGGAATGGACTAAGCGCGAAGAGCCGCGGCGAACGCGGCGAAGTTCTCGGTAAAGCGGCGGATATCTGCCTCGTCGTGCTGCACCGAGATCAGCCACTGCTCGATCTTCCCCCAGGGCGGCAGGAAGACCCCGCCGTTGTGCTGGTAGAGCCAGTGGGCATGGCTGTAGGAATCGTCGATGCCGAGAAAACCGCGGAAGTCCCGCACCGGTTCGGCGCTGAACACCACGCAGCCCTTGGCGCCAACGGACACGACCTGCGCCCGCAGCCGGTAACGGTCGATCTCCCGCTGCAGGCCGGCGACCGCCTGCAGCCGCAGCGCCTCGATCCGCTCGTAGGCCTCCGGGGTGGCGACGTCGCACAGCATCGCGCGGCAGGCCGCCATGGCCAGCGGGTTGCCGTTGAACGTCCCCACCATCTCGTAGTCGCCGTTGGCGACGTGCCCCATCGCTTCCTCGGTGCCGCCGATGGCCGCGACCGACACGCCGCCGCCGATCGCCTTGGCGAGGCAGATGATGTCCGGCGTGACCCA
>Ga0335075_10003757_pt1 | contig 23916 bp, 15 predicted proteins | sample Lox_Sample_24_FD_206723 | JGI IMG/M metagenome (GOLD analysis project Ga0335075, IMG submission 206723) | Soil microbial communities from Loxahatchee National Wildlife Refuge, Florida, United States - Lox_Sample_2.4 | ecosystem: Environmental > Terrestrial > Soil > Wetlands | place: USA...
CGACCAGTCCAGAACCACCGTTTCGCCTGCAGCCATCTCCTCGACCGCGCCCAGCAACATGGGAAAATCGCGCAGGCCGTCTGACTTACCTGCAAGGATGTCCTGACCTGTTACCTCACGGATTTTTACACGTTTCATACCGCCCCCAGCCGCCAATCACTACGTTCACTATATTCAGTGAATGTAGTGATTTTGTCAAGTGAGAGGACTGCTCGAGCACTATTGATTCCCGCCCGGCGCTTCTAGAGAACAACGCGCTGAGACGTGAACACCGGGAAGGTTAGGTAGATACACCAATTGTTTTCTGCGGCGGTCGCGCCTGCGATCGAGTAGGAGGCCCGCCTCTCCGCTGCGGATGCGCGCCGTGCCCCACAAATCAGCAAGAGCGTGCAATAAAGAGGGAAAGCCCATGCCCCCGCTGTCCCCGAAGCGGGACACCCCTGGCTCGATCGCGGCCCGAAGCGCTTCCATCGAGCTCGAAAGCTGGCGGTACCGGGGGTTCTCTCGAAGGCTGGCCAGCACACCGACCCCTACGTCCGCTACGCTAAAGGCGAAACGTCTCCTCCGGATTTGGTAGGCCACCAGTCCTGGGGAGTGCGCGTTACTATGTAGCCAGACATTGTCTGCCATTTCTGCAACCGCACCTGTCAGCGCGCCCGCGAGTTTGGGCGGGAAACCGTTGCCCTTGAGTTCGGTCAGAAGGTCGCGAATGCACTGCGACCACCAGGGGTCGTTCCCGCAGCGCGGGAGCACCACCACGGCAAGGTCGGCATCGCGCAACCGTGCACGGTGACTCCGTTCGGGCCAACGAGCAGCTTTAACCAGCGACCAGGCCGCGCAGTTCGGCACGCGGAGTGTTAGCCGTGGGTCATCCTTTTCTGTCTCGCGGTGTGCAGCGATGCATGCCAATTCGACGGCGGCAACCAGGGATAATCCGTGGCCGTTCGTCGAGAAGGTCAAAGGGGATTCGGCGTCGGCAAGGCGCCAGTGAAGATGTTCTATATCTCGAATTTCAACGGCGTCTGGCATGCGCACGCAAGTTAACATAAGCGCGCTGCAGCGAAAACGTTCGCGCCTTCGTAGCAGCCTTCTGGCTGGACTGCGACGTTCGTGGTTTCGGGTGTTCTGGTAGAATCGGGGCTCCGAACGGAGACCGGGCGAGCGCACAAGCGCCCAGGCCAAAATGAGACCGAAGAGCCTCAGGTCTGAAGACCTGAGCTACATTTGGATAGGCCACGCAGACCAGGCGAGCACGTCGGCTAGAGACCAAGCAGTCCATCGATATGAGGACTGCTCACTTCCCCGGGGAGATTCCCATGAATAGTTCCGCACAGCTTGAACCGGAATCCCACGAACCCGAGTCGGGCAAGCCGAAGCGCGAATCGGCTGGTGGGGCGGCGAAAGCCTCGCGCGACTCGGGTGCACGGGCCACAGGCGAAGTAGCGGAAGCGCGGGGCGATGTTGATGCGCCAGCGGCGTCCAAATCATCGGGCGATGAGGCTGTGCCCACAGGGGCGAAGGCACCGCGAATGGCCGGGGAGGAACCGTCAGATGCGCCGGCCGTGGCGCTCGATTCGCCCTCGCTGTACATCAACCGGGAGCTGAGCCTGCTGGAATTCCAGAGACGGGTGCTGGAGCAGGCGCAGTCGACGGAAAACCCTCTGCTCGAGAGGATCAAGTTTCTTTCGATCGTCAGCTCGAACCTGGACGAATTTTTCATGGTGCGCGTGTCTGGTCTGCAAAAACAGGCAGCGAGCGGAACGCAGGAAGCGAGCGTGGATGGCCTGGCGCCGGCGACGCAATTGCGGCTGATTCGCGAGCAGGTGCGAGCGCTGGTTGGCGACATGCAGGACCTGTTGCGAGAGACGCTTCTGCCGGCGCTTCGGCAGGAAGGGATCCGCGTCTGCGAGATTTCCGAGCTGACGGAGGATGAGCGCGCGGAGATCGACTCGTACTTCCTGCAAAGCGTTTTTCCGGTGCTGACGCCTCTGGCGTTCGATCCGGGACGGCCGTTTCCGCACATTTCGAGCGGCAGCCTGAATCTGGCCGTTGTGGTCGGAGACGGGCAAGGCGTGGAGAACTTCGCGCGGGTGAAGCTGCCGGATTCCCTGCCCCGGCTGGTTCCGGTGCCGCCGAACCCGCAGGCGTCGAAGGGTCCCAAGGCATTGAAGGACACTACGGGGAAGGTCAGTACCGAAAAGACGCAAGCGAAATTCGTTTGGCTGGAGCAAGTGATCGCGGGCAACCTTCATTTGCTGTTTCCCGGGATGGAAATTCTGGAGGCTTATCCATTTCGCGTAACGCGCGACGCGGAAGTGGCGATTCAGGAACTGGAGAGCGACGACCTGCTGGAAAGCGTGGAAGAGGCGATGAGGCAGCGGCAGTTCAACTCCGTGGTGCGGCTGCAGGTGGATGTAAACGTGTCGGAAAGGACGCTGGAGGTTCTGGCCAGCAACCTGCCGATCGACAAAGAGGACGTGTACCGCATCGAGGGAAACATCGGGCTGGCGAAGTTGATGGAACTGTACGCGCTGGACCGTCCAGATCTGAAGGACAAGCCTTTCGTGCCGACGACTCCGCCGAGCCTGGAAGGAGGAGCCGAAGAAGACATTTTCTCGGTGATCCGGCGCGAAGACGTTCTGCTGCATCACCCTTATGAATCGTTCCAGCCGGTGATCGACTTTTTGCAAGCGGCGGCGCGCGACCCGGATGTGCTGGCGATCAAGATGACGTTGTACCGGGTAGGACGCAATTCGCCGATCGTCGGCGCGCTGCTGGAAGCGGTGGAGGAGGGCAAGCAAGTGGCGGCGCTGGTGGAGTTGAAGGCGCGCTTCGACGAAGAGAGCAACATCGAGTGGGCGCGAACGCTGGAAGATGCGGGAGTGCACGTCGTCTACGGGCTGGCTCAGATGAAGGTGCATTCGAAGATCGCCCTGGTGGTGCGGCGCGAGGGCAACGGCATCCGGCGGTACGTCCATATGGCGACGGGAAATTACAACGCAACTACGGCGCGGCTTTATACCGACTTCGGATTTTTCACGTGCAACGACGCGATCGCCGACGACGCGACGTACTTTTTCAACGCGCTGACGGGATACTCGCGGAAAAAGGAGACGCATCATTTGCTGGTGGCTCCGATCAACCTGCGCCGGCGGGTGGAGGAGCTGATCGAGCGAGAAATTGCCGTTCACGAAAAAGAAGGGCACGGGCGGCTGATCTTCAAAATGAACGCGCTGGAAGATCCGGAAATGATTCGGCTGCTTTATCGCGCGTCGCAAGCGGGAGTGAAGATCGACTTGCTGGTGCGCGGGCTCTGCTGCTTGCGTCCTGGCGTAAAGGGAGTGAGCGAAAATATTCGGGTGACGAGCATCGTGGGACGTTTCCTGGAGCACAGCCGTATCTATTACTTCCGAAACGGCGGCGCGGAAGAAATTTACCTGGGCAGCGCCGACCTGATGCGAAGGAACCTGAGTCATCGCGTGGAGACCCTGTTCCCGGTGGCCGACCCGAAGCTGGTTCGGCGGCTGAAGGCGATCGTGCATCTGGAACTGGAAGACGTGAAGAGGTCGCATCATTTGGCGAGCAGCGGGCATTACGTCCGGAGGAGAACGGGCGATCAGGCGGACGCCGCGGACAGCCAGCTGGAGCTGCTGACGCGTGAAGACACGCCGCACCAGGTTGCCAAAGGTCTGGCATCGCTTTCGCGCAAACGCCGAGCCGCGGAGAGGAAGTCCGGCGGGCGGCGAACGGGGTGATGGTGCTACGAGGGTCTATACCACTCCCGTTGCGAACGACAAGGCCGAAGTAGGCGGCCGATTGTTACGATTACTTGGATGTGCGGCGCTTAGCGGAGCTTTTTCCGGCGTGAATCAAATTTCGTAACGCGACATTTACAGAGTGGTCGTCGGGGAAATAGGCAGCGACATCCGGCGACAGCAGCACCAGATTCGTGCCCTTTCGATAGTGGGCGAAGTACTTGCCTCGCACGCCGTGCTCTAAGGCGGAGAGGTCGTACTCTGCGCGTAGGTCGTCGTCGGCTTCATGTTTCTTAGTTCTCTTCTTCATAGTATTTCCACTCGCGCGGTGTTGCCTTACCGGCGCTGATTATCCTCACGGCATTGCCGCGGTCTGTATGAGCCACGATCAAGATTCGATGCACGTTCGATTGCCCAATTGTAACAAATCGCTGTTCGGACGTGGAATGGTCAGGGTCCAGAAAGGTTATTGCCAACGGGTCACCGAAAACCGTGGCGGCTTCATGGAATGAAACGCGGTGCTCGCTACGATTTCGCCTCGCCTTGGATGGCTCCCACTCGAAATTCACGGGTTGATCTTACGTTGGCGCTGGCATCTCCCGCAACGCGAAGGCAGTCTCGCACCGCGGGACGCCGCGTAAGCGGTGAAGCGACAAACATGCGAGAATTACAAGCCTCCGCGTCCGATATATTCTTTGCTTTTTCTTCGCCCCTGTTGTACCCTGCCTGACTGGAAAACCCCGGATGGGATTTGCGTAGTCTGGTAGAATCTGGCCGCCTTCCGCGGGAAATGAAAGGCCTCAGGCCTTGCCGGCAAATCGCGCCGGAACGCAAACATGGCGAAAGACCTGAGCTACATTTTCACGGCGGGACTAAAATCCGGGCTTGCAGCGTATCACTACAAATTCAAAACGAGCCCCTTCGAGGTGCGGCGATGAGCGATGAACGCAGCAGAAATTTGGATCTGGCGATTTCGCAGATTGAAAAGGACTACGGCAAGGGCGCGATCATGCGGCTGGGCAGCCGGGACGTGCTGGTTCCGGTGAACGTGATTCCGACGGGGTCGATTTCGATCGACGCGGCGCTGGGCGTGGGCGGATTCCCGCGCGGGCGCGTGATCGAAGTCTACGGGCCGGAATCGGGCGGCAAGACGACGCTGACGCTGCACGTGATCGCTGAGGCCCAGAAGATGGGTGGCCAGGCGGCGTTCATCGACGCGGAGCACGCACTCGATCCGGTGTACGCGAAGAAGCTGGGCGTGGACGTGGACAATCTCCTAGTGTCACAGCCGGATAACGGCGAGCAGGCGCTGGCCATTGCCGAAGCGCTGATCCGCACGAACGCGGTGGACATCGTGGTGGTCGACTCGGTGGCGGCGCTGGTGCCGAAGGCGGAACTCGAAGGCGAAATGGGCGAGCCGCAGATGGGATTGCAGGCGCGGCTGATGTCGCAGGCGCTGCGCAAGCTGACGGCGATCGTCAACAAGTCGAAAACGTGCCTCGTATTCATCAACCAGATTCGCGAAAAGATCGGCGTAATGTTTGGAAACCCGGAAACGACCACGGGCGGGCGCGCGCTGAAGTTCTACGCGTCGATTCGCGTGGATATCCGCAGGATTCAGTCGATCAAGGAGGGCGACCGCGTGGTGGGGTCGCGCACGCGAGCGAAAGTGGTGAAGAACAAAGTGGCTGCGCCGTTCCGCGAAGCGGAATTCGACATTATCTATGGCGAAGGGATTTCGCGCGAAGGTGATTTGATCGACCTGGGCGTGATGAAAAATGTCGTCGAAAAATCCGGCACGTGGCTTTCCTACAAGGGTGAGCGCATCGGTCAGGGCCGCGAGAACGCGCGCATGTTCCTGAAGGAGAACGCCGACATCCGCGGCAAGATCGAGAACGAGGTGCGCAAGGCGCTGGGCCTGCCCTCGTCGGCCGCGGAAGAGAACGGCAAGGCCGCTCCAGCGGAATCGTCGAAGACGGTGTCGATGGCCGCGGCAGCGGGTAAAGCACGAATGAAGTAGAGGAAATAGATGAAGTAAAGGAAGTAGAGGACTAACCTTTCTCTAGTGCTCACGCCGCCGCGCCGGCAGTGATTTGGAATCACGAAAAGCGGGAGCTTGCTGCCGCACTCCAAAGCGGCCTACGGCCGCGCGACACTCAAGGATAGGAGCGAACTAAAAACTCCTCAGCTTCGGCGAAGCAAAAGAGAAAACTCCGATGTCCAGCTCGCTTTGTATCGACAGACGAAACCTCCAGGCAACCGGTCCGCGCTCGGTAGGCCAGAAGCATTCATCTTGGCCGATGCCGATCGCCGGGAAAACGCGCCGGGCACAGAGTGGCACGGACCTGCCGATTAAGGGCAAATACGATGGCCGAAAAACGTCATTTCCTTATGTGCGCTGCGGCGACTTCTTGAAAAAACGTGTCGATTCGCGAGCGGGTCGTAACGGACAACCTGAAAACTATCCCGTCTGATTGTTAAGTTTCGCTGTTCGAACGGATAACGGTCGGCCTGTCCGGGCGAACAGTTGTAAGTGTCTCTTAAACTCCGGACAATAAACTTTGGAATTTCGGTTGCAGAAAGTACTGGTGGTACTTACACTGACTTTCGCCGGCGGCAGTTCGCAGTCGCCGGCAAACAAGAAGTCGCGGTAAGAGACCAGGCAGGCCCAGGCACCTGAAGTTGGAACGCCAGGGGGCTGGCGCTCCAAGGACATTCTTAGGCGCGTTAAAAACGCGACTTCCGACGCGTTCAACACGCGACCCGCCAAGGCCCAGGTGGGACGGTAGATGAAGAGGAACTCTGCTCTTGTAGCACTCGCCGCTTTTGTTTGCTTATTGATCGCAGGCGCCGCCGTTCAGGCGTCGGCAGCCGCGAAACGCACTTATCGCTCGCGTCACCACCGGTACTACTACTTCGATCCAGCGAAATACGATGCGGGAACTTATGACCTCGCTGAAGTCCGCGAGCTGGCGGTGGAAGCGCTGGGCCACGAGCGCGGCGCCGTGGTTGCCGTGGATCCCAGCAACGGTCGCATTCTGACGATTGTCGATCAGAAGATGGCGTTTCAGGACGGGTTCGAACCGTGCTCGACGATCAAGCCGGTGATTGCGCTTGCCGGGCTCGAGCACGGGGCGATCACCAGCAGCACGATGATCCAGGTCGGGCAGCGGCGCTACATGGACTTGACGGAAGCTCTGGCGCACTCGAACAACAAGTTTTTTGAGGTGCTCGGAAGCCGCCTGGGTTTCGACGTCGTACACGAATATGCGGAACTGGTTGGGCTCGGACAGCACGTGGGCTACGACATTCCGCAGGAGCAACCGGGCGTGCTGCCCTCGGCGCCGCCGGCGTACGGCGGAGTGGCGCGCATGTCGAGCTTCGGTGAAGGCATTCGCATCACGCCACTGCAATTGGCCGGGCTGGTTTCAGGCCTGGCAAACGGCGGGACTTTCTACTACCTGCAATATCCGCAGACCGAGCAGGAAATCCAGAATTTCACTCCGCGCATCCGGAAGCAAATCGACATCGCGAAGTACGTCCCGGACATTCAGGCCGGCATGCTGGCCGCGGTGGTCTATGGAACGGCGCACCGCAGCTACGATCCCGAAGGCGAGCAGGCGCTGGGCAAGACGGGGACTTGCACGGACGACCATGTCGGCGGCAGACTCGGCTGGTTCGTTTCGTATGCGGATCAACTGCATCCGAAGATCGTGATCGTTGTCCTGCTGCATGGCGGCGGCCGGTTGACGAACGGGCCGTTCGCGTCGGGAATTGCCGGGCGCATCTATCGCGGGCTCTACGAGCGCAACTATTTCATCGAGGCGGACGCGAACCCATCCACCGCGGCATCGGCACCCGGATCGGGGTCTTTCCGTTAGGCATTTCTTGTCTGCTGACGCGCAACGCGTCAGTTCTTGTCGACACGATCGGCACGCCGGTGTTTTCAGACGGTTTTCCGACCTTCACAAGAGAAGATGGACATGGCTCGGTTCGTGACCAAACGAAAGGTCATTTCCTGGTGCGCGCTGACAGTAGTAGGCTTCGCGTTTGACGCTGCATCGTATAACGTTCGCCATTCGGCCGAGCAGAGAGTTGTTGCCCAGAATGCAGCAGAGCGGCAGCAGCAATCGCTCCTGATGCGGCAGAAGGTCGTTTTCAGCGCTGCGATGGTACCGGCGCAGCTTCCCTTCACGGCCATTTTGCACCGATTGGGGATTGATCCAGCGACGGCTGCGCAAATTGCGGCATCGGCGCAGTCGGTATTCGATTTGCGACGGGTGCACGCAGGCAACGAACTGGCGATCGGGCGTTCGGTGATGGGAACGCTGCGCGCGATCCGATATCGCATCGATACGGATCGAGTTTTGCTTGTTTCTTCAACGGGCAGCGACTTCCATTCGGAAATCAAGACGATTCCTTCGCACACGGAGCTCGTGGGCGTCACCGGCCAGATTCAGGATTCGCTGTTTGATGCGGTAACAAACGCGGGAGAAAAGCCCGAACTGGCCTTGCGGCTTGCGGATATCTTCGGTTGGGATTTGGATTTCTATACTGATCCGCGAGTTGGAGACACATTCCGCGTCGTCGTTGAGAAGAAAATTCTGGCGAATGGCGAATTTGGAGGATATGGGCGAGTCCTGGCGGCCGAGTATAACAACGATGGACGCGCCTACGGCGCCGTTTTGTTCCACGATCCGGCGGGTAATCCGGCATATTACACGCCAGATGGCAAGTCGATGAAAAAGGCGTTCCTGCATTCACCGCTCAAATTTGCGGCGCGGATCACGTCGCACTTCAGCCTAAGCCGGTATCACCCGATTCTGAAGATTTACCGTCCGCATCTGGGAACGGATTACGCCGCGCCGACAGGAACCCCCGTACAGGCCGTCGGCGATGGCCGCGTGATCTATGCCGGCCGAAAAGGCGAAGACGGCAATCTGGTGGAAATCCGGCACGCGAATAGCTATACGACGTACTACATGCACCTTTCGCGCGTTCTCGTGCGCGACGGACAGCAGGTACAGCAGGGGCAATCGATCGGACTCGTCGGCATGACCGGGCTCGCCACAGGGCCGCATCTCGATTTTCGCATCGAGCGGCACGGCCAATTCCTGAATTTCGAGCGCTTGCCGCTGCCGCCGTCACAACCAGTCGCGAAGAGCGAGTGGGCCGAATTCACTGCCGCGCGCGACGCCGATCTCGCGCAGATGCCTCCCTTACCCAGCGAGCAAACCACAACGGCAAAGCTCGCGCCGAGCGCCCCAAGTCCGCTGCCTGGCCACTAGGCTGTCACAAGTCCCACGGCAAACTCCGCGTATGAGCAGCTGAGCCGGCCGCAGGCGCGTCGTCTATTTCGTCGCAAATGGCGTTCTCCCCACAGGCGCTTGCCCACGCCCGCATCTACCTGTTGTACTATCCTGACCCATCGAAAAGGAGGTCCCCTATGTACGACATGAAGAACCTTGGCCAACTGAAAAAAATGGACGCCAGCGCGCCGGAAGGTATGAAGGCGTTTTGGGCGTTCGATAAAGCGGCAATGGCCGCTGGGGCTATTCCGGTCAAATACAAGGAACTTATGGCGCTCGCCGTCGCGTTTACGACGCAGTGCCCGTATTGCATCGAGATTCACTCGGGAAGAGCGCGCGAGGCAGGCGCGTCGGACCAGGAGATGGCTGAAGCCGTGGTAGTGGCTGCAGCGCTCCGCGCAGGTGCTGCGATTACGCATGGAACCCACGCGTTCGCGAACAAATGAGGTAGAGGAGGCAGAGGAAGCGAAGGAGGTAACGGAGGAAACATCCTCGACGTGGCCACCCGGCGGTCGAATACGTAAAGGCCAGAAGTCGACCGAAAGTACCGCGTGTCTGGGAGCGCCGTGGGTTGTAAATGCCGTCCATGCGTGCGAAACGTCCATGGGCCAATCGGTTCCCGCGGCCCTACGTAGCTCTTCGCCCTATGTTCGCCTATGGCGCGGTCTGATACAATGGCTGCTCGCATAAACGTGCGCGAAGAGAATCGATGCCCGTGCGCGGAGCGCGGCAGCCAATGGGCGGCACATTCAATAACTCGCCTGAGTTGTTCGCGAGCGGCGGATTTCCGCTGAACGCCGAACAGCGCCTAGCAGTCGAACACGCCGACGGGCCTTTGCTGGTCGTCGCCGGCGCAGGCACCGGCAAGACGCGCGTCATCACTGAACGCATCCGGCTTCTGCTCGAATCCGACCCGAATCTTGGCGGCGAAAACATCCTCGGGCTGACGTTCACCGACAAAGCGGCAGGCGAAATGAAGAGCCGCGTGGTGAAGGCATTCGGCGAACGTGCCGAAGGCGTATGGCTCAGCACGTTTCACACATTCTGTCTCGAGAAGATTCTGCGCTCGGCGGATGTTCGCATCGAAGCGCTTGACGACCTGGACCACAAGATTCTCCTGCGCCGGAATATCGGGCGGCTCCAACTGAAACACTTCAAGCGCCTGCAGGCGCCCAGCGAATTTCTCGCCGATTTCGTCACATTTTTTTCGCGCTGTCAGGACGAACTCGTCACGCCCGAGGATTATCGCCGGTATGTGGAGCAGGTTCGGACGCGATTCGAAACGCGCAAGGATTCTCTCGAGCCTGACGAGCGAGCGATTCAGCAGGAATTCGTCGAGCGGCAAGAAGAACTTGGGCGCGCGTTCTGCGTCAGCGAGGAACTGTTGCGCGAGCGCCGGCTGACGACGTTCGGCGCACAGATCCTGAACGCGGTGAAACTGCTGCAGACGGATGCGGCGTTGCTGGCGCGTCTTCGCGAAGAATATCGCTACATCCTGGTGGACGAATTTCAGGACACCAACGTCGCACAACTCGAATTGCTGTGGCTGCTGGCGGGCGATCGCCGGAACATTATGGCCGTCGGCGACCACAATCAGGCGATCTACCGGTTCCGCGGCGCGTCGTACGGCAGCTTTACGATTTTTCTCGAGCGCTTCTGCGGCATTCGCGGGCCGAAGCAACGTTCCCCGAATGCGCGCAGGGCCGGTGCAAACGCCGACGGCGAGCCGCAAGCGCAACTGGCTCAGCCAGACCTGTTCGCACGCAGATCGCTCGTCACGCTTTCGCAGAATTACCGCTCAACGAAGCGGATCCTGAACGTCGCTCACGCCGTAATCTGCAACAACGAGCAATCGCCGTTGCTGCCTGACGGGCGCCTGAATACGGAAAATCGCGAAGGCGACAAAATTCGCGTTGTTGAATTCTCCGGGCCGCGTGAGGAAGCACACTGGGTCGCGTCGGAGATCGAGCGGCTGCACGAAGCCGGAGCGCATTGGGACAGCATGGCCGTGCTCTACCGCAATCACACGCATCGCGATTTTCTTGTTGGCGCGTTGCAGCGGCGCGGAATTCCGTTCGTGATCCGAAGGTTTTCCATACTGTCGAGCACGCTGATCCGCGATTTGCTCGCGTGGCTGCGGCTCATCGGGCAGCCCAGCGACAACGTAGCTTGCGCGCGCGTTCTCGCGGCGCCGTACTGGGGACTCGAACCGCGCGACCTTGTTCGTCTGGCCGAACGCGCGGAGAAAAATCACCGCCGGCCCCTATGGGATGAAGTCGACGCGGCGCAGAGCGAGTTGCCGTTTGCGCGGACTGGGACGCATCTGCCGGAGCTGGTCGCGCTGGTGAAGCAGTTGCGACAAAGCGCGCGGAGAAAACCCGTCAGCGAGCTGCTCGACGAATTGATCGGAGCTTTGGGCGTTGCGCCGCTGCCGTCGGAAGCCGACCGCTATTATCTCGACCGTTTCGTCAATTTCATCGACGCGTGGGAACGCAAGAGCCTGGCGGAGACTGAGCCGCGCGAAGCAGCTGAATCTGCCGCACGCCCGACGAACGCAAATTTCCTGCTGGGCGCGGACTCTCCGCAAAAGGAAAGCAAGCGGCTTCGCGATTTTCTCGAATATCTCTACTACTTCAACGAGGCGCGCGGGGACGTCTGGCTCGACGATCATCCGGCGGATGACGCCGTGGAGTTGATGACGGTCCACGGTGCGAAGGGCCTCGAGTTCCCTCACGTGTTCGTGATTCACCTTTCGAAGCGCGACTTCCCTACCCCGGGCCGCCGGCCTGTATTCGAGTTTCCGCCGGAGCTGATGAAAGAAGAAACGCCGGAGGGCGACTTTCACATTCAGGAAGAGCGCCGGCTGTTTTACGTCGCGCTCACGCGCGCCAGGCAGCGGCTGACGCTTTGCACGATCGTCAACAAATGGAAGAAGGAATCGCCGTTCCTCGACGATTTTCTTCAGGACCGCAAAGTGAAAATGTTCGATGCTCAGCAACTCACGCCGAAAATCTCACTGCCGCTGATCGAAGAAGCTGCTGCACCTGAACCAGATTCCGCCGACCCGTCCGATCTTTTTGCCGCGGCTCGTGTCTTAGCGCTGCGCCGAGGCGAATTGCAGGAACCGACGCGCGCGTATTCGCGGGTCGCACTATGGGCCAAAGCGTTCCATCCACCGCGTCCTGAGCCGCTGCAGCTGAGCGCGTCTGCAATCAATGCCTACGAAAGCTGCCCGATGAAATACATGTTGGGGCGAATGTGGAGCCTGCGAGGCGGGCCGCACGCGGAGGCGACCTTCGGCAGCGTAATGCACACGACAATCCAGGAGTTCGTACGTGAGCTGCGCCAGGGGCGAAAAGTTTCGGCCGGCGACTTGCTGATGATTTACCACCGGGAGTGGTCGTCGGCGGGCTTTCCTGATGATTATCACGAAACGGAATATCGCAACGAAGGACGGGAAGCGCTCGAAAAATTTCATGTTACGTACACGGCTGAACCTGCCGAAGTGGTGCATCAGGAGAAAGTTTTTGAACTGCCGCTCGATCCCGAAATCATCGTAGTGGGCCGCATCGATCAGGTGAATCGGCTCGGACGCAAGGAATATGAAATCGTCGACTACAAGACGGGCCGGCCGAAGGACGCGAAGAAAGCGGCGGACGATCTTCAGCTCAGCATTTACGCACTCGCCGCGCGCGACGTGCTCGAAATCAACCCGAGCCGCCTGACTTTCTACAACCTGATGACAAACGAAGCCGTCTACACGACGCGCGACGCCAAAGCACTGGCCGCAGCAAAGCAGCGGATTGCTGAAGTGGCAGACCGAATCCGCGGGGGCGACTTCACGCCGAAACCCGGTTATGGATGCGCGGGTTGCGATTACAAGCCGCTGTGCCCCGCGCACGAACAGCTTGTGTCGATTCGACCCTCACGGATTGCAGGAGGCAATCTGTCCTAGCGCATTCTTCACGACACCGCATTCGGAACGCAGAACGCCGCGGCGTTTTCCTTGCTTCAAATCCGTTGGTTCAAAAAAGAAAAGAGGCGATCCAGAATGCGATCGCCTCTTCAAAAGGCCCCGAGTGAAACTCAAAGCCTGCCTGTCGGCCTGCAGGCAGTCCGTTTCGCGCATGGACTGCAGTGAAACTTTCTCCCGCGAGGCAAGCACGAACGGAATTTCGTATCGAGCTTTTCTCGCTTCGTTCAGTTGTAAATGTCACGACGAATGAAGTCAAGCAGAAAAACTTTTCGAGGGATTCGTTTGCGGAAACAGGCGCGGGTTGCGCACTCGCACGCGGCGGAGCCCGCAAAAAGTGCTACTGCGAAACCCCCAGGCCGCTCTGGTAATAACCGCCGGGCGCGCGAATATCAAGATCCGGGCGTCGCACGCGAACTTCGATCGTGTGGTAGTCCTTCGTCTTGTCCTGCCCATGCGGAGAAAAAGTGAGCGTGTACTGATTGCGAGCTTCGTCGGTCACGCTCGAATACAACCGGTCGAGATCCGATTCCTTCGCCGCATAGAACACGTCGCCGCCCGTCCGTATCGCGTAGCGGTCGGCCTGCCCAATTCCATGCTGAAAGATCGACTTGCCGGGCACCGTACGCGAAACGGAGACCGAATAGACCAGAATGTCCGATTCGAGAAGCAGGTGAAGAGTGTCGTCGAATGTATGGATGTTGTGACGCGAATTGCTGCCGTCGGAAATCAGGAAGATAATCTTCCGCCGATCGCGGCCACGGTCCTTCAACATCTGTCCCGCGGCATAAATCGCGTCGTCGAGAGCGATATCGTTCGCCGGCCGCCCGGAGCCGTGCTGCGGAACGCCTTGTCCGGTTGGAAGCTGCTGGCCATTCACGACGGGACCGGAGCCCATTGCGGTTGGATCGTTGCCATACATCGCCGTCGAATGAGAGCCAATCTCCATCCGCTTCAGAGCAGTAAACAGCACGTCGTTGTTGAACGAAAAATCGGATACAGGTTCGGTGTACGACTGATACTTCATCACGGCAACTTCGTCCCCCGGCCCGAAGCCTCCTGAAATGGAAATCAGGCTCTTCTGCACTTGGTTCGCTTCCTTGGTCGCAAGATTGTTATCGACCAGGACGACCGCAGAAAGAGGAAAGGGGTTCGCATCGAAAATCCCGATTTGCTGCTCGACTCCGTCGCAGAAAATCTGAAAATCGCTTTTTTCCAGGCCGGCTACGAGCTGTCCGTTTCTGTCTTTCACGGTTACGGGGACCAAAACCTCTTGCGTCGGGACAACGATCTTTCGCTGACCTGCCGCCTGCGAAGATTGCCCAGCCCGTCCTTGTGTGGGCACACCCGGAGTGGCATGCTGGGGATTAGATGATTGTGCTCCCGCTGGTACCCCCGCCATCAGCAGTATGCTTGTCAGCAGAATCGCTCGAATCATGAGGATCTCTCGTTGCCGCGGGAATAGGTTTGGGGGCCTGGATGGTTCTGGCCGCTCTGGCCCAAACATCCGCTACGCGATTCGACGCATCGTATCACTTCGAACAAGCTCCGGAGGAAATTATACAATGCGACCGACCCGACTTGCGGCTTTCGTCATTGCCGCAGCTTTAGCAGCCTGGGCCGCTTGGTCCATCCTGACGCCGCGCGCGTCGGCCGCACCCCAGCAGGAAACTCAGGGTCCGATGCGCCCGCCGGGAGCCCCTCCTGAACCGCAACAGCCGGCCACGATACCGCAGCGGCAACTCCCGGAATCAGGCCACACGCTGAAAGCGCAAACCAACCTCGTCGACATTTTCGTCACGGCGCGCGGCAAGCACAACGACATCATCGATGACCTAACGAAAAAGGACTTCAAGATTTACGAAGACGGCCAGGAGCAGAAAGTTGCCTACTTCGATCTCGAGAAAAATCTCCCGCTGACGCTCGGCATTCTGATCGACACCAGCGGCAGCATGCAAAACATCCTGGACGCCGAACAGGATACCGCATCGCGCTTCGTCCGCGACATCATGCGCAAGGGAGACGAGGCGATGGTGATTGGGTTTGATTTCGATATCAATTTGCTGGCCGACTTGACCGAGGATCCCTCGGTGCTGATTCGGGCGATCCAAGGCACGCGCATTAATGCGGTCGCCGCCGGCGTTGGCCCCACGCCCGGAACGCTTCCCGTTGGACAGAATGGCGGTACGGATCTGTATGACGCGGTTTATCTTGCTTGCCACGACGAGCTTATCGGTCAGTCGGGCCGCAAGGCGATCATCCTTCTCACGGACGCTGAGGATACCGGCAGTAAGCTGAGTTTGGCCGATGCCATCGAATCGGCGCAAAAAACGAATACCGTGATTCACGTACTGCGCCTCGCCGACGAACCGTTTTACTTCGGCATGGGAATGGGCTACACGGGCCGGAGCGTCGCTGTGCGTATGGCCTCGGAGACTGGCGGTCGCGAAATCGAAGTCCGCAGCGAGAAATCGCTGGATAAGGCTTTCGACGAGATCACAGAGGAGCTGCGCTCACAGTACGTGCTCGGATACTATCCGACGAATGCCAAACACGACGGCACCTTCCGCCAAATCAAGATTGAAGCTGACCGTTCTGACACCCACCTGCTCTATCGCAAGGGCTACTACGCCCCGGCAGAGTAAGCGAACTTTCCACATCTAGTTCCAGCCTCAAAACGGGGTTGCGTTCGCCAGCTCGCGCAAGCTCGTTCGCGCCTTCTGCTTTGAGGAAAGTCACTAACCCAGCAGATCGGACTTCAGCGGCAAAGACCACGAGGTCGCTCGGCAGGTTGCCGAAGCGAATCTGACCCGTTAATTCCCAGACCCCGCCGGAGGCTGTGATCCGGCGTAATATCCCTGCTTCGTCCGAACGGTCAATCCCTTGCGGTCCGCGTCGACCTGAACTTTACGATAGCCGCCGTTTGTTAGGGGATCCGTGGGAGCATAGGCGATGAAGTACTGGCTGCGCAGTTCCGTCCCGATGTCGACGAACGACTGCTCCAGATCGTCGACGCGATAGGGAAAGAAGGCACGGCCCCCGCTTTCGTAAGCGAATTCCTGCAGAATTTTGTCGCCTGGGTCGAGGTGATATTTCTGCGGCTCGTCAGGATTGTCCACCGCGATCCAGTCCGTGTTGGTGCTGATACAATAAATCGCCGCTTCGGCGCGCAGGGCCTCTTCCAGGGCGTCGCTCAGGGCGTGGTCGCTCAAATCATCGTCGCCATCGCTGATCACCACCAGGACTCGGCGGACTTGAGGGTTGTTAGCCGGAACAGGCGCAGCATTGAGTTTCTGCGAAGCCATATAGATGGCGTCGTTCAGCGCCGTCCCTCCCCCGGCCCGCTGGCGCCGGATCGCGTCGCTCAACTCGCCGACATCGTCCGTATAGTCCTGGACGATTTCGGGCTCGTTATCGAAGGTCATCAGAAAGGCTTCGTCTTTCCCGTGGCGGATAACGCTGTTCAGGAAATCGATTGCGGCGTCCTGCTCGAACGCCAGCCGTGGACGAATGCTGTTCGATGTATCCATCAGCAGCCCGATGCGCAGCGGAAGATCGGTCTCGCGGCCAAAGAACAAAATCTTCTGCTGGGCGCCATCCTCCGTCACGTGAAAGTCGTCCTCGTTCAAATTCGTGACAAAGTTTCGGTGGCGATCCATGACTGTGGCCACCAGATGCACGAGGCCCGTGGTCGAAACGATCTTGGGCGGCTGCTTTTGTTTACCCGCTGAAGCCTGATTTTGCTGCTGATTCGATGGGACAGCGGTGGCCGGCTGGTTCGTTGACGTCTGCTTTGCGGTTTTCTGCTGTGGGCTGCTTGGCTCTTGAGTTTGCGAAGGGACCGCTGTGGCCTGCGCATGTGCGTTCGTTCCCGAGAAGGCCAGAAACAGAGTCACAACCGCAAGCGCGGGCACAGGTTTCACAACTTGGAATTATAGGAACTCGGTCGGGACAGCGTCAACCGCCTATCGAAACATTCGCCTGGCGGAAAGGCAAAGCGATTGGACGTGACCCTCTACGCATCAGCTCTAAACATCTAGAACCGAGTCTTTGGCTGGTATTCTCGAAGCGGACGTAAGTTCGTAGAAATACGAGCGTAATTCTTCGGGCGTCGCGGCGCGAAACTCGACGCGTTCTTCGGTTCGAGGATGGATGAAGGCGATCCGCGAAGCATGCAGGAAATTTCTTCCAAGCGGCGGCAACAACGCATTCCCTACCCGCTCCTGGCGTGGCGCGCCGTACAGCGTGTCACCCACAACAGGCGTGCCCAAGGCGGAAAAATGGGCGCGGATCTGATGCGTCCGCCCCGTATGCAGGTCGGCCTCGACCAGCGTAAACGCGTCGAGCCGGAATCGCACACGCCAGTCCGTTCGCGCCACTCGCCCTTCGCGGCGGCGGGCGGTCATCCGTGTGCGGCGTCTTAGATCGCGCGCGATGGGCATCTCGATGCGTCCCGATTCGCCTTTCGCGCGCCCGTGCAGCAGCGCCAGATACATTTTCTCAACTTCGCGGTCGCGGAATTCCTCGACAAGCCGCTTATGCGCAGCGTCGTTTCGCGCGATCACCATCGCGCCCGACGTGCCCTTGTCCAGCCGGTGCACAATCCCCGGTCGCAGCGGGCCGCCAACGCTGGAGAGCCCGTCGGCTCCGCCGAAACGATGGAGTAATGCCGCAACCAACGTGCCTGCGTCTTTGCCGGCGCCCGGATGGACGATCATATTGGCGCGCTTGTTGATCACGGCGATGTCGTCGTCTTCATAGATGACATCGAGCGCGATCGGCTCGGCCTCGATTCCTACTGGTTCCGGCGGTGGAATCTCGATGGCCACCGTCTCTCCCGCCTGCACGCGATACGACGCCTTCGGCGCAAGTCCGTTCACGCGGACGCGGCCTTCGTCGATGAACGTTTGGATTCGCGAGCGGCTCAATTCCGGAAGCCGCGCGACAAGAAACCGGTCGAGACGCGTCTGAGCATCTTCGGATGGCACGGCAAACTCGCGATTTTTGCTGATGGATCGCACGAGCGGCTTCGGGCTCACATTAACACAGGGGCGAGCTGCCGCAGAGACCTGCGCGCGGCAGGCAGGCGCAGAAAACACGGAAAACTTCCAAGGAGGCACCACAAAGGACACGAAAACAAGAGGACACGGAGAAGCCCGAAAGATAGCGGCTATTCTTGCGCGGGCACCGCAACGGGCTGGATGGGCGAAGCGCCGCGCAAGCCGCGGTACCACAGGAAGGAGCCCGCCAGGATTAATCCAACGCTAACCGCCTGCATCAGCGAAAACGAATTGTGGAACATCATTGCTCGCCCCGGATCGCCGCGAAAGAACTCGATGACGCCGCGCTCGCATCCGTAGAGCACGAAGTACGTCCCGAGCAGCTGCCCTTTGAACCTCTGTCGCTTCCCCATCCAGACAAGGATTCCGAAGTTAACGAACTCAGCGGCCGCTTCGTACAGTTCCGTCGGATGCAGTGGAATCCCGAGCGGCGTCCCGTTGATTCGTCCCGCAACGGGACTTGTAAACATGACGCCCCACGGCAATGTCGTCGGCTTGCCAAAGCAACACCCCGCCATGAAGCAGCCCAGCCGCCCGATCGCGTGTCCGATGGGAAGCGCTGCTGCAAACGTGTCGAACACCGCAAGCAGCGGCATATCGTAAATGTAGGAATAGATCGCTATCAGCAGCAGCGCGCCGACCACCCCGCCATAAAACGTTCCTCCCGATTCGATCGTAGCCACGCTTAGGATGTCTCGCGGATGAGCGGCGTAGTAACTCCAATCGCCAAACACGTACCAGATTTTCGCGACGAACAACGCCGCGAAAATGGCGTAGATCGCCATGTCCCACGTTCGCTTGGGATCGAGTCCGGCGCGCGGAGCCTGCCGCCGCAAATACCACAATCCGACGAGCACACCCGCCGCGACCAGCACGCCATACGTGTAAATCGGCTGAGATCCGATGTGGAATAGGATTGGGTGCATAGGGGTACTTGGACAGATTATTCTGCAATCATTGCGTCAATGACGCAAATGAGCGGAGCCGTTCGCGAGACAGGAAGAAGCGAACGGCTTTTGCCTTGCAGCCTCCCTTGCCGTTGCTAATTTCGTTCGGCGAGCCGGCACGGCGCGGCTGTCTCGCTAACTCACCACCAGTGATTTCCGCAAGGATGGAATTGGGGAAGCAAACTCAGTTGGTAGCAAGGCGGGCGTGCCACGCCAGTTCGCGAATCACGGATCGGAGCGCAGAGGGAGCCTGCAAAGCAAGGCACTTTGAAGTCGTCGATCAAATCGACGGCAACATTCGCAAATCACAGCAGTTGAGGAGTTCGCCGTGCCCAAGCAGAGACTCTGAGCGACTTGTTCTTGCGAGAAGAACCATCATGAGGCGCGTTCAGGGGCGCGGGTCCAATCGCGGAACAACTCCAGTACGACCAGTGCGGCGCCAATCACAATCGCAGAATCGGCCAGATTGAACGTGTACCAATGGTGGCTGCCAATGTAGAAATCGATGAAATCCGTCACGCTGTGCCGCAAGACGCGATCGAGAACGTTTCCAGCCGCTCCCCCCAGAATCAGCGCAAGCCCGGATCGTCCCATCGAGCCGCCTGCGCGGTTTGTCGCCAACAGCCACACCAGCAGCACGATCACTGCCAGCGAGAAGACGATCAGCAGCGGCGCCATCCACGCCGCCGTTGAATCCGCGCCCAGCCCGAACGCAACGCCAGGGTTCGTCGTGTGCGTGAGATTGATCAGCCCGGGAACAACCACGTGCAGCGAATCAAAATCGACCCAGCGGTCGACGGCATACTTGCTCGCCTGATCGGCCAGCAGGATTGCGGCGGCAATCAGCGTCAGCCGTCGCCACCCATTTGAAAATATCTCCGACATCAGAGCGTCAACTCCTTCACAGTATACCGCCCTCGCGTTCTATTTCATCGAGTGCGATCACGCAGCGTTCGCAAACAGTGGGATGCTTAGGATCCTCGCCCACGTGAACCGAATAGTTCCAGCAGCGATCGCATTTCTTACCAAGCGCTCGACCCGCTTCGATCTGCAACGATTCCGGCCCGCTCGCGGCCGCGCCGTTGCCATCTGGAGCTGCCAGTTCGACTTGCGACACGATGAAAAGAGCCGGAAGCTGTTTGGCGTACTCGCGCAAGATCGCGGCAAGTTTGCCCGAGGCACGGAGCGTGACCCGCGCCTCCAGGCTGGCTGAAATCGTCTTCGCCGCGCGCAACGGCTCGAGCGCCTTCAGCACTTCATTACGAACCTCGAGCAGCCGCTCCCAGTTGCCCGCCCGCTTCTCATCCAGTGCCGACTCGAATGCCTCCGGCTCGGGAAACAGCGCCATATGAACGCTTTCCGGCTCACCCGGCAGGTGCGGCAGGAATTTCCAGACCTCCTCCGACGTGAAAACCAGCGTCGGAGCGATCAGCCGGTCCAGCGCGTTCGCGATTCGATAAATTGCTGTCTGCGCCGAGCGCCGGCCCGCGTTCTTCGGCGCGAATGTGTACAGCCGGTCCTTGAGCACGTCGAAATAGAACGCGCTCAGATCTACCGTACAAAAATCCTCGATCGCGTGATACACGCGGTGAAATTCGAAATTGTCGTACCACTCGCGGCAGCGACGAACCAGCGCGCCCGTTCGCCGCAGCATCCACGCATCCATTTCCCAAAGTTGGGAATCGGGCACCGAATCGCGCGCCGGATCGAAATCGTAAAGGTTCGACAGCGCGAACCGGAACCGGTTGCGGATGCCGCGGTACGCCTCCGCAAGCTGCTGCATCATCGCTTCCGATAAACGCACGTCCGACGTGTAGTCCTGCGACGCTACCCAAACGCGCAGCAAGTCGGCGCCCCACTTCGCGTTGATTTCGTTAGGCTCCATGGCGTTGCCGAGCGACTTCGACATCGGCTGGCCCTTCTCATCCAGCGTCCAGCCGTGCGTCACCACCTGCCGGTACGGCGCTCGGCCCTTCACCCCTTCAGCGACAAGCAGCGAGCTGTGAAACCATCCGCGATACTGATCGGGACCCTCGAGATAAACGTCCGCCGGCCGCCAGGAACCGTCCGGATTGCTCACCGGCGAATTCGTCAGCACGTACAGGTTCGTTGAGCCCGAATCGAACCACACGTCGAGCACGTCCTCCTCTTTCTTCCACTTGGACGCGCCGCACGCGCATTTGACTGCCGGCCCAAGCAGTTCTTCCGAGGAATGCGTAAACCACGCATCCGCGCCTTCGCGCTCGAAAAACGGAATCACGTGCCTTAGCGCCTTGAAATCCTTCAGTTGCTCGCCGCATTTCTCGCAGTAGAAAATAATCAGCGGAACGCCCCAGAATCTTTGTCGCGAGATGCACCAATCCGGGCGCTCCGCGACCATCTCGTGAATACGCGCTTCGCCCCATTCAGGCTTCCACTTCACTTTGGCGATGTCTGTCAGCGCGCGCTTTCGCAGATCGTCGTGATCGAGCTCGATGAACCACTGCTCGGTCGCGCGGAAAATTACGGGATTGTGGCAGCGCCAGCAATGCGGATAACTGTGCGCGAGTTTCTGTTGCCCCACAAGCATCCCGCGCGCCTTCAGCAGCTCAGTAATGATCGGATTCGCTTCGAAAACCGTTTTGCCCTTGTATTCGGGCAGTCCTTCGGTGAATCGGCCGTCGTCATCCTGCGGCGCATACGCTTCGAGCCCATATTTCTGCCCGGTGAAAAAGTCTTCCGCTCCATGTCCCGGCGCCGTATGGACGATTCCGCTGCCCTGCTCCAGCGTGACGTAATCCGCCAGAACACCCGGCACTTCGTATTCGAGAAAGGGATGACTGAATTTCGCGTGTTCGAATTCGCGTCCTTTCCATCCACCCGAAATTCCACGAACCTCGACGCCAAGTTCCGACGTGAGCGCATTCACACGCTCTTTCGCAAGCAACAGTTTTCCCGCGGCTGTATCCGCGACCACGTACTCGAAATCCGGGTGGAACGCGAGCGCGCGATTCGCGGGCAGCGTCCACGGAGTTGTCGTCCAGATCAGCGCGCTGACGTCCTGGGAGCGCCAATCTCCCGATTGGCGGGTTCCCGCCAGTGGAAATTTCACCCACACCGACGGGCTCGTGTGATCTTCGTACTCGACTTCCGCCTCGGCCAGCGCCGTCCGGTCGTAAATGCACCAATAGACCGGCTTCAGCCCGCGATACACGTAACCTTTTTCGAGAAAGTCGACGAAAGCCGCTGCTGTCGCGGCCTCGGCTGTAAAGTCCATCGTGAGGTAGGGCTTGTCCCATTGGCCGAAAACACCAAGCCTGCGGAAATCGCGCTTGTGCGCCTCCACGTATCGCGCGGCATACTCCCGGCAACGCCGCCGGAATTCGGCAGCGGAGACCTTCGTGGTTTTCCCGCCCAGTTCCTTCTCAACTTTCGTTTCGATCGGCAGCCCGTGGCAGTCCCAGCCGGGAATGTACGGTGAACGGAATCCCGCCATTGTCTTCGACTTGACGATCATGTCTTTCACGACTTTGTTCAGGCCGGTGCCCAGGTGGATTTCGCCCGTCGGATACGGCGGCCCGTCATGAAGGACGAACAGCGGCGCATCCTTCCTCGCATCCAAAATGCGGTAATACAGCCGCTGCTCTTCCCATGCCTTGAGCTGCTCCGGCTCGCGCTCCGGCAGCTTCGCCTTCATGGGAAAATCGGTGCGAGGTAGGTTCAGGGTACTCTTCAGGTCCAGCGTTTTATCCATTCGGGGACGTTCTCTCGCTTTTCTCGGGTCGTAGGATTGGTCGTGGCCTACGTCGTGCATATACGTCTATCGTGCACCTGGTAAAGACCGGGCGTTTCGCGAGCAAGGATGACGCTCTGTTTCGGCATCAGAAACTCGCAAAAAGCGCTTAACCCCCGTATGTTACAATGATTCCACGGGGCTGTCAGCGGCGAGTGCCTCGATACATCCTTTTTCGGTGCCCGGCGTCTAACTTTTTGTAGACGCGCCAGGGAGTGGCATGGCTGCCATGGAACAGGATCAGGACTTTAGCTCGCGGCTGGACAAGGCCGGGCGCTCGGACACCGAGCCTACCTTGAGGATTGGCCGCTTTCCGGCGCCTTCGCGTGAATCCGTTTTCGCCAGCCTCTATTCCAACCTGAAGGACTTTCTCACCGAACGTCCCGTGAAGCTGCGTCCCGGCCAGGAAACCTGGTTCAATATGCAGCGGTTCGGCGACGATTTCCGAGAAAACCTCAGCGAGTTCTTCAAGCCGACTCCCAAAGCCGTCGATTCGGAGCTATTGGTCGGATGGACGGGGCACAGCTTGTGGCAAAACGTCCGCGACGCGCTCTTTCCGAAGAAGCTGCCGCCGCTGCAGGTGACCAGCAAGCCAGTCCCTGTAAAAGATATTTGGTCGAAGGATACGCAATTCACCCGCGTCCAGGCGCTGTCCGTCACGATGCACGTCGGCATTTTGCTGCTGATCATTTTCCCTCTACTCCTGGAGATTCCTTCTCCTTCAACCACCAAAGCCAGCGATGTGAACGTTACGCAGCTTGACGTTTCGCCTTACCTGCCTCGCCTGAGGCCTGCCGCGAAGCGCGCGGGTGGCGGCGGTGGCGGCGGCCATCACGAGCAGCTTCCTGCCAGCAAGGGCGTAGCGCCGAAGTTCAGTTGGAACCAGCTTACTCCGGCGATGGTGAAGACTCCTCCACATCCGCTCTACGCCATGCAGCCAACGGTGCTGGGCCCTCCGCAATTGAAGATCCCACAGCCCAATATGAATAATTGGGGCGATCCGCTCGCGAAGGTCCTGAACGATTCCAGCGGGTCGGGCGGTGGCGGCGGCATTGGCTCCGGCAACGGCGGCGGAGTCGGTAGCGGAAGCGGCGGCGGAC
>Ga0335075_10003758_pt1 | contig 23912 bp, 22 predicted proteins | sample Lox_Sample_24_FD_206723 | JGI IMG/M metagenome (GOLD analysis project Ga0335075, IMG submission 206723) | Soil microbial communities from Loxahatchee National Wildlife Refuge, Florida, United States - Lox_Sample_2.4 | ecosystem: Environmental > Terrestrial > Soil > Wetlands | place: USA...
GCCGAAACCCTTCGCCTCCAGCACGGTGATCCCTTGCAGCCCGACCTCGTGCAGCGCCTCTTTCACCTCATCCAGTTTGAACGGCTTGATGACGGCCTCGATCTTCTTCATCGGTTGCAGTCCCGGGTAGCCCGGGCCCTCCTTGATTCAAGGCTGCCCGGTTGCCAGCGCACGGCAGCGCCACAGGTTTGCACGCGGCGTGCCAAGCTTCAATCCGGCGGCATGGGCGGATCTGCGCCTTATCTATGCGACGCTGGCGTGATCGATTGGGCGGCAGATTGCCTAACGATTGGGCAACGGTTATGCGCACCCGTCAGGCCTCGATCCGCGAGAACAGAAAACTGCTGATGCCCAGCAAAACGACCGCTGCCGTGCCCAGGACGACGAAATCCGTCAGCATGTCGAACCCGGTGCCGCCGGCGAACGCCTGCCGCATGCCCGCCACGCCATAGCTGAGCGGGTTCAGCAGCACCACGACGCGCAGCGGCGCCGGCAGGCCGGCCACCGGAAACAGCGCATTGGAGAAAAAGAACAAGGGCAGCACGAGGAAATTCAGGATGAGCTGAAAGCCCTGCATGTCGCGCAGCACCGAGCCGATGGCGGTGCCGATTGCGGTGAACACCATGGAGATCAGGCCCATGAACGCCAGCGCAATCGGCAGCAGCAGCGGATGGTGGATCCGAAAGCCGGCGGCCAGGCAGATAACAAAGACGATCAGGCCCTGCAACAGCGCAACCGTCGCACCGCCCAGCGTGCGGCCGAGCACGATGGCCAGCCGCGGCACCGGCGCCACCAGCGTTTCCTTCAGGAAACCGAACTGGCGGTCCCAGATCATCTCGATACCGCCGAACACCGCCGTGAAGATGATCGCCATCGCGATGATGCCCGGCGCGACGAACTCCATATAATTGCCGTTGCCGGCGCGGGCGAACACCGGGCCAAAGCCGAAACCGAGCCCGAACAGGAACAAGATCGGCTGGCCGAGCGACCCGACAATGCGGGAGCGCGAGCGGGAATAACGCTTGAGCTGGCGCAGCCACAAAATCCACACCGCGCGCATGTCAGCGCCCACGCCAGGCACGCCGCATCATGCGCATGCGGTCGGCGGGGGAGGCTTCGTCCTCCCGGATGTTGCGGCCGGTCAACGCGATGAAGGCTTCCTCGAGCGAGGCCGTGCCGGTCGCCTGCTTCAATGCGGCGGCGGTCCCCTCGGCCACGATCTTTCCATGGTCGATCACCGTGATATCGTCGGCCACCCGTTCCGCCTCCTCCATCGCATGCGTGGTGAAGAACACCGTCACGCTTTGTTCCTTCGCCAGGCCTTTGACAAATTCCCAAATATGACTGCGCGTCTGCGGATCGAGTCCCAAGGTCGGCTCGTCAAGAAACAGCAGCCGAGGCTGATGCAGGAACGCGCGCGCGATCTCCAGGCGGCGCTTCATGCCGCCGGAATATTGTTTGACGTAGTCGTTGCGCCGCTCCCAAAGCCCGACGAATCCCAGCAGCGCCTCGATTCGCTGTCCCTGCTCCTTGCGGGGCACGCCGTACAGTGCGGCGTGCAGCGCCAGGTTTTCCAGCCCGGTCAGCTCATCGTCGAGACTCGGATCCTGGAACACGATCCCAAAGGCACGGCGGACCAGCATTGGCTGCCTGACCGGGTCATGCCCGGCGATGCGGATTCGGCCGGCGGTCGGTGCCAGGACAGTGGTCAGCATCTTGATGGTGGTGGTCTTCCCCGCCCCGTTTGGGCCGAGAAACGCCCGGATACTGCCTTCAGGAACGTTGAAGCAGATTTGATCGACGGCGGTAAAGCTGCCAAAAACCTTCACCAGGTCACGGACTTCGATCATCGATTCCATATTAACAGCACTTTCTATCAGGCCGCCCGGCGTTGCTATCCCGCCTTCGCGGCTGCGGCAAATGGGGCGATGGTAAGATTTTGCAACATCGGACCCTCCGAGGATCGATTGGCTCTTGCATTCAGACTGCAATAACATTAGGTTGCCACCGCTTTCCAACTTTACAAAATAGGAATCGCACCGTTGGCAAAGAAGCCCACACTGTCCGCCCACCTTCGGGATGCCCGCGTCAAGCGCGGCCTGTCGGTGGCCGAAGTTGCCGAACGCGCCGGGGTCAGCGTCGCCAGCATCTATCTTTGGGAGACCGGCAAGACCCAACCGCGCGATGCGAACCTCACCGCGGTCTGCAAGGCTCTGAAGCTGCCTGTTCGCGCTGCCCGGGAAATGGTCGCCCGCTGAACCGGCTGCGTAAGCTGGGAAGGGCGATACCAATGCTGCTGGTTGCGGTGTTGGTTGCCGGTTGCGTGCGCGCAAATCCGAACGACGTCGCGCCTTGCTGCGCGTCGCCATCACCAGGAACCGTGACGGTGCGCACCAATGCCGAAGCCGTGGGCACCGTGACCTACTCGCACAGCCAATGACCCAGCGCCTGCTTTATCAACCGGCTGTGCCGTCCCTCCGACAAGCCGCCGTCAGATTACCCCTTCCTCCGCCAGCCGCTCGATATCCGACTGTGTCATGCCCAGCAGATTGGCGAGCACCCACGCATTGTCCTCGCCGTAACCAGGGGCGCCGCGGTTGGTGGGGCCGCCGATGTAGGCAGGGGTATGGCTGAACTTCATCGGCAGCTCGTAAACCGGCCAGGTGCCAATCTTGGTGCCGGTGATCTCGGTCAGCCATTTCAGATGGCGAAGCTGCGGATCGCGGTCGCAGCGGTCTTCTGCGTTCTGACAAACGCCCGCAGGCACGCCGGCGCGTTGCAGGCGCGCCATCAGCTCGAATGGTTCCTGAGTCGCGGTCCACGCCTGCACCGCTGCGTCCAGCGCATCCTGGTGCGCCAGCCGCGATTCCAATGTTGCGAAGCGGCGGTCTGACGCCCAGGCCCCCTGCCCCGCCACGTTCGCCAGCGCGCGCCATTCCACATCGGTGAAGCAAGCGATGGCAATCCAACGGTCCGTCCCGGCGCAGCGATAGGCGCCATGCGGGGCCGCTGGCTTGTAGGGCGAGCGGTTGCCGTAACGCGACCACACCCGCTCATTCGTCGACCAGTCGAGAATCGTCGTGCCGGTAAGGAACAATCCCGATTCGCATTGCGAGGCATCGATCCATTGCCCCTGCCCCGTGCGTTCCCGCCAGTACAGCGCCCCAAGCAGAGCCAGCGCGTAGCCATAGGCCCCCATCCAATCGAGATAGGAGTATCCCCAGCCCACCGGCATCGCCGGATCGGGCAGGCCAGACATGTCGCCCTGCCCGCCAAACGCCGCCGCCACCGGACCAACCGTGCGCATCCGGCCGTACAACCCGTGCGCGCCCATCCCCGACTGCTGGATATAAATGATGTCCGGCCGGATCGACTTCATCACGTCGTAGCCCAGGCCCAGGCGTTGCAGCACGCCAGGCGAAAATCCTTCCGCCACCACGTCGCAGAGTCGCACCAGGTCCTTCGCGATCTGCAAGCCCTTCGGATGGCGGATGTTCAGCGAGATGCCGCGCTTGCCCGCATTCTTGTTATTGAACTGCCCGCCCATGTCGTGGTCCTTCACGCCGGGCAGCGGGCCGGTCGCGGCATCGCGCGCTGCCCTGCCACCGACGGGAGCCATCGCCGCCAGCCGCGTATCCGGATTGTCCTTCCATTCCACCTTGAAGCTTTCCGCGCCCATCGCCGCGAGGAACCGCGTGCCGCCCGCCGATGCCAGGAACCAGGCGAAATCGAGAATCTTCACGCCCTGTAACGGAAACGGCTTGTTGTGCAGCGCCGAAAGACGCGGGTTCGGATTCCCGCGCGGCTGCGCCGGCACGGTGGGACGGCGCGGCGATGCTGCCAGCACCGTTTCGGTATCCTCGCCCAGCAGCGGCGCACGGCGGCCAACCTGCCAGCTTGTCACCGTGCTGAGCCACTTGCTGGTGGGATAGCGGAAGCTGCGGCCATGTTCCGGATGCGGCACGTCGGCAAAACTCTTGCGCCGCAGCCAGTGTTCGTCCAGCGCGTTCTCGTGCGGCTTGCGCAGCGGCGCCCACAGCAGGCCGGCATCCTGCGCCTCGCGCCACGGCATGTCGGCATAGGTCCAGGCCCGAATGAAACGCTGCACCACATCCAGCATATGCGCGCGCGCCTCGTCGCCCGCGGCGGAACCCGGCACTTGCCGCGCCTTCAGGTCGGCATCCGGCGGAGGCGGCTGCAAATCCGCCTGCATGCCATACTTGCTCAACAGCGGCACCAAATTCTTCAGGTCCCGCGCCCCCATGCCATGCGAGATGAACCAGCGCCCGTCCTTGGTGTGGCAGATGCTGGGCGAGTGGTTCGGCGTTTCCACCGCATGCCGGTTGGTCAGCCGCCACAGCGGCACGCGGCGCATCACCCAGTGCATGATGTCGAGCTCGGGGTTTTTCGACACCGCCTCGTGCACCGCCACCGACACATCCTGGCCTTCCCCGGTGCGATGCCGATGGATCAGCGCGGCGATGATGCCGGTCGCCAATTGCTCTCCGGCGATATGGTAGGCGTGCCAGATCTGCGGCGCGATCGGCGGCGTGTCGTATTGCAGGTTGGGATCGGGATCGTAGCCGCAATTCATCATCACCCCGCCCAGCGCGAGATGAATCAGGTCGCTGCCTTTGAAATGCGCCCACGGCCCGTCGTCGCCGAACGGCGTGATACGCGCGACGACCAGAGCGGGAAAGCGCGCGACCAAGGCAGCGCGATCCAGCCCCAGCACCTGGTTCACCGCGCCGCACGACGAATCGAGCAGAATGTCGGCGCCTTCCAGAAGGTGCAGCAGCCGCTGGCGCGCGGGGGCTTCCTGCAAGTCCAGCACCACGGATTGCTTGCCGCGATTGTAGTTCCAGAAGAACAACGAGCGTTCCAGGCCGGGCTTGTCGTCCAGGTACGGCCCGATACGCCGCGTCGCGTTGCCCTCCGGCGGCTCAATCTTCACCACCTCCGCGCCGAGGCCCGCCAGCAGCAGACCGGTATATTCCGCGCGTTCGTCTGCGATTTCGATGACGCGCAGGCCGGACAGCATGCCCGGGCCGGCATTGCCCATCATCTCGCCCGGACCGCGTTCGATCGCGCTGGCATCCGACATCGCGCTTCCTCCTCCGTGCCGACAACACCCATGACAGGCGTCCTATGTCGAGCCCGATGTCACGTCGAGCCCAATCGTCGAGCCCAGTGTCATGTCGAGCCCAGTGTCATGTCGAGCCCAGTGTCATGTCGAGCCCAATGTCATTGCGAGGAGCGTAGCGACGAAGCAATCCCCTGCGGAGGAACGCTCGAACCATTCGTGCGCCCACACGACCGGGATTGCTTCGTCGCTACGCCACCTCGCAATGACATAAGTCCATTCCACGCAATAACACAGGCCCGGGTGCTACGGTCGCGTCCGCTCCAGCATCTCCAGCAGCATCGCGTTCACCGTCTCCGGCGCTTCGTACGCAATCCAGTGCCCACCGCCCGGGATCATCCGCACATCCGCCTCCGGCCGCCGTTCGCGCACGACCGCGACGCGTTCCGGAGCACGCGGATTCGCAGGCGCGTCCAACTCACCCCAGATCGCATTCAGCGGCGCCGTCGCCTGGTCCAACGCGCGCCACACCACACCGCTGCGCGACAAAACGGGCGTTTTCAAACGCGACCGCACCGTGTTCCAATCCTGGATCGCCAGCGCCAGAGCATCGATCTTCGCCGGATCGGCGATCATCAGGCGGCTGAGATTGATGCGGTGGGTATCCACACGCTCCTGCCCTTCAAGGTGGCGCACCTTCAGCAGTTCCACGCGGCTTCCCAGCGGACCGACGCCGCTGCAGCCGATGATCGTCACCGACCGCACACGCGCGCCGCGCAGCGCACCGATGCAGCTTGCCATCACGCTGCCGAACGAGAACCCCGCAACGTCATAGCTTGTTTCCGTCCCGATCAGCGCATCGATCCCGGCTGCGACGATGTCCGCTACGGCAAAAGCATCATCGCCGTTCGGCGGAAAATCGGACTCGCCCAACCCCGGCAGGTCCGCCACGAGCAAGCGATAGTGCTGCGACAGCACGGGGATGTTGCGCACCCAGTGGCGCCACGAACCGGCGCCGCCGTGAAACAAGGCCAGGACCGGCGCACGTCCGCCCGATGCATCCCAGATATGCCACACCATGCGCCCGTCGCCGCACGGCGTTTCGCGGCGGACCGACTGGCTTTCCAGCCGGTCCAGGATGGTTTGCGGGTCTTCGGTTACCTGATCGTTCATGGCTGCTGGGCTGCCTCCGCCGCGTCGGTTCTTCCATCGCTGCTACCAGGGGAACGCCGCGCTGTCGAACATGACCCCGTCATCACGAAGCGCCCCTGTCATGGCAAAGCGCCCTGCCATGTCATTGCGAAGCCCCCTGTCATTGCGAAGCGCCCGCCCGTCATTGCAAAGCACCCCCCATCATCGCGAAGCCCCCCATGTCATTGCGAGGAGCGTAGCGACGAAGCAACCTCGTTCGTAGCAGCCCTCGAACCACTCGAGCACCGCGTGACCGCCCGGTCACTTCCCCCCTCGCAACGACACGCACCGGCGCGCAATACGTGACACCCGCAGAACCACCCCATCGCCGCCCGAGCAGCTCGGGATCTGCTCCACGACCATTGTCCACTCCCGCCGCGCCTCCGCGATTTCCGCTTCCACGCCGCGGCCTTTCAAGAACAAACACTCCCCATCCGGCGCAAGCAGAGGGGCCGCGTAGGCCAGCAAGCGCGGCAGCGGCGCCAGGGCGCGCGCCGTGACCAAAGGCGCAGGCCGCAACGCGGCATTTTCGATCTTCGCCGCCACGACATCGGCAGGCGCCCCCGTCACCCGCACCGCTTCCCGCAGGAATGCCGCCTTCCCCCGATCCTGCTCCACCAGGTCAAACGGAACGCCAGACGCGATCGCCAGTACCAGACCGGGGAATCCCGCACCCGACCCCAAATCGATCGCGCGTTCCGGCCGCCGCTGCCACAGCGACGCCAATTGCAGGCTGTCCGCGATGTGCCGCTCCCACAGCACGGGAACATCGCGCGGACTCACCAGGTTGACCGCCCGGTTCCAGCGCAGCAGCAACGCGACATAGCGCCGCAACGCCGGCGGCGCATCCTGTGGCATGGTCGGTTCGCGCATCCCGCCGCTATACGCCAGCGCGCGCGTCCCCCGAAGCCCCGCGCCGGCGCCGGCGTCGGCGCTTGAGGCGGACCCCCACCGCCTGTAAGAGCAATCCACCATGGCCGGGTCCCGTCCCGGCCATGGGCGCGAATGGGGGTAACGGACCGCAGTGGATCCGCACGTTCTGGTCGAAAACGTATTGAACGCGCTGGTCGCCGGCGTGACGATCGGCTGCATCTACGGCCTGATGTGCATCGGCCTTGGCCTGATCTTCGGCATCATGGAAATCGTCAATTTCGCCCAGGGCGAGTTCATGATGCTGGGCATGTTCGTGAGCCTATACCTGGTATCGGTCACCGGCGCCCTGGCATTCCTCGGCCCGGATTTGGGGCCGTTCGTCGGCGCGCTGTGCGCCGGGCCGATCGTGTTCGCCGGCGGCACGCTGGTCTACCAGTTCATCGTCGGCCGCGTATCCGGCATGCGCACCGCCAGCATCGCCAGCGACAGCCGCTTCGGCCAGCTTATCGTCACGCTGGGAATCTCGTTGATCCTCCAGAACGGCGGCCTGCTGGTGTTCGGTTCCACGCCGCAGACCGTACGCACGCCGCTCGCGGCCCGCGCCTTCCTGATCGACGGCTTCTACGGCGACGACATCGTCTTCATCAACAAGGCGCGGCTGATCGCCTGTGTGATCGCCATCGTTGTAGCGATCACGCTCTATCTGGTGATGGAGTACACCCGGCTCGGCAAGGCCATGCGCGCCGCGGCCGACAATCCCACCGCCGCCACTTATATGGGCATCGACGTCAACCGCACCTACCGGCTTGCCTTCGGCATCGGCAGCGGCATCACCGCAATCGCCGGCGGGCTGATGGCGACGTATCTCTCCTTCGATCCGTTCATCGGCTTCGACTACGTCGTGATCATGTATTCCGGCGTGGTGCTGGGCGGCATGGGCAGCATCATGGGCGCGTTCTGGGGCGGCCTGACGGTGGGCTTCGTGCAGCAATGCTCCGCACTGGTGCTGCCGCCGCAATTGCAGAACGCCGCAATCTTCGTCGTCTTCCTGCTGATCGTCCTGCTGCGTCCCCAAGGCTTGTTCGGCCGCTCGGCGGAACGCGCATGAGGCACGGCGCCGGCATTCGGCTGCGGCGCGACGGCATCGCGCTGGCGGTGATCGCGATTGCCTACGTGGCCGCGGCCAGCCTGGTTCACAACAGCTACTACCAGTTGATCATGACGCTGGTGCCGATCTGGGCGGTATTCGGCGTGTCCTGGAACATTCTGTCCGGCTATGGCGGGCAGCTTTCCTTCGGCCACGCCTCGTTCTTCGGCGCCGGCGCTTACACCGTCACACTGGCGCTGGTGTATTGGGGACTGACGCCATGGCTTGGCATCCCGCTGGGAATGCTGGTCGGCGCGGGCGCCGCGGTGCTGATCGGCACGCCAACCTTCCGCCTGCGCGGCCATTATTTCGCGCTGGCGATGCTGGCCTATCCGCTGGCGATTTTATACGTGCTCGAATATTTGGGCTTCCAGGAAATGTCGCTGCCGATGCACAGCGTGCATGCGGCGTTCTACATCCAGTTCAAGGACCCGCGCTTCAACACCTATCTCGCCGTCGGCCTTCTCGTGCTTGGCATGGTCGGCGCCATGCTGGTGGAGAACTCGCGCTTCGGCCTCGCTTTGCTGGCCGTCCGCCAGAACGAACTGGCCGCCGAGGCCGCCGGCATCGATTCCTGGCGCTGGAAAATGCGCGCGCTGGTCGTCTCCGCCATCATCGCCGCCGCGGCCGGCGGGCTGTACGCCTGCATCCTGCTGGTGGTGACGCCGGATTCCGTGTTCGGCCTGCTGGTGTCGGCACAGGCCGTCGTGGTGACATTGTTCGGCGGCCTCGCCAGCCTGTGGGGACCGGTGATCGGTGCCGCGATCCTGGTGCCTCTGGCGGAATCCCTGAATGCGGAACTGGGAAATATCCTGCCCGGCATCCAGGGCGTGGTGTACGGCGCCGCGATCATCATCATCATGCTGGCCGCACCGGAGGGCTTGTTCTGGACCGTGCGCGACCGCTTGTTCCGCCGCGCCGTTCCACCGCCGCCCCCCATGCCCGCTTCCTTGCCAGCCCTCGCCCGTGCCGCAGCGCTGCCCAAGGGCGAACCATTGCTCCGTGTGGACGGACTTTCAAAAACGTTCGGCGGCTTGCGTGCGGTCAGCGAGGTGAGTTTCACAGTCAATCCCGGCGAGATCCTCGGCATCATCGGCCCGAACGGTGCCGGCAAGACCACCTTGTTCAACCTGCTGAACGGCGTGCTGCCCGCCGACGAAGGCGTGGCCACGCTCGCAGGCCAGACCATGCTGGGCCGCAAGGTGCATCAGGTGTGCCGCATGGGAGTCGGCCGCACGTTCCAGGTCGTGCGCAGCTTCCCGCGCCTGCCCCTGATCGACAACGTGGTGGTGGGCGCGTACGGCGCCGGACTGCCGGATCATGAAGCACTGCACAGCGCAGTCGCCGCCCTGGCGCGCGTGGGGCTGCATAGCCAGGCAGGCACGCCGGCCGGGCAGCTTACCAACAAGGAACTGCGGCTGATGGAGCTTGCCCGAGCGCTCGCCGGCCGCCCGCGGCTGCTGCTGCTGGATGAAACGCTGGCAGGGCTTGGACGCGACGAATGCAACGAGGTACTGGACGTGCTGGCGCGGCTGCGCGAGGAAGGCATGACCGTTGCCATTATAGAACACACGATGCACGCAATGCTGCGCCTGGCGGATCGCTTCGTTGTGCTGGATCACGGCCGCGTGCTGGCCAGCGGTGCCCCACGCGACGTGGTGGAGGATCGGTCGGTGATCGAGGCGTATCTGGGAAAGAAGTGGCTGGCCCGCACCGTGAGTCCCTCTCCCGCTTCAGCGGGAGAGGTCAGGTGAGGGTGATGCGTGCCCCCCGATCGACTTCACCCCACGGGTTGATCCGCCTTGCGACTCAACCCGCCTCGCGGCTCGCCCCCGCTATGTGGGAGTGAGACGCATGCTTGAAGTTCGCAACCTCTCCGTCGCCTATGGCGGCCTGCGTGCACTGACAGACGTTTCGTTGCACGTCGGCGAGGGCCAGTTCGTGACCGTCGTCGGCCCCAACGGCGCCGGCAAATCCACCTTGTTCAAGACCATCTGCGGCGTGGTGCCGCCGGCGCAGGGCAGCGTCGCATTCCAAGGCCAGGACCTGCTGCGCCTGCCGGCCGCCGCGCGCGCCCATCTCGGCATCGCGCATGTGCCTGAAGGCCGCCAGGTATTCCGCACCCTGACGGTACTCGAGAATCTCGAAATGGGCGCCTACACCAAGGCCGGCCAGGCGCAATGGCATCGCACGCTGGACCGGATCCACGCCTTGTTCCCAATCCTGCACGAACGCGCGCACCAGCTTGCCGGCACGCTCTCGGGCGGAGAGCAGCAGATGCTGGCGATCGGAAGGGGTTTGGCGTCGGCGCCGAAACTGCTGATGCTCGATGAACCGTCGATGGGACTGGCGCCCGCCATCGCCGATACGATCTTCGAACGCGTTTCGCAGATCCACCGCGAGGATGGCCTGACCATCCTGCTGGTCGAGCAACGCGTGGCCGAGGCACTGGAACTTTCCGATCATGGCTATGTGCTGGAAACCGGGCACATGGTGCTGGACGGTCCGTACGAGACGCTGCTGGCGGACGACCGCGTCCGCCGATCGTATCTCGGACTGACCGATGCATAGGACAGACGAAGGGAGAACGCTCATGACACAATCAACCATCGGACGCCGCGGCACGCTCGGTCTCGGCCTGGCGGCAGGCGCCGCTGCATTGGCCCCGCGCACGCTGCGCGCACAGACCAAGGACGTCGAAATCGCCATGCTGGTGCCGCTGTCCGGCCCGTGGGCGCGCGAGGGCATCCTGGAAAAGATGGGCGCCGAAATGGCGGTCGATGACGTGAACAAGGCCGGCGGCATCAAGGCGCTCGGCGGCGCAAAACTGAAGCTGCTGGAATTCGACACGCAGGACACGGCCGAGAAGGCGAAAGATGCCGTGCAGCGCATGCTGGCGCAGAACCCGAACGTGGTCGGCGGTTTCGGCTGCTGGCTGTCCACCTTCACGCTGGCCGTCACGGAAGTCACCGAGCGCGCGCATCTGCCCTGGCTGACTCTGTCGTATTCCGACCTGATCACCGGCCGCGGCTATAAATACGTATTCCAGTCGTCGCCCACCGCCGTGCAACAGGCCGAGGACATGGTGCCCGTCATCATGGCCCTGGCGGAGAAAGCGACCGGCAAGCGCCCCACCAAGGTCGCGTCGATCGGCGACAACACCGCCGCATCGGTCAGTTTCCGCAAGCCGATCGATGCGCATGTCCTGAAGGACGAAAAGCTGACCGAGGTGATCCACGAAATTTATACCCCGCCGCTGAGCGACGCGACCACGCTGGTACAGCCCGTGCGCGCCGCGCGCCCCGATTTCGTGCTTCTCACCTCCACCAACGTACCCGACGACAAGCTATTGCTCGACGATTTCAACGAGTTCGGCATGCCCCCATCCAAGCTGCCGCTGATCGGCAATGGCGGCCACTGGGCGGTGCCGGAGCTGTTGAAGAACACCAGCAAGGATGAACTGGAAGGCATGCTGGTGGGCCTCGCCAACTGGCCCGGCAAGGCGGTCGAGGATGTGTCGGAGCGTTTCGTCAAGCGCACCGGGGAACCGTGGTTCGGCCATGATTCGATTTTCGCCTACGCCCACGTGTTGATCCTGGCGGCGGCGCTGGAAAAAGCCGGTGCCGCGGATCGCGAGAAGGTCAACGCCGCGATCCACGCGATGGACACCACCACCGGCCCCGCACTGTTCTTTCCCGGCCATCATTTGCAATACGATGCACAAGGCCGGCGCGTCGGGGCCAAGATGGTCATGGTGCAGTGGCAGGACGCCAGGCCTGTCACGGTGTTCCCGCCCGATGTCGCGGTGGCGCCGGCAAAGTGGAAGGCGTGATACGCTCCCCGGCGCCTTTCCTGTAATTCAGTCCCCGGCGCCTTGCCTGTGCAATCGATTCACACCGGCGGCCGGCCTGGATAATCCGGATCGGTCAGGAAGGGAAACGGCCCGGGGAATTGCTCGACATACACGGTGTGTGAAACGATCCCGTCCTCCGGCGTCCAGCGGTGCAACTGGAACGCAGGAGGTTCCAATACGAACGCGCCGGGATCGTCCGGCAGCAGCGACATCTCCACCTGGTGCGCCACCGATGGCGAGATCGACGCGATCGCCTGCGCCACCTTCGTGGTGATGGCGCGATGGTGGTGGCCGCAGACGATCCGTTCCACCTGCCTATGCCGCGCCACCACCTCGGCAAACGCCGCCGCGCCGTGCAGCCTGATGCGGTCCATATGCGCGATGCCGCAGTTGAACGGCGGATGGTGCATGGCGATCATGGTCGGCTTGTGCGGCACCTGCGCCAGCGTGCGGTCGAGCCACTGCAATTGTTCCGGCCGCAGCTCGCCATGGGCGGCGCCCGGCACGACCGTGTCCAGCATGACCAGACGGACGGGAGAATCCTCCACCGCGTATTGCACATAGAATGGGTCGGCAGTGACTCCGGGCAAATGTTCCAGGCCCTTGCGCAGGTTCTCCCGCCGGTCATGGTTACCCGGAATGACAAACACGGGTGCCGTCAAATAACGCCGAATCAGTCCGGCCAGGCAGGCGTATTCCGGCTCCAGCCCGCACTCGGTCAGGTCGCCGGTGAGCAGGATGACGTCGGCGCGCGGGGTGAAGGCGGCGACGGCGCGGAAGGCGCGTTCGGTAAACACGTTGGTTTCCGCGACACGATTCGCAGCCTGGCCGCGCGGGCGAATATGCAGGTCGGTCAATTGGGCGATCAGCATCCGGGCAGATCCTCACGGTAGGAGTGCGGCATTTTGCCGCATTCGCCGAGGCGGCGGCCAGCGAAAGCAATGTGAATATCCGTCCGCCACGGGCGCTCCTTGTTGAAAGCGGCAGTGAACGGTGACCGGCGTGACGGATATCAGAACAAGGGTGCCCCCAGCCTGCGGAGCAAAGCGTCTTTGCCGGGTACCCTACATTGTCGTATAGATACGCTTGGGCGGGTTCTCCGATGAGTGCCGGTCGCCCACCGTGCCCGCAGAGAGGAGGGGCAATCACCATGCCACAACGTAGCGTACGTTCGGCTGCTTCGGCAGAACGGACGGCCCTGGGCCAACGGATCGCCGGCGCGGCGCGCGAGGTGGCGGCTCATCTGCGCGGCGAAGTCACTTTGCCGAGCTATCAGGTCGCGGTTCCGGACGAGGTCGACGTCGCCGCGTTGCGTGTGCGGCTTGGTCTGTCGCAAGCGCAATTCGCTCGCGCATTTGGACTGGATATCGCCGCCTTGCAGGCGTGGGAGCAGCATCGCCGCCGACCGGACAGGACGGCGCGCATTCTCCTGGCAGTAATCGCACGTGAGCCGGATGCCGTAATGCGTGCGTTGGCGGCGTGAACTCGGATGCTGATCCTTGATCCTCCAGTCGCGCGGTTGAACCTGGCGTTGCCCGCTTTGGATGGCGACGCGTCCGAATGGGCAGCGAAACGTCGAAAGGGCCGCCGCAATCCGCAACGAGACAGAGACCTCCTGAGATTTTACGATGCGGGCAAGCCGGATAGAGCATCTAAACGTACCCGCGGCCGTTGCGACTTGATCGGGCGCCCGTAGGAGGCGTTCTGTCGCCTGAACGGTGCCCGCCTGCGGGACAAGAAATCCAACGCATAAAGTCCCTTGGTCCCGTGGCCAAGTCCGTCTTATCGCTGAGCCGCCGGAAGGTTGTGCCCTGACAGGGGAAATGAGATGGCTCGCGGCAGTCAATTCGTGGCACAGCCGGCAGCAACGCGAATCGTGGCGTCGCGGAGCTACGAACGGCGTGTGGTGCGCCTGCTTTCCCCTGATGCCCGCGCAGCGGCCGAAGCTGCGATCATTTCCCGGCCCGATGCCTGGCCGATCATCCAAGGCACAGGCGGCGCACGCAAGGCACGCGTTGCTTTACCGGGCCGCGGCAAGAGCGGCGGGGCACGGCTGATCTATTTCTTCAGTGCCACACCAGCACTCATCGCCTTCCTGGATATTTACGGCAAGAACGCCAAGCAGGACCTCACTCCGGCAGACAAGTCGGATATCCGAGCTGCCATCGCCGAAATCCGCAATGCTCTCCGCACTGCCAACCATGACGCGTGACCGCGCCAACGCGTTCATGCCCGGAGCGGCGCATCGGTGGTCATTCCATGGCCGCCGCGACGCCGCTCCGGGCGTTGGTGTCAGCCGCTGACTATTGCGGCAACTTCAAAACCGTCTGATCCACGTAAGGCTTCAGCAGCGCGTCGGCCTGCTGCTGCGCGGCTGCCATCGCCTTCTCCGGCGTGGTCTTGCCGGCCAGGATCGCCTGCACGCCGTCTTCCAGCGCCTTGCGGACGGCAACCGTGTCGTACGTGTCGAACCAGCCCCGTCCCGCCACGTTCAACTGCGCCAGCGCCACCCTCGCGTTGGGATGCTGCGCCATATAGGCTTTCATCTCAGGCAGGTCGTACGCGGCGATGCGCGGGGCGAAATAGCCGGTGAACTGGCTCCAGTGCGCGGCGATGTCCGGGCTGACCAGCCACTTGATCAATGTCCACGCCGCTTCCTGCCGTTCCGGCGAATTGCCGGCCGGGATCAGCAGGCTGGCCCCCCCAATCGGCGCGGCGTTGACGATCCGGCGCGGCAGGAACGCCACCTTGTAAGGCGTCTTCATGTTCTGCCGCACGAACGACAGCGAGCCGGTGGAAAGCAGCATCATTGCCGTCCGGCCCTGGAAGAACGCCGTCGTGACGGTGTTGGCATCGGTGACGCCCGGCGGCATCACGTGCCACGTGTTCACCATGGCGTCGATCAGCTTCACCGCGCCGATCATGGTGGGGGTATCGTAATAGACCTCGCCGCCATAGTTGGTGTTGTAATAGTCCCCCCCGTTCGACATCGCCAACGCACTGGTGAGCCAGCCGCAATAGTCATAGGTGCAGGGAAACATCAGGCCCCAGCGCGTGGTCTGTCCGCCGCTGCGCCTGGTGAGTTTCTTCAGGTCCGCCACCCATTCGTCCCAGGTGACCGGCGGATGATCCGGATCCAGCCCGGCATCCTTGAACGCATCGACGCTGTAATACAGCAGTGGCGTCGAGTTCTGGAACGGCACGCCATAGACGTGGCCGGCCTCCATCGCGTTCAGCTTCAGCGCCGGCCAGAACAATGCCATGAATTGGTCCGGCGTCTGGCCATCCTTGGCGATCAGCGGGTCGAGCGGAATCGCATTGTGGTGGATGTAGTAATCGCGGATGAAATTGGCGCTCATCAGCACCACGCCCGGCGGACGGCCGGCCTGGATGGCGGCGCGGGTCTTCAGATTGGTGTCGTCATAGCTGCCGGTATACACCGCCGTGACGTGAATCTCGGGGTGGGACTGGTCGAATTGCCCGATCAGCTTCTGCATTTCCACCGCGAGCTTGCCTTGCACCGGGACGGGAAAGAAGAAGTCGATCTCCGTGGCGGCCTTCGCCGGCGATGTCGTGGCAAGTGCGGCCGCACCCGCTGTCATTGCGAGCAATGCGGCGACGAAGCAATCCCGTCTTGGCCGCGCACCAAGGCAGGCATTGCTTCGCCTCGCTCGCGATGACTCGAGCAAGCGCAACAACGCCAACGCCCGCGCTGACACGGACTTCCATAACCAACCCATGCTTGTCTCCCCTATTTTATTCCGGACAAGGTGAAACTGGCGACGAAGCGTCGTTGGAACGCCACGAACACCACCAGCAGCGGTGCCGCGACGAAGAACGTGCCGGCGGCCATCACGCCCCAGTCGGAGCCTGCTTCCGCGCCGGACGTGAACGACGCCAGCCCCACAGTCAGCACCTGCGTGGATGGCGACGAGGTCGCCATCAGCGGCCACAGGAACTCGTTCCAGTGCGTGGTGACGGAGACGATGGCGTAGGCGATCAGCCCCGGCCGCGCCAGCGGCAGCAATACGCGAAAGATCAGCGTCAGCACCGAGGCGCCGTCGATCATTGCCGCTTCCTCGTAGTCGCGCGGGATGGTGCGAAAGGTCTGGCGCATCAGGAACGTGCCGAACGCCGACGCGGCATAGGGCGCGGCGACGCCGGCCAGCGTGTCATACAGATGCAGGTGGATCAGTGTCGTCATGTTGGGCACGATCAGGATCGGCGGCACCAGCATGAGCTGCAGCAGGAAGGCAAAGAACAGGAAATTGCGGCCGGGAAAGCTCAGCCGCGCGAAGGCGTAGCCGGCAAGGCTCACGGTGATGCATTGCACCGCCAGCAATCCGCCGCACAGCAGCACCGTGTTCAGGTACCACAGCGGGAAATTCCCCTCTTCCCACGCCTCGGCGAAATTCGCCAGGTCGAACGGGCCGTGCGGGAACAGCGAACCGATATCGGCCGCCCCTGCGGAATTGGGGCGCAGGCTCGCCACCGCCATCCAGGCGAAGGGTGTGGCCCACAGCAGCGCCGTGGCCAGCAGAAGCAGCAGGATCACGCAGCGGTCAGCTTTCATAATGCGTGCCCCGCTCCAGCGTACGCAGCGAAACGAAGGACAGAGCGAACAGGAAGGCGACGCTGACCACGGTCGCGGCCGATGCCAGGCCGATATCGAAATTCTGGTGCGCCTGCTGGTAGATATAGAACAATACCAGCGACGTGGCGTCGTCCGGGCCGCCTTGCGTCATCACGATGACATGGTCCACCTGCGTCAGCACGTTCAGCAGTGCGATCACCAGCACGAAGCCGATCGTCGGCATCAGCAGCGGCAGCGTGACATGCCGGAACCGCGCCAACGCCCGCGCTCCGTCGATCTTCGCGGCGTCGAGAAAGTCCTGCGGAATACCGGCCAGCCCGGCCAAAAAGAACAGCATGTAGTAGCCGGTGTTCTTCCACACCGTGATGGCGATGATGGAGCCCAGCGCCAGCGACGGATCGCCGATCCAGTTGGTTTGCGAAACGCCGAGCTTCGCCAGGTAGTAGTCCAGCAGGCCGGCGCCCGGCAGAAAGATGAAGATGAACAAGGCCGCGGCGGCAACCAGCGGAATCAGCAGCGGCAATGCGATAAGGGTCCGCAGAACCGTGGTGATGCGCGTCGTCTCGCGCAGGCCGAGCGCGAACAGCAGGGCCAGCGTCAGGCTGGGGATGATGGTGCCGGCGGCGTACAGCAGATTGTTGGTAACCGCCTGTGCGAAATGCGGGTCTGCGAACAGCCGCCCGTAATTCCCGAATCCCCAATGCGCCGTGCTGTCGAAGCTGCGGATGGTGAAGGACGAAACCAGGACCTGAAGCACGGGCCAGTAGGTAAAAACCAGCAGCAACAGGGCCGACGGGCAGAGCAAGGCGGCCGCGACAAGCGCGGGGCGCGCGCGGGCGTGGCGCCGTGCGGCGGCCATAGGGCGCGGCACGGCGCCGATCGCGGTGGTGGTACTGCTCATCGGGGGCACGGCTTGGTTCCGGGCGGTGATAGGCGGGCGGTGGTGACGCGCGTGTGACAGGAACGTTGCAGTCGCATGACAGTGTGACGCATCATAGAGAAGCCTTCGCACACGGCCACCATTCCCCTCGTCTGGCTCCGGGAAATTTGGCGCCGGCACGCAGCCGGATGATCGGATGGGTGCCCGAAACAGCCGCGACCCTCCCCATGCCCGCCGCATCCGGCTACCAAATGCCCCATGCCTCTCTGGACCGAACTTGCGCGTGCCGAAACCGATTCCGGCGACATGCTCGTCCTGCGCGAGCGCGCCGGCTGCATCGAGCTTCGCTGCAATGGCTGGGACCTGATGTCCAACCGCGCGCATCACTCGGAAGAAGCCCTCGCCGCCCTCGCTTGCGCGCGCCTGATGCCCGCGGCGCCTGCCCCCGCCATCCTGATCGGAGGCCTCGGTTTCGGCTACACGCTGCGCGCGGTGCTGGACCGCGCACCGCCCTCCGCCCGCATTACCGTCGCCGAGCTGATCCCGGAGATCATCGCCTGGAACCGCGGCCCTCTCGCCGCTATCGCCAATCACCCGCTCGACGATCCGCGCGTCACCCTCGCCTGCACCGATGTTGCCGTCCTGCTCGACACCGTCGCCCCTTCCCGCTTCCACGCGATTCTGCTCGACACCGACAACGGCCCCGACGCGGTTATGCTGCCGAACAATGCCGGGCTGTACACCGCCGAGGGCCTCGCACGCATTCGGCGCGCGCTGCACCCTGATGGCGTGCTGGCGGTGTGGTCGGCGGACCGCTCCTCCGCCTTCGCTGCCAATTTGCAGGCTGCCGGTTTCCGCCACCAGGCGCACGACGTTGCGGCCCGCGGCGCCGACGACGACCCTCTTCACACCATCTATCTGGCCTGGCCGGCGCCAGAGCATGCGCAACAAGCGTCCTTATGCGTATCGCCGGCGTAATCCTGGCCGGCGGCCAGGCGAGCCGTCTCAAAGGCGGCGACAAGCCCCTGCTTCAGGTCGGGGGAACCACGATGCTTGCCCGCATCATTGCGACTCTCCAGGGCGATATCGCCACGGTCGCCATCAACGCCAACGGCGACCCCGCACGGTTTGCCGCGTTCAATCTTCCCGTGCTGCCGGATGGCGCTTTCGCCGGCCAAGGCCCGCTCGCCGGCGTTCTGGCGGGACTGGACTGGGCCGCGACCATTGCTGCCGAGGCCCTGTTGACCGTGCCCGGCGACACGCCCTTCGTTCCACCAGGCCTGGCCGCCGCGCTGACCCCTGCCCCCGCCTGCGCTGCGAGCAATGGCCGCGTCCACCACCTGGTCGCACTTTGGCCCGTCGCATGCCGCGACGACCTTCGCCGCTTTCTCTCAGTGCCGGGCCCGCGCGCCGTCGTTCGCTTCGCTGAGCAAATCGTCATGCGCACGGTTGATTTCCCGGTGGGAAAGTGGGACCCGTTCCTGAATGTCAACACCGCGGAAGACCTGGTGACGGCGCGCACGCTGGCGCCGCCGCCGGCGAGGGATATGGCATGACAAAGACTGTCGCGATCGGCGGCCTTGGGGCGATCGGGCTGCCGCTGGCCCGCGCACTGGATGATGGCGTGGACGGTCTGGCACTGATCGCGGTCGCCGCCCGCGACCACGCCAAGGCAAACGCGAACCTGGCACGCTTTCGACACAAGCCCCGGATCGTACCGCTGGACGCGCTGGCCGAGGCCGATATCGTCGTCGAAGCCGCCCCCGCCGCGATGTTCGAGACGATCGCCTATGCCGCGATCGAGCAAGGACGGGTGTTCGTGCCCGCCTCGGTAGGCGCGCTGCTGCCGCGCATGCACCTGGTGACTCGCGCCAAGGCGACCGGCGCGCGGATCGTGGTGCCCACGGGGGCATTGCTCGGCCTCGATGCGGTACGCGCCGCCGCCGAAGGGCCGGTGGAGAGCGTGACCATCATCACCCGCAAGCCGCCCGCCGGCCTGGAGGGCGCGCCGCATTTGGTCCGCCACAACATCGACGTGACCGGGTTGACCGCGCCATTGATGGTGTTCGAAGGCAACGCATTCGACGCCGCCGCCGGCTTTCCGGCCAACGTCAACGTGGCCGCGGCGCTGGCTTTGGCCGGCATCGGGCCGGCCCGGACGCGGGTGCAGATCTGGGCGGATCCCGGCGTGACCCGCAACACGCACACGATCCAGGTAGAAGCGGACGTCGCCCGGTTCACCATGACCATCGAGAACGTTCCCAGCGAAGACAACCCGCGCACCGGCAAACTGACGCCGCTGTCGGTGCTGAGCTGCCTGCGCGGACTGGTATCCACGCTAAAGGTGGGCAGTTAGCGACCGGCGCGCCGCTGGCGTTGTGTCCCTGACGCTTCGATCCCCCAAGCCACATGTCATTGGGAGCGAAGCGAAGCAACCTCGATCGGTCGTACCCCGCCCGACCCGGCCTGCCGCGCTTCGCCCGCAACGACCCCGGCAGACGCAGGCACCAAGCGAGCCGGAACCCTAGCGCCGCGCCTGAAGGAACCGGTTCTCCGGCCGCGGCAGACCCAGGTTCTCGCGCAAAGTGGCGCCTTCGTACTCTGTCCGGCACAAGCCGCGCCGTTGCAGTTCCGGTATCACGCGATCGACGAAATCGTCCAGCCCGCCCGGCAGATACGGGAACATGATGTTGAACCCATCGCAGGCACGGGTTTCCAGCCATTCCTGCATCTGGTCCGCGATCATTGCCGGCGTGCCAAGGATGGCCGGTCCGCTATAGCCGCCCAGCCGCTGGGCAAGTTGCCGCACCGTCAGGTTCTCCCGCCGCGCCAGCGCGATGGCGCGTTCGCGGCCGCTCTTGCTGGCGTTGGTTTCCGGGATGTCGTGCAGCGGCCCGTCCGGATCCAGGCGCGAGGCGTCGGTGCCAAGCGCGATCGACAGCGAGGCGATCGCGCTGTCGTAGTGCACCAGGCTGTCGAGCAAGGCGCGCTTCTCCTGCGCCTCCGCCAGCGAGTCGCCGACCACCACGAAGGCACCGGGCAGGATCTTCAGATGCTCCGGATCGCGGCCGAGACGCGGCATGCGCCCTTTCACGTCGGCATAGAATTCGCGGGCGCCGTCGATGTTGCCGGTGCCGGCGAAGATCACCTCGGCGGTCTCGGCGGCAAGCTGGCGGCCGTCGTCGGAGGCGCCGGCCTGCACGATCACCGGCCAGCCCTGGATCGGGCGCGCGATATTCAGCGGGCCGCGGACCTTGTAGTACTCGCCCTGGTGATTCAGCACGTGCATGCGGTCGGGATCGAAAAAGATGCCGGCGGCCGTGTCGCGGATGAACGCATCTTCCGCCCAACTGTCCCACAGGCCGGTCACCACGTCGTAGAACTCCCGCGCGCGGCGATAGCGTTCCGCATGCTCCATCTGCTCTTCCAGCCCGAAATTCAGCGCCGCATCCGGGTTGGAGGTGGTGACGATGTTCCAGCCGGCGCGGCCGTTGCTGATGTGGTCGAGCGAGGCGAAGCGGCGGGCCACGTGGTACGGCATGTCGAACGTCGTGGAGCCGGTGGCGATCAGGCCGATATGGTCCGTCACCATCGCCAGCGCCGACAGCAAGGTGAAAGGCTCGAACGAGGTGACGGTGTGCGAGCGTTTCAGCGCGTTCACCGGCATGTTCAGCACGGCCAGGTGGTCGGCCATGAAGAAGGCGTCGAACTTGCCGCGTTCCAGGGTGCGAATGAAGTGTTTTAAATGGTTCAGGTTGAAGTTGGCATCCGGGTAAGCTCCGGGATAGCGCCATGCGGCGGTGTGGATCGTGGTGGGGCGCATGAAGGCGCCGAGGCGGAGCTGGTGAGGCATGGCGCGTTGCCCGGTGCTGGGGATGGGAAGCTCACTCCGACCCGGCGATACGCCATTCTCAGTTGCTCGGCAAATGCTTGCTCGGAAAACCGCTTGGCACGCACCAGGCCGCGTCGGACAAGTTCCGCACGCAAATCGGCATCGGCCGCAAGTTCGCGGATCCCTGCGGCGATCGCGGACACATCCAGCGGGTCCACCATGATCGCCGCGTCGCCGCAGACCTCGGGCAGTGAGCCGCCGTACGATGTCAGGACCGGCGTGCCGGCCCGCATCGCCTCCAGCACAGGAATGCCGAACCCTTCATAAACCGAGGGAAAGGCGAAGAAGCTGGCGCATTGCATCAGCGCAGCGATGTGCCGTCGCGGCAGATAGCCCAGGTATCGGACGCGCCCGCTGACGCGTTCCAAAAGCTCCTGCACGTCGTCGTACAGCCACCCCAAGGGTCCCGCGATCACCAATTGCAGATCTGTGCCGGCAATGCTGAAGGCTTCGATCAGCCGCAGCAGGTTTTTCTTCGGCTCGATGGCCCCGCAGAAAAACACGTATTCGCCGGCCGAAACGGAATACACGCTGGAAACCAGGCGTTCCGCGTCCTCGCGAGCCACAAATGGCATCGGCGGCGCCGGCTGGTAAGCAACGCTGATGCGTTCTTCCGGGACTCCAAGAACAGCGATGATGTCCTCTCGCGAACGCTCTGACATGGTCAGGATATGATCGGCCGATTTGACAATCCTGTCGTGCAGGATGGCAGCGCGACCGGCCACGTCGAGGGTGAACTGGGGAAACTTCAGTGGGATCAGGTCGTGGATCGTGTAGATATTCGGACGTTTGGAAGCCCGCACTGCCGCGGGCACGGTCCAGTGCATCAGGTCGAAATCCTGCTCCACGGCGATCTCGACGAAACGCTGCGAAATGGCAAACACGGTCCGCGAGTGCGTCAGGAAGTTGCTGGCATTCAAGACCGTGTGATGCTCTGGCAAAGGGCGCGTCAGCGCGGCCACTTCCAATCCATCCAATGGAACCGGGATGGCACGCAATTTTCGGCGGAAACCGGCACGCGATTCCAGCAGGCGCGACAACCGGCCTTGCCGTCTCGCCGGTGTCGCGAACACCTGGTCTGCCAGCGCGATCGCCGGCGCGCCCGGAATCTGCTTGGCACGGCCGCTCAGCAGCAGTCCGACTTCAGCGCCTGTGCCAACCAGCGTCGACGCAAGGCTGCGCGCGAACGAAGCGATCCCCGTCTGGTCGGGCACAAGCAGCAACGAGCCATCGACCAACACCGAAGGCCGGTTGTGGGGGCCTGTCACGTGCGCTCCTGCAAGCCGATGTTGGAAACCGGCAGTGAACGACCGAGATGCAGGACCGCGGCGGCATCGGCAACCGCGTCGGGCAAGAGACGCCAGCAATCCAGCACGATGCGGCGGCGTCCCCCTTCGGCGAACGCAGCCGGGGCGATGTCCGCGAAGGCTCGGGCCGGCGTGGCGACGACCACGACATCCGCCGCCGCGATCGCCGCCTCGGCCGGTGTGATGGCGACCACCGTGTCCCCCAGCACCGTGGCTGCGGCGTCCATCGCCCATGGATCGGTGACGATCACTTCAAACCCTGCATCCACCAGCCGGCGCGCGATCATCACGCCCTGGCTTTCCTCCACCACGGGCGTCTCGGGCTTGTAGGCAAGGCCGAGCACGGCCACGACAGCACCCGGATGCGCGACACGCGATATCAGGCGAACAACGCGAAGACACGGGGTAAAGACATGGCCAGCGAATGCCCCCCTGATCTGCCCGATGGCTTGCAATGCCGGTTGAAATTGTAAACCAGGCACGACGGCGCCCTTTCATCTGCGTGCCCCAGCCGTTGAACCAGCGTCCCATCATCGAGACATGCTTCGCCCGTCTGACGAGTCGAGTATCAAGGTGACCGGCCGATCATTGTGCTCGCCGGTATTGCGTCGCTCAACAGTTCCCCGGCTGGCCGACTAGGGATGGGGATGGCTTGGTTGTTCGGGCAGACAGCGAACGTGCGTTGCGTGTGCTTGGTCGGAGCGGCTGATGCGGGAACGAGCCGCTATGCGGAAATGTCCGAGAAGCGGCTGAGGCTCGGCACCGCCCAACGTCCGGTTCCCGGATCGCCTGTTCGGCCGACCTACAGCGGAATCCGGCCAGAACCGCCCGCCCAAAAAAACTCGCCCTCCCCCCAAAGAATCCGCTTGACCACTAACTAACCGTTAGTTTAGTATGTCTCCCATCATGGACCCAGCAACCAACCCTCACCCGCACCGCCGCGCCCGCCCCACCGATCCCCCCCGGGACCGCACCGCCACCACCGCGCCCGACGCCCTGCCCAACCTCACCACCATCCTCCGCCTGGTCCAGATCCTCCTCGCCTACGGCCGCCACCTCGTCGACACCTTCGACCGCCGCGCCGCCGCCCCC
>Ga0335075_10003759_pt1 | contig 23911 bp, 22 predicted proteins | sample Lox_Sample_24_FD_206723 | JGI IMG/M metagenome (GOLD analysis project Ga0335075, IMG submission 206723) | Soil microbial communities from Loxahatchee National Wildlife Refuge, Florida, United States - Lox_Sample_2.4 | ecosystem: Environmental > Terrestrial > Soil > Wetlands | place: USA...
GGTGGCGCTGGGGCCGGCCGAGATCGAGCGCATCCCAGCCATGATGCGGGTGCGGCCGGTGGTGCTGGCCGCCTGGAGCTTCTGCCTGGGCCGCTGCAGCGCGGAGCAGGCCACGCGCGCGGCGCTGAACGCACGGCAGGTGGCCGAGACGGTCGGCCCCCGAGTCGTCGCGGCATTTCGCGCCCGGCCGTCCTGAACCAGCCTCAGCTGGCTCCTAGACCCTCGGTCTCGCAGTGCCCAGGAGCTTGCGGTCCAGCGCGGTGATGCACTCACCAGGGAACGGTCTGACCGAAACGGTCGAGATACTCAAGACCCGGCCTTTTCCTCTTCGCGAGGAGAACGTTCACCAGGCTCGGCACGCTTTCCTCAATGGTAAAGGGCGCATCCGGTCCTCCCAGGGATGTCTGGACCCAGCCGGGCGCCATCAGGACGAACGCTCGCGCCGTTTCGGACTGACGGGCTGCGAAGCTTCGCATGAACATGTTCAGAGCAGCCTTGCTGCCGCGGTAGAGCTCGCGCATGCCGGCCGTATTGTTGCTGATGCTGCCTTGCCCGGAGGACATGGCTCCGATCAGCCCGGCCGGGGGCACGAGGTCCTGAAGGGCCTCGATGACGCGCATCGGGCTCAGCGCGTTAGTGACCATGACGTTCACGAAATCTTCCGTTGACACCTGGCCGATCGGTACCTGCTCGGTGCTGGTTGTTCCGGCATTCACGAACAACATCTCAAAGGATCTGCCTGACAGGCGCTCGCGCAGTGATGCGATCTGCGCCGGCTCGTTGATGTCCAGGACCTCGATTCCCAGGCGACCTGGGAAGTCGTCCGCCAGATCGTGCAGGAGAGTCCGCCCGGCTCCACCTCGAACCGTTCCGACGACGTTCCATCCTTTTTTCAGGAACTCGGTGGCCATGGCGTGGCCGAGGCCCCGTGACGCTCCGATGATCAGGATCGCCGGAGTGGCGTTACTTGAGGAGGTTGCAGACACAAGCGCCATCTCCCTCTGATCGTTGAGACCCTAAGCTACGACTCGCGTGCGCCGCTGCCGGCCGCGACGCCGGCCTGCCGTCACCAGCGGGGGAACTTGTCCAGGAAAGCTCGCGGACGGGAACGCCGGCGATCTCCGGTCCACACCGCGGAGATCATGACGCTGAGCTGGCTGAACGAGCTCGCTATCCCCATCGAACTCGTCGGTTATTATCCGACAAGCTGGGAGTTGTTATAGATCGATGTGGGGTGGATTCGATGCGGCGAATTCTGTCGACTGTCGCTGCTGTGGCAGTAAGCGCTGGGATCGTGGCCTGCGGCAGCTCGGCGCCGTCGGGCACCGGCTCGCCGGCCAGCGGCGCAGGGAGTTGTTCCAGCGCGTCGGTCCAGAAGGATCTGTATAAGAAGGGCCAGCTGACCGTCGCCACGGACAGCCCGGCCTACCCGCCGTGGTTCGAGAACAACAAGCCGTCCAACGGCAAGGGCTTCGAGAGCGCCGTCGCTTACGCGATCGCCAAGCAGCTCGGGTTCAAGACCTCGCAGGTCGCGTGGGCGTACGAGCCGTTCGATGCCTCATACGCGCCGGGGCCGAAGAAGTTCGACTTTGACATCAACGAGATCTCCTACACGCCGCAGCGCGCCACGGCCGTCACGTTCTCGGAAAGCTACTACGACGTGAGCCAGTCGCTCGTGGCGCTGAAGAACACCCCGATCGTCAGCAAGCACACCCCCGCCGAGCTGAAGACCTACGTCTATGGCGACCAGGTGGGCACCACCAGCTTGTCGTTCATCACCAGCCAGATCCAGCCCACGGCGCAGCCGAAGGTGTTCCAGACGCTGAACGACGTGAAGTCCGCGCTGCAGACGCACCAGATCGCCGCGTTCGTGACGGACACGCCGACCGCCCAGTACATCTCCTCCTCGGAGATTCCCGGCTCGATCATGGTGGCCCAGTTCCCGAGCACCGGCGAGCACTACGGCCTGCTGTTCAGCCTCGGCAACCCGCTGGTCACGTGCGTGAACAAGGCCATCACGGCGCTCAAGGCGAACGGGACGCTCGCGGCGCTGCAGAAGCGGTACCTCCAGATCTACCTCTCCGTCCCGACGATCAAGCCTTGAGCCTCGGCGTCGGCGGCCCGGCCCCCGGGTCGTTCGGGACCACCGGCCGCGGGCCGCGGCTGCTCAGCGGCGGCGGCCGGCGGGCGACCGCGATCTCGACGGTGAGCACGCTGGTAGTGCTCGGTGCGCTGGTGGCGGTGTTCCTGCTGGCGCCGGGCAGCGCCCAGGTGCGGCACACGTTCTTCAACCCGACCGACATGTGGCAGGCGCTGCGGGGCGACCCGAAGAAGGGCTACTACTCGGTCGGGGCGGCGATCTGGCTGAACATCAGGATGTTTCTCGCGGCCGAGGTGCTGATCCTGATCGTGGCGCTGGCCATCGCGCTCGTGCGGCTGTCGACCGGCCCGGTGGCGTTCCCGTTCCGGGTCCTTTCCATGATCTACGTGGACTTCTTCCGCGGGGTGCCGTTGCTGCTCGTGATCCTGGCGATCGGGTTCGGCGTGCCCGCGCTCCGGCTGCCGTTCGTCTCGGCCCAGTCGGCCGCGGTCTACGGCGTTGCCGCGCTGGTGCTCTCGTACTCGGCTTATGTGTCCGAGGTCTACCGGGCCGGCCTGAACTCGGTGCACCAGAGCCAGGTGGCAGCAGCGAGGTCGCTCGGGCTGTCGCAGGCAACGGCGCTGCGGCACGTGATCCTGCCGCAGGCCGTGCGGAACGTCATCCCGCCGCTGCTCAACGACTTCATCAGCCTGCAGAAGGACACGGCGCTCGTCGGGGTACTGGGCGCGATCGAGGCGAACGAGGCGGCCCAGATCTACAGCAGCACGGTCTTCAACTACTCGAGCTACGCCGTCGCAGCGGTCCTGTTCCTGCTCCTCACCATCCCGCTGGCAAGGTTTACCGACCGGGTGATCGACCGGGATCGCAGGCGCCGCTTGGCCGGGTCGGCCCCGTGAGCGCCATCGATGCCGCCGGGCCCGGGACCCCGGCGCCGCCGGCCGAAGGTGAGGCCGTCAGGATCGAGGGCCTGCGCAAGTCGTTCGGCGCCAACGAGGTGCTCCGGGGGATCGACCTGTCGATAGCCACGCACGAGGTGGTCTGCCTGATCGGGGCGTCAGGCTCCGGCAAGTCGACGTTGCTGCGCTGCCTGAACCTGCTCGAGCCGATCGACGCCGGGCGGATCAGCTTGTGGGGGCAGCAGATCACCGGTGCAGGGGTGGACCAGAACCTGGTGCGCAGGTACGTCGGGATCGTCTTTCAGTCGTTCAATCTGTTCCCGCACATGAGCGTGCTGCGCAACGTGACGCTCGCGCCGATCAAGGCGCGCAAGGTGCCGCGGGCGCAGGCCGAGGAGGAGGCACGCGCGCTGCTGCGCCGGTTCGGCCTGCTCGACAAGGAAGCCGACTACCCGGACCGGCTCTCCGGCGGCCAGCAGCAGCGGGTTGCGATAGTCCGGGCGCTGGCGATGCGGCCGCAGATCATGCTGCTGGACGAGGTCACCAGCGCCCTCGACCCAGAACTCGTGGCCGAGGTGCTCGACGTGATCAGGGAACTGGCGGCGAACGGCATGACCATGCTGATCGCAACCCACGAGATGGGGTTCGCCAGGGACATAGCCAGCCGGGTCTGCTTCCTCGCCGACGGTGCGATCGTCGAGCAGGGGCCGCCGTCCGCGCTGTTCACCGAGCCCAAGGACGAGCGCACCCAGAAGTTCCTGCGCCGCATCGTCGAGGCCGGCCGGCTCTGAGCCTTTGCGGGCGGCCGATATCCGCGCGGAAGCTGTTTCCCGCCGAGATCATGAAAATGCGGACTGTTCAGGACGACCATTCCGGTTTAGAGTCCGCACAACGTGCCTATCACCGTGCCATTGCGCACTGGAGCGTGAATCATGCCGCGGATCAGCCGATATCTCGCCATTGCGGCCTGCGCCACGTTGCTCATCCTCGGCCTTGGCCCGGCGGCGCCAACGCTCGCCGACAGCCAGCCGGGCTCCTGCGCCACCACCGCGCGGACGCTGACCGGCACACTCGCCGACGGCGCCACCTACGAGATCCAGGTGCCGGCGAACTGGAACTGCACCCTGTTCCTGTACAGCCACGGGTACGTAGCGCCCGGGTCGCCGAACCCGGCCCAGGACGTTGGCGACCCGGTGACCGGCGGCTGGCTGCTCAGCCACGGCTACGCGCTGGCCGGATCGTCGTACGCATCCACCGGGTGGGCGATCCAGCAGGCGCTGCCCGACCAGATCGACACGCTCAACGTCTTCGACCGGCAGGTCGGCACGCCGGCCCGGACGATCGCGTGGGGGCACTCGCTTGGCGGCATCATCACCGCCGGCCTGATCCAGGACTACCCGAACCGGTTCACTGCCGCGCTGCCGATGTGCGGTGTGTTGTCCGGCGGGGTCGCCACCTGGAACACCGCGCTCGACTCCGAGGTGGCGTTCCAGCAGCTGATCGACCCGTCGGTCCAGGTCGTCAACATCACCGACCCCGACGGGAACCTGGCAGCGGCGGACCAGGCGGCCGCCGCTGCGCAGCAGACACCGCAGGGCCGGGCCCGGCTCGCCTTGGTTGCCGCGCTCGATGACACGCCGGGCTGGTTCACACCGCTGTCGGCCGAGCCCGCCGCGAACGACTACGCCGCACAGGAGGCCAACCAGTACCTGTGGGACACCGAGATCGATTTCCCGTTCGTGTTCGCCCTGCGCGCGGAACTGGAGGGCCGTGCGGGCGGCAACCCGTCCTGGACGACCGGGGTGAATTTCTTCAGCCAGCTGGCCGCATCGGCGGACCTTCGCGAGGTCATCGCCCTGTACCGGGCCGCTGGGCTGAACCTGCGCGCCGACCTGGCCAGACTGAACAGCGCGGCCCGGATCAGCGCCGACCCCTCCGCCGTCCGGTACCTGGCCACGTACATCTCGTTCAACGGGCAGCTCCCGGTACCGGTGCTCACCATGCACACCACCGGCGACGGCCTCGTGGTGCCGGAGAACGAGCAGGCCTACGCCAGCGTCGTGCGGCGGGCCGGCGACACGGCTCTGCTGCGGCAGATATTCGTCGGCCGGGCCGGCCATTGCGCGTTCACCCCCGCGGAGACGATCACCGCCGCGCAGGTCCTGCTCAGACGGCTGGCCACCGGTCACTGGAACGATCAGGCACTCCAGCCTTCGGCGCTGAACGCGAACGCCTCGGCGCTGGGCCCGGCGTACAACATCTACTCGGTCAGCGGCTCTGTCGTCGCCACACCGCCGGCATTCGTCAGCTACCGCCCCTATCCGTACCTGCGCCCGTTCGACCTCAGTCGCTACCGGGACGGCGCCCGGTAGCCGCCGGATCAGCGGCGGCCAGGGGCGGCTCGCTTGAGCGTCCGCCAGGTTATGAACGAGAAAATCACCGCGAGCACGATCTGCATGCCGATGTCCAGCAGCCAGGTGTGCCCGGAGTGGTTCCAGAGTGAGTCGGGCTTCTGGCCCGGCTGGAGGTCGTTGAGGCTCGCGGTCGAGGCCACGGCGCCGAAACCCCAGCGGGACGGCGATATCCAGGCCAGCTGCTCGACGCCCGCCTTGCCGGTGATGGGGATCACCCCTCCGGTGAGCACGATCTGCAGCATCACGGAAATGAACAGGAGCACCAGCGTGGTCTCGGACGTCCGGACCACCGCCGAGATCAGCAGGCCTATGGTCATCGACGCGATCGCGAGCAGGGCCATGGCCAGCACCAGCTCGACCATCGAGTTGGAGATCAGCGATCCATGAGCGGGCACCGGCCGGCCGATCAGCCCAATCACGGTCATCAGCACCGCCTGCAGGGCGCTCAGTACGCCGAGCACGAGCAGCTTGGACCACAGGTAGGCGCCGGCGGACAGGCCGGCGGCACGTTCCCTGGTGTAGATGGACCGTTCCTTGACGATCTCCCTGACCGCGTTGAGCGTCCCGATGAAGCACGCGCCGATGGCCAGGATGTCCAGCACGGTTATGGCGTTGGCGTTGCCATGCGGGCCGCCCGCCAGGCCCTGCGATGACGAGGCGGCCCGCAGGATCACCGCCAGGGCTATCGGCGCGATGCCCAGGGTGGCCAGGTAGCCCTTGTCGGACGCGATGACGGCCAGGTAGCGGCGCACCAGGGTGGACAGCTGGCTGAGGTGGTTGCGCGCCCGCGGCGGCGGGGCAACATTCCGCGGCCCGGTCGGCGGCGCGGGCGCGTTCATCCCCGCGGCGACGTACTGCGCGTAGACCGGGGAGCGCTTGAACTCGCCGGCCCAGTCCCGGCCGGGCTCCGCCTCGAACGCCTGGAACACCTCGGCCCAGCCCGGCTTGCCAAAGTAACGCAGGCCCTCGCGCGGCGGGCCAAAAAACGCCACCTTCCCGCCGGGGACCAGCACCAGGAGGCGGTCACACAGGTCGAGATTGGCGACGCTGTGGGTGACCACGATGACCGTCCTGCCGTCATGGGCGAGCCCGGCCATCATCTCCATCACCGACTTGTCCAGCCCGGGATCCAGGCCGGACGTCGGCTCGTCGAGGAAAAGCAGCGACGGCTTGGTGAGCAGCTCCAGCGCGACGCTGACGCGCTTGCGCTGGCCTCCGGACAAGGAAGAGGCCCGGGTCTGGGCGTGCGCGGCAAGCCCGAGTTCCGCGATCACCTCGTCGACCCGCTGGTTGCGCTCCTTGGCGCTGGTGTCGCGCGGGAACCGCAGCTCTGCCGCGTAACGCAGGGCACGGCGGGCGGTCAGCTGGGTGTGCATGATGTCCTGCTGCGGCACCAGCCCGATCCGGTGCTTGAGCTCCGCGTAGTTCTTGTACAGGTCGCGGTTGTCATACAGCACGGAGCCCTCGCCGGCTGGTTGCATGCCGGTCAGCGCGCCCAGCAGCGTGGACTTGCCGGCACCGCTCGGCCCGATCACGCCGAGCAGGCAGCGCTCGCCGAGCGGGAAGCTGACGTGGTCGAGCAGCACCTTCCCGCTGGACAGCCGGACGGTGAGCTCCTGCACGTTCAGCGAGATGTCGCCGGTGTCGATGAACTCCTGCAGATCCTGGCCGACCATGTGGAACGTGGCCGGCCCGATACTGATGATGTCCGCCTCCGTCACCGGCGCCGACGTGACCCGCTGGCCGTTGACGAACGTGCCGTTATGGCTGCCGAGGTCGATGATCTCGAACCCGCCGCTGCTGTTGCGGCGCAGCTCGGCGTGGTAGCGGGACACGCTGAGGTCGGAAACCACTACCTCGTTGTCGGTGGCCCGGCCGATCCGCAGGACCCGTACCGGCAGCCGCATGATGGCGCTGGGCTGGCGGAAGATGCTCGACGGCTCGTATGGCGGCGGAGCTAATGGCGGCGGAGCTAATGGCGGCGGTGCCGATCGGAGCGGTGGCGACGGGGGCGCGGACGAGAAGGCCGCGTTCGCCGCTGCGGCTGCCGAGACCGGCAGCCCGGAGGCTGCCGACTCCACGATGTCCGTCGGCGGGTCCGCATCGCGCACCGGCGAGGCGATGGCCGTGCGGTCCCGCGGCGGGCTCACGACCGAGCACCACACCCGCTGGCCGTCGTCCGGGTGACCGAGCCGGAGCACGCAGTCCTTGGTGATCTCCACCCGGCGCACGCGCTCGGCACCGAGGAAGGTCCCGTTGGTGCTGCCGAGGTCCTCGAGCAGCCAGGCCGAGCCCTCGGTCCTGAGCACGGCGTGGCGCCACGACACGCGCGGCTCGTTGACCACGATGTCCGATTCGGGGTTGCGCCCGATGGTGTAGGAAGGGCCCGCCTCCAGGCTGCGATCAGACCCCTGCGTCCGGACGACAAGCGCCGGTGTGGACGTGGCCTCCCGCCCGATCGTCATTACCCAACTGTAGAGCGAGGCAGCGCACATGAGCATGTGTCTCGCGCGGGCCGGCCGGAAACGGCGGGACCTGGCCTGGCCGGGACTTGCCCGGCTGAACTGCCGGGGACGGGCCGTTCACATCGCCCCGTTCAGCGCTGGTTTCAGATACCGTCTGGGTAGTCGAAGGAGCGGTGGTGGGCGACGAGTTTCCCCCGGTCAGCGAGTTCGCGATTGGCTCGCGGATTGCCGGCTACCGGCTCGAAGAGCGGATAGGCCGCGGCGGGATGGCGGTGGTGTACCGCGCCTATGAAGCCCGCCTTGACCGGGATGTCGCATTAAAGATCTTGGCTCCCGAGCTGGCGCGCAGCGACGCGTTCCGCAGGCGGTTCATCCGGGAGTCGCGCATTGCGGCCGCCGTCGACCATCCCAACGTCATCCCGGTGTTCGACGCCGGGGAGGCTGCCGGCGTCCTGTTCATCGCCATGCGCCTCGTGCACGGCCGGGACCTCCGCACGCTGCTTGCCGCCGAGGGACGGCTGCCCGCGGAGCGGGCGGCCGGCATCATCGCCCAGGTGGCCTCGGCGCTGGATGCGGCGCACGCCCGCGGGCTCGTCCACCGTGACGTCAAGCCCGGCAACATCCTGCTCGACGCGGCAGCGGGCAGCGGCCGTCAGGACCACGTCTACCTGTCAGACTTCGGGCTCGGCAAGCAGACGCTCGCTGATCAAGGCCAAACCGGCCTTACCTCGCACAGCGAGTTCCTCGGGACGCTCGACTACGTCGCCCCCGAGCAGGTGCGGAGCCGTGATGTAGACGGCCGCGCCGACCTGTACGCGCTGGCCTGCACCGCGTTCGAGCTGCTGTCCGGCGCGCCCCCGTTCCAGCACGCCGGCCAGGGAATGGCCGTGGCCTGGGCCAAGCTCGCCGGTCCTCCGCCACCGCTGAGCAGCCGCCGCGCGGGCGTGCCCGCGGCGGTCGACGGCGTCATGATGCGGGCGCTGGCGCTGGAGCCATCCGGTCGCTTCCGGACCTGCGGCGAGTTCGCAAGCGCCCTGCGCGACGCGTCCGGTCTCGGCCCAGCCGCCCCCGGGTCGCCGGTAACGCCGCGCGACGCCACCCAGGTCGCCATGCCCGCGGTCCCCGGCACCCGGCAGCCGGGCGCGGCTCCGGCCGGAGCCCGCCGGGCCGGCGCGGCCGGCGATGCGAGCGGGGCCGCCGGAGGACCGCCGACGCAGACCTCGCACATCCCCGGGAGATGGCCAGGCCGGGGGATCACGGCCAGGCCGACCGCCCCGGGGTCGGCCGCGCCCGGGCCGGCCGCCCCGGGGCCGGGTGCGGCCGGGGCGCCCAGGCCGGAGCCGGCCGGCGTCTCGGCGGATGGTCCGCCGCCCAGCTACGCGGTCCCGCTGCCGGTGCCGGCCCGGCCGTGGTGGCAGTCGCGCGCCCTGGCATCCACCGCGGCCGCGGTCGTCCTGGTCGGAGCCGTCGCCGCCGGCTTCGCCGCGCTGCGCAGCCGGACCGGGTCCGGCAACCAGGGTGGCGGGGTGGCCGTCGCCGCTCCCGGGTGCACCAGAGCCGCCGCAAGCGCGCCGGGCCTGCCGCACGTCAGCAGCCAGGTCGTGAACCTCGGCGGCAGCCCGTTCGGGGTCGCGGTCACGCCCGACGGCAGGTACTCGTTTGTGGCGATCGGCGACGAGGTAGCCGTGCTGAGTGACCGCGCCAGCCCGCAGGCCCCGGTGGTCGCGGCCACCGTCCCCGCGCCCGGCGCGGGCAAGACCGAGGTGATCACCGGCAATGGGCGGTACCTCCTGGCAGCGGCCGGCAGCGGCGCCTACGTGATCAGCGTGGCCAGGGCGGAGCACGGGGGCGCCGGCGCGGTCCTCGGTACCCTGGCCGGCCCGCCGGGCAACCCGGCGAACGAGGTGTCGGTCTCTCCCGACGGGCAGTTCGCGTTCATCACCTTCCAGAACCACGGTGACGTGGCAGTGTTCGACCTTCCGGAGGCGATCGCCGGCGGCTTCGGCCGGGCCGGCTTCCGGGGGCTGATCACGCTCGGCGCGGGCGCGCAGCCGCAGGGGATGGCATCGTCGCCAGACGGCCGCTGGCTTTACGTCACCGGTGAGAGCCAGAGCGGCCGGCTGTACGTCATCAACATGCGGCGGGCGGAGACAGATCCGCGGCACGCGGTGCAGGCGTCCGCGGCGGCGGGCTGCGCCCCGGCGCGCGTGATCGTGTCGCGCAGCGGCGCCGACGTGTGGGTCACCGACCGCGACAGCAACGCGCTGGTCGCCTTCTCAGCGGCTAAGCTGCTCAGCGACCCGGGCCGATCGCTCATCGCGCGGGTCAGGTTGGGGCAAACCCCAATCGGCCTGTCCTTCGTCGATGGTAGTAAAGCGATCATGGTGGCCGATGCGAACACCCGCGCCGTGCCGGGCGCGGACAACCTCGCCCTGGTCAGTACCAGCCTCGCGCTGCGGGGCCGGCCGGGCGCGCTGCGCGGCTTCATCGCCGCTGGCCGGGTGCCGCGTGAGCTGGCGCTGGAACCCGGCGGCAAGACCCTGCTCTCGACCGACAACGGATCTGGCCAGCTGCAGGCCATCGACACGGGGAGCCTGCCATGAGCCGGTACGAATACGACAGCCCGGGCCGCCGCCACCACCCGCTGCGGATCGTGATCATCGTGGTGATCGTGCTGGCCGCGCTGCTCGTCGGCGCGGACTTCGCCGCCCGGGCGTTTGCCGAGAACAAGGCGGCGTCCGAGATCAAGCAGCAGGGCTTCCCGAAGAAGCCGAGCGTGGACATCGAGGGGTTCCCGTTCCTGACCCAGGTCGCGGCGCACGAGTTCCATGACATCCAGATCAGCTCCAGCAACGTGACCGAGGGCCCGCTGGACATCGAGAGCATCAACGCCAGCCTGAAGGACGTGCACATCAACGGGGCGTTCAGCGGCGGCACGATCGACAGCCTGGACGGCACCGCCGCGGTCACGTTCACCGCCCTGTCCAACGCGATGACCTCCGAGGCCGGGCCGCTGGGCCAGCTTGCCAGCGCCGGCCTGACCTTGTCCGCCCACGGCAGCGACGAGGTCAAGGCCACGCTGAACGCCGTCGTGTTCAGCGGGACCGCGGTGTGGCGGGTCACCAGCACCTACAGCAACGACATCAACGACATCAACGTCGACCTCGTCTCGACCGGCGGGCTGCCTAAATCCCTGCTCCAGCCGGTCAGCGACCTCACGCTGCGGCTCCCCCCGCTGCCGCTGCACCTCAGGATCCAGAGCATCAGCGTGACCCCATCCGGCCTGGTCGGGACGCTCACCGGACAAAATGTGAGTTTCGGCAGCTAGAGCCCGCCGGACGCGTAACGTTCAGGAAACTCGTCGTGAGGGGTGTGCGTTCGGTGACAGAGTTCGGCGGAAAGCGGCTGACGGTTGTCGGCGGCGGAGGAGCGGCATCGTGAGCGGGCATGGTCTTGTCGAACGGCTCCGGGACGGCATCGTGCTCGGCGCCGAGGGATACGTCTTCGAGCTTGAGCGCCGCGGCTACATCAAGGCCGGGCCGTACGTTCCCGAGGTGGTGCTCGACTTCCCTTCGGCCGTGACCGAGCTGCACCGCGAGTTCCTGCGCGCGGGCGCGGATGTGATGGTTGCGCTTACGTACTACGCGCACCGGGAGAAGCTGCGCGACGTCGGCCGGGAGGGTGACCTGGAGGCGATGAACCGGCATGCGGTGCGGCTCGCCCGGGCGGTGGCCGAGGAGGCCGGCGGGGCGGGTGGCCCGCTGGTGGCCGGGAACATCTGCAACACCTGGGCCTACGACCCGGACGACCGGTCCACCTGGGACACCGTGCGGGCCATGTACGCCGAGCAGCTCGGCTGGGCGGTCGACGAGGGCGTCGACTTCGTGATCTCCGAGACCAACGACTACCTCGGCGAGGCGCTGATCGCGGTGGAGGCCATCGCCGAGCTGGGGCTGCCGTCCGTGGTGACGCTGGCCGCGACGCAGCCCGGGCACACCAGGGACGGCTACGACTACGTCGAGGCGTGCCGGATCCTGGCCGGCCGCGGCGCCGCGGCCGTGGGCCTGAACTGCGACCGTGGCCCGGCCACGATGCTGCCGCTGATCGCGCAGATCCGGGAGGCGGTCGACTGCCCGGTCGCCGCGCAGCCGGTGCCGTACCGGACCACCGCCGAGTCGCCCACGATGCAGTCGCTGCGGTCCGCGGGCACGGAGCGGGTGTTCCCGCTGGCGCTCGAGCCGTTCGGCTGCACGCGCTTCGAGATGGCCGATTTCGCCCGCGCCGCGCGCGACCTCGGGGTCAACTACATCGGCATCTGCTGCGGCGCCGGGCCGCATCACGTTCGCGCGATGGCCGAGGCACTCGGCCGGGAAGTCCCGGCCGGCAAATACTCGCCAGCGCTCGACCTGCATCCCATGTACCGCGCCGCGGTCACCGCCAAGGACGCGAGTTTTGCGTCTTCCTGGAACGCTTGAGTTCGTCAATCTCTGGCACGGCACACGTAAAACAGGGCAGCGCGTTATTGGTAAGCCCGCCGATCTACTGACCGGCGGGCTTACCAACGCGTGCCGAACGCTAGCTGACGCCGAGGTTGACGAAGAAGTATCCGACGTGGAATGACAGGCCGAAGCCGCCGAAGTGGTGGATCAGCAGCGCCACCACGAGAATCAGGATGATTGCAACAAGAACCCAGAACAGCCAGATCAGAAAGCCTGGTATGCTCCACCGCCCTACGCTCATGGCCTTTTCAGCTGCCCGGCTAACGAAAAAGTATGCAGTCGGGACGTGAACTCGCGGAGAAATCTGCCGCGCAGCAGGCTGGGCGGGCCGCGGCGGCGGGCAGCCGGAGCCGTCCGCCACGCCGGCGCGGCCTGAGGGCCCGGGGCCGGCGCGGGCCTAAGCGGCGCCGCGCGCCGTGAACTCGCCGATCACGCCGAGCAGCTTCGCTGGGCTCTCGATCTGCGGCACGTGCCCGGTCTCGGTGAGCAGGCGGAACTCGGCGCCCGGGATGGCGGCGGCCCACGCCCGCCCATACCCCGGGTCGGCGATGCGGTCGCTGTCACCCCACACCACCCAGGTGGGCACGGTGATCCGGGCCGCACGGGCGCTCAGCCCGGCCGGTAATTCCCCGACCTGGCCTCGCTGCTCCGGGAGGCCCTCGCCGGCATGTGGGCCACCGCCGAAGAGACGATGCAGCCGGTGGCCGGGTCCCGCGATCCGGTTGAGCGCATCGGCTTCGCCGCCGAGGCCCTGCTTCGCGAGGTGCTGGCCTACCAGGGGGCCGTACGGGTGGCGATCTCGGCTGCCATCACCAGGCCCTTCGCCGCGGGACTGCGGCCGGGCCGCCGGTTTGGACTGATCGATGAGGCGCTGCGCCCGCTCAGCGCCACCCTGGCCGTGCGCGATCCCGAGAAGTTTGAGCAGCTCAAGCGCGGCCTGGCGGTCGTGGTGAGTGCCGAGGCGCTGTTCACGCTCACCGATCTGTGCGGCCTGGAGCCCGACGTGGCCATCGCGAGCGCCGCGGAGACCGCGCGCTCGCTGACCGCTGCCGCGCTCGCTGACCGCTGCCGCGGTCGGTGATGCCTCCCGGTAAGGCCATCCTGGCGCGGCTTGGCAGGTCTGAGCCCTAGCGGGCAGTACGGGCTGTGATGGAGGTCATACGGCTTGTTTGGGCATTTCCGTCACGCGTGGGGGTTTTCGGCATGCACGATGAGTGACCGAAAGTGCCCGGGCTTGTGATGGTTACCCCCCAGTAACGCGTCGCCCTGAACCGCGTCGCATCCGCGTAGCCCGCCGCTGGCGCATGCGTCGGCCGGCCGGCTCGCCCTGGGCGCCGCCAAGCGCACGCCCCCGTGCGCGACGACCCAAGGTTCACATCGTTGTCTTCTCCCCTACGTTCCGGGCCGCTCTCCTTCGCCAGGAGCTATCGGTTCAGCCGGCCTCCCTCGAGGCTGACCCTCCTCGTTGCCGCGGCAGCCGCAGCGGCGCTGGCCATCGTCGTTGTGGCAGTCGCGCTGGCGTCGGGCAGCCCGGCGCCGGGCCACGCCGCCCTGGCGTCGGCGACATCCACCGGGGCCCGGTCGGCCTCTGCAGCGTCGGGCGCCGGCGGCGGGGCACGGCACAAGCCCCGGGCGCCGAAGCGCCCGGCGGCGCCGGCCGCGAGCCCGACGCCTTCGGCACGGCAGCACCCGACCAGGCCGCGCGGTCAGGCCCCGGCAAAGCACGCCGCCGCCAGGCAGCCGGCCGCCGGGCAGGCCCCGGCGAAGCAGGCCCCGGCGAAGCAGGCCCCTGCGAAGCAGGCCGCCGCGAAGCAGCCGGCGGCAAAGCCGGCGCCCGCAAAGGCGCGCCCGGCCCCGGCGCCCAAGCCGTATCTGGTCTACGACTCGGTCAGCCCGCAGACGATTCCCGGTGACCCGGTCGTCGCCACCTATGCCGACGGGCCGCACCCCGACTCGCCGTCTCAGGTGACCGCGTTCTCGCACGTGCTGTGGATCGACATCGACGCGTCAGACCCGAACGCCAACGCGCTCGACATCGAGCCCGGGTGCGCCTCGCCGTCGCAGGCCGCGGGCTGGGTCTACAGCCGGCTCACCGCGCACCCGCACGCCACGGCGATTCTCTACACGATGATCTCGGACTGGCCGGAGGTGCAGGCCGACGTGTCGGGCTTGCCGTCCTGGATGCGGTCCCACATTCGCTGGTGGATCGCTGACCCGACCGGCACGCCGCACGTCGTGCCAGGTTCGCAGGCGACCCAGTGGTACTGGGGCCCGAACTACGACATCTCCACCGCTCTGCCCGGCTTCTGAGCGGCTGGTGATCCCGCGCGGCCGGCGGCGTCGCCGCCGGCCGCGCGGGTGCGGCAAGGTTCGCCCGGCCGCCACTGCCCGTTCATCACGGACTCAGCTTCCGGCGTCAGGGCGGCCGTAGATTTCGCCCCATGGCACCGAAACCGCCGGGTGATTCCCGCCACGACCGTCCGCTTACCGAGCAGTACGACGAGTGGATGGCGCACCTGCGCCGTCAGGTCGTGAGCCGCCGGACGGTGTTCCGGGGCGCGGTCGGCGCCGCCGCCGGCAGCCTGGTGCTTGGCCCCGGCAGGTGGCCGGACCGGGCCGTCGCAAGCGTCCTCGCAGACACCGGGACCGTTGCCGGCGGGTTCGTCGTGAACGGCCGTCACCTGTCTTTCGGGGACGACCCAAGGACCCAGATGTGGGCCGGCGGGCAGCTGTTCAACGTGCACACCTACAACGCCGTGCCGCCGCGGTCGATCAGAGTGTGGCTCGACTACGGCACCGACCGCTTCTACGGGCGCACGGTCGAGGCCGAGATCCGCGAGCTGCTGACCCACGTCCCGGTGTGGGACGGCAAGCCGGGGGTGCTGCGCGCCTCCCGGACCCTGAACGCCGGCCAGTTCTTCGTGCACGCGCAGCTGGCCGGCCTGGCGCCGGGCACGCAGTACCACTATCGCTTCCGCTACGCGGCGGGCCGCGAGATCGGCACCACGCCGGACGCCACGTTCCTCACCGCTCCCGGCGAGGTGACCGAGCCGTTTACGTTTACCGCCTTTGCCGACGAGGGCATTCCCGGCCCGTCGCTGGACCGCGACCCGTCGCTGCTCCCGGAGTCGGTGTGGGAGATGTGGAACAACGGCTCATACGCGCCCGACGACCCGGACCGCCCCGGCCTCACGGGCGTCAACACGACCTCCGCGGTGATCTCCCAGATAACCAAGGTCCGCAACCTGACCAACGGCACGCCGGCCCGGTTCAACCTGCAGGCCGGGGACCTGTGCTACGCCCAGGCCCAGGGCGACATACAGCCGATCATCAACCCGGACGGCCCTAACGGGCGCCAGCCGTCGTCGGGCAACACGCCGATGCCCCCGGCGAACAGCGGCGGCTGGGACTATTACGACCCCTGGATCTGGACCAGCTGGTTCCCGATGATCGAGCCCAGCGCGGCCACCATCCCCTGGATGTTCGCCACCGGTAACCATGAGCCCGAGCTGTTCTCGTCCCGGGTCGCGGCCGACCACGTCACCGTTGCCAACTACGAGCCCATCGGCTACGGCGGGCTCGTCAAGCGCCTCGACCTGCCGAAGACCGGCCCGTCCGTGTGCCCGTCCGTCTACAGCTTCTCGTACGGCAACGTCGGGATCATCAGCCTGGACGCGAACGACCTGAGCTGGGAGATCCAGGGGCTGCTCGGCTACAGCCACGGCGCCCAGATCCGCTGGCTGGAAAGCCAGCTCAGCGCGTGGCGCGACTCCGGCCGCATCGACTTCATCGTCGCCTTCTTCCACGAGTGCGCGTTCTCCACCTGCAACGGCCACAGCTCCGACGGCGGCGTCCGCGCCAAGCTCGCGCCCCTGTTCGCCCGGTACCAGGTCGACCTCGTGGTGCAGGGGCACAACCACGTCTACGAGCGGACAAACCCGCTGATCTACGACCCGAAGACCAACAGCGCGCGGTCCAGCAAGCAGGCGGTGGCCGTGTCGCCGTCCGAGCCCGCAGAGGTCGAGCCGGCCAAGGACGGCACGACGTACGTGGTGGCCGGCACCGCGGGCACCCCCCGCTACGGCTGGACCGGCAAAAACGAGACCGGCCGCAACTTCGCGGCCGGCCAGGGCAGCGGCACGACCGTGGTCGGGGACGCGAAGACGCAGACCGGACCTTACGTGAACGAACTCAACTTCAGCGTCACCTACGAGACCGTCGACTGGTCGCAGGCGCGGTACGACGACTACGGCTTCGTCGCGCTCGACGTCAGCCCCGCTCCGGCCGGGCAGAAGACGACGATGGTGCTCCGTTTCATCAACGAGCAGGGCCGGGAGCTCGACCGGGTGGTGTTCTCCCGCATCGCGGCCGGCTGACTCCGGGGACCGCCGGGCGGCTGAGGCCGGCAGGCTCGTACTGTTGGGGTCTCGGAAAGCCTTCGGCGGGCAGCAGAAACGGGGCAGCGATGCAGGTGATAACGGTGGGCCGGCTTGGCGGTCCCGAGGTGCTGCAGGTCAGCGAGGCAGACATGCCAAAGCCCGGTCCTGGCGAGGTGCTGGTCCGGGTGCTCGCCGCCGGGGTCGGCCCCTGGGACGCCTCGCTGCGCCGCGGTGGCTGGACCGGGTCCCTGCCGTACGTGCCGGGCGGCGAGTTCGCCGGCGTGGTCGTGGGCGGGACCGGCGAGGACGCCGCCTTCGACGACGGCACGCCGGTGTACGGCTACCCGGGCCTGACCGGCTGCTACGCGCAATACCTGACCTGCCCGGTTGAGCAGCTCGCCCCGATCCCCGGCGCGCTGAACGCCATGGAGGCCGCTGGGGTGCCGATCGACGGGCTCACCGCCGAGCAGGGCCTGACCGACGTGCTCGGCGTCGCCGCCGGTGACCGGGTCCTGATCACCGCGGGCGCGGGCGGCCTGGGGCATTTCGCCGTGCAGATCGCCCGCAACCTCGGTGCCGAGGTGGTGGCCACGGCCAGCCCGGAAAACCACGAGTTCCTGCACCAGCTCGGCGCGGCCGTGGTCATCGACCACACCAAGCCAGACTGGCCGGAGCAGGCACGCGATGCGACCGGCGGGGGCGCGCAGAAGGTGCTCGCCTGCGCGGCGCCGACGCTGGAGGGCGCGGCCCAGGCGGCTCGCGACGGCGCGCTGATCGCCACGCCGGTGCACGCCGGCCTGCCCGACACCGGCCGGGTCTGCTGGCAGCAGTACAACGGCGAGCCGCGCGGGAGCCGCCTCGTCAGGATGGGACCCTGGTTCGACGACGCGTCGCTCTCGGTCAGCATCCAGGACCGGTACTTCTGGCAGGACGCCGCCGAGGCGCAGCGGGTGGTCGAGCGCGGCCACACCAGGGGCAAGATCGTGCTCGTCGTCGACGAGGATCTCGCCGCGGCCGCGGAGGTCTGACGGCGCGTCGGCGTGCGGCTGTCGCCATACTGGACCGCCCGTGACGCGTCTCGTTCCGGTCTTGAACGTGACGACTACCCCTGGACCGCCGACAGCCAGACCCTGGACGGCTACGACGCGCTCGTCGGCGAGCTCAGCCAGCGCCCGCTGGCCTGCCTGCACCTGCGCGGCCGCGTTCCCCGCGATCCCGGCGCCGCCCCCGACTTCGACGAGTTCGCCAGGTACCGCAAGCTGTTCGGCGCGCCGCTGATCGTGAACAACGGCTTCGGCCGGGAAGCCGGCAACGCGATCATCGAGGCGGGAATCGCCGATGCCGTGTCCTTCGCCCGGCTGTTCATCGCCAACCCGGACCTGGTCAGCCGTTTCGCGCCCGGTCACCAGCATGCGGCCGACGACCGGGGCACCCACTACGCCGGCGGCCCGCACGGTTACGTCGACTACCCCTCGCTCGCTATGTAGCCGAGGTCAGGTGCCGGTGATCAGTCGGCGAGCGTCCGCGGCAGCCCGAACGGAGGCAGCGCGCTGTTGTCGAAACGGGTGATCGCGCTGATCCGGCCGCCGGCGAGCGTGACCACCATGAGCCCGAAGGCGTGCGCCACCGGGGTCATCGGGTCACGCAGGTAGACGGCGAACGCCGGCTGGCCGTTGGCCCGCGTCGGGACCAGCCGGTACCGGCGGCCCTGCCGGAACGCGACCGTGGCGAAGAACTCGCCGATCAGCTCCCTGCCCTGGTACTCCAGCGGAACCGGCGGCATGCGCAGCCACGCGTCTTCGGTCATCAGCGCGACGATGCCGTCCACATCGGCGGTCTCGAACGCTTCGACAAGCCGGGCCACGAGTTCCTGCTCCGCCGCGGAGTTCGCCGGGGGCGGCTCGTGCGGGCCGGGGCCGGGCAGCTCCCTGGCCAGCGTCGCCCGGGCGCGCTTGAGGGCGCTGGTGACGGCTTGCTCCGTGGTGTCGAGCATGACCGCGACCTCGCTGGCGGGGAAGTCCAGCACGTCCCGCAGGATGAGCGCAGCGCGCTGCCGCGGCGGCAGCAGCTGCAGCGCGGTGACGAACGCCAGCGACATGGCTTCCCTCAGTTCGTACCGCGCCTCCGGGCCGGCGGCGGTGTCCGGAAGCTGTTCCAGCAGGAGGTCCGGGTACGGCTGAAGCCAGACCACCTCGCCGATCCGGGACGGCTTCGGCGGCTCCACGGGAAGTGACGGCACGGTCATGTCCGGCCGCCTGCTAGCCGAGCGCAGCATGTTCAGGCAGCGGGTGGTCGCGATCCGGTACATCCATGTCCGGATCGAAGCCCGCTCCTCGAACCGCCGCAGGCCCCGCCACGCGGTGAGCAGGGTCTCCTGCAGCGCGTCCTCGGCGTCGGCCACCGAGCCGAGGATCCGGTAGCAGTGAACCTGCAGCTCGCGCTGGTACGGGCCGACCAGCTGCTGGAAGGCGGCCTCGTCGCCGGACCGCGCCCGGTCGATCAGCTCCGTGCTCACCGCTCCACCTTCGCATCACCGTTTCCTCCACGCGGACATGCCTCTGCTGTTTAGACCCCGCGGGAGCCGCGAAATGGGCGGCCGCAGCGCGCCCATTTGGCCGCCGGGCCGGTGTCTGCCCCGACAACAGCACAGCCGCAGCGATCGCTGCGGCCGCACGAGAGGAGCCACCGATGCCCACGTTCGTTTTCAGCTACCGCAGCCGTCCCGGCTACACCAGCACGCCGGAGAGCGGAGCGGCCTGGATGGCCTGGTTCCGCGGCATGGGCGACCAGATCGCCGACCTAGGGAAGCCGGCGGTCGACCGCGCCGTGCTCGGGGACTGCGGCCCCGCCACCGAGCTCAGCGGCTACTCGCTGATTTCCGCCGCGGACCTGGAGTCGGCGGTCGCGCTGGCGAAGGGCTGCCCGGCCGTGGACTCCGGCGGCGGCGTCGAGGTTGGCCTGCTCGGAGAGGTCCCCAGCTCCGGCGGCACCGGTCCGCAGCCCGGCTGAGGCCCCTGCAGGCACCCCGGGACGTGCCCTGGCAGACTGCGCGGTGTGATGAGCGACAGCGGGCCCGACCTGCACATGCTGAACGTGATCGTCGGCGACATGCAGGCCAGCCTCGAGTTCTACCGCCGGCTGGGTGTCGCGCTGCGCAGCCAGGGCCAGCCCGGGGTGCACGTTCAGCTAAAAATGCCGGGTGGCTTCAGCCTTGAGCTGGACACCGCGGAGTCCGCCCGGTCCTGGCACGCGGGCTGGCGCGCGGATCCGGCGAGCGCGCGCGTTGTGATCGGCTTCGCGCTGCCGAGCCGGGCGGCGGTCGACGAGCGGTACGCGGAGCTGACCGCCGCCGGCTACCCGGCACGGCAGCCGCCGTTCGACGCCCACTGGGGAGCGCGGTACGCGATCGTGGCCGATCCCGACGGCAACGACGTGGGCCTGATGAGCCCGGTGGACCCGGCGCGCCGTTCCTCGCCGCCGGGCGAGTCACCGGCCCCGTGACGGGCGGCGGCCGCGGCCTGTGCCGGCGTGCTACCGGGTGAGCACGCTCTCGGCCGCGCCGCCGTAGAGTTCCGCGGCGCGCCAGCAGTACCAGGCGACGACCGAGCGGTACGGCCGGTACGGATCGCCCAGCGGCTCCAGCTCTTTCGCGGTCGGCGTGGGGATGTGCCACGCCAGCCCGAAACCCTTCCTGACCCCGAGGTCGCCGGTCGGCCACACGTCCAGCCGCCGGAGCTGGAACATCAGGAACATCTCCGCGGTCCATTTGCCGATGCCGCGCACCTCCGACAGCCGGGCGACGACCTCGGCGTCGCCCTCCGCGCGCAGCCCGGCCGGGTCGAGCACCACCGTGCCGTCGAGCACTTTGGCCGCCAGGTCGCGCAGCGAGGCCGCTTTGCTGCGCGACAGCCCGGCGGCGCGCAGCGCCTCGTCCGGCAGCGCCATCAGCCGTTCCGGCGTTACCTGGCCGCCGAGCGCGGCGATCAGGCGGCCATGGATGGCGGCCGCCGCCCGCCCGGCAAGCTGCTGGTAGACGATCGCGCGGACCAGCGCCTCGACGTGGGTTTCGGCGGGCGGCCGCACCGTGGGCGGGCCGGCCTCGGCCACCAGTTGCCGGATGACCGGGTCCCGCCCGGCCAGGATCTCGGCCGCCGCCTTATAGCTGCGCGCCCGGCGGGGCGCTGCCTGCTGGGTGGACACCCGCCAAGTCTGCCTGACGTCACCGCCCGGAGCCCAGGCAGGCGCCCGGGCGCCCGGCGCCTGCCCCGGCACTTGTGCCGACGGGGCATCCCGGTGCAGGTTGGAAGCACAGCGAGGTGCGTGCCGTACCCCAGCAAGCCCAGGGGGTGGGGATGCCGTTCGTCGTGACCGCGGCCGACCGGGCGTCGTTCCTGCGCTGCCGCAGGCAGTGGGACTTCGGCGCCGGGACCCGGCAGAACCTCGAGAGGCTGCGACCCCCGGCCACCCCGGACCTGGACCGGGCGCTGCGTGACGCGCTCGCCGTCTACTACTACCCGGGGATGTGGGACTGGGATCGCGGGGTGCGCCTTCCCCTGGCCGTCCAGGGGCTTGACCGGGCCCTGGACCGCCAGCGGCAGCGCTACGGCCGCAACGGCGCGGAGGCCCGCCGGTGGCAGGAGCAGCTCGACGCCGGCCGGGACCTGCTGCAGCGCTACTTCGCGTGGGCCCCCACGGTGGACCGGTTCGCCCCGGTGCTGACCGAGACAGACTACGAGGTGACCGTGCTGGACCCGGCCCGGCCATCGGCCGGCCTGGTCACGGCCCGCGGCGAGCCGGTCAGGTACCGCGGGCGGATCGACCTGATGGCCGTGGACGACCGCGATGCCTACTGGATCGTGCGGCACCGGCTGGTCGACGGTGACTGGCCGGCCACCGGGCAGCTCGCCGCCGACGAGGAGGCCCTCGCCGCGTGCTGGGCGTGGGAGCAGTTCTACATCGGGATGGCGATCGCCGGGACGATCTGGAACGAGCTGCGCCTGCCCTCGGCACCGTCCGCGCCGCCGCGGCCGGGCGCCACAGGCACGGTGGCTGCCTCGCGCCGCGCGGGCCGGGCCCGGCAGGCGGCGGCGCGGCTCTGGCCCTGGCCGCGGCCGCGCACGGCGGGCGCTCCGCCCGCCGTGCGCCAGCACGAGCCGAGCGGCGGCGGCCGGTCGATCCCTCAGCACCGGAGGATGTACGCCGTGGCCAGGCAGCCCGGCCGGCTCGAGGCGGTCGAGCAGCATGCCAGCGACGTGTTCCGCCGGACCTGGCTGCGCCGCAGCCCTGACGACGTCGCCCACGCCGGTGCCCGGTTGGCCGCCGACACGGCCGAGATGATGCGCCCGGGGCTGGACGTGGGCCCGAGCCCGTCCGAGGAGCACTGCCCGTCCTGCCCGTTCCGTGACCCGTGCGCGGCCATGTTCGCGGGCAGCGATCCTGGCCTGGTGCTGATGTCCGGCTACCGCAGCCGCCCCGCGGACACCCTGGAAGAGGGGCGGCTCGGCGGCGGCGCCTGGAGCACGGGCCGCGGTGCGGCGCCGCCGAGGTTCCGCCGCCGTCCCGGTGGCTGACCGCAGCAGGTGCGCGCCGAGGTTCCGCGGCGGTCCTGGTGGCTGACCGCGGTGGGTGCGCGCCGAGGTTCCGCGGCGGTCCTGGTGGCTGACCGCAGTGGGTGCGCGCCGAGGTTCCGCGGTGGTCCTGGTGGCTGACCGCGGTGGGTGCGCGCCGAGGTTCCGCGGCGGCCTGGCCCTTCGCCGCGGCTTGCCCCGGTCAGGCGTTGTTGTGCAGCGCCAGGACCGCGGCGGCGACGTCGTCCCGGCCGTGCCCGGCGTCAACCGCGGCGTGCCACTGCCGGGACAGGGCAACCAGCAGCGGCGGCGGGTTGAGGCCCGCGGCCGCGATCGCGAGGTCGACGTCTTTCAACGCCCACTCCAGGGGGAACTCAGGGGCGAAGTCACCCTCCTGCATCTTGTGCAGCTTGGCATCGGCGAGCGGCGCGTCCAGCGGGCCGCCCGCGATGGCTTCCTCAAACTTCGCCGGGTCGATGCCGAGCCGCTTGGCCAGCTCGAGCGCCTCGGCCGCGCCCTCGATGAGCGTGGACATGTACGCGTTCACGGTTATCTTCATCCGGCTGCCCTGGCCGGCCGCGCCCAGCCACACGGTCTTGCGGCCGATCGTGGCGAACACCGGCCGCACGACCGGCTCAGCCTCCTGCGGCCCGGAGGCCAGGATCAGCAGCTGGCCTGCCTCGGCGGGCCCTTTGCTGCCGGAGACCGGCGCGTCAACGAACATCACGTCGGGCCGGAGCTGGCTGAGCCGGCTGGCGATCTCAGTCGTGGGCGTGACGCCGATCGTGCCCATCTGCGCCCACACCGCGCCATCGGCAAGGGCGCCGACCGCGCCGCCGCCGAACATCACTGACGTCGCCACGTTGGCGGTCGGCAGCATCGTGATCACCACGCGCGCGTCGCGGACCGCGTCCGGGGCCGTCGGTGCCACCCGCGCGCCGGCCTTGCCCAGCGGCGCCGTCGCTTCCTCTGACCCGTCCCACACCGTGACGGGCGATCCGGCGGCGATGAGGTTCCGCGCCATCGCCGAGCCCATGATGCCGGTTCCGAGCACCGCCACCGGCATGTCCTTGCCCCGGTTAGCCGCTTGAGCCATGTACCTCTCCCTCCGCGCAGTGACGGCATCTCAGTCGTGCTTCTATGGTGACCTTCAGGATGCCTGGAGCGCTTTCTATGGTGGTGACCCCCAGGGTGCCTGGTAAAACAGGCACGGCGGCCGGGTAGCCCTGGGGCAGGTAAAGACTGCAGCAGGTTTTGCTTAATTGAACGCCTGGATTAACGCCGGGTTCATGGCCGCGTCATAAACCGGGGTAGCCGGCCGGAGCCGCTGGCTGCGGGGCCGCGGCGCGCGCCCGCCGCTGCCGCCCGGGCGCTCCCGCCGCTGCCGCCCGGGCGCTCCCGCCGCTGCCGCCCGGGCGCTCCCGCCGCTGCCGGCCGGGCGCTCCCGCCGCTGCCGGCCGGGCGCTCCCGCCGCTGCCGGCCGGGCGCTCCCGCCGCTGCCGGCCGGGCGCTCCCGCCGCTGCCGGCCGGGCGCTCCCGCCGCTGCCGCCCGGGCGCTCCCGCCGCTGCCGCCCGGGCGCTCCCGCCGCT
>Ga0335075_10003760_pt1 | contig 23897 bp, 19 predicted proteins | sample Lox_Sample_24_FD_206723 | JGI IMG/M metagenome (GOLD analysis project Ga0335075, IMG submission 206723) | Soil microbial communities from Loxahatchee National Wildlife Refuge, Florida, United States - Lox_Sample_2.4 | ecosystem: Environmental > Terrestrial > Soil > Wetlands | place: USA...
GAAATAGGCGATCCCTATGTTCTTCATGGAGTTACGATAGGTCGCGCGCGAACCAGAAAACTCCGATACTATTCTGCCACCACTGGCGTGTCAAACGACGCCTTGCGCTCATAAAGATGAGCTTGCTAAAGATGAGCTTGCCGAGATTGGTCTGCTAGCCACGAAGTGATTGCGCTTCCGACCTGGTCGAGTTTATCCGCAAAGAAATGGTCGGCGCCATCGACAACGACGAGACGCTTGGGCTCGGGCATCTCCGCAAACAGCGCTTCAACGTTTGCCCGTGAGCCATATTGATCGTCGTCGCCTTGAATGATGAGCTTCGGCTTCGTACACTCGCGCAGGTAATTCAAATCGGAATTGTCGACTGGTATTCCGAGCCCGATCAGCCTGACGACGCGTGAATCTTCGCAGCCGACCCGCAATCCGACCAATGCGCCGAAACTGAATCCGCCGAGGAGGATCGGTTTGCCGGGAAACTCATCAGCCAGGTAATTGATTGCGGCGCGCACGTCGTGTTGCTCGCCGCGTCCTTTGTCGTGTTCGCCCTCGCTAAGTCCCGCGCCTCGAAAGTTGAACCGCAGAACCGGCACGCCGCTTTGGTGCAGGGCCTTTGCGGCCTGATAGACCACCTTGTTGTGCATCGTTCCGCCAAAAAGCGGATGTGGATGGCAAACCAGCGCCACGAGCGCAGGATTCGGATTACGAGCCGTCCAAAGCATCGCCTCGAGCCGCCCGGCTGTTCCGTTGATGAAGAATGTGCGGTGAAAAACGTCGGCCATGAGGAACCACCAGTTTACGAGAAGCTTCGCGCTGTCGCAAAGGCGAAGAAGGCCGCCGGAGACGAACTCCTCCAGCGAGGCATGTGCGCTTTCATTGACCCAAAACGCCTGGCCCGGTAGAGTTGGCGCGCACACCAACCAGGAGGAAGGGCGGATGACACTCAGGAAAGGCTTGCCTAGAAACGGAGCGGCTTTGGTGATTGCGGCGGCGGCATTGATCGGTGGAACGATCGCTGCAACTTCCTCCACCCAAGCGGCGCGACCGAGCGACGCCGTTAAAGCGGCCGCTGCTACCGCGCAGGACCAGACCCAAACGGCGAAGAAGCCTCTTACGCCGGAGATGGCGATCACGCTCGAATCCGAATCCGACCTCCGATTTTCGCCTAACGGCAGCCGTGTTGCGTTCGTTGTGACGGGACCGATAAAGGGGACAGGCCGCAAACGGCACATCTGGATGCTTGATGTCGCGACGCGCAAAGTGCGCCAGCTCACCTATTCCGAAAAGTCCGAGTTTTCGCCGCGATGGTCGCCGGATGGGCGCACGCTCGCGTTTCTCTCCAATCGAGGCGACGATACCCAGATTTATCTGATGTCGATGGAAGGCGGCGAAGGACACGCCGTCACGCAAGGGAAACGCAGCGTCGAATCGTTTGCGTGGTCGACGGACGGGAAGCGGATTGCGTTCATCGCGCCGCTGCCGAAAGCCCCCGACGAAGAAAAGAAGGAGCAGAACAAAGACGACGCGTACGTCGTCGACAAGGACGACAAACCGGCGGGATTGTGGCTCATGGATGTCGATTCGCAGAAGGCGCGCCAGATCGTTGCGGCGCCGTGGCAAGTGAACGAACTGGCATGGGTTCCCTCGGGCGATCGGTTGATCGTTTCCGCGACGGACCATCCGGAATCAGACTTGGATACGAATAAAATTTATGCCGTTTCTGCGGCAGACGGCAAGATGACGGAGCTTTTTGCTCCGAACGGGCCATTCGGCGAACTGAAGGTTTCGAAGGATGGCAAATGGATTTCGTTCGTTGGCTGCCGCATTGACGGCCCCGAGCCACACGATTTGTACGTTCTGCGGATCGACGGCGGCACACCCAAGAATCTGACCGCAAAGAGCATCGATCGCGCGATTTCCGGTGGCTATGTCTGGCGGCCTGATGGAACGATCGTCGCGGGAATCGAAGACGGATTCCGTTCGAAACTGGAACGAATTACACCCGACGGCAATGCGGAAGAGCTTCCGGCGCCTCCTGTGAATCCGGGTGGTTTCGATTTTTCGCCAAAGGACGATTCCGTCTTCGCATTCGCAGGTGGAACTGCGACACAGCCTGAAGAAATTTGGTTCGCCGATAGCGGGACCCCGCCGGTAAGGGTTTCGGATTTCAATAAAGATTGGGACTCGATCCAGTTGGTCAAGCCAGAGTTCTTTCACTACAAGAGCTTCGACGGCCTGCAGATTGAAGGCGCGTTGTTGCGGCCCACGAATTATGACGGCCAATCGAAGTTGGCGCTGATCACTTTGGTGCATGGAGGTCCAACGGGACGCTGGTCGGACGCGGTGCAGACCTGGGGACAGCTGCTCGTCGCGCGCGGTTATGCGATTTTCTATCCCAACATTCGTGGCTCGACGGGCTACGGCGAAAAATTCGTCGAAATGAATCGCGCCGATTGGGGTGGCGCCGATTTCAAGGACGTGATGGCGGGAGTCGATGCGCTGATCGCTCGCGGTGTAGCAGACCCGGACAGGCTGGGCATCGGCGGCTGGTCCTACGGCGGCTACATGTCCGAATGGGCTATTACCCAGACAACCCGCTTCAAGGCTGCTGTTTCCGGTGCGGGTATGGCCGACCTCGTCAGTGAATTTGGAACGGAGCGCGGGCCAGGGTACGACCATTGGTTCTGGGGCTGGCCCTACGAACGGCCCGAAGGCTTTCTGAACCATTCGCCATTCATGTACATGAGCAAGGCGAAGACGCCTACGTTGATTTTGCAGGGCCAAGCCGACACTACCGATCCGCTGGGCCAGAGCCAGGAGCTGTATCGCGGCTTGAAGCACTACGGCGTGAAAGCGGAGTTCGTCGAGTACCCGCGCGAGCCGCACGGGCCACGCGAGGAAAAGCACAATCTCGATGTGTTGAACCGCATTCTCGCCTGGTACCAGGAAAACTTGAAATAGCGCGTCAAGTCAAAAGCAGATCGAGCTGCCCGCTCAGACGGTCAGTCGTTCTGTTCCATTCCGGAACCTTATTATTTTTTGAGCACGACACCAGAACAGTTTACCTGGCGATTCTCGCTGCCCAAAAGGCCGGTGTGTTATAAACATGAAACCCGACTACTGGCCTCCGCCAGTCCCCTCCTTCGGGTATCAGGGGGGAGGGATATGAACACCGGCCGTCAATCCAAACGATTCGAACTTCCTATACCGCTAAAAATACGGGTCCTGGATATGCCATCACCAGCTGTTGCGACGGTGACGTGCTCGAATGTCTCGTCGCGCGGAGTGTACTTCTCAACCGATTTTCCGTTCCTTGTCGGCGAGCGAGTAGAAGTCTCGTTGAAAATGCCGAAGGAAGTCGCTGAAGCTCCCGAGCGGGACTGGGTGTGCCACGGGCGCGTGGTACGGACGGACCGCAACAAGGGTGACGGCAAGGCCGGCGTCGCCGTCGAATTCCTGTACTACGAAATTCTGCGACACGGCCCGCGCGCAGGGGAACCGGCTAGCGTGCACGTCTGGCATTAAAAAAGGGCGGAATGCGGCAAAGAGACCGCGCTCGATCGATCAGGCGGCGCTGGCAGTTTTTTGCTGCCCGGCTGCGGCGGCTTCTTCCCACTTAACGGAGACGAGCTTCGACACGCCCGGCTCTTGCATCGTCACGCCGTAGAGCACCGAGCCCATCTCCATCGTGCGCCGATTGTGTGTTACGACGATGAATTGCGTCTGCCCGCCCATTTCTTCCAGCATTTTGTTGAAGCGTCCGACGTTTGCCTCGTCCAGCGGGGCGTCGACTTCGTCAAGGATGCAGAATGGGCTCGGCTGATATTTGAACACCGCTATCAGCAACGCGAGCGCGGTAAGGGCTTTCTCCCCTCCGGACAGCAGCAGGATATTTTGCAGGCGTTTGCCCGGCGGCTGCGCGGCAATATCGATTCCAGATTCGCCGGAACTGTCGGGTTCAGTCAGCCGCATCTCGCCGTGACCTCCGCCAAATAACGATTGGAATGCAACGGCGAAGTACGAGTTGATCGCGCTGAAGGCTTCTTCGAATTTCTGTCGCGACACCTGATCGAGCTCGTTGATCGTGAGCTGGGTGTTCTGGATCGACTGAACCAGGTCGTCGCGTTCGCGGCGCAGAAACCCTTCGCGCTGCTCGCATTCCTGGTATTCCTCGAAAGCCATCATATTGACGGCGCCCATCGCTTCAATGCGCGCCTTCATTTCGTTGTAATTCGTTTCCGCGGCGACCAGCGCCTCGCCAACGAGGAGTTGCGGAGCCTGTGCCATCAACTCTTCAGGCTGGGCATTCAATTCCGCAACGCATGTCTGGCGCAAATAATCGCGATCGGCGTCGTTACGCGCCTTTTCGATCTGGCGCTGGCTGCGTTCCCCTCGAATTTCGTCGAGCGACTGGCGCTTGCCGCGCAAGAACTCTTCGAGCTGGCCCGAACGCGTTCGCGCGGATTCCCATTCCGTTTCGAGCGCGGTCTTGCGTTCGTCGAGCCGGGCTTTTTCGCCGCGCAGCGATTCCACCTGCTGCGCGAGCTGTTCGCACGAAGCTTCCATCTCCGCCTTTTGCGATTCGAGGGCGAGCCGCTGCTGATTCAGGGACTCGCCGCGTTCGTTCGCCTGCGCGATTTCTGATCGGATGCGCTGCTCGTCGGCTTCGGCGCTGGCAAGGCGCTCGGAAATCGTGGCAAGCTCCTCACGACCCGAAGCGATCCGCTCTTGCATGGCCTGCAGCCCCTCTCGCAGGCTGTTGAGTTTGGCGGCAGCTTCATTCGCCTGCGCTTCGGCGGCGGCTCGTGATTCGAGCGCCTGCTGATGATCCCTGCGAGCCTGTTCCGCCCGTTCGCGAGCCACTTTTGCCGCCTCGCGGATTTTCGCGATTTCGTCCCGTTCGGCGGCGAGCGCTGACGACACGCGTCCAAATTCGATCCGCGCTTGATCCAGCTGGTGAGTCGCCGCAACCAGCGCCTTTCCGGCTTCGAGTCGCTGCACGGTAACCGTGTTGAGATTCTCCTCGGCGGCTGCTATTGCCGCTTCCAGCCGCGTGAGTTCCGATTGCTGTTCTTGCACCTCGTGCTCGAGCCGAGCGGTTTCGGCTTCGTGCTGCCGCAGCTCTCGTTTCAGGACGAGCGGCCCCGCTTCGCTGCGTCGGCCGCCGCTTACCATACGTCCGTTGTAGCAGGTGCCGTCAGGCGTTAAATAGTACGTGTGCGGATTTTCACGCGAGGCCTGTTCGGCCATCGCTCCATTTTCCACCAGGTACGCAGCGCGCAATTTAGGCAGAAAGATCTTCGCCGCAGGGCCGAGCGGATCGCGAAACTCGATCAGCCGGTCGAGGCGCGCGAGAACGCCTGGCGGCAGTGGGTCGTCCTCATCCTTCGGAATCTCGAGATTCAGATTCTTCAGCGAGTCGACAAAAAACGTTGCGCGGCCACCCATTTCGTCGCGAAGCAGGCTGACGCCGGCGCGCGCATGGTCGAAGGATTCGACGACAACGTATTCGAGTTCGTCGCGCAGAAATTGCTCGACCGCCGCTTCGTGTTCCTCACGAACCTCTGCGTAGTCGGCCAGCAGCCCAACGGCGCGGAAACCTTCGGATTCGGACGGGCTGTTCGCATTGAAAAGTTTTTGAACGGCGTCGGCCGTGTAGGCGCGTTCGCAAAGGATCTTCTCGATCGAGCTGTACCGCGCGCGTTCTGCGGAAAGCAGTTGGCGGGTCGTTTCGAGTTGCTGAGAGCTTTGTTGAACCGCGCGGCGAAGCTCGGCCAGGCGCGCTTGCGCCTGCGAAACGCTTTCCTCGGAGCGCTGCGAGTGCGACTCCGCAGCACGGAAAGCAACCTCAGCTAAATCGACCTGTTGCGAGAGCGTCGCCACGTTTCCTTCGATGGAAGCCATAGCGGCAGCGCGCTGCTGTTCGGCCGCGGCGTGGCCAATGGCGATTTCGTCCGCTTGCTGTGCTTCGGCTTCCTCGCGCGCCGATTCTTCGGCAAGACGGCTCGCGAGCTGCCGTAGTCCGCCGATTCGCTGTTCGAGCTCTGATTGTTCGGAATTGGCGGAAGCCGCATTCTGCGCTGCGTCACGCACGGCAGATTCGAGATTGGCCACCTGCACGCGAAGTGCCGTCAGAATCTCTGTCTGCGCTGTGAAACGCGTTGCAAGCTGTGCGGCTTGCTGCTTGGCTTGCTCCATTTCGAACAAAAGACGCGTGGCGCTCGATTCGAATTGCGCGGCCTGCTCGCGATTGAAGGTAATTCGGTTTTCAGCGCGATCCAGGTCGAGGGCGGTCTGGCCGAGCAAGCTGTGCGTCTGGCGCAACTCGGAATCGAGCTGGTAGACTCGCGCCGTGAGGCGCTCCTGCTCGACTTCCATTTCGTGCACCGAGCGTGATTCACGTTCCTCCGCCTGCTCCATTTCGCGCAACACTTTTTCCAGGCGGGCCGCGTCGATATCGAGGTGCTCGGCGCGGCTGGCGAGGATGGATTTCAGCAGGCCGCGCATCTGCTCGCGAATTTCCGCGTAGCGGCGGGCCTTGGATGCCTGGCGCTTCAGCGAGCCGAGCTGCTTTTCCACTTCTACAAAAATATCGTTCACGCGCGAAAGATTGATCTTCGAAGCTTCGAGCTTTGCTTCTGCAAGGCGCCGCTTCGTCTTGTACATCGTGATGCCCGCGGCCTCTTCGATAATGGCGCGGCGATCCATCGGGCGCGAATTCAGGATCAGACCGATGCGGCCCTGCTCGATGATCGCGTAGCTATCCGGACCAAGCCCCACGCCCATGAAAATTTCCTGCACATCGCGGAGGCGGGCGACCCGGCCGTTGATAAGGTATTCGCTCTGGCCGGAACGATACAGGCGCCGCGCGACAACCACTTCACCGGGTTTGAGATGAATCGCGGGCTTGTCCGTACGCTTTTTGCCTCCCTTGCGTTTGCCGGGAAAATTGGCGACGGACTCTTCGGATTCGGGGTCTGCCGTTGCATCGGCGGGTGCTGTATCGCCTTCGACGAGCTCGGTCGCCACCCCGTTGCTGAAGCTTTCGGCTGATACTTCGTGCTCGGTATCGGCAACGGGCTGCGGCCCTTCGAGCACTTTCGCCGCTGCTTCGGCGAGGTCGGCATCGATCAGCGTCAGCGTAACTTCAGCGAGCCCGAGCGGCGGCCGCTTGGCAGTGCCGTTGAAAATGCAGTCGGACATCCGCTCGGCGCGGAGCATCTTGTGGCTTTGCTCGCCGAGGACCCAGGAGATAGCATCTACAACGTTCGACTTGCCGCACCCATTCGGCCCGACGATGCACGTGATTCCGTTGCCGCTAAACGTGATCGTCGTCTTCTCGCAAAAGGATTTGAAGCCGAGTAACTCGACTTTACGCAGTTTGAGCACCAGATCCTCGCATCTTTAGTTTGGCACGCGTAAATTGCTGCGCCAACGCGCTTTGGGAACGCGTCGTAGCCTCGTTCGGGGAAAGGATGCTTGTTATTCTCGCGAGACAAAAACTCTGGCGGGGTCGCGCTTCGAGCGCGCTGACATTAGATGTCGTCAATGGCCCTGCCGCCTGGCGCTGACAGATAGGCGGTACGGGAAAAGAAACTAACATGGGCTTGCGGTGCTGTAAAGCTCGGTTTTATGGAATGTGCAAAGGGTACTGACTCTACTGGAGATAGAGTTCGCGGCGATCGCGTCGTGCCCCTCGTCATTCGCGACTCGTTTCAGGCCTTGGAAAGCTCTGAAATGAACGATTCCCGGCGAGTGAGCGCCAGTGTGTCGATCCGGCGAAGCGCCGCGTTATACCCGACGAACGCGAAACTCGCAAGGACGAGCAGCGCGCCTGTGGTGATCCAGAGGTTGTGTAAATGGACTCCGATGACGAATGCGAGCGCGATGATCCCGAACATTCCCGCCTGGATCAGCAGCGCGCTGAACGCGGTCGTGCTGGCGGCGCGCTGCCGGCCAAACGTGCCGAAATCGATCTTCTTTGGCGAGGAGATCGACAGCAAGTTGCCGATCGCGAAGTTGATGGGAGCCGCGAACAAAACGGCGGCAACGGTCGCAATCGTGTAGTCGAACGACGGCGTACGGAACATCAAGTCAACCGCGATCCAGATGATAACCATCTCGGCGGCGAGGATTGTCACGTGGACGAGGTTCTTGGCGCGAACCACTTCGCGCAGGCGCGCGGGCGAAACGAACCAGAACTGGACTCCGCTCGCATCCGCACCGAAATTGTTATAGATCAGGTTGGTCAACATCAGCAGGGCGTAAGCCGCCCCAATCGGAAACGCGAAATCGGGTGCGCCGTTCATGAAGCTGTTTGCGCCGTTTCTGGCCGGAGTCATGCGGAAGATCAACAAAATGACCACCGGCATCAGTAGCGTGAACAGCATCGGCCCGCTGCGCGTAAGGTAAGTCAGCTCCTTCTGGAAGATCGCGGCAGTCGGGCCCGACACGAAAGGGATGTTCCAGCCCGGACGCACCGGAAGTTTTTGGGCGTGCGATTTTGGTCTCGCTGCGGCGGCCTCGCTCAGGTTCTCGCCTCGGAACTGCGCCAGAACGCGGACGTGGAAGAACCAGAAAAACGAGGCGGCGTAAACGCCGAGCAACAAGAACGTTGCGATCCCGTAGGCGAAATTGCCGTGCAAGAACTGCGCGATCGAAGCGGCCGCGAGTCCGGGAGGAAGAAGGCGCTCGAATGGCAGCAAGGCCTGGCCATATTGCGTTGGCGCGACATGCGAGTGACGGAAACGCGCGGTCAGCGGGCCGATGAACTGCACGCCAATAACGATCAAGAAAAAGATCATCCCCATGATTTCGCGCGTACGGCGTTGCGCCAGCCAGCGTTCCAGCCAGGCGAAAATGGTGCGTGCGAGCAAAACGTTCGTTGCGCCGAAGATCAGCAGAACAAGGGCGGCAACGAGAAACAGCGGCGGGTCCGCAACCGTGATCCCGATGAAGAGCCCGAGAAGCCACAAACTTCCAATCGCGGTGGCGGGATCAAGTGAGCCGTAGACCAGCCGCACGATAAAGAATGAGCGATAACTTAGCGGGAAGCGCAGAAGGTTTGAGGAGTCGAACGTTTCCGTGAACGCCGTCGCGATAATCGGAAACAGCTGCCAGAAAAGAAAAACGGGCCAGAGAAGAAACGCAATCCATTCGACGTGGCCATGCCCGACGAAAAACGCTGACGCGAAACCAAGGGCGACCGCGCCGCCAAGTCCGCCGATGCCGAACCACAGGCCGACAAAAACACGCGAGACGGCTTCCAACCGGCCGCGAATCGTGCGCAGCGAGTTGATGAAAATCTGCCAGCGAACGCGAGCGATCGCGGCGAACTGCGCGGATTCTCGGGCACGCGAATCAGGACCGCTCATCCCAGCCACGAGAGTTCCTGGTCGGCGTGTCGCGCTCCGCCGACGACGCGCAGGAAAATTTCCTCGAGCGTGAGTTTTTCGGCGGTTCGCACGGCCGCACCGGCCGGTTCGCCGGAGGCAGCGGATTCGGGGGCTTGCGCTTCGACTCCCGCGCGAAGTTCTTCGAGCGAGCCCTGTGCGACCAGCCGCCCGTGATGAATGATCGCCACGTGGCTGCAAAGGCGCTCAACGATTTCCAGAACGTGCGAGGTGAGAAAGATTGTCGCACCGTGCGAGATCATGCGCTGGAGCATGGCCTTCAATGTGCCGGAGGCGATCGCGTCGACGCCTTCGAAAGGCTCGTCGAGAAAAAGGATCTTCGGTCCGTGAATCACGGCGGCGGCGAGCGCCAGCTTTTTCTGCATCCCGTGCGAATAGTCGGTCACCAGAGTCTTTGGCTGGCTGGAGAGTTGCATGAAATCGAGCAGCTCGGCGGTTCGCTTTGCGGACGTTTCGCGGTCGAGGCCGTACATGCGGCCGACGAAATTCAGATATTCGGCGCCAGTAAGCCGGCCGAAAAGCCCCATACCTTCAGGGACGACGCCGATCTGGCGCTTCACTTCCACGGGATTTGCTGTGAGATCGAGCCCGAGAATTTCGATCCGACCGGCGGTTGGAGCGAGAAGGCCCGTAAGCATCTTGATCGTCGTCGATTTACCCGCGCCGTTCGGACCCAGAAAGCCGAAGAATTGGCCAGATGCAACGCGCAGGTTCACGTCCTGCACGGCAACGAGCTGTCCAAACGTGCGCGTCAAATGCTCGGTTGATACGGCCGCTGAGTCCACAGCCGTGGACTCTAGCACCTAGCACATGCCCGCGCAATTTTCACGGGTCGGTCGCAGCGGCCCGGAAAACAGTTTTTTTTTGCGGTCGCGTCAGATGTGAAAGCGACGGAGTGTTCGTGGCGGGTTAACCGAGGCCGACGCGGCGAAGAAGGCTGACGAACCGAGGGTCGCTCCGGATCGGATCGAAAGCCGCGTCGACTTTCAGAAACATCACGGTATTCGAGTGCTCCTGGCAGGCCTGATCGAGCCATGCGAAAACCTGGTCCTTGTCGCCGAGTCCCAGATACGCACTTACGAACGCTCCAGCCGGAACGAAGCGCCTCCGTCTGCGCTCTCGCAGCTCGGCGAGGAGCCGAAGAGCGTCACCGCGTCGCCCGGCTTTCGCATACGCCTGGATGAGACTACCAAGAACGCCGGAGCTGCGGCCAGAAAGGTAGACGGCTTTCTCCAGTATGGGAATCGCTTCGCTCGGCTGCCCCTTGTCGATCAACGCGATACCCAAGTCCCAGAGCGTCTCAGCATCGTTCGGTTGTGTTGTTAAAACACCGCGCAACTGCCGGACCGAGTCGTCGTAGTGGCGCGCCTCGAAAAGCATCCACCCCGTCTCCGTCGCGTCTGCTCCGAAGGGATCGAGCTGGCGACCTCGTTCCGCCCATTCCAAAGCCTCGTTTGTGTGCCCTTGCCAGAGAAGCCACCAGGCAAGCGCGGAACAGGCATACGGGGAGTTTGGGTCCAGGTCTAACGCGCGCCTGTATTCTGCTTCGGCATCGGCCCAGCGCCAATCTTGCTCTTCGGCATCACCCCACAGAATGTGTGCAATCGGGAGATTCGGATCGAGTTCCAATGCCTTTTGCGTCGCGTTGATTTGCTTCTGACGGTTAGCCTCTGGCGGCTCACCGACGAAGTTCGAGCCCAGTTCGCTGTACGCCAGTGCGAGGTTGACGTAAGCTGGCGCGAACGTGGGATCCTTTGCTATCGCTTGCTGAAAATACTCAATGCTTTCTTCGATGTTAGCTTTGCTGGGACTTCTGTTTAGCGCGTACAAGCCCTGCAAATAGGCTTCGTAAACGTCCGGTGCGATGGGGCGCACAGCGCCAAGGCGTTCGCGCTCTGGTCCGGTAACAGTCACGGCCACCTGGTCGGCAATCGTCTGCGCTAGCTCGCTTTCCAGCGAGAGCGCGTCACGCAGTTCGCGATCGTAGTTCTGGGACCAGAAATGTTCGTCCGTCGATGCACGGATCAATTGGGCGGTCACGCGAACGCGATTGTCCTCTCGCGTCACCGAGCCTTCCACGATCGCGTCCACCCGTAGTTCTTTGGCAATTTCGGGAACGGAGACCTGCGGATTCTTGAAGCGCATGACGGAAGTACGCGAAATAACGCGCAAGTCGTGAATGCTGGAAAGGCGGCCGATCAGCGCGTCAGTCATCCCGTCGGCGAGATAATCCTGGCCCGGATCTCCGGACATGTTCTTGAGCGGCAGAACTGCGATCGATCTGATTTTCGGCGAGGCAGCACGATCGGTTCGCCCCCGCGATATCGCATACGCGATGGCCAAAACCGCAGTTATGGCTATTGCGGCAAGAACGAACCACAAGCGACTGCCCGAAAGGATTGACCCCGCGGCGGCAGATCGTTCCGCTGCCAAGGAGGCTGGGGCGTTTTGGCCGCCGATTTGAGCTCCTCCTTCTGATTCCAGGCGCAACTGGCGACTCTTGAGCCACGCATCCAGTTCGGCAGGGACCGCGTAAACGGATCCGCGCTTGTCATGCAGGTGGCGATGCACGGGCATCCCCTCGCGTTTTTCCCAGCGCTGAACTGTGGTGACGTCGCGGTCCAGGTAGGCGCCTATTTCTTTCCAGGAATCCAGGCGGTTTTCGGGTGTGCTCTCGGGTGACGGCGTGCCCTGGGCGGGTCCACCCATCGAGGGTTCTCCTCACTAATGGAGACTGCGCGGCGACGTGCCCCGATTGTAACTGATGGCCGGGGCGCAGCAAAAGACGTCATTTGACGGCAAATGCCCATTCCGTGCATTGCTGTTTGACGCCGAGGGGCGTCTGCCCGATCTTGGGCGCAAGCATCGAGCGGGAACTACCGACCGGAATTCCTCGGGCCGGAGCCACTGCGGACTTCGGCATCGGCACCGCCCGAGGAATGTTCGGGAAGCAGATAAATTCTGAAAGTCTGGAGGATTTCTATGAATCCCAAGAGGTTCTGGTGGGCGGTACGCGTCGCGTTAGCAGCGATTCTAGCGGCAGGAATAGGCGCGTCCGCGCAAAATCGGCCGCGCACCCACTTCAGCGGCGTAATCAATGACTACCCGGTGTCGGCCAACCCGACAGCCGGTCCATGGGAGCTGCGCGGCCCGTGGTCCTTAGACCTGCAAGCACACGGCACAGCGGATTTTTCGGCCGCTCTCACGATGGAGTACTCCGACATAGCCGCTGCCGCCAGCGGCGGGGCCGGCGCTGACGCGCGGAAGCAGCATACACACCACATAATAATGAAGGGGGCGACCGTCATTCAGAATCCGCCACAAGCCGATTGCCCCTCCGGCATCACTCCCTTCCCCACGTACACTTGGGTTGTCGAGGTGAACGGAATGGCCAACGTCACCGGAAATGGAGGCGCTCCCTTTAGCGGCCCCGTGCCGCTACAGGTCTGCCTCGGCGGCGGGCCAAACCTCGAAATTTCGAACATCACCCTGGTGTTTACGAATCTCTCGAACGGCGATCCATCTGCCGCGACAAATCATTTTGGATTGCCGGCGATTCACGGCGTCGTACGGCTTCCGAAGCAGGATCCGTGGGACAGGCGGGACTGAACTGGACCGGTGCGTACGCGAAAAAAGCGAGGGCGCAACAGCGGTGAAGCCGTTGCGCCCTCAAAATCGAGCCGTAAGTCTTACAGGCGTTCCAAGTCAATCCGGCGACCCAACAGCCTTGCAGCTAATGCGTCCCTCCAAACTGATACGTACGTCCTGCGAGCTTCTCGCTTCGACCCGGACTTGCAAGAACCGTAAGGCACTTGCGATTCTCAAAGTCGAACCTCAAAACTCCCGAGCTCATCGATCGGTCGAAGGGGCCGCAAAACCCTGTGAGGGGCTCGCGGTTTTGACCGACCTCCAAGCCTCAGAGCTATCGGATGCTGCCATCACTACAGTTGCCGTTAGGCAGCCGCGGCTTTGAACTGCATCCTACCTTCCCTGAGCTTCTCGGTTCAGCGTAGCGCCGCAAGCGCTGTTAGGCCCTTGCGAGGCTACACCGAATCGCGAAGTCTTGAAACTTCGCGGTTCATTTCGATCCACGAAAACGTTTAAGTGATCGCGGATCCGATTCGAACCGTTCCGTTCTTAAGCTTACCGGTTCAATCTGCCGCGCACGATAAACCTCGCGGATCAACCGGTCAATAGCACCGCACCAAGAAATCCTGTGGATTTGTGTGGACGACTGTGGAAAAGCCAAGGCGACTGAATCTAACTGGATCGCGTGATCCGCGTGGTTTGTGCGCTCGAAGTCGAAGAATTCGAGGTCGTCGATCCTGCGCCTCCAGGTGCCGCGGACTGAGGCGAACCGTCCGGCCCCTTTTGGCCCGGAGTTGTAGCTGAAGTCGCATACTGCGGCGGCGAGAGTTGCGGAAATACAGCCAGGACGGCGGGAAGTTCAAGCCGGAACGTACAGCCGCCTTCCGCGCGGTTGAAGCCGCTGATGCGTCCGCCATGCTCCTGCAGCACTCCATAACAGATGCTCAGGCCGAGGCCGGTTCCTTTGCCAACGGGCTTGGTCGTGTAGAACGGGTCGAAGACCTTGTCGGGATTCTGCAGGCCCGGACCCGTGTCGGAGAACTCGACGATAACGAATCCCCGTTCGCGGAACGCGCGAATCGTCAACGAGCCTCCGCCGACAGTTTCCATCGCATCGACCGCGTTCGTGATCAGGTGATAAAAAACCTGCAGCAGTTGGTTTGGATCCCCGCGTACGGCGGGAAGGACGGTGCGGTTCTCCAGATCGATGCGAATGTTTTTCTCGCGCAGGTCGAGATATCGGAGCTGGACGGCGCTGGCAAGGATCGTGTTCAGGTCGAGCAGTTGTTTCTCGGCTGGGACTTGCCGCGCGAAGCTTAGCAGATTGTTGACGAGATCTTTGGTGCGGCGCGCCTGTTCGCGAATTTTTTGCGCGATCGCATGAGGCCGCCCTCCGGACGCGTTTTCGCCGATCAGGACGTCGGCGTAGCCCAGGATTGCTGTCAGTGGGTTATTGATTTCGTGTGCCGCTCCTGCCGCCAGCTGGCCCAGAGACGCGAGTTTCTCCGACTGCACAAAATGCGTTTGCAGCCGGTTCACGTTGGCGAGCGACTCCCGAAGCTCCTGAACCAGCGCGGTGCGCTCCCGGTACACCAGTTGTTGCCGGAAGAAGACCACCGATGCTGCGATGAACAGGGTCGCCAGAGTCGCGCCTAATCGAAACATTCGCACTGGCTGCGGCGCTGAGCTGATGAATACAGCCCAGTACGCCAGCGGGAGCGCAATCAGAAGGGCGGACATCGACAGACGCAAGGGCCACTGATTGTCGCGTCGAATTTTCGCTTCTGCAGGTTGCGGGTCTAGATTCCGGCCGCGGGCTAGTATTCCTGTCGTTCCCAACCACACAAAAGTCCCGATGAACGGCAGCGCGAACAGGCTGCCCGAATATGCCTGAGAGGAGGCCACCAGTTGGTGCGCCACCAGATAGCCGACAGCGTAGAGCGCCGTCGCGCCGAAGAGATTTCCGTAGACCACCCGCCAGCCCCCGCGAGACGTAAAGAAAAGAACGCCGAACCCAACCACGACTAGCAAGTTCTCGATCATGTAGACCTGCAAATCACGCTGGTTGAACAGGGCGGGCATCGGCCGGGCGTCTTTCCATGGGAGAGCCACAAAAATGTATATGTAGAGCCAGAAAATGGCGAGCAACGAAAGATCGACAAGCCCGTAGCGAAGCGTTTCGCGCATTTTTCGCAGGTGCGGCAGGATTGCCAGCGCAGCCATAAACGGAATCGTGTGCAAGAAGAAGAGCATGTCTCCGGGAAAAGGACTGTGCACGTTGTGATGTCGCACCAGGTCTTCGTAAATCCACACGAGTTGTCCGCCAAGCCATAGCGCGCAGCCTAAGCCGAGCAGCATCCAAAACGTGTTGCGGCGGCGGTAGGGCGACGCCGCATTTAGCAGCACGCACGAATTGGCGAAAAGCGCAACGAAGGCCTCGGTGAGATCGCTGATCGTGGACAGCGCCTGTCCCCGTGGCAGCAGCAGGGAGACGGCTGCATAGCCGCCAATAAAGACGGTCCACGCACACAAGATTAATAAGGAGGAACGGGAAAGCTTCATTTTCCGGCGCACACCTGCACGGACACACCTACTGCGGAAATTCTAACGTGTGCCGCCGCATTTCGCGCGGTGATGTGCCGCCGAGATTCCTAAAATGCACGATTAGCGAAGTCGTAATCGGCTCCGTTCGCCAACTCGCGGTCGCACTGGATCGAAGACCTTAGACTGGGCGATTTAGCTGGGTGGGGTGCAAATTCCGGCAGGCGCCTGCGAAGAAACTGGATCGTCCGCCTTGACGTAATGAGAAAAGCGCAAAGCAATCTTTCGCGGGATGTGGGTCTGGAACTTCTTCGCGCACTCCGACAGAGGAAGTCGAGGTCGGACGAGTCCCAGGAATGGCACTCCACAATCGAGGTCCGGGTACCGGTCAATTTGGCAAACACTAATTAGCTGGCGGAGGGGGTGGGATTCGAACCCACGAGACCCTTTTGGGGTCTAACGGTTTTCAAGACCGCCGTATTCGACCTCTCTACCACCCCTCCACTGGGTTTTTCGCAAAATCGCTGCACATTTCGCTGCACATTTGACCCGTTTTGTGCTACTGTGCGGTTATGCAAGGCGGTCATTTCTTCATTTCCCACGGGTCTTGGTTCGTCCGCTACAGGGATTCGGACGGAAAACAGCGTGCTCAACGCCTCGCGGCTTTTGATGATAATCATAGGACGCTGAAGTCGGTCAGACCCCTTGCAGACGATATCTTACACTTCGCGAATCTGAAAGAGCAATCGCCCGACACCTCCATTACCCTGCAACAGTACGTTGAAGGTTTCTATCTGCCGCACGCGAAACTGCACAAAAGCCCCTCCACATATAGGGGGTACCGCAATCTCTACAATGCGCAAATCAAGCCCCGAGTCGGCGAAACGAAGATGGTCGCCTTCAAGGCTTCGCACGCGCAAAAACTGCTTGACCGAATCGGAGCGGAAGAGAAACTCAGTCACCAATCATTCCTCAACATCAAAAATCTGTTGTCGGCAATCTTTTCGTTCGCCGTTCGGCAAGGTGTTATCGGCACGAAGCCGATTCAACCGCGCAGCATTGAAATTCCGAAGGGGCGAAAAACTCCAAAGACCTACGCCTACAGCGCACAAGAGATTGAAACAATGCTCGCGATTCTCAAGGGGGCTGCCCGAGCCGCCGTAGCCGTTGCAGCGTGGACAGGGCTTTCGCTCGGAGAATTGCGCGGGCTGAGGTGGGAAGACATTCAAGGAGACCATTTGACCGTCAGGCGGACTTACTGGCATCAAATCGAAGGACCGACCAAAACCGAAGCACGGCAAAACGCGGTACATCTCCTCCCCGCTGTTCGCGAAATCCTCGCGGAGCATCGGGAAAAGAATCCCCACACGGCTTGGGTCTTTGAAGGTCCGAAGGAAACTCCGCTTGACTTGGCAACGCTCGGGTCAAAGCACATCAAAACCGCATTGGAGGGCTCGGGCGTTGCATGGCACGGTTGGCACGCTCTGCGTCGTGGATTGGGCACGCGGCTGTTTGCGAAAGACGTTCCTATAGAAATCGTTTCGGCGATTCTGAGACACGGTAGCGTCCACGTCACGCGGAAGCACTACGTCAAGACGCTGCCCGAGTCCATCATTGACGCGATGAAAAAGCTAGAGGAGGTAAAGTCTTGAGCGAAGGCTCGCGAAACAGTTCCGCACAATGTTGCTACGCCGTCTGAAATGGTGGCGTGGATTCTGGGATCTATCCGACAATGCCTGCTATTTTCGAGAATCGTATTCCTCTTCAGGCGTTTGTCGGGCGTTGGGGATGCGAATACATCTTCCTGCCCTCTCAATGGTAGACGGCGGACTGGACGGATCGTTACCAAGCACGATTTGTTCGGTGTAGCGTCCGGTGGAGCGTTGTACGTTGAATTCATCGCTTGAACGTGTTCCGATCACGTGTCTCATCGTTAGCACGTCTGGCCCCCATTCAAAGACATCTCCTTGGTCACTGGGGTTCATAGTCGGGAGAGTCGCAAGGAGCCCCTGCTTACCACCTGAGTAAGAACTCAATTGGCCGTAGAATGCTTTGCCAGCCCCCGTAGAGACTCCGTTCCCAAAATTCTCGGTCATCACCTGCATGTATTTGCCCTGCGAAAGGTCGGCGGTTATAACCATGAACGTGTTGCTGCTTTCGGGATCATCGTCAAAGCACGCGTACGTACCGTCTTTAAGCGTACGGTCTCCGCTCTTCAGCAGCTCGAGATACGACTGAAAAGCGGGTGAATTTACTTGAGCATTCGGGGCTTCGCCCGCAGTTGAGGAACTTGCTTCCTCTGAAGCCGACTCAGGCTCGTTCGGCAACTTGTGAAGCTCTAATGAATCGGTGAAGATCAAGCGCTTCACATCGTTGATAGGAATCGCGAAGTTCAGATTTTCTCCGCCCTTGAGATGCATAGTCGTGATCCCAATTACCTGTCCGTCCATGTTGAACAGCGGGCCACCGCTGCTTCCAGGGGAAATCGGTGCGGTGATTTGCAGGAAATCGCCGCCTTCTTCTTTAACGGACCGCATTCCGCTAACTATCCCGTTCGAGACGGTCGATTCGAGAGAAAGCGGATTACCAATAGCAACGACTTCTTGGCCCACCTGAACACCGTCGGAATTCCCAAGCGTGAGCGTGCGAAAATTGTCACGCCGCGCTTTGATGAGAGCAACGTCGCGGTCTTTGTCCGCTGCGAGCACTCCCTCCACAGGAAAAACAGCCCCGTCAGGAAGCTTAACAATCGCGGAGCTGCCACTTGCGATAACGTGATAGTTGGTCACGATGCGACCGTCTGTGCTTATCAGGAATCCAGTACCTAAAGCTATGGGGTTGCCGTCCTTATCCGACATGATGATCGAAACCACAGCGCCGTTCGCGGCTTTGGCTATCGCCGGTATGTCCTTTCGGGGCGGTGCTGACTGATGGGGCGTCTTCGGGTCGAAAGGCGGTATCGTGGGTCGAGCGGCCCGCACGACCGTCGTCCCCGTAGGCGCGGGCGATACGGATTGAGCGGCAGCGTCGGCAGACGCGAAAGGTGCTTGCTCATTCGAACCTTGTCCATAGGAGTCCGCAAAAAGCGACGGCTTGCCGCCGCAAGCGTACACGGCATGGTTAAAGGCTTCTGCAAATCTGACCACGTAATCATTGTCAATCGAATCTAAAGAGAAGATGAGAGACGTGTTGTCGGGCCTGGAATCAGCTTCGGGCTGCCCAGGAAGCCTAATCGTTATCTTTTTCTTGTCATTTCGCGTTCGTATGGTAAGAAAAGAGGGCGATTCATACAATCCGTCGTCGCCTGCGTGTAAACCCGATCCTTTTGAAAAGGTTATGTCAGTAGGGTCAGTGTCGCCGAGGCTGAATAAGTAGTCCACGTGGTAGGGCTTCTTGGGCTCTGGGGCGGGTTCGTTGTTCGCGTACGGCTCTTGGCGGGTTGAATACGAAAAATGCACGTTGCAGCCGACAAAATCCTCCAGTCTCACGGAACGGACTTCGTGGCCGACCGAGTAGTCCCCAGCGCCGCTTTCCAGCGTGGTTTGCATCCAGTGCAGCATCTCTTTTAAGGTCGGATTATCTCGGCGCTGCGACTGAGCAAATGCTGGCGATATAAGCAGAACGACAAGCGCCACCAGAGTTTTGTAGCTTTTCACTGCCTCTCCTCTCGATTACCAGCATGAGCAGGCTGAAAAGTATTCATTGCTAAACGCACGCCGGGAACCGTTATGTCCCGTTCGTGCTGCCTTTCACAATTGCCGGGTTTGATTTTCATTTTCTCGCCTTTCCACTTAACGGGCTCATTTCAGTTCAATCGCAAGTCTCCCATCGGTCACTTGACGGACTCTGTGCGTTTGAACGCAGCGAACCGGGGCGGAATTGGACGGTGGAAATGGAATTGCTTCGCCCGACAAGCGAAAAATTCCGAGCTGTCGGCCAGGAACACACAGCTTCTCTCCCTAGGTTAGATAACGCTTTGTACAAGGGTCCATTGACGTACACAGTCTTTCCCGCGAGCCTAAAGAACAACACGAATTTTCTGAGAGGGACGACATGAAAGCTCTTTCATTGGCATTCGTCGTTTTGACGTTCACGTCAGGCGCGATTGCGGCACCTGAACCGAGACCCTCACCTGCGGTTTGCAAGGCGGATCTGAAAGCTTGGTCAGCGCAAGAGACCGGCACTCTGACCATCAGGGAATTACAAGATCGGATGGACGAGATGTATGCGTGCGCGGAACAGAGCCAAAAGGACGAAAAGCAAACGTTGCGGTACCTGAACGAGTTTTACTGCAACGACGCTGAACTCGCGGGCCGTTCGTACGACTTCATCATGAGGCACGGGCTCCAGAAACAGTTCGGCAAAGAGGAAAACGGCACGAAGCCGAAGAACTGATTTTCGTGGGCAGACTGCGGGCCCGGACCAAATACCCAAAAGGAGTCGGGAAATGGGAAAGAAAACAAATCCAAAGGCGATGACGCTGGAGGAGTTCGGCAAGCAAATCCTGGCGACCAAAATGTCTCCAGAGGAGAAAGCGAAGGGCCGCGAGGTAATACGAAAACAACTCCTGAGGAAATAAATGGACAAGTCCGTGGAGACAGCGCACGAAGCGGCGCAGAAACTGCTGGAGGCAATAGAGAAAATGTCGGCCGAGGACAAAGCGTTCCTACGGGAGAAGTTAGAGGAAATGCTGGAGCAGAAGGCGGAGAAGTCCCAGAGCTAGTTACACAGGATGCGACGGAGGTCCCGAATGGCGCGAACGGAAAAAGCGAAGGAACGCAAGTCAGAATGGCGAAACTAAATGGGTGGAAAAGAATAGGAATCACGCCCAATTAAAAGCGCAGGCTGAAGATGCGTGGTTTGAGGCGGGCCGTTGTTGGATTTGCCCCGGTGCCTCTCGGCTGGGGATTCGCCTGCCTAATCCTCTTCCTTGTGCGCTGGGTTAAGCGCGGGTTTGCGGTTCATTAAGGCTTTCCTCTCCCGGCCTGTCGTTGGCACGGATGTAATCCAGCGGAACCGGAGGAGGAATGTGGCCCTTCGGCAAAAAGGTGATGAACTTAATATTTGAGAATGTCTTTTTCGTCCTCGAGTCGGTGATCCTTTCGATGAACAAACGATTTGACCGTCCGACAAGCATTTCGGTATCAAACGGAACGGGCGGGGCAGCGCCCAGAACGCCCTTGGCCACTTCATATAGTTTGGACTTCACGTCAATCGACTTATTTACCTGCCGCACCGCGCGGAAGGGCTTGCCGTCACTGTTGAGTGCGTATCTGCCTGTACCGTCCGGCAAACCCAGGACCCAGACGATGCGGAGCTGCATCTTCTCGCCCCACTGACTTTTCCCAAGTTGATGATGTCGATGATTGTGCCGTTGTACTCGCCCGTCGCGGGTTTCTCCGGCTTGGGATTATCGCTTATCAGCATTTTTCCCCTTACTGCACGAGGCGTGGTTCCCTCAATTAGCGAGAAACTCCACTAGAAACCTGTCAAGTTCTTCGGCTATTTTTAGAATGCTCGCTCTGATCGCCTCGTTCTTGAAGTCCTTCCGCACCTCTTCCTCGGCCCACGTCCACACCATTTTTAATTCCTCGTCAGTGAGATGCGGATTCGTTTTCCGAATGTCCTCCGCGAATCCGATCTTGTCAAGCGCCGCGCTCTCGTCCGCGTCGGTGACGCCGGGGCAAAGCTCTTGCTCCCAAATCGCTCCGGCGGCGCTCCAACGAGCGACAACTTCCACGGCGTGGCTTGTAACCGAGGGCGGCCATTCGCTGTTGATAGAAGCGAGGGCCAGCCGAATGACTTTCGTCACCGGATCGTAAACGAAACGCGGAGGCAGGAGAAAGAATCGGATTGATCCGGCTTGTCGGCGATAGTAATAATGGGCGGCCTCGTGTGCGGCTATCGCCCGACGGTAAGCCGGGTTCCGCCAGTTGACGAGCAGTTCGTTCTCCTCCCGGTCGAGAACGGAGCTATTGGCTTGCTGTACGTCCTCCGGCAATCTACTGCGATCTATCTTCATCAGGAACCCGCCCAATACCGCGAATTGGTCGAAGCAATCGCCAACGGGCTCGTAGCCAAACCCGAATTCCAGCAGAGAGCAAAGAAGTCAACGCACGCGGCTACGTTCTGAGTTGGCGATGCCTCCGTGTCGTTACCAAACGACATGAACGGCATGACTGCGGGATAACTCGACGCCGTGAATGCCGCGAGCGTTGTTGCGAAAGTTCCCGATTTGGGGGCCTCGAACTGCGGCGAAAAGGGTATAAGTGCTCCCGTTGGCACCCACACCCCGTTAAAGGACGCATTACCGCCCGTCAAGCCCGACACCGTTACTTGACTGCCTGCGGTCCATGTCCCGATACCCTGGGTTCCCGACAAAGCCCACACCCCCATACCGTTTTTGCCGGTAATCTCGCTGCTTGAATTGCCTACCATAGAAATGGTCGGTATCGCGAGAGTCTGCGGAGCCGAACCGTTCAAACTCATCTGCACCTGTCCCGCGACTGTGCAAAAAACGTCAAGCCGATACCACTGACCCTCGGTCGGAGCGACACCCGTATCCGCGACTGCGCCGCCATACGTGCTGCTCGCTCCTTGATTGTTGTTCCGGCCAGTCGCGCCGGACGTGCTTACGTTTGCGCACGTCTCAAAGTGGAAAGTGGTGTCGGCAATGCTCGCCTGTGCGGCTGTTGCTGCGTGGCTTTCGGCCGTATGCCTGCTTGCGCGAGTCATAAATCACCCCGAGAGCTGTGTGCGCCCGCTTAATCGTATTGGCTGGGAACGTTATCCCACGGAGTGCTTTTCGGTATTCGTCCAGTGCTAAAGGGCGGTCGCTCCACTTTCGCGTTTTGGGGTCATTAAAGAGACTGGCAACCCACGTTTTCGCCGCCTCCAGTTGGTCGGGTGCTTTCGAGTGGACTTCCTGCAAAACATCGTTGGCGTCCACGTCCGTAGGTTCGCCCCAGAACATTCGAGGCGGATAAACGTCCACCATCCGCTTGTTACGCCTGTCATAGACGGGAACCGGCTTTTTAGAGCCACTTATGCGGTACGCGAGCCCCCGTTGAGTCTCCGTTAGATTGCCCTTGATCGGCAGCATAAAGCGCGATTCGCCGCTCTTGTCGTTTACGTCCTTCGCAAATAGCCAAGTCGCTCGGGCGACGGCAACGAAACCCATTGCCCCCGAGACCCGATAGATAACGTCATAATCGCTGGATTTGTTGAGGTGCATGATTGCTACAACAGAGATATCCAGCCGGCCAGCCATTTCCTGAAGAGGGGTTAGGATCGCCCTTACGGAGGCGTCGTCAATCGTTTTGACCCTTGTTCCCAGATAGGCTGTAATGGGGCTGAAAACCACCAAACGGCAGTTGGGCACCCCCTTGACTCGTTTTTCTATTTGTTCGATATCTCTATCGAGTTGAACCATCCGCTTTTTGGTGCTGCCTTTTGGCAGGAACTTCATATCAAACACTCTGCCCATATCGGCTCCCACATCTTCGGCGGCTACCATTAAGCGAGGGCCTATCGTTTTTTGTTTGTCATCTTCGGCTTCGCACAAAATGACATCGGACGGCGGGAACTCGTTCGCGCTACCGTCAGGAAAGTTTAGTCCCTTCGTCACTCGAGCAACCAAGTCGATAGCGCCTAAGGATTTTCCTACATCGGGATTGCCCACCATCAACGCCAACGCACCCACGGGAATGTGTCCTTGCCAGAGCCATTCCTGTAAGTCCATATCAATATCCGCATAGGATTCCAGTTGCATGCCTTCGCCAGACTCCGAAGCGGCTTTCTTTTTCGTCGTGATTTTCTTGAAGGCATCCAACGCGAGGGTTTTTTCAAAATGCTTCTTCAGCTCGTCCGGCTCGTATTGGCTCGTGGCGTCCGCCAAGCTCTTGCAGTGTCGGCGCTTTCTAAGTGTTGGATTCTTATCCAGAGGGAAAACGGCACCCAACGCACCCTCCCCGATGGTGTATCGCAGAGCGTTGGTTTGGTCGGATGTGCCGAACAGAACAACGCGGGAATACTTGCGGAGCGAATCCGCCGTAGCGGTTACGGGTTCGACGGTGAGCCCTAGACTTCGCGCCACTTCAACGTCAACCAACCTTTGCCGAAGTGAACAATCATCTGTTCGTATTCGTCGTCACCTTTCGGAAAATCAATCAACGCCAGCCCCAGCATTGGAACGCGCTGGACCCCGATTTCATTGGGGTAGTTGCGGAGCATGTACTGAAACTCCCATTTCCCGTCGTAAGGAATGAGTTGCTGTATTCTCGCGACATCTTCGCCTTGAGTCATTTCGTCCCCTTGTCCCTTTGAAACTGCTTATAAAGTCTTTCCACTTCCCCTATT
>Ga0335075_10003762_pt1 | contig 23891 bp, 24 predicted proteins | sample Lox_Sample_24_FD_206723 | JGI IMG/M metagenome (GOLD analysis project Ga0335075, IMG submission 206723) | Soil microbial communities from Loxahatchee National Wildlife Refuge, Florida, United States - Lox_Sample_2.4 | ecosystem: Environmental > Terrestrial > Soil > Wetlands | place: USA...
CGTGATGTGCCGCGCGGCCAGTGCGGGCGCCAGCGCCTCCGCGGCTGCGCGGCCGGCCTTGGTCAACGGCACGTCAGTCCGGCCGGTGTGCTTGCCTGACCGGCTCCACTCGGTCTCGCCGTGCCTGATCAAGATCAGCTCGCCCATGCGTAGCATCATGTCACTGCGTGACCGACGGCCCTCGCTGCGCTGCTGTAGCCGTCGCCTGGCTGAGCGTCAGCTGCGAGAATTTCCCGCCGCTGGTAAAGAACCGGCCAGAGCTGCCGATTGCGTCGCATACAGGCTTGCTGCCGGGGTACAGTTCCGGACCAGTCGCCTCGTGCTCCTGCCCTCGGCCCTTCGGCGGCTGACATTCCGTGACTGCACCCAAGCCAGAGAGCGACCATGCGCCGGCTCCCTAGCCAATCTCGTTCTGCCGAGGTACAGGTCCTCCGGCCGCCTGTCGTGGAGCGCGTCGCCTGCTGGAGCGCCAGGCACCGCAAGACCGCTGTCGGTGCGTGGCTGGCGTTCATGGCCGCCGCCTTCATCGCTGGGCAGTTCGCGACCGGGAACGGCGTCCAGCAATACGACCCAGGCCAGGCCGGGCGCGGCGAGCAAGTGCTGACGAACCTTGGCGTGGTAACGCCGCCAGCTGAGAGCGTGCTGATCGAGGCTCGAACCGACGAGCGGCACCTCGCTACGGCGGCGACGATCAGCGTCAGGCGAGCGGCCTCCGAGGTGAAGAAAGTAACTCTTCAGGTCGAGGCAGCACTATCGGCGCTGCCACAAGCGGCTGCTGACATCCGCGCCCCGTTCTCCCGCGGTACGCGCGGGCTGCTCGCAAGCAACGGCACGGCAGCACTGGTGACCTTCAACGTCGCCGGACCGAACGCGAACGCTGACACGACCGTGCTGGCCGACCTCGCCGCGGTGCGTCACATCCAGGCAGCCAATCCCGGCCTGGTGGTCTCCGAAGCAGGCGACGCGAGCACTGACAGGGTCGCCAACGCGCTGCTCGGGCAGGACTTCCGGCAGTCCGAATGGACATCCGTACCGCTGACTCTGATCTTGCTACTCGCAGTCTTCGGTGCGCTGATCGCCGCGGGCATCCCGGTCCTGCTCGCCGGTACCGCTGTGGTGACCGCTGTCTCGCTGCTTGGCATCGCCGGCCAGTGGCTGCCAGTCGGCTCGGGCACCTCGGAGCTGGTGCTGGTGATCGGGATGGCAGTCGGGGTGGATTACTCGCTGTTCTACCTGCGGCGCGAACGCGAGGAACGGATGAAGGGCCACGACAACCTTGCTGTTGTCGGAATCGCGGCGGCGACGTCCGGGCGCGCCATCATAGTGTCCGGCCTGACAGTCATCGTCTCGCTTGCCGGGCTATTCCTGACCGGCATCGACATGTTCACCGGCATCGCGGTCGGCACCATGATGGTGGTCGGTGTGGCGGTGCTCGGCTCGCTGTTTTTCCTGCCGGCCCTGCTGTCCTGGCTGGGGCCGTGGGCAGACCGTGGCCAGCTGCCGTACCTCGGCCGCCGCCTGACCCACCCGCGGCCGTCGAGGTTCTGGGCAGGCCTCGCCAGGCGGGTCGTGCGCAAGCCGTTGCTGCTCGGCGGGATCGCGGTCGCCGCACTGCTGGCGCTGAGCGCGCCGGCACTCGGCATGCGCGTCACCAACCCGTCGATCGACCTGCCTGACAACCTCGGCGTCGTCAAGGTACTGGCCGACATTCAGCACGAGTTCCCCGGCAAGCCGGCGCCGGCTGACGTCGTTGTCAGCGGGTCAGGCCTGCAGAGTCAGGCGATGCAGACGCAGATCGCCGCGCTGCGGGCCGACGCGCGGCCAGGTGGCGCTATCCATGCGCCGGTCAGGGCTACCGCCGTCGCGCACGGCAAGGCCTTGGTGATAGAGGTGCCGCTCGCGGGCAACGGCACCAGCCAACAGTCCAACACTGCGTTGCTCACGCTGGAGAACAAGATCCTTCCCGCGACCATCGGCAAGGTAGGCGGCGCGAGCTTCGCCGTTACCGGCAATACCGCCTCCAACTATGACCTGCGATCAACGCTGCATTCGCGGACGCCGCTGGTGTTCGCGGTCGTCGCCCTGCTCGCCTTCGTACTGCTGATGTGCGCTTTCAGGAGCATCACGATCCCGCTGGTCTCAATCGTGTTGAACCTGTTGTCCGTAGGCGGTGCGTACGGGCTGGTGACGCTGATCTTCCAGGACGGGCACCTGCAGGGGCTGCTCGGCTTCACCTCATTCGGCGCGCTTATCCCGTGGGTGCCGCTCTTCACGTTCGTGATGCTGTTCGGGCTGAGCATGGACTACCACGTCTTCATCCTCACCAGGATCAGGGAGCTGTGGGCCGGCGGCGCGACCGCGCGCGACTCGATCATCGATGGTGTCGGCAAGAGCGCGGGAGTGGTGACCAGCGCGGCCATCATCATGGTGGCGGTGTTCTCGATCTTCGCAACGCTGTCGATGATCGACGTGAAGATGCTCGGCGTCGGCCTGGCGGCCGCGGTGTTCATCGACGCGACCATCGTGCGAGGCATCGTGCTGCCGGCCGCTCTGGCGTTGCTGGGGGAGCGCGCCTGGTATCTGCCGTCCTGGCTGCGCTGGCTGCCCGGACGCGCGCTGGCTTGCGAGGGCACCGCGGTCGCGGGATCGTCAGCAGAGCAAGGGCTGACCGCCGCGAACCGGTCGCCGGCTGGGAGGGCTCCCGTGCCCGTTTCCGTTATGTTGTCTGGCCGTCGGGTTTCTTCCGGGTGACCTAGCTGCTGGCCGCGCGCCGGTAGAGGTCGGTCAGCAGCGCGACTGCGGCGTGTGTCAGCGGATGCGGGTCGTGCTGCCGCCAGATCATCCGGACGGCGATCAGCGGGGCGTCCTTCAGCGGACGGAACACGATGCCGTCGCGGCGATACTGCGTGGTGGTGCCTTCGGGAGTGATCCCGATCCCGCCGCCGGCGGCAATGATCGCGAGCCAGTCGTCGATGTCGCCGGTATCCCTGACACGTGGTAGCGCCTGCGGTGGCCACAGTGCCGGAGTGGTAGTCCCGGTACGACGGTCGACAAGCAGGGTTCGCTGCGGCACTTCGTCGAGCCTGATGAAGCGCCTGCGGGCCCAGGGGTCGTCGGCGGCGATCGCGCAGTACCGACGCTCGTGGCCCACGATCGCGCTGGCGAAGCGCGTGCTGTCGGACTCGGTGCGCAGGACCGCGATGTCGCACACTCCCTCGGCCAGGCCGCCGGTTGCCGAGTTGGTACGGATCAGCTGGAGTTCGACGTCGGGATACTGGGCCGCCCAGCGGCGCTGGAACTCGCGCGTGTGCCGGCCCATCGCCGCCCATGCGTGCCCGATACGAAGCCGCGTGTGGCCGGTGGTCGCCTCGGCGATCAGGTTGTCTGCCGCTGCGAGTACCTGCCGCGCCTGGGCCAGGGCGTGCACCCCGGCGGTGGTCGGGGTGATGCTCCTGCTGGTGCGGTGCAGCAGCCGGACGCCAAGGATCTGCTCTAGGGCGAGGAGATTGCGTGAGACCGCTGCCTGCGAGATGCCGAGCTCGATAGCGGCATCGGTGAAGGTTCCCGCATCCACGATCGCGACCAGGCAGCGCAAGTGCCGAAGCTCGAGATCCATAATCAAAGCGTATAGATGTAGCTGTGCATGCATTTTGCGCATGCGCGAACGGGGCTCATGCTCCTGTCATGGTCACCGTGATCCGCGAGGAGCGCCGTCGTGCCGCCCTGGCGGCCCCGGCCCGGTCAGGCCGGCTGGCTGGTACCGCGCTGATGACTGGCAGCGCGGCCTCCAACCAGGTCGGTGCCGCAACTGCCGCGCTTGCGTTCCCGGCGCTCGGTCCTGCCGGAGTGGTCGCGGTGCGCCAGTGGGTGGCAGCGGTGGCCCTGCTGGTCACAGTCCGCCCGAAGTTCGCCTCGTTCACCCGACGGCAGTGGCAACCGGTGCTTGCCCTGGCGGCGATCTTCGCCGTCATGAACCTGTCGCTGTACACAGCGATCGACACGATCGGGCTCGGCCTCGCGGTAACCCTGGAGTTCCTTGGCCCGCTGTCGGTCGCGCTGCTTGCCTCGCGGCGGGTGAGGGACATCGCCTGCGCGCTGGTCGCTGCTGCCGCCGTTGTCGTGCTAGCCAGGCCGCAGCCCAGTACCGATTACGCCGGCATCGGTCTGGCGCTGCTGGCAGCCGTCTGCTGGGCCTGTTACATCCTGGTCAATCGCGTCGTCGGCGCCCGCCTGCCGGGGTCGCAAGGACCCGCGGCCGCGGCCTGCCTGTCGGCTCTGCTCTACGTTCCGGTCGGCATCTGGGTTCTCGCCAGCCACCAGGTCACGGTGGCTGCGATCGGCCGTGCCGCCACCGCCGGCATCTTGTGCTCCGCGGTGCCGATGACCGCCGACGTGCTGGCCTTGCGGCGCGTCGCAGCCCGCGCGTTCGGCGTGTTCATGAGCGTGAACCCGGTATTTGCCGCGCTGACCGGGCTGATCATTCTCGGCCAGTCGCTGCCGCTCGCCGACTGGCTGGCCATAGCCGCCATCGTGGCGGCCAATGCCGTCAGCGCTAGCAGCGTCAGGGCAGGGTAAGGATCTCGTACCCGTCTGCCGTCACGACGAGCGTGTGCTCGAACTGGGCGGTGCGCTTGCGGTCCGCGGTCAGCACGGTCCAGCCGTCGGGCCAGATGTCGTACTCGACCGTCCCGAGTGTGAGCATCGGTTCGATAGTGAACGTCATGCCCGCCTCCATGATCACGCCCACCGCGGGGTCGTCGAAGTGCGGAACCACCAGGCCGGAGTGAAACGTGGTGCCGATGCCATGCCCGGTGAAGTCGCGGACGACGCCGTAGCCGAACCGCCGCGCATATGACTCGATAACCCGGCCGACGGCGTTGAGCGGCCGGCCGGGGGCGACGGCCCGGATGCCGCGCATCATGGCTTCCCTGGTGCGCTCGACCAGCAGGCGAGACTCCTCGTCCACGTCGCCTGCCAGGAATGTGGCATTCGTGTCACCATGCACGCCGCCGATGAAGGCGGTGATGTCCACGTTGACGATGTCGCCGTCAGCGATGACCGTATCGTCAGGGATACCGTGGCAGATGACCTCGTTCAGCGAGGTGCACAACGACTTGGGGAACCCGCGGTACCCCAGAGTGCTCGGGTAAGCGCCATGGTCGACCAGGAACTCGTGGCCGATCTTGTCCAGCTCGTCGGTGGTCATGCCGGGTTCCACGTGCCTGCCGACCTCTGCCAGCGCCTGGGCTGCGATCCGGCCGGCGACCCGCATCCGCTCGATGGTCTCGGCATCCTTGACGTCAGACTCGCCGAGGCGAGGGGCGCGCCGGCCAACGTACTCGGGGCGGGCGATGGGGGCTGGCACACTTCGCTGCGGCGAAACGCGGCCAGGCTGGAGGATGGCAGACATGATCTGCAAGTCTAAGGGTCATGGACGATGACAAGAGCTGGTGGTTCTGCCTCAAACACCACGAAGTCGAGCAGGGACCGGGCTGTGCTGGCAAGGACCGGCTGGGCCCGTACCCCACCAGGGAGGCGGCCGAGCACTGGCAGGACACGGTGCGGCGGCGCAACGAGGAGTGGGACGCTCAGGACCGCTGGCCGGGCGAGGCGGGCAAGGCGGGCAGGGCGGACGAGGCGGCCGATAGCTAATGGCCGTTGCGGGCGGCTGACCTGGGCGCGCTCAGGGTGGCCGCTGTGCCGCAGCCCCGCGATCTTGTACGCTGAGGCCAGCGGCAGAAAGCGCGACAAGGGGGCGCAGAGTGACCGTGGATGAGCCAGATCGTGAGCTTCCGCCGGCTGCCGAGGCCCGGATGGCCGAGATCCGGGGCAGCGGCACCTGGTCATCCGCGCTGAGCGCGGACGAGTTCGCCGCTATCAGGAGCACGGGGTTCGAGCCAGTCGGCCAGGTGCTCGGCGCTGCCGTCTATAACATCGGGTACACCGGCGGCTACGGCTGCCCGGCCTACGGAACCGGGTACGGCTTCGGTCCGCTGGGCGGCGGATACGGTGGCGGCATGTACACCGGCGTGACCGCTACGTCGGGCAGCGGCACGTTCACCTCGTATGCACCGCTTGTCCGCACCATGTACCAGGCCAGGCGGCAGGCAATCGGCAGGATGATAACTGAGTGCCAGGAACTGGGCGGCCACGGCGTTGTCGGCGTCACGCTGACAATCGGCGGCTTCCCGGCCGGCGGGCTGGAATTCAAGGCCATCGGCACTGCGATCAAGGCCCCCGGCACTGCAATCAAGGCCACCGGCAAGGTCCGCCTGCGTGAGCCGTTCACGTCTGACCTGAGCGGTCAGGATTTCGCCAAGCTCATCCTGGCCGGGTGGGTGCCGGTCGGGCTCGTACTCGGCATCTCCGTCGGCGCCAGGCACGATGACTGGACCACGGTGAGCCAGACCCGGTGGGGCGCGGGCAACACCGAGGTGAGCGGTTACACCGACCTGGTAAACGCCACCAGGCACGATGCCCGCCATCAGCTTGAAAAAGACGTCGCCAAGCACGGCGCGGACGGGGTCGTGCTGCAGCAGATGGACATCAGGGTGGGCGAGCACGAGTGCCCGGTCCAGGAGGGCCGGCGGGACCACGTGCTCGAGGCCACCATCATCGGCACTGCGATCGCGCATTTCGGTCGGCGTCGCGCTCCCGCGAAGCCGCCACTGGCGATCATGTCACTCGACCCGCAACGGCGGCAGGCCGCGCGGGTCCGGCTGGGCTCGTGATACCAGTGCTCAGGACGACGGTGCACGTGACGACGGCGGTCATGACGACGGTTCTCATGACGACAGCCGAGCGCAACACAAACTCGACGCTGAGGGAGCGCGATGACTGAGCAGCAGGGCACCGACCTCGGGGTAATCGGAGTACCCCAGGACGCGATGCGCAGGCTGGCTGAGCTGCAGCCAGGCCGGCCAGGTTCGATCTTCACATCAGACCTATCGGTCAACGAGTTCCTGCTCGTCCGGGAAGTGGGCTTCCGGCCGGTCGGGCTGGTACTCGGTAGCTCGATCTATCACGTCGGGCTTCAGTTCGGCCGGTGGGGCCAGAGCCAGGAACTGGACGTGCTCTCTCAGGCGATGTATCACGCCCGCGAGCTCGCGATGACCCGGATGGAGGCCGAAGCGAAGGCGCTCGGCGCTGACGGCATCGTGGGCGTCCGGCTCGACGTAGAGATGAAGGAATTCGGTGCGGACATCGCCGAGTTCATCGCGGTCGGGACTGCGGTGGTCGCGGAGCCCGGTGCGGGCGGCGGCGGTGTCACGAACTGGCGCAACAACAAGGGCATGCCGTTCACCTCCGACCTGTCCGGCCAGGACTTCTGGACGCTCATCCGAGCTGGCTACGCGCCGCTCGGCATGGTGATGGGCTCATGCGTCTACCACATCGCGCACCAGCGGCTGGGCAGCAAGATGGGCAATGTCGGGCGCAACGTGGAGCTTGAGCAGTTCACGCAGGCGCTGTACGACGCACGTGAGCTGGCCATGAGCCGGATGCAGGCCGAGGCCGAGGAACTCGCCGCCGAGGGCATTGTCGGCGTGCAGTTGCGGCAGCACAGCCACACCTGGGGCTCGCACACCACCGAGTTCTTCGCGATCGGCACCGCTGTGCGGCCACTGCGTGAGGATCACATCATCCAGACGCCCACAATGGTGCTCAGCCTTGACGCCTGACCCACTGCCAGAGTCCGCCAGTAGCGCACATGCAGTCCGCTGACCCGGACGAGGAGCAGGCGCGCACCGGCTTGCCGCCTGCTGCGCAGGCCCGGCTAACAGAGCTGCGGCAGACCCGTAGCTGGGGATCCTCGCTGGAAGTCAGCGAGTTCGCGGCGATCTCCAAGGTCGGGTTCCAGCCGGTCGGGCAGGTGCTCGGCGCTGCCGTCTACAACATCGGGGACCCGGGCGACGAGGAGTGCCCGTACGGCGTGGCTGTCTACCGCGGCGAGGGGAACCGTGCCTACCGGCCGCCGGGGAGCGGAATGCGACTGGGCGCCGGCCCGGTAGTGCCGCCGATCGGAGCCGCGGCGATCGGGTCCGCCCGGCCGCTGGTCTCGGTGCTTTACCAGGCTCGCCGCGCCGCGATCAGCCGGATGACAGCGGAATGCGCGGCCCTTGGCGGCCTCGGCGTTATCGGCGTGAGGCTGTCCATCGGCCCGTTCGGCGACGACGAAGACATCCTGGAATTCCGAGCGTTCGGTACCGCGATCCGCGCGCCTGGCGTGGTGAGCCGCGCGCGACCATTCGCTTCCGACCTGTCCGGCCAGGATTTCACCAAGCTGGTCGGCCACGGCTATATTCCGGTCGGCCTGGCGCTCGGCGTGGCGGTTGGCTACCGGCACGATGACTGGCTGGTTAAAGGTCAAACCCGTTTTACCGCCGGGAACGTGGAAGTCGTCGGCTATTCCGAGCTCGTCCGGCAGATGCGCACCGACGCGCGAAATGAGCTGGAGCTTGATCTCGTCCGGATGGGTGCTGAAGGCGTGGTCGTGCGGGAGATGTCGACGAGGATTTCCGAGCGCAAGTGCCCTGTCGTCCCGTTCGGTAAGGATCACGTTGTCGAGGCGACGATTGTCGGCACGGCGATCACGCAGTTCGCCCCGATAGCACCGCCCCCCATCTACGGCATTCACAAGCTGAATGGCCGTCGCCCCGTCCAGGCGCCAGAACGGCAGGTATCAGTGAGCCTTGACGGCGACGAGACAGCCGAACGCGCCGAGCCCGCGGAGCCGTCGGGAGCGCCCGCTGAGCCCGGTGAGGATGCTTCCGGTTAGTCAGATCACCCGGCGGTAGGGGCGGAAGAACTCGCGCAGTTCCGCCGCGTAGAGCTCGGGCTCCTCGAACGGCGCGAAGTGCCCGCCGCGCGAGAGTTCGGTTGCGCGCACGACGTTCGCCGTGCGCTCCAGCCACGCCAAGGGCGGGCGGCTGATGTCGGCGGGGAAGAGCGAGAAACCGGACGGCACCTCGACCCGGCGGGCGAGCTGGGCGGGCGGTATCGCGGCGTTGGCGTGGTACATGCGCATCGACGAGCCGATCGTCGCCGTGAGCCAGTAAAGCGTGACGTTCGTGAGGATCTCGTCCTTGGTGAAACGTCGCTCCACGTCACCGTCGCAGTCGCTCCACGCCCTGAGCTTCTCGACAATCCACGCTGCCAGCCCGGCGGGCGAGTCGGTGAGGCCGAAGGCGGCGGTCTGTGGCTTAGTGCGGTGCATCGCTCCGTAGGCGCCCTCAGCCGCGCCCCAGGCCGCGGACTCCGCGAGCCACGCGCGCTCCTCGGGCGTGAGGTCCGCCTGGTCGCCGGCGAAGAAGGGCAGGCCGGCATCCATGCGATGGACCGCCACAACCTGGCCGGGATAGTCGAGTCCGAGGTACCGGCTGACGTGGCTGCCGATATCTCCGCCCGCCGCCCCGAACCGGGCGTAGCCGAGGACGTCCATGAGCTCGGCCCACAGGGCGGCGACCGCGATGGAGTCCAGCGGCGGGCCGGCAGGCCGGTCGGAATACCCGTAGCCCGGCATGTCGGGCACAACCACGTCGAACGCGTCGGCAGGGTCCGCGCCGTGCGCGCCAGGGTCGGCAAGCAGCGGGATGACCTTTGTGTAGCGCCAGAACGAGTCCGGCCAGCCGTGGCAGAGGACCAGTGGCAAGTGTGGCCCGGCCGGCGCGACGCCCCGTGCATGCACAAAGTGAATCCGCAGATCGCCGAGGGCGACGCGGAAGCGAGGCAGCCGGGCGAGCGCCGCTTCCTGGGCCGGCCAGTCGAACCCGTCGGCCCAGTAGGAGACGAGCTCGCTCAGGTATGCCAGGTCAGTCCCGAGCGACCACCCGGCGTCCTCCGGCGTGTCCGGCCAGCGCGTCGCCCGCAGCCGTGCGCGAAGGTCGGCTAACGCAGCGGGGGCCGTCTGCGCGGTGAACGTCTCGGGGCGTCGCGGAGGGACTGGCATGGGGTGCATCCTATGGGCCATGTTCGGCCGCCGGGCGCTCCCGGCTAGCTCCGCAGGCGCTCGTCCAGGTAGAGCAAGAAAGTGGGAAGCCAGTGGCTGCGCCCGAAGCCTTCCGACGGCCGCAAGCTGGCGGCCCGCTCTCTGTGGGCGTCGGCTGCGGCGAGCGCGCGGGATGCCACTGGGTGAGCCGGCGGCAAGGCGCGGCCGATGGCATCCAGGCACCAGCCACGCGCCACGACCAGTCCGTCAAGGTGCACAGTGCCAGGGTCGGCGGCATCGGGCCGGAAGGACGGCGGAGCCCAGGCTACGTCCGCCGGGTCGGGCAGCGTCCGGTCTATCCAGTCCTCGAATTCAGCGGGCTCCAGCACGTCAGCCATCAGCGCCGCTTCGGTCAGCTCAGGGCTATGGAAGGCGTCACCGGACGGCGGGTCACTCCAGTGCAGTGGCCGGTCAGCGGCGAACATCCGCCGTGCTGCGCCGGACAGCCCGTTGACGGCAGGCTGGTCGGCCCGCCGACGGGCTGCCATCAGCGCCAGCTGCAGACTGAACGCTGTGTTGCCATGCGTCCCGGTCCGGATCGGGAACGCCAGCTGCTCGCCGAAGTACGCGGAAAGCCGTTCGGACAGCAAGTCGGCGAGCGGGCGCAGTGCGGCGGCCCACCCGCTCGGCCGTTCCCTTCCTTGTGCCTGGCATTCCGCGTGCAGCAGCACCAGCCAGGCCCAGCCGTAGGGTCGTTCGGCGGTACGGCCGCCCGGGCTGGCGTAGAAGGCGGTCTCGCCCGCCAGCGGCCCGTCGGACAGGTGCTCGTCAAGAACCTCACCCACCGCGGTGGCGAGGGCATCGGGCAGCCCGCGGTCCAGCGCCCGGACCAGAAGCCAGTGGTTGTGCACGGCGGAGTGCCAGTCGTAGCTGCCATAGAACGCTGGGTTCAGGCGCCGCGGCGGCAGGACGTCGGCGTCGGAGTTCAGTTCCTGGATGAGCTGATGTGGATACTCTCGCCTGACGGACGCCAGTGCGGTAGTTGCCAGCGCCTCAAGGCCGGAGTGGTCGAGCGGAATCATGAGAATGAAGCCACGTCCACCGCGCGGGCGCTGAGCATTGCGCGCAGCTCGCGGGCGACATCGACAGCGCCGGGCGTGTCGCCGTGCACGCACAGCGAGTCGACCTTGAGCACGATTGGCGAGCCGTCATTGGCCTCGATGGGGGCTCCGGTCGCGATTCGCCAGCCGCGTTCGGCCACGCCGGGAGGGTCGGTGAGCACCGCGCCGGGTTGGCCGCGCGGGATCAGCCGGCCGTCGGGGGAGTAGCCGCGGTCGGCGAAGCCCTCGGCCACCACCCGCAGACCCTGCTGCCGCAGCACCTCTGCTGCGGGGCTGCCAGCCAGGACTAGCACGCTCAAGCCGCTGTCGTAGGCCGACACGGCCCGGCCCAGCGCGCCGGCCAGCTGCTGATCGCCGGCCAGGTCGTTGTACAGGGCGCCGTGCGCCTTCACGTAGCGCACAGCCGTGCCATGCCGCCGGCAGAACGCCTCGAGCGCGCCGATCTGATACAGCACGTCGGTTATCAATTCCTCGGCGCTCACCCGGAGTTGCCGGCGCCCGAATCCGACCAGGTCGGGATACGACACGTGGGCCCCGATGGCGACGCCGCGGACGGCTGCCATGGACACCGCGGCATCCATCGTGCGCGGGTCGCCGGCGTGGAACCCGCAGGCGATATTCGCGCTGGTCACCTGATCCAGCAGTGCCTCGTCCGCGCCCATGACCCAGGCACCGAAGCCCTCGCCGAGATCGGCGTTGAGGTCGATCACGAGACCACCTCCGCAGTGCGAGGTTCGGTGAGCGGGAAATGGCACGCGGCGCGATGACCGGCGCCGAATTCGCGCAGGGCCGGCTGCTGGTCCGCGCAGAGCGCGGTGGCCGCCGGGCATCGGGTCCGGAAGCGGCAGCCAGACGGAGGCGCCGACGCCGACGGTAGCTCGCCCCTGATTGCGGAGGCCGGCCGGGCCCGGCCAGGGACCGGCTCAGGAACCGCGTCAATCAGCGCGCGTGTGTAGTGGTGGGCGGGCGCTTGGAAGAGCTGCTCAGGCGATCCCGACTCGACGATCGTGCCTAGGTACATCACCGCGATGTGGTCGGCCAGGTAATGGATGACAGTCAGGTCGTGAGACACCATCAGGTAGCTGAGCTGATGCTCAGCCTGCAACTCGGTCATCAGGTTCAGGATCTGAGACCGGACTGACACGTCCAGTGCCGACACCGGCTCGTCGGCCACGATCAGCGCCGGGCTAGTCGCCAGGGCGCGCGCCAGCCCGACCCGCTGACGCTGACCGCCGGACAGCTCTCGCGGGTAGCGGTCCAGCTGGCTGACCGCAAGCCCGGTTTCCTCGGCCAGCTGCCGCACCAGGGCCTTGCGCTGCTGCTTGCTCATGCCGCCTTTAGCGCGCAGTGGTTCCTCGATGATGCGCGCGAGTGTCATCCTGGGATTCAGCGAGGCGTAGGGGTCCTGGAACATCATCTGGACGTCGTAGCGGGAAGCCCGGCGCTGCGCGCGGCTCATCGCGGCGAGAGCGGCGCCGCGCAGCCGCACCTCGCCGTCCGTCGGTTTTTCTAGCCCGACGACCATGCGGCCGAGCGTGGACTTGCCGCAGCCCGACTCGCCCACGATGCCGAGCGTCGTGCCCGCGGCGATCTCCAGGCTGACATCCGACACCGCCTGGACCGGGGCAACTGACCTGGATAGCACGCCGCCTGCGCGGTAGTGCTTGGTGACGTTGACCAGGCTCATCAGCGGGACGGCCGTAGGTTCGGCGTACGACTGCCCGACGGCTGAGTCTGGCGGATGCGCCTTCATCGTGGAGCCTCCGCCGCGCTGAGATTGTCTTCGGCCTGGTCGGCCGGGTGGAAGCAGCGCCAGTGATGGTCGCCTTCGCCCGAGATAGCCGGAAGCTCGGTGGAGCACTGGCCGGACGCGGCCGGACAGCGCGGCACGAACGGGCAGCCGGCGGTGCTCACGGTCAGGTCCGGTGGACGGCCAGGAATCGTCGCCAGTTCAGACTTGTGCGGGGTTTCCAGGCGCAGGACGGAGTCCAGCAAGGCAGCGGTATATCGGTGCCGCGGCGCGTCGAAGATCTCGGCGGTGTCGCCCGTCTCGGCTTCTCGCCCGGCGTACATCACGAACACCCGGTCGGCGTGCCCGGCCACCACGCCCATGTCGTGGGTGATAAGCAGCGTGGCCATGCCGAGTGTCTCGCGCAAGTGGCCGAACAGTTCCAGAATCTGCGCCTGGGTGGTGACATCGAGCGCAGTGGTGGGCTCGTCGGCGATCAGCAGTCGCGGGTGGCAGACCAGCGCTGCGGCGATAACAACGCGCTGGCGCATGCCGCCCGACAGCTCGTGCGGAAAGCGGTCCAGCTGCTCAAGCGGGCGAGGCAGCCCGACTAGGTTGAGCATGTCGGCCGCTGCGGCGCGGGCCTCGGCCTTGCTCGCGCCACTCTGCACCCGCAGGGTTTCACCGACCTGGACACCGATGCGCTGGGTCGGGTTGAGTGACGTCATCGGGTCCTGGAACACAATGCCGACCTCCGTGCCTCGCACGCGGCGAAGTTCGCGCTCGCGGAGCCCGGCCACTTCACGGTCGGCGAGCCGGATGCTGCCGCGGACGGCTGTGTTGGATGGCAGCAGCCCGGCCAGGGCCAGGCCTAGCGTCGACTTACCGCATCCGGACTCGCCGACGATGCCGACGGTCTCGCCCTCGCCGACCTTGAGCGTGACTCCCTGGACGGCGTGCACCACCGAGCGGCGCAGCTTGATGTCGACCTCCAGGTCCGTGACCTGGAGTACGGGTGTGCCCGGCGCGCTCACTGCCGCCTCGTGTCCAGCCCGAAGGCGTCCCGCAGACCGTCCCCGATCAGGTTGAACGCCACCACCGTAACGACGATGGCGACGCCCGGCGGGTAGGTCAGCCACCAGTAACCCGAGTAGGTGTAGTTGAGGCCGTTCGAGAGCATCGCGCCCCAGTTAGTAGCGGGCGGAGCGATGCCGAGCCCGAGGAACGACAGCGCGGCCACGACCAGGATGGCATCAGCCACCTGGAAGGTTGCGTTGACCAGGATCGTTCCGATGCTGTTGGCAACAATGTGCCGGACGATCACGGTCGGAGTGCGCACGCCCATGGTCTTGGCTGCCAGGACGTATTCACGGCTGCGTAGCGTCAGCGCCTCGGCTCGGACTAGCCGGGCCGGAACCAGCCACGCGGTCAGGCCGACAACAATGATTAGCATCAGCACGTCCGGCCGGAATACGGTGGCCAGGTAGAGCAGTAGCAGTAGCGCCGGGATGGCAAGCAGCGCGTCCACGATCCGCATCATGAGGCCGTCGATCAGGCCTCCCACATAGCCCGCCACCGCACCCCAGGCGACGCCCACGAGGACAGCTACTGCTGCCGCGCCGAAGGCGACCTCCAGTGTGGTCTGGCCGCCGACCATCAGCCGGCCTAGCTGGTCATATCCGACGTCGTCGGTGCCCAGCGGATGGCCAGGGCCAGGCGGGAGCGTCTCCATGCCGATCCTGGTGTGGATCTGGTCGGTGTGGTACAAGAGCGGACCGAGGAACGAGAACAGGGTCAGCACGACGACCACGACAAGCCCGGCAACAGCGAGCCGGTTGGCCGCAAAGGCTCGCAGCCACAGCCACCCGCCAGAGGCTTCTGCTTCCCCGGTGCCTCCTGGCTCTTCTCCGCTGAGTACTGCGGTGACGTTCTCCATGCTCATCGCCCTGCCCCCGCGTCGCTAGCGAGCTGAACCCTGGGGTCGAGCAGGGCATAGGCGATGTCGGCCAGCAGCGATCCGGCCACCGTGGCGACGCCGACGACGAGCACCACACCGAGCAGCACCGGGTAATCCTGGGAGGTGGCGGCGTTGAAGGCCAGCAATCCGACGCCGGGGTAGTTGAAGACGTACTCCGTGATCAGCGTGCCCGACAAGATAAACGGCAGCGAGAGCCCGAGCAGGGTCACCACCGGAGACAGCGCGTTACGCAGCACGTGCCTCAGCAGAATGCCCGGCTGGCTGGTGCCCTTGGAGCGAGCCATCCGCACGTAGTCCTGGGCCAGCTCGTCGAGTACAGACGACCGGATGTAGCGGCTGAACGCCGCGATCGTCACGAGCGTGATGGTGAGCACCGGCAGCACCATGGCGGACGGGTCGCTGAAGATGGTAGAGAACGAGCCTTGCGGGGCTTCAGCGGGGAAGACGTGCAGCCGCACGGAGAGTATGTCGATGAGCAGCAGTGCCACCCAGAAGGCGGGCGTGGAGTACAGCACGAACGTGACGGTGGTGACCGCGTAGTCGTCCGCGCGCCCGCGGCGGACTGCCTGGTAAAGGCCGACCGGCACGGCGATGAGCACGGCCAGCACCACGGAGATCCCGGCCAGGAAGGCAGTCTTGGGGAGCCGCTGGGCCAGCAGGCTGGACACCGGCTGGTTGAGCACGTAGGAGAAGCCGAGGTTGCCGGTCAGAACTCCGCTCAGCCAGTGCCAGTACTGCGCGGGCAGCGGCCCGTTCAGCCCGTTCTCCCGGTTGAAGGCGGCGATGTTGGTGGGGGTGGCGTGGACGCCGAGGATGGCCCGCGCCGGGCCGCCGGGAAGCAGCCGGCTCAGCCCGAACACGATGATGGTGACGAGCAGCAACACCAGGAGTGCCTGCGCGCACCGCCGGACCAGGAACCTGATCACGGGGCCATCCCGGCTGGCGCGGTGCTGGCCGGCCAGGGCCGGCCAGCACCGCTGTCGCTACTGATCACTTGCTGAAGTACCAGTTCTCTGGGGTGAGGCTCTCGATCGGGCTTTGCGGCAGGACGCCGTGGAGCTTCGTTGAGATCTCTGAGATCTGGTAGACGGGTTGCGGCATCCAGAGCACCGGAATCTCATCTGCCATGTAGTTCTCGTACGTGGTCAGCGAGGCCGTGCTGTGAACGGTGGCCGCGATTATCTTGTCAGCCTCGGCGTTGGAGTAGTTGCTGGAGTTGGAGCCCGAGCCAGTGGCGAACAACTGGTCGCCGGTCGGGTACGGGTCCACGCCGTAGGTCCAGCCGCCGCCGTAGTTAAGCATCTGCCAGGAGCAGTTCGCCTGGCTGGGGGTACAGGGCGTGAGCAGGCTAATGATGGAGTCGAACGGGGCCGACGTCAGATTGAGCTGGATACCGGCTTCACTGAACTGCGACTTGAGCGCCTGCATCTCCTGGCTGACCACCACTGCGCCGCTGCCGTACTTCAGCGAGAACGTCAGGCCAGTGCCGGCCGCGATGCCCTTGCCGCATTGCCCGGACCCTGTGCCAGGCTTGGCGCAGGTGCTAACCCCGTTTGGCTTGACGGTCCAGCCGTGGCTGGTCAGCAGGTTTTTCGCGGTCGTGGGACTGAACGGCCAGGGGCCCTTGGCCTCGTAGGTGTCGATGTAAGGGTTCGACGGCACGACCGGGACCGGGCCGTAGTCGGTGTGTCCGTAGCCCTTGAGCGGACCACTGAGGAACGCCGGCTCGTCAATCAGGGATTGCATGGCCTGGCGGATATAGGGCTGCTGGATCAGCGGGCCGGTCTTGGGGTTGTTGAAGTTCATCAGGAAGTAGGTCGTGCCCCAGCCCTGCCATGGCACCGTGGTGTACCCCTGCGACGTTAGCTGGCTTGACTGCGCCGCGTCCTGCTCCGGCAGATATCCGTAGTCGGGGGCGTTGTTGCCCGAGCGGAGCACGCTGAGCTCGGACGTGTCGCTTGTGAAGGGCTCCTCGACGAAGTACTTCAGCTTGGGCTTGGTCGGGCCGGAGTAGGCAGTGTTGGCCTGGAACTTGGCGTAGCCGTCCGAGTTGTAGCTCACTAGCTTCCAGGGACCGTCGACCACCTTCCACAGCGGATTGGTCCCGTAGGTGGCAATGTCCTTGGACTGTGCAGTGAGGAAGTTGAACACTGCCTTAGCCCCGGCCGTTGTCTCGTCGTAGTTGCCGACTGGCCCGCTGGCTGAGGTCTTGTCCCATGCTCGCGGCAGCGGGGTGATCTGGGACAGCTGGTCGTAAGTGAACCAGGTCGGGTTGTAGGAGCCCGTCAGCGTGAGCACCATCGTCTTCGAGTTGACGATCTTGTAACTCTTCAGGTTGTCGGGGAACTCACCCGGGATGTAGGCGGCGAAGCTGGCCTTGTTCACCTTCAGCAAATTGATCCAGAAGGCTACGTCCCTCGTGGTCACCGGGGTGCCGTTCGACCAGGTGTAGTTGTTGAGGTGAATGGTCACGACGCTGTTGTTGTCGCTGTAGACCGGGGCTGCTGCCAGGCTCATGGCCGGATCGACGACCGGCTGGCCCTTCGCGTTGCCGATCCAGTACAGCGACCGGAACGACAGCCGCTGGAACTGCTCGATGTTGGCCACCGAGTAATAAGCGCCGGTGAGCATAGGGAAGATGTAGTTGGGCGTGGTGCCGGGAGGCTCGGCGTAGGTGGCAGTGTTGCTGGTGCCAGCGGACGAGCCGGTTGTATTCGAACCACAAGCCGAGGCCAGGAGCGCCAGGCACGCGGTGGCCGCGATGGCGCCGAGCTTCACAGACTGTCTCATGCTGTCCTCCCTAGATAAATGCCGCACTCGCCCGCGTCCCGGCAGGCAGCGATCGCCAGATCAAGACCTGCTACCTGCAGGGCCATGTGCATCGAGGGCTGCCGCTCAGGCACGCTGACTTGCTCGGGCATCAGCGGCACGTGCACGAACCCGACCATGCAGTCGAGTCCCAGATCGCTAGCCGCCTGAGCGGCCGCGTAGAACGAGAAGTTGCATAGGTAGCTGCCAGCCGTCCGGGACAGGTAGCCGGGGATGCCTGCTTTCCGCCAGGAACTGAGAATCCGCTCGACGGGCAGCGTGGTGAAATGTGCCGCGGGGCCAGATGGGACGACCGGAGCGCGGCTCAGTGTCACTCCGTCGCGGTCCGCGGCGGACTCCGGCCAGTCGGCCAGGTTGACAGCGACCGTCTCGACGCTGAGCGCAGTGCGGCCGGCTGCCAGGCCGACGCCCAGCCACACGCGGGGCCGGTGCGCTGCCATCAGCCGCGGTACTGCTTCGGCCACCTCGCGCACTGATACCGGTAGCACCGCAGTGACTGTGTCCGGGTCCTGCCGTCCGGCAACCTCGCGGACTAGCAGCTCAGCCGGATTGACAGCGTGGCCGCCGAATGGGCCGAACCCCTGCACGAGGGTCAACATGCGATTTGCCTCACATCTGACGGGTGGCAGGAGATTACAGGATTGGTGAACAATCCATCAATACGTCAGTTGAAAGATCTACCGATTTGACATTTACTGTCGCAGCAGAGGGGAGGAGGAGCGATGAATCCCGGCATCACCGAGGACATGGTTAGCGCACTGGCACGTGACCGGTCCGGGCTCGTACATGCCAGCACCGCGGACCGGGTCACCGAGCTACTGCGGACGCACATTATGGAGGGCCTGTTTCCGCCGGGGACCCGGCTGTCCGAGGAGACCATCGGGCAAGCGCTTGGCGTCTCTCGGAACACGCTGCGCGAGGCGTTCCGGCTCCTGTGCCACGAGCGGCTAGCCGTGCACGAGATGAATCGCGGTATCTTCGTGCCGGTCCTGACTAGCGCGGACGTGGCGGACATTTACAAGCTGCGGCGGTTGATCGAAGGTGGTGCGGCCCGGCTTGCCGGAGCCGCACCGATGACCGCACGGCTGGCGGTCCGGGCCACCGTCGATTTGGGGGAGACTGCGGCTGCCACCGGGCGCTGGTTTGAGGTGCGTACCGCTGACCTGCGTTTCCATGAGGCCATTGCCGCCCTGGCCGGCAGCCCGAGGACCGACGAGCTCATGCGCCGCGCGCTGGCTGAGCTCCGGCTGATCTTTCACGTGATGGCCGACCCAGAGCAGTTCCACGCGCCCTACCTGAAGCGCAACCGCATCATCGCCGATGAGATCGTGCGCGGTGACGGGCAGCGGGCAGAGGCGGAGCTACTGAGCTACCTGACCGACGCGGAGCTCCAGATCCAGGCCGTGTACCAGGTTCCGGCACGGGACACGGCGTCGTGAAGTTCCGGCCCGCTGGACCAGCCGCATTGCTCGTCGAGGTGGACAGCCTGGCCATGGTCCGGGCTCTGTATGCGCGGATCGAACGGGAACGGGCGCATGGCTGGGCAGCCGGGCTGGTGGACGTGATCCCCGCAGCCAGGACCGTGCTGCTCGACGGCGTTGCTGACCAGGCTGCGCTGGCCGCCGAGATCCGGTCTTGGTCGATCGTGCCTAGCCCTCCGGCAGCCGGCCAGGTGGTCGAGATCGAGTGCCGGTATGACGGGTCGGATCTCGGCGAGGTGGGCCGGCAGTGGGGGATACGGCCAGAGCAGGTAGCGGCCATCCACTCCGCGCTCAGCCACGAGGTGGCATTCTGCGGATTCGTTCCTGGCTTCCCCTATGTCGCCGGACTTGGCGGCGGGCGCGAAGTCACGCGCCGCGATCGCCCGCGGGCGGCGGTGCCGGCCGGCAGTGTCGCACTGGGCGACGAGTACACCGGCATCTACCCGCGGGCTTCACCCGGCGGCTGGCAGATCATCGGCCACACTGACGCTGTGATGTGGGATCCCGGACGTGACCCTGCGGCGCTGCTCCAGCCAGGTGACCGGGTTCGATTCGTCGACGTAACGCCATGAGCGGTGGCAGCAAGCGGGCTATCCGCGTCGTCAGGGCCGGAGCCTTGACGACGGTCCAGGACTGCGGTCGGCCCGGCTATGCGCATCTCGGCGTGCCTCGCTCTGGAGCGCTGGACGCGCCCGCGCACCACCAGGCCAACCGGCTGGCGGGCAATCCGCCCGGAGCCGCGGTCCTGGAGACCACGCTGACCGGGGTAGCGGTGAGCGCCGGATCCGAGGTGACCGTGGCAGTAACCGGGACGGAGGCCGCTGTCCGCATCGATGGCCAGCCCTCCCCGCTCCGAAAGGCCACGCTGCTGCGGCCCGGTCAGGTGCTTGAGGTGCGGCAGGCCAGCACTGGGGTGCGCAGCTACCTGGCCTTTTCGGGCGGATTGGACGTTCCGCGCGTACTCGGCAGCGCCTCAGCTGACCTGCTATCGGGCCTGGGCCCGGCCCGGCTGGCCGACGGGGATGTCCTGCAGCTCGGGTCGCCGGGAAGCCCGGAGTGCCGGGAGGGCTGCGCGCTGGGTGAGCTAGCTGCCCCGGCGCTGCCCGGACTCGTGGTCCATCCAGGTCCGCGGCTGGACTGGCTGGCCAGCCCCGGCCTCGCCGCGCTTGAGGACGGCCAGTGGACGGTATCGCCGCAAAGCAACCGGGTGGCACTGCGGCTGCAGGGTCAGCCGGTGCACCGGCGCCGTGGCGAGCTGGCGAGCGAGGGCCTGGTGTCCGGCGCAATACAGGCACTTCCCGACGGGCACCTGGTGCTCTTCCTGGCCGATCACCCGACCACCGGCGGGTACCCGGTAATTGCGGTGGTCGACCCGGCCTGCCTGCCCGCCTGCGCACAGGCCCGGCCAGGAAGCAAGATCAGCTTCCGCGTCGCGTCAAGCCGGGACTAACGCAGCTGATGGCTAGTTCTCGTCCGCTGTGCCGCTGACCGTGTCCAGCAGCTTCGCCAGCTTGGCGCGCAGGCTGCGGCTTTCGCCGGCGGCCGGCGTCGCGGGCGGCGTGCCGGGCCCGAAGGCCAGGCTCGCGGCCGCGTGCCGCAGCCCGACGATGTCACCGTCGTCGGTGACAGCTGAGCTCACGAGATGCTGCGCCGCGTCGAACGACATCGGCGCGGCACCGGGACGCACCGGCAGCGACTCATGTGCCAGCCCGTCCAGCTCGGGATCATCGCCGTCGAGCGCGAAAACGGTAGCCCCGGCCCGGCGTACGTCGTGCACACGCTCCAGCAACTCGGCGGGCGCCAGCTGCCCACTGACTACCAGCAGCGTCTCGGATCTGGTGGCGGCGCGCAGCCGGTCCATGCCGACCGACAGGTGGGGCGGAGCGTCTGGCTCAGGCTCCCACCTGACCAGGGTGGGATCCAGCTCGGAGATCCCGGCCAGCCTGCTCTCGTCCGCCAGGTGCGCTGTCATGTGCCACGGCTCGTCAGCAGGCGGGCCGACGACGAGCAGGCCCCCTGGCGTCCGCGCGGTGCGCCGCAGCGACCGCGCGAATGCCGAAGTGCGCTCCAGCCAGCCGGTCGGCGCGAGTAGAGCGCGCAGCATCGCTACCTGGTCGGCGTTCATGGTCTCCATGGTGCCTTAGCGGCGGGCAGTCGCGAGGCGGCTGGCCGAGATCTGCGCCACCGGGCGCGTCTGGCAAGATCGGGCGCATGACAGCTGACCTGGCGGGCGGCGCGCGGGCGCCGGGATCTCCGGATATGTCCAACGTGGTGATCGGTATTCTCGGCGGGACCGGCGACGAGGGTCGCGGCCTGGCGCGACGGCTGTCGATGGCAGGGCACCGGGTCATCATCGGCTCGCGCAGCGCTGACCGGGCCGCCGCGGCAGCGGCCGAGCTTGGCGGCGGACTTGACTGCGGACTGAACAGCTACTGCGCCGCTGAGGCAGACCTCATCATCGCGGCGATCCCGTGGGACGGCCACAAGGAGCTGCTCTCTCAGCTCGCTGACGTGCTGGCAGGGAAGATCGTCGTCGATTGCGTGAACCCGATCGGCTTCGATTCCCATGGCGCCTATCCGATCAGCGTGCCTGAGGGCAGCGCCGCTCAGCAGGCTGCCGCAGTGCTGCCCGGCAGCACCGTCGTCGGCGCGTTCCACCATGTGTCAGCGCAGCTCCTGCTAGACCCCGAGGTCGACAGCATGGACCAGGACATCCTCGTGCTCGGGGACGACCGCGCCGCTACCGACCTGGTGATCGCGATCACTAACGAGATTCCGGGCATGCGGGGCGTGTACGGCGGCCGCCTGCGCAACTGCGGCCAGGTGGAGGCCCTCACCGCGAACCTGGTCTCGATCAACCGCCGGTACAAGGTGCACGCGGGCGTCCGGATTACCGACGTCTGAGGGCTGGGCCGCCTTCGCGGCCTAAGGGTCTCCTCAGCGGTAGGAGTACTCAGGCGTCGGGAAGCTGCCGCCTACCACCTCGGCGGCGAACGACTCGGCTGCGTCCCTGAGTACGCCGGCTACGTCGGCGTACCGCTTGACGAACTTGGGCGTATGCGGCGACAGGCCTGCCATGTCCTGCCAGACGAGGACCTGCGCGTCGCAATGCGGCCCGGCGCCGATCCCGATCGTGGGGATGTCGAGACTGGCCGTGACCCGCTCCGCCAGCTCGGCTGGCACGCACTCCAGCACGACCGAGAAAGCTCCGGCCGCTTGCATTGCCTTGGCGTCGCGCAGCAGCCGCTCGCCGTCCTCGCCGCGGCCCTGCACCCGGTAACCACCGAAAGCGTTGACCGACTGGGGCGTCAGCCCGAGGTGCGCCATGACCGGGATGCCCGCTGCCACCAGTTCCTCGACCTGCCTGATCACCCGGAAGCCGCCCTCGAGCTTCACCGCCTGGGCGCCAGCTTCCTTCAGGAACCTGGTGGCTGCCTCCAGCGCCGCCGCCGGGGAGAGCTGGTAGGAGCCAAACGGCAGGTCGGCGACGACCATGGCGCGGCGGGTGCCGCGGACCACGGCGGCGGTCAGCGGGATGAGCTCGTCCACGGTGACCGGGATAGTCGAATCGTGCCCGTAGACAACCATCGCGGCGGAGTCGCCGACTAGCAGGACCGGGATGCCCGCGGCGTCGAAGACCGACGCGGTCAGGGCGTCGTAGGCGGTGAGCATCGGCCACTTCTCGCCCCGCGCCTTGGCGGCCGCAATGTCCCGCACGGTAAGGCGCCGCGACGCCTGGCCGCCGTAGAGCGGCTCGCCAGGCCCGCCTGATGAAGTAGTGGGCCCGGCCTGGTTCTGGCCCTGGGCAGCAGTCATGTGATCCTCCGCGTCTCGTTGCGCCCCTGTGGCGTCCCCGGACCATCTGATGATCGCACGGCGCACGGCCGGCTGACCAGGGGCCCCGCTGACCCGGCGGCGCGTGTTCGCCAGGTACGACCTTTGAGCGCAAATTTGCGATACGATCCTGCCTCGTATCGTTTAGGCAGGACCAGCAGCAGCACGCGCGGCGCCTGCCCGCGCTCGCCGAAGGCAGGCATGGAAAATACGACAATTCGCCGGCCGCGCGGCCGGCCGCGGAGCCAGCAGGCTGAGCGGGCGATCCTGTCCGCCGCGCTGGACCTGTTTGCCGAATGCGGCCCTGACGCGTTGTGCATCGAGCAGGTCGCCGCGAAAGCCGGGGTCGGCAAGGCGACGATCTACCGCCGCTGGCCGGGGAAAGAAGAGATGCTGGTAGCCGCTCTCACCGCCCTGAGCAGCCGGCTGCCCGAGCCGCAGGGCAAGTCCGTGCGCGCTGACCTGACCGCCTTGCTCAGCGCAATCTGCCGCGAGGCCGCGGACCCGCGCCGTGCCAGGCTGTTCGCGCTCATGCAGGGCGAAGGCAGGCGCTATCCGACGCTCATGGCCACCTACCTGGCGACCGTTGTAAAGCCGCGGCGTGAACTGGTCAGATCCGTGCTGCGCCGCGGTGTCGCAACTGGCGAACTTCGCGAGAACACTGACATCGAGGCGGCGTCGTTCCTGCTCGATGGGGCAGTTCTGCAGAGCATGCAAGGACCGGGGCCGGCCGACGCGCGCTACGCCAGGCGCGCGGTGGACGAATTGCTGCGCGGGCTTGCGGCGCGCTGAGCGATACGCTCGCTGTCATGCTGCTCACCAAGCTCGGGCATGCCTGCGTGCGGCTGGAGAAAAACGACGTCCGGCTAGTCATCGACCCTGGAATCTGGGCTGGCCCCGATCCGCTCGACGGCGCAGCCGCCGTACTGATCACGCATGAGCACGTCGACCACGTTGACGAGGCCACGGTACGAGCCGCCATGGGCACCGACCC
>Ga0335075_10003763_pt1 | contig 23890 bp, 18 predicted proteins | sample Lox_Sample_24_FD_206723 | JGI IMG/M metagenome (GOLD analysis project Ga0335075, IMG submission 206723) | Soil microbial communities from Loxahatchee National Wildlife Refuge, Florida, United States - Lox_Sample_2.4 | ecosystem: Environmental > Terrestrial > Soil > Wetlands | place: USA...
TCCCGGTTTCGTCTTCGAGGTTGATAAACGTCACTCCCTGGGCCGTGGCCGGGCGCTGCCGATGGGTGACCGCTCCGGCGATCAGGACGCGGTCGCCGTCGGGCACCGACAGCAGGGTGTCGGCGGGCAGCACCCCCATCTCATCGAGATTCGACCGCAGAAACTGGGTCGGATAGCTGTCCGGGGAGATGCCGGTGGCCCACACGTCGGCAGCGGCCAACTCCAGCTCGCTCATCCCCGGCAACGCCGGGATGTGCGACGACGAGCCCACCCCGGGTAAGCGATCCGGCCGTTGGGTGGCGGCCGCCCCGGCCGCCCATAGCCCCTCGCGCCGCGATATCCCGAAGCAACTCAGCGCCCCAGCGGTGGCCAGTGCTTCGGTCTGCGGCACGGAAAGCTGCACCCGGGTCGTCAAGTCCAGCAGAGAAGCGAAGGGGCCATTGGCTTTTCGTTCCTCGACCATCTTTTCCGCCAGGTCGTCTCCGATATGGCGGACACCGCCAAGTCCCAGCCGAACTTCCGTACCGGCGGTTTCCAGGGTGGCGTGCGCCAGGCTGGCGTTGGCGTCCGGGCCGTGCACCGACACACCGTGTCTGCGCGCGTCGGCCACCAGCGACTGCGGCGAATAGAAACCCATCGGCTGCGCGCGCAGCAGCGCCGCACAGAACGCCGCCGGGTGATGCAGCTTGAACCACGACGAGTAGAACACCAGCGATGCGAAGCTCAGCGCGTGGCTTTCCGGAAAACCGAAATTGGCGAAGGCCTCCAGCTTTTCGTAGGTGCGGTCGATCACCTCGTCGGTGGCATCGTGCAGTGCGCGCATGCCGTCGTAGAACCGGCCGCGCAGCCGTTGCATACGTTCGGTCGACCGCTTGGAGCCCATGGCGCGCCGCAGTTGATCGGCCTCGGCGGCGGAAAAGCCGGCGCAGTCCACCGCGAGCTGCATCAGCTGTTCCTGAAACAGTGGCACTCCCAATGTTTTCCGTAAAGCCGGCTCCATTGACGGATGGTCGTAGACGACTGGGTCAAGGCCGTTGCGCCGCCGGATGTACGGGTGCACCGAGCCGCCCTGGATGGGCCCGGGGCGGATCAACGCGACCTCGACCACCAGGTCGTAGAACACCCTTGGCCGCAGCCGCGGCAGGGTGGCCATCTGCGCGCGGGACTCCACCTGGAAGACCCCGACGGAATCGGCGCGGGCCAGCATTTCGTACACAGCCGATTCGGACAGGTCCAACTTGGCCAGGTCGACCTCGATGCCTTTGTGTTCGGCCAGCAGGTCGATGGCGTAGTGCAACGCCGAGAGCATGCCCAGTCCGAGCAGGTCGAATTTCACCAAACCGATTGCCGCGCAGTCGTCTTTGTCCCACTGCAATACGCTGCGGTTTTCCATGCGCGCCCATTCCACCGGGCAGACATCGGCGATCGGGCGGTCGCAGATCACCATGCCGCCGGAGTGGATGCCCATGTGCCGCGGCAGATTCTGGATCTGAGTGGCCAGATCGATGACCTGCTCGGGGATGTCCTCGATATCCGACGGACGTGCGTTCCAGTGCGCGATCTGCTTGCTCCATGCGTCCTGCTGGCCTTGGGAGAATCCCAGGGCACGGGCCATGTCGCGCACCGCGATCCGCCCGCGATAGGTGATCACATTAGCGACCTGAGCGGCGTAGTCACGGCCGTACTTGTCATAGACGTACTGGATCACCTTTTCGCGCTGATCCGACTCGATGTCGATGTCGATGTCGGGTGGCCCGTCGCGGACCGGCGACAGGAACCGCTCGAACAACAGCTCGTTGGCAACCGGATCGACCGCGGTGACGCCGAGGGCATAACAGACCGCCGAGTTGGCCGCCGATCCCCTGCCCTGGCACAGGATGTTGTTCTCCCTGCAGAATCGGGTGATGTCGTAGACCACCAGGAAGTAGCCTGGAAATGTCAGCCGCGCAATGATTTTCAATTCGTGTTCGATCTGGGCATACGCTTGCCGAGCGTATGCCCGCGGCCCGTAGCGCCGCTCTGCACCCGCCATCGTCAGGTCGCGCAACCAGCTGTCCTCGGTAGAGCCGGGCGGAACATCTGGGAACGGCGGCAGCTGCGGGGCGATCAGCGCCAGGCCGAAGGCGCACTGCTCGCCGAGTTCGGCTGCGGCGGTCACCACGTCGGGCCGCTGCGCGAACAGCCGCGCCATCTCCTCACCCGACCGCAGGTGAGAACCGCCCAGCGCGGCCAGCCAGCCGGCCGCCTCGTCCAGCGATTGCCTGGCGCGTATCGCACCCATGGCCATCGCTAGCCGACGACGCGACGGCGCAGCGAAATGCGCGCCGGTGGTGGCGACACATTGCAGGCCGAATCGCATTGCCAGTTCGGCTAATTGGGTGTTGATTTCGTCATCGATCGGATGGCCGTGCTGGGTCAGCTCGACGCTGACCCGGCCTGCGCCGAACCGGTCCACCAGGTCGGCCAACGCCGCTGAGGCCGCATCCGGCCCGCCGGTGGCCAGCGCAGCACGGACATGACCTTTGCGGCAACCGGTCAAGATATGCCAGTGCCCATCCGCCGCGTCGGCGAGCGCATCGACATCGAAGCGCAGCTTCCCTTTCTCGCCGCCGGCCAGATGGGCCGCGGCCAGCTGCCGCGACAATCGTCGATAGCCTTCCGGGCCGCGAGCCAGCACCAGCAAATGCGGGCCGGCCGGATCCGGGTCATCGGTCCGGGTGCCGGGCCCTAACGAGAGTTCGGCGCCGAACACGGTACGCATGTCCAATTCCGCGGCCGCTTCCGCGAATCGCACCGCCCCATAGAGACCGTTATGGTCGGTCAGCGCGATGGCGCGCAGATCCAGCCGCACCGCCTCCTCGACCAGCTCCTCCGGCGTGCTGGCCCCGTCGAGGAAGCTGAACGCCGAATGCGCGTGCAACTCGGCGTACGGGACGGACGAGCGAACCGTTGGGTTATCGTCCGGCGGCTGATAGCTGGCCCGCTTGCGCGACCATGGGGCGTCATCTGCCGGTCCCCACACAGATGGCGTGCCGGAACGGCGCGGCTTGCCGGCGAGCACCCGCTCCATTTCCGCCCAGCCCGGCGGCCCGTTGCTCCAGCCCACGCAGCCAGTCTATCGAATATATGTTCGATAGACTATCGGGGCGGTGGACGGCTGCGAAGTTCAGCAGTTGCTGAAGGTGGGTGCGCGCCGCTGCAGCGCGGCGCTGATTCCTTCGCCGACGTCGTCGGTGAGCGAGCACAGAGCCTGCGCGCGGATTTCTGTGGTCATGTGCTGGCGCAGTTCCCCGATGCCAACGGCAGCGTTGAGCAGGTTCTTGGTCTGGCTGACGCCGAACGGGGCGTTGCCGGCAATCTTTTCGCCGATGCCGACAGCGGTACCGATGTGTGTGCCTTCGGCGGCGAGGTGGGTGACGAACCCGATTTGGTGTGCCCGGTGAGCATCGAAAGGTTCAGCTGTGTAGAGCATTTCGGCCGCGTTGGCGAAACCGACCAGCCGCGGCAACCACCAGGAGGCACCGAGGTCGCCGCCGGAGAAACCGCGGCGGGTGAAAACCGGCCCGAAGCGGGCGGTGGTATCGGCGACCCGGATGTCAGCCATTGCGGCTAGAGCCAGACCCGCGCCGACGGCGTGGCCGTGGATGGCGGCGATCACCGGTTGCGGGATCTCACGCAGCGCCAGAAATATTTCGGCTGCACGCTCGAGGGCCAGGTATCGTCCCTGCACCCGCCCGCGCCCCGGAACGTCGAGTCCGGCCACCAGATCCATACCGGAGCAGAATGCGCTACCGGCACCGGTGAGCACCACGACGCGGCAGGATTCGCGCTTACGTAGCTCGCTTAGTGCTCGCAGGATCGACGGTGCCTGCTCGGGGGTGAGGGCATTGAGGCGGTCGGGCCGGTTCAAGGTGACCACGGTGACCGGGCCGCGGTGTTCGACCAACACCGACTCGGCGCGGTATCGGCCACTGGCCGGGGTGGAAGAGGTCATGCCGTCAACCCTTCTTGTCGAGAGCGTCGTAGGTGTCCATGAGCAACGATTTCGCGGCCCGCCACCGCCGGTCGACGGTGGCCTCCAGTCCCGGCAGCCGGCGCAGCGCCAGACCACGGGCGGTGGCCATTGCGACGTCGAGCAGCGTGCGACCGGACTCGTTCGTCGCGAGATCAGGCAGCACTTCGGCGATGATCTGCACCAGCTGGCGATCCAGCTCTCGACCAAGGTTTTCGATCGGCTCGCGCAGTTCGAGATCCGTGCGGGCGGCGGCCCAGAGGTCCGCCGCGGTCTGGAATGTCGGGCCGGTGTGGATGGCCCACATTCGATCCAGCAGCGCCTGCGTGCGGCGACGCTCGTCGCGCTGGCCGGTGCGGATCTGTTCCCTGGACTGCTCGGCCAGCCGCTGCGACAGATGCCCGACGGCCTGCACAACCATGTCGACACGGTCATCGAAGTAATGCTGTTGCGCCCCTTGGGAGACCCCGGCACGTTCGGCAATCCGGCGGGTCGTCACCGCTGCGTACCCGTCTTCGATCAGGCACTCGACCGCGGCGTCCAGCAGCGCTGCGCGTGTCGATTCTCTGCGCTCGGCTTGCGTCCGACGTTGCACGCACCGACGATACCACAGATACAAGTCAGTCGACTGAAATGTTTGTGGCCAGGTGCCCTAGTAACGAGTTGAGAGAATTCTCAGAAACTCTCAGAACGACGCGGTTCCCGTTATACTTCCGGAGCACTCGTGAAGTACGTTGCCACACAATCGACCCCAGTTGTTTACACGATTTAATCTGCCCGCCACCTCCTGCCCACCACACCAGCGAATACTCTGACAAAGTCCCAGGGGTGAACGGCGGTGGCGATTCGTGGAGCAGCTCAAAACGCTCGATGCAGGTTTTCTCATGGCGGAGGATTCGGACCGTAACGTCAGCCTGGCGATCGGCGGAATCGCGGTCATCGAGGGTTCCGCACCCAATCATGACCAGCTCAAAAGCATTCTGGCAGAACGAATCCGGGCGATACCGCGGTGCACGCAGATGTTGCGTACCCAGCCCTTCGATGTCGGTGCGCCGCAGTGGGTCGACGATCCGGGATTCGACCTCGGCCGTCACGTGCGTCGCGTGGCAGTGCCGCGGCCCGGCGACGACGCGGAACTATTTCGAGTGGTTGCCGACGTGCTGGAGCGGAGGCTGGATCGGGATCGCCCGCTCTGGGAATGCTGGGTCATCGAGGGCCTGAAGGGCAACCGGTGGGCGATCTTGATGAAAATCCACCACTGCATGGCCGATGGGATCTCGGCGACCCGCATGCTCACCCGACTCTGCGATGACGCCGATGGGGACGCATCCGCTCGACCCGCCGGCGCCAAGCGGACTACAGTCGCGCACCCGCACCTGAAGCCGGTGCCGGACTCAAACTCCAACCCGCCCGGCAACCCGTTGGCCAACCTCTGGCGGGCGGCCACCAGCATCACCGACGCTGCTACCCGGACGGTGAGCGGCGCCGCCGAAATTGCTGCCGGCTTACTTCGACCAAACGGCGACTCGTCGCTGGTAGGGCCGGTTACCGCGATGCGGCGTTACCGCGCGGTGCGGGTCCCCCTCGCGGACATCGAACAGGTATGCCGCAAGTTCGACGTGACGGTCAACGACGTCGCGCTGACGGCGATCACCGAGGGCTTCCGCTCAGTTTTGCTGCGCCGTGGCGAGGAGCCGAGGCCGAACTCGCTGCGCACCCTGGTGCCGGTATCGGTGCGCTCCCCCGACACGCTGGACAAGCCGGGCAACCGCCTCTCGGTCATGCTGCCCTATCTTCCCGTCGAACAGGACGACCCGATCCAGCAACTGCGCATCGTGCACAGCCGGATGACCCGGGCCAAGCAAGGCGGGCAGAAGCAAGCGGGCAACATGGCCGTGTCGGCGAGCAACTATGTCCCGTTCATGTGGTCCGCGTGGGCGATTCGATTGCTCACCCGTCTGCCGCAACGCGGCATCGTCACGCTGGCAACCAATGTGCCCGGACCACGTCGCCAGCTACAGATGATGGGCAACAAGGTCGCGCGTTTGCTGCCAATTCCACCGATCGCACTGCGGTTGCGCACCGGTGTCGCGGTGTTGAGCTACGCCGACGACCTGGTGTTCGGCATCACAGCCGACTACAACGCCGGAGCCGACGTCGACGAACTGGCCAACGGCATCGAAACGGCCGTAACACGTTTGGAGATGCTCAGCCAAGACTCGGTTTTGCTATTCGCCAACAGATCGGTCTGACGCATAGCTCAGCTCAACTCACTTCAGTGCCCGAGCCGACCGCACCGCAAGCTCGCACACCTGGCGCATCGCGTCTTCGTATCCGTGCCGGCTTTGACATCCGATGCTGATCCGGACGGCCTTGTCGACCAGCACGGTCCAGCGGATGTCGTGGCCAGAGCGGACCTCCCGATAGGTCACCGCCGGGCGGCCGGCAGCATTGCCGGCCGGGTTGAAGTCGACGAAGACGCCGGTCGACTCGGCGTCGATCGCTTGTTTCAGAGACTCCGCGGTAGCGCTCAGGGCTTCTATCGCGACCCGCGATTGCGTTACGTGCAGCGCCATTTCCGGATCCGACGGCGAGGTGACCTGTACGCGCGCCGAACCGAGCCCGGCTACAACGCGTTGCGTCCGCCATTGCGACGGAACCTCTACAGCGACGTGACCTTCCACCAGAACCGTTGTCGACACGCCGTCACCTACCGAGGCAGCATGACGGCCAAACCCGATCACCCCGAGTGCCGCGACGGTCACCAGCACGGCCAGCAACAGCGCCCAGCGCCGAGGGTGATCACGCCCCGCAGCGTGTACCGTGCACATGCTGTCTTCGCCCCGAATGATTCCTTGAGCAAGTCTTTTCAGCCGGGCGTCGTCGACTATTTGGACGGTGCCGGTCCCGCCGCTGGCGTGCAGGCCTTCGGCGATCATCGCCGCCAACGCGCCAGCCCCGCTTACTGTGCTGGGCGCGTCGATCAGCACCGTCGCGGTCGGCTCCGACGTCATCTCGAGCACGGAACGCACGGCCGCCTCCACGACGAACTGAGGCTCTGCGCGCCGGGTTTCGGCGACCACGGCGGCGCCAGTGATCACCACGAAGCAGTCCGCGATTTCTACAACCACCTTCGCGTGCCGGGATTCGCGCGGGCACTGCCGGGTCAACAGCCACGACCGAGGTCGCATCACCACCTCGCCGGCGAGCACCTGCGCCGCCGCGCGGAGCACATCGACACGCGTCGGCGCCCACCACGACGGATGAACGACGACCGCACGCTGGGGGCTGCTGCAGTCCACCGACCCCAGCACCATCCGCCAGAGCGAGTCGACAGTGACCGGACGCTGGTCGACCAGGGTTACCGAATCGTCGATGCTGTCGAACGCGACCCGGACCAGATCGTCGTCGGCGTCCGCGTTTCCCCCGCAACATAGTTGACGGATCGCCTTCGGACCGACCTCGACGATGTGCGAGGTCATGGCGGCGCGCTCCAGGCGACCTGCACGAGCTGTGAATTACCTTGACGAGTGATCAGTGTGCCGCGGCCGGGCGGCATGGGCGACGGACGCACCGACCCGATCGTCAGGCCGTCATCCGGACTGCCGCTCATCATCAATGCCATACAGCCGACATCGCGCAACCCGGCGAGGAGTGGCTCGAACATTGCCCGGGCGGCACCGCCGCTGCGACGTGCCAGCACCAGGTGCAAACCCAGGTCCTTGGCCTGCGGCAGAAACTCCAACAGCGGCGTCAGCGGATTGCCGCGATCGGTGGCGACCAGGTCGTAATCATCGATCAGGACATATATCTCGGGCCCCGACCACCAGGACCGGGTACGCAATTGGGTGAGGGTGGCGTTCGGCGGCGGCACCCTTCTGCGCAGCTGATCGGCCAGCCGCGGTAATACCGCGTCCACCGCATCCACCGAAACAAGGTATCCGCCAAGATATTCCGAGTCGGCATCGACGACGCCGAGCAGCGAACGCCGCAGATCAACGATGAATAACTGCGACTGGGCGGCGGTCGTGGTCCGCAAAACTTCACGGCAAATGGTGCGCAGTACGGCTGTCTTCCCGCATTCGCCGTCTCCGACGATGAGAAGATGCCGCTGCTGTGCGAAATCAATTGCCAGTGGTTGTAGTTCGCCCTCCTCGAGGCCGATCAGGAGATCGTCGTCTCGCCCGTCGACGGCCCGCGCGACCACACTGCTGTGATCGACGTGCGTCGGCAGCAGCGGTATCGGGGGGGCGGTCACATCGGCATGACGGTCCCGCAACATCTGCCCCACGTGCGCGCCGGCCTCGGCCAGGTCGGAGCTTGCGGCGATGCCGTCCAGCCGCGGCAAGGCGATCACCATGTGCAGCCCGTCGTCTGTCAGCCCTCGCCCCGGTTTACCCTCGGGAACTTGCTGAGCCCGCCGACGGTCCAGTTCGGAATCCGCGGGATCGCCGAGTCGCAACTCGATTCGGGTCGCGATCTGATCCTTCAGCGCTGGACGAATCTCGCCCCATCGCGACGCCGATATCACGATATGCACACCGAATGAGAGTCCCTGAGCAGCAAGGCTGGTGATCGATCCCTCGATCGTCTCGAATTCACGGTTCAGGGCTGCCCAGCCGTCAACGACGAGGAAGACGTCGCCAAAGCGGTCGCAGATGGAATCTCGCCTCGCCTTCAGCACGCGATACTGTGCCATCGATTGGATTCCGTGGTCGCGGAAAATGGCTTCGCGGGACCGGATGAGTGCGTGGAGTCGGGCGACTATGCGTTCAGCCAACTGCGAGTCTGCTCGGCCGGCGACCGAACCGACGTGCGGCCACCCTCGCAGCGATGCCAGGACCCCGCCGCCGAAGTCCAGACAGTAGAACTGCACCGAGCTTGGATCGTGGGTGACGGCCAGCGCTGTGATCACCGTTCGCAAAGCTGTCGATTTGCCCGATTGAGGTGCTCCGACGACAGCGACATTGCCGGCCGCCCCGGACAAGTCGACGATGAGCGGCGTTCGCCGTTGCTCGAACGGGCGGTCGACGGTACCAACCGAAACAGTCAACGCATTCCGGGGAGTGCCGGTGGCTTCGGCGTCGTGCAGCACGGTGTCCAGTGCTACCGCCACACTCAGCGGCGGTAGCCATACCTCGTGGGCACGCGGGCCGTGCCCGGACAGCCGCTCCACGACCGTTTGCAGGACGGTACGCCGATCAACGACATTCGGGCCGGCCCAGTCGGCAAACCTGACTGGCCCACTCGGTCCCGCGGTGAACAATCGGATGAGCGGCTGGCCCTCCCCACCGTCCGGTATACCGGGCGACCGCGCGGCGCGATGGGTCTCCGGATTGCCAGTACCGGAAACATAAGCGGTTTGGAAGCGGATCAACCCATCCGTGCCGACCCGCAGATAGGCCGCGCCCGGCGTGCCGGGCAGTTCATAGGCATCGGATGTCCCCAAGACAAGTCGGGACTCATTGGCCGACAACGTTTTCAGGCAGACGCGGTAGGACAGATGCGATTCCAAACCGCGAAGTCTGCCCTCGTCTAGACGCTGACTGGCCAGCAACAGATGCATGCCCAACGACCGCCCGAGTCGGCCAATTGCCACGAAGACGTCGGCGAAATCCGGATGCCGGCTGAGCAGTTCGGAAAATTCGTCGACGATAATGAACAGCACTGGGAGGGGTGCCAGTTGGGCGCCGGCCCGCCGCGCCCGGTGGTAGGCGGCAACCCCGTCGAGGTTGCCCGCCAAGCGAAGCGCTTCCTGCCGGCGGTTCATTTCACCGGTGAGGGCATCGCGCATTCGGGCGACCAGTGCCGCCTTGTCGGACAAGTTGGTGATGACCGCTGCGACGTGCGGCGCCGGCTCCAGCCCGGCGAAGGTCGCACCACCCTTGAAGTCGATGAGGGCCAGGTTGAGCTCTTCCGGTGAATGACGAGTCATCATCCCGAGTGCGACCGTGCGCAAGAACTCCGACTTACCCGACCCGGTTGCCCCGATGCACAGCCCGTGCGGCCCCATGCCGTGCTCGGCAGCCTCCTTGATGTCGAGCTCCAGCGCTGTGTCCGAGGCGGTCGTGCCGATGGGAACACGAAGGCGATCGCGGGGACTTCGACCCTTCCACCAATCGGTCGGCTGGTAGGACGCGAGATCGCCGATCCCGAGGAGACCCTGCCAGCCCAAGCCGTCGCCCGACGCCGCGCCGAGTACATCCGGCCCACCCGCCCGGTACCCGGCCAGCCTTTGCGCACAGGCCACCGCAGCGGTGTAATCAAGCCGGTCCGGGCATGCGGGTGCGTCGTCGTAGCCCAACAGCTCGTTCTCACTCACCCGTAGCCGCAGCACCTCAGAGGTTGCCGGACCGTCACCGCAAACGCCGACCTTCAGCAGCGTCACGCCGACGTCGTCGTCGTCGACGACGACGACCAACAGCTGAGGCTGCGTGCGGTCAGCCGGCAGGCCGGCGAGCGCCTTCCGCGCCGCCGCGAGCGACGGGTACACCATCCGGGTAGCGCCGAGGCGGTCGTGGGCGTGCGGATGTTGGTTGTGCGGCAACCATTTCAACCATTCCCAGTGGGTTCGGTGGTGATCACTGACTGCAGCGGCAATCAAGACCAGGCTGGGACTGTGCAGAACGGCCAATTGACAAACCATCGCGCGGACCAGCGCGCGCGCCTGGGTCGCGCTCCCGCCGACCGTCACCGCCTGCAGTGCGCGCAGGTCGATCGCGATGGGCGCGTGCGGGACTGTCGAGTGGGTTTGCAGAAATCGGCGCAACGCGCTCCCCGTCACCGGATCCAGTCGCTGTGCCGGCTCGGTCGGCGGAGGCACCAATCGGGTTGCAAGAGCGTGCGTTCCGATACCGACCCGGACACAGCAGAAGTCTGAGTCCGCCGCTCGCCGCTCCCACATTCGGCAGCCCCCCACCAAAGTCCACAGCGTATCCGGATCCGGATGGCGCCACGCCAGCGAATAACGCTGTGCCGCAGCGGTCTTGACGACGGACCCCCGCAGTTTGGCGAGATAGTCCAGGTAATCGGCGCGTTCGGCGTTGATCTCGCCGTGCCGGCGACCCGTGCCGGACACCGCCGTCAGCACCGCCGACAGCAGCATCATCAATGGAAACGTCATGAACGCCGGATTACGCGCCACGGCCGACCGGGAAAAGAACACCGCAGCCATCATCCCCACCGTCGCGATGGCCGTCACGACTGGCAGGAAACGGGTCAGCATGTTCGTTCCCGCCGGTCGCGCCGCTTCCCGCGGGGCCGCGACGACGATGTCAGCCGTGGCGACCACCGGAGTGGGCAGTCGTGGCGGCGGCATGAATTCAACAGCCGCAGAAGTTTCGCATTGCCCCATGCGACTGGCACGGTAGGTGCGAGCGCAGCCGGCGGCAAGTCGGCTGTGGATCAACGCATACGGCGTGACGCGGCGCCGGCTAGCGTCCGGATCAGCATCCGCATCGGCGAACGGAGGCTGCGGTGCACCAGGCGGTGGAACAGTTGCGGCGGGTGTCGGTTTATGCCGACTCCGTCCATGTCGATTTGGTGTTGTCGGCGGTTGTGCCGATCGGGTCGTTGATACCACCGATCGTGGACATGCTGATAGCCGAGAGCGGCCACCGCGCTCAGCCCGTGGCCATTCGCCATCAGCTTTCTCTTCCGGGCAAGACCGCCCTGGACCCGTCGAAGAACCTGGCCCAGTTAGAGATCCGCGACGGTACGGTGCTGATTCTCACCAGCTCGTCGAATCACCTGGTGCCACCGCGTTTCGATGACATAGCGGAAGCGGTATCTATGTCGCTCGCTGCGACGGTGCGACCTTGCACCCGGCAAGCGGCCCGGCTCATCAGCATGCTGGCAGCGGGTTTGCTGGCCACCGCGGGCGCCGGGGTCCTGATACGAACAGCTTTTGACACCGGCGATGCCCGGCGCAGCGGCTGCGCCGTCGTGGCCGCGGTGGCGGTTTTCATTGCTCTGCCGGCCGCGGTCGTGGTCTATCGCTTGTTCAGCGACAGGACTGCCGGGCTCACGCTGGGCCTGGCGGCCAGCGGATTGGCCGCACTCGCGGGCTTACTGGCGGTTCCCGGCCATATGGGGGCACCGAACGCACTTCTCGCGACGGCTGCTACGGCGACATCAGCGACCGTCATCCGGGTGATAGGTTGCTGTGCAGCCGTTTTCACCGCCCTGGCGTGTCTCGCGGGCTTCGAGGCGGCCGCCGCCGTGGTGGGCACGATCACCGCCGTGCCGCTACCGGCGATCGGTGCGGCGTCCGCCGCGATATCGCTGACCTTGGTCGAAGCGTCGGCCAGAGTGTCGATCATGCTGGCGGGACTGTCGTCACAAGTGCGGCCGGTGGAAGATCCGGCCTCGGCTCCGCATCGGCTGAGCGACAGCACGATCCGCGCCAACAGGTGGTTGACCAGCCTGGTCGCCGCATTCTCCGCCGCGGCGGCGCTGGGAGCTATCGGCGCGGCGACCTGTTCGTACGTCGCCGGTGGCCCACGACCGCTTGGCATTGCGTTCGCCACCCTGACCGGCAGTGTGCTGCTGTTGCGGGCGCGCTCGCACCGCGATTTGACGAAATCCGTACCGCTGGTCGTGGCTGGAACAATCACGCTCGGCTGCACGCTCGTCGTCGCGGCCGTCGCCTATCCGCTGCAAGCGCCGTACATAGCCGCCGCGTCGATGATGCTGGCGGCCGCCGCGCTCTGCCTCGGCTTCATCACCCATACGATGACGTTCTCTCCCATCGGCCGACGAAGCGCAGAACTGCTGGAGTATCTCGCTTTGGCCCTCATCGTGCCGCTGGCGTGTTGGATCTGCGGGCTCTACAGCGCTGCGCGTGGCATGAATCTGCTATGACCGCGGCGCATTCCAAGGCGCTGCGGTGTGCGACGGCGGTGGTCATCGCTGCCCTGCCGCAATGTGTGGCACCAACCGCACGCGCGGTCTCGCCACCGCCGATCGACAGCAGCCAACTGCCTGAGCCGGCTCTGTCAAGGCCGCCGCTGCCCACCGTGCAGCGGGAGATCTGCGCGGTGCCATCGCTGACTCCTGACGCCGACCGGACGAGGGGCTCCGGCCAACTCTCCGGGTTGGACCTGCCACAGGTGTGGAAGCTGACACGCGGTTCGGGCCAACGCGTCGCCGTCATCGACACCGGGGTCGCGCCGCACTCACGACTGCCCGATACGGCCGCCGGCGGGGACTATGTATTCACCGGTGACGGCACCCAGGATTGCGACGGACACGGGACCGCCGTGGCCGGGATCATCTCCGCCGCAACGGATCCTCATCATGTGGATGGTTTCAGCGGGGTCGCCCCGGGCGTCGGTTTGATCAGCATCCGCCAGTCCAGTACCAAGTTCGGCGCGGTCGCCGATCCGTCCAAATCCGGCTTCGGCGACGTCAGCACCATGGCGAAAGCCGTTCGTACCGCGGCGGATCTCGGCGCTTCGGTGATCAATATCTCCTCGGTTGCCTGCATCCGCGTGGGGTCGGTGCTGGACGACCGCGCGCTCGGCGCCGCGCTGTCCTACGCGGTTGACGTCAAGGACGCCGTCGTGGTGGTCGCCGCCGGCAACACCGGTGCCGGGCAGTGTCCCGCTCAGTCCCCGGAAGCGACGTGGGACACGGTGACGGTTGTGGTCAGTCCGGCTTGGTATGACGACTACGTGCTGACCGTGGGCTCGGTGAACGCGCACGGAGAACCGTCGTCGTTCACCCTGGCCGGACCTTGGGTGGATGTCGCGGCCCCCGGCGAGGGAGTGCTATCGCTGAGTTCTTCGGGCGACGGATTAGTGAATAGCCTTGGCGGGCCCGATACTTCGAGTCCACTTTCGGGAACCAGCTATGCCACTCCGCTGGTCAGCGGGTTGGCGGCGCTGATCCGGTCGCGGTTCCCGAAGCTGACGGCTCGTCAGGTGATGCAGCGCATCGAGGCCACCGCCCATCATCCGCCCGGCGGGTGGGATCCTCGGGTGGGCGCGGGCGTTGTCGACTTCCTTGCCGCGGTCAGCACCGACCCCCCGGCGAGCCCCGTTCGTCTGCCACCACGCCCACCGGTGCCGATTGCGCCACCCCCGCTTGCTGCGCCGGCGCACCACGGTTCGCGAGACACGGCGTTCATCGGTGCGGCTATCTGCGGTGGGCTGCTGGCGGTGATCCTTCTCATCGGCGCAGTGACGGCTCGGCTACGACGCGACTGAGGCGCTCGCCCTACTCAATTCCGGACCCGCAGGCAGCGTGGCTAAAACCGGCCACGGCGCCGCGATCGCCGTGTCTGGCAGGCCGAGGTCGTGTGCCGCATCGTCGTCGTGGATGGCGAATCGCACACCGGTATCGGCTACCAGGTATCGAGTGCCGGCGTGCACGTTTTTCCCGGACAGACCGGTGGCGCGCACGAATGCACTGCGCCCGGGCGAAAGGTACACGGCGTCGACCGCCGGGCCCTTCCCGTCGGCCTGCGATAACGTCACCGGCTGCTGGCCCGACGAGATCGGTAGACCGCCGGCCGAAAACGAGATCTCGACACCGCCCGACACCGGATGCCTCCAACGGACGCACAGCGTCGTACCGCCGGCATTCAACGGCGACGGCGCCTGGTCGGGGAAGGTGGCCACCGCCAAGTCGGCCACCGTCGGAGTCGCGCGGATGATGTCGGGCGCGACCGCGATGGCGGTGCGGGTGCCTCGCGAGTCGCTAAATCGCAACAGGTCTGCGACAACCTGCCCGATGCGCTGGATCCCACGGCTGAGCACGACGTAATACTCCGCGCCGTTGGCGCGGGACAGCCGAAGCACGCTGCCGACCGGAAATCCCGGCAGCGCGGCCGGTCCGCGGCTGCCGCCGTTGGGAATTCGCGGCGCCGTGATGGGCGGTGCCTCTGGGATCGCATTCAGCAGCGTTGACGACACCTCGAGTGGGACCTGACCCTCCAGCCCCAACGCGCGTACGACCGCAGGCTCGTCCAGATTCACCACCGCTCGGCGATCGGCATAGAGCAGATAGGTCGAGCCGCCAGAGATCGGTCTGGCCAGCACGGATTGCTCACTCGCCAGGACATGGGACAGCGGTCCCTCAGCCCGGCCGACGACGACCGTTGTATGCGGCGCAGCGCTATCGAGGCTGTCACACACCGCCCACCGCAGTTCGTCCTCGGCGAGTGGCACTCCCAGAAATTGCGGAGCACCAGGTATGCCCAGCAGGGGTCCCCGGTTGCTTTGACCTAATTCCGACTCAGGTATCGGCTGCGGGTCGGCGTTCTTTCTCACGATCAACCTGGCCGAGGCCAGGTTGAGCACCGGATGCAGGGTTTCACCGATTCGGACGTACAGCGCTCCTGACTGCTTGCCCATCACGATCGGCGCGTTGGCCACCGCCGGCTGGGGGCGCACCACCGCCAGGACCGCACAACCGGCCAGCATGATGACCGCGAGCACTGAGCCTGCCACCAGCGACTGCATCGGCCCGCGGATTGGTTCATTGGCCCCGCGAACCCCGCCGCCCAACAGCGCGCATTCGAGACGACGCAGCAGAAATCGGTACCCGCTGACGTGCAGCCGGGTGGTCGGTTGCCCTGCCATCAGTCCTCCGGTCGGTCGACGTCACCATATTCCGCAGTCACCGACTGCTTCACCGGCTATGCACAGGCCAGCGACCTGACAATCGCCGATGTGACCGATTGCCCAGTTCTCGGTAAAATCGCCGGGTGCACATCAACCACGTCTTCCGCTGGGCCGGCCTGGGCGCCGCGGTGGTGTTGGCTGCCGGCGGTCTGCTGGTCGCGCCGACCCTCGCCCCGAGCGCCGTCCCGTCGGCCGGCGCCGACAACTGCCCGGACGTCGCGCTGACCTTCGCCCGCGGCACCGACGAGCCGGCCGGTCTGGGCCAGGTCGGCCAGGCCCTGGTCGACTCGCTGCGCCAGAACACCGGCAAGAACATCGACGCCTACCCGGTCAACTACAAGGCCAGCCTGCTGCAGTTGCACGGCGGCGACGGCGCCAACGACGCCATCAAGCACATCAAAGACGTGGCCGACAAGTGCCCTAATACCCCGCAGGTGCTCGGCGGATACTCACAGGGCGCGTCGGTGATCGACATCGTCACCGGGGTTCCCATCGGCGGCATCGGCTGGGGCAGCTCGCTGCCGCCGCAGTACGCTAACAACGTCATCGCGGTGACCACCTTCGGTAACCCGGCCGACCGCAGCGGCGGGCCGATATCACAGCAGAGCCAGCTGTTCGGCGCCAAGGCCATCGACTTCTGCAACCCCGAGGACCCGATCTGTCACGCGGGCCCGGGTAACGAGTGGAAGGGACACACCCAGGGCTACGTGCCCGTGTACACCAGCCAGGCCGCCAGCTTCGTGCAGACCAGGCTGTTGGCGGTGCTGCCCCCCACCGCACCCGGACCGACCACGGGCCCGCTTCCTGGCCCTGGATTCGGCCCGGGACCTGCGCCTGGACCGGGTCCCGGCGGCCAACCTCCGGCGAATGTCGTGGTCGATCAGCCCGTGCTGTACCGCTGACGGATTCCTATTGCGCTGACGTGCAGTAGGCGCATTAATATCGGGCTATGAGGCTGCGTTCGATAATCTCACTGACACAGTCGATTCCGGTCGGGTTAGCCAGGTTGGCCGTCGTCGGGGTTCTTACCGCGGCGTTAGCATTCCCGGCCGCCATACTGATCCCGACCGCGTCGGCCTCATGCTCGCCGGTTGAGGTGGTGTTCGCCCGGGGACGGCAGGAGTCGCCCGGCGCCGGCGTCGTCGGCAACGCCTTCGTCAGCGCGCTGCGGTCCAAGGTCAACCGCAACGTCAGCCTCTACGCGGTGCGCTACCCCGCCGACACCGAGGTCGACGTCGGCGCCAACGACATGAGCGCGCATGTCCAGAACACGATCAACGGCTGCCCGGACACCCGGGTGGTGTTGGGCGGCTACTCGCTGGGCGCGGCGGTCACCGACGTCGTGCTGGCCGCTCCGGGTCCGATGTTCGGCTTCACCAATCCGCTGCCGCCCGGCGCCGACCAGCACATCGCCGCGGTCGCGCTGTTCGGTAATGGCAGCCAGTGGGTCGGGCCGATCACGAACTTCAACCCGGTGTACACCGACCGGACCATCGACATGTGCCACGGCGCCGACCCGATCTGTAATCCGGCCGACCCGCACACCTGGTCGGACAACTGGCCACAGCACGCCGGGTCGCAATATATCCAGGCCGGCATGGTCAACCAGGCCGCCGACTTCGTCGCGGGCAAGCTGCAGTAATCGTCTGTGCTGCTGGCGGCGCTAAGCGAACCCTGCAGGCCGTATCAGCAATTCATTAGCTTTGCTCGATAATATCCGGTCATGAAATTTGCTCCGACCGACCCGCGTCCGCGGCCTTGTGGCAGGTCAGGAGCGGCAAAACGGCTAGCCGGCTTTGCGGCCGCCGCGTTGCTCGCGGCAGCGCTGCTGATCGCGCCGGCGCTTGCGCCGCTCCCGCTAGCCGGACCGATTCCGACGGCGTCGGCGGCATGCCCGGCCGCCGAAGTTGATTTCGCCCGGGGCAGAGAAGAAGCACCCGGCGTGGGCGAGGTCGGCCAGGCCTTCATCAACTCGCTGCAATCGAAAGTGCCGAACATGACGATCGGCTCGTACGGGGTCAACTATCCCGCCGACGTCAGCGTCACCAAGGGCTCTAACGACATGAGCGCCCACATCCAGCAGATGGCGGCGAGTTGCCCGAACACCAAGCTGGTGCTCGGCGGCTATTCGCTGGGTGCCGCGGCAGCCGACCTGGTGGTCGCGATGAACCAGCCGGGATTCGGCTACACCGATGTCCTGCCGGCGAACCTGGACCAGCACGTCGCGGCGGTCGCGCTGTTCGGCAACGCCACCCAACGGGTGGTCGGCGACGTCCCCGGTCCCAGCCCGGCCTTCGCCGGCAAGATCGTCGACCTATGCGCGGCAGGCGACCCGATCTGCACCCCAGGCGTGCACGATCTGCATTGGTCGTCGCACCTGCAACCCTCGTACATCAACTCCGGGCTGGTGGACCAGGCCGCAAGCTTCGTTGCCGGCAAGCTGTAGCCAAAGCTCAGTCGCGAGTACGTAAGTCGCGAGTAATCAGGGTCCGCGCCTGTAGTTCGCTGTCCGGCGGGTAGTCCACGCCGGTCAGGGTCAACCCCCGCGCCGGTGCGGCGGCGAAGTCGCTGGACCGGCGCATCGAGGCCAGCAACTCCGCGCACCATGCGGGTTTCCGCCGGTGTTCGCCGACGGCCAGCAGCGCGCCGACCAGCGACCGCACCATCGACCAGCAGAACGCGTCGGCGGTGACGTAGGCGGTGATCAGATAGCCATCGTGAGTCCAGTCCAGCCGCTGCAGGTCGCGAATCGTGGTAGCGGCTTCGCGGTGACGACAGAACGCCGCGAAGTCATGCAGCCCCAACAGGTTTCGGGATGCTTCCGCCATCGCGTCCACGTCGAGCAGCCGCGGCCACGCGGTGATGTAACGGGCTTGGTGCGGGTCTACCCCGTAGGGCGCGGTCGAGAGCCGGTAGACGTAGTGGCGGCGCAGTGCCGAGAATCGTGCGTCGAAACCTGCCGGCGCACGGATGATTCGGCGAATCCGGACATCGGCGGGCAACAGCCGGCCCAGACGCCGAACCAGCGGCAGGAATTCCGGTTCAGTCGGCCGGGGCGAACGCGGGTAGGCATTGGGCAGCGCATGCACTGGAATGTCGACATGGGCAACTTGACCGCTGGCATGCACGCCGGTGTCGGTGCGCCCGGCCGCGCGCAACTTCACCGGGGCCCGGAATACCGTCGAAAGTGCCTCCTCGAGAACGCCGGCGACCGTTCGCTGACCTGCCTGCGTTGCCCATCCAGCGAAATCCGTGCCGTCATAGGCGATATCGAGCCGAAGACGAACGGGCCCGCCATCGGCGTCGATGGCGGGCCCGTCGTCCAACGGCGAATCGCTAGGACTTGTCGGACTTATCCGCGTCATCGTCTTCCGGCTCAGCGGCTTCCGGCTCAGCAGCTTCGGGCTCAGCGGCCTCCGCCTCGGCTTCCGGCTCCGGCGTCGTGACGTCAGCCTCGGTGGCCTCAGGCTCGGCGACCTCGGCTACCGCCTCCGGCTCGACAGCGGGTTGCGGGGCAGCAGCCGCCGCCTCCGGTGCAGCCTTCTTTGCAGCGGCCTTCGAAGCGCCCACCCGGCGTGCACGTTCGGCTTCCGAGGTGACCGTCTTCTCCTGCACCAGCTCGATCACCGCCATCGGGGCGTTATCTCCCTTGCGTGCCTCGACCTTGATGATGCGGGTGTAGCCACCGTTGCGGTCGGCGAAGAACGGTCCGATCTCGGCGAACAATGCGTGCACGATGTCCTTGTCGCGGATCTTCTTGAGCACCTCGCGCCGGTTGTGCAGCGTGCCCTTCTTGGCGTGGGTGATCAGCTTTTCGGCATAAGGCCGCAATGCCCGAGCCTTGGTCTCGGTGGTCTTGATCCGGCCGTGCTCGAACAGCGCCGTCGCCAGGTTGGCCAGAATCGCCTTCTGGTGCGAAGACGACCCGCCGAGGCGAGGACCCTTGGTGGGCTTGGGCATTGCAGACGCTCCTGTCTAGATTCTGCTGAGTCCAACTGTCCGGCTCCTCAGCGGGCCGCAAAACGGCCCGCATCGTCACCGGAGGCCAGCTCGTTAGAGCTGTTCGGTTTCCGCGTAGTCCTGGTCGTCGTAGCTGCCCTCGGCCGACCAGGTGCCGGTGGCGACGTCGTAGCCGGCAACCTCCGATGGGTCGAAGCTGGCGGGGCTGTCCTTGAGCGACAGACCCAGCTGGTGCAGCTTGACCTTCACCTCGTCGATCGACTTCTGCCCGAAGTTGCGGATGTCGAGCAGATCGGACTCGGTGCGCGACACCAGCTCGCCGACGGTGTGCACACCCTCGCGCTTGAGGCAGTTGTAGGAGCGCACGGTCAGATCCAAATCGTCGATCGGCAGCGCGAACGACGCGATGTGATCCGCCTCGGCCGGCGACGGTCCGATCTCGATGCCCTCCGCCTCGACGTTGAGTTCGCGTGCCAGACCGAACAATTCGACCAGCGTCTTACCGGCCGACGCCAATGCGTCACGCGGGCCGATCGAGCTCTTGGTCTCGACGTCCAAGATCAGCTTGTCGAAGTCAGTGCGCTGCTCGACACGGGTGGCGTCCACCTTGTAGGTCACCTTGAGCACCGGCGAGTAGATGGAATCGACAGGGATACGGCCGATTTCGGCGCCCGATGCCTTGTTCTGCACCGCCGGGACATAGCCACGGCCACGCTCGACGACGAGCTCGATCTCGAGCTTGCCCTTGTCGTTCAGCGTCGCGATGTGCATCTCGGGGTTGTGCACGGTGACACCGGCCGGCGGCACGATGTCACCCGCGGTGACCTCGCCCGGGCCCTGCTTGCGCAGATACATCGTCACCGGCTCGTCCTCCTCCGAGGACACCACCAGGCTCTTGAGGTTCAAGATGATGTCGGTGACGTCTTCCTTGACGCCGGGCACGGTGGTGAACTCGTGCAGTACGCCGTCGATGCGGATGCTGGTGACGGCGGCGCCGGGGATCGACGACAGCAGCGTGCGGCGCAGCGAGTTACCAAGCGTGTAGCCGAATCCCGGCTCCAGCGGCTCGATGACGAACTGTGAACGGTTGTCGTTGAGCACGTCTTCGGACAGGGTGGGTCGCTGTGAGATCAGCATGGTGTTTCTTCTTCTCCTTCTCGGCACCCGCTATTTGATGCCGCTTAGGTTCCTGCCGCGGCGGGATGCCGGGGCAGGAGGACTGCAATTACTTCGAGTAGTACTCGACGATCAGCTGCTCGGTGAGCGGCACCTCGATCTGGGCCCGCTCCGGCAGTTGGTGGATCAGGATGCGTTGACGCTCGCCGACCACCTGAATCCAGCTGGGGATCGGACGGTCGCCGGCGGTCTCGCGCGAAATCTGGAACGGCACGCTGTTCACGGACTTGTCCCGCAAATCGATGATGTCGTACTGCGACACCCGATAGCTGGGAACGTTGACGTGCACGCCGTTGACCGTGAAGTGGCCGTGGCTGACCAGCTGCCGGGCCATTCGACGGGTCCGCGCCAGCCCGGCACGGTAGACGACGTTGTCCAGTCGGCTTTCGAGGATCTGCAGCAGCTCGTCACCGGTCTTGCCGGGACGCCCCGCGGCCTCTTCGTAGTAGCGGCGGAACTGCTTCTCCATGACGCCGTAGGTGAAGCGGGCCTTCTGCTTCTCCTGCATCTGCAGCAGGTACTCGCTCTCCTTGATCCGCGCGCGACCATGCTGGCCGGGCGGGTAGGGGCGCTTCTCGAACGCCTGGTCGCCGCCGATGAGGTCGGTGCGCAGCCGGCGCGACTTGCGAGTAATGGGTCCGGTGTAACGAGCCATGACTATCTGCTAGACCCTTCTGCGCTTCGGCGGGCGGCAGCCGTTGTGCGGCTGGGGGGTGACATCGGAGATCGCGCCGACCTCCAGGCCGGCGGCCTGCAGCGACCGGATCGCGGTCTCGCGGCCCGAGCCCGGGCCTTTCACGAACACGTCGACTTTGCGGACCCCGTGCTCCTGGGCTTTGCGGGCAGCGTTCTCCGCGGCCAGCTGGGCGGCGAACGGCGTCGACTTACGGGAACCCTTGAAGCCGACGTGGCCCGACGACGCCCAGGCGATGACGTTGCCCTGCAGGTCTGTGATCGTCACGATCGTGTTGTTGAATGTGCTCTTGATGTGGGCAGCGCCGTGCGGGACGTTTTTCTTTTCCCGCCGCCGGGTCTTCTGACCCTTCTTGGGAGCCGCAGCGCCTGCCTTCTTGGCTGGGGGCATGACTTACCTGGCCTTCTTCTTGCCGGCGATGGTGCGCTTGGGCCCCTTGCGGGTGCGCGCATTGGTCTTGGTGCGCTGACCGCGCACCGGCAGGCCGCGGCGATGCCGTAGCCCCTGGTAGCAGCCGATCTCAATTTTGCGACGGATGTCGGCCTGCACCTCACGGCGCAGGTCACCCTCGACCTTGAGACTTGCTTCGATGTAATCGCGCAGGTGGGTCACCTGGTCATCGGTGAGGTCCTTGGTGCGCAAATCCTTGTCGATCCCGGTGGCGGCCAGGATCTCGTTCGACCGGGTACGGCCAACGCCGTAGATGTAGGTCAACGCGACCTCCATGCGCTTATCGCGCGGGAGATCTACGCCCACAACTCGAGCCATGGGTGGCTTCCTTCTCTTCGCGGAGGTCTGATCCCAGTCCGTTCCCGGCTGACGGCTCCGGGGTCCGGCCTCCGTTCCGGACGTGGATGAGCTGGCCCATCTCTAAAGATTCCAGCCGCTCACTGGTGCTGGGAGGTCTGCATTCAGTTGTGTGGGCGGCCGGCCAGGTTCTGGTCGAAGCCCTGACTAACCTTGTCGCTGCTTGTGGCGTGGATCAGAGCAGATCACCATGACCCGCCCATGCCGACGGATCACCCTGCATTTGTCGCAGATCGGCTTGACGCTCGGGTTCACCTTCACGGCTGTTCAGATCCTGTTCTGTCTACTCGTTGGTTTCTCTTCGGGCTTATTACTTGTAGCGGTACACGATGCGGCCCCGGGACAGGTCGTAGGGAGACAGCTCCACCACCACCCGGTCCTCGGGCAGGATGCGGATGTAGTGCTGCCGCATCTTGCCGCTGATGTGGGCAAGTACCTTGTGACCGTTCTCCAGCTCAATGCGGAACATCGCATTGGGCAGGGGCTCGACCACGCGGCCCTCGACCTCTATGGCGCCGTCCTTCTTGGCCATAACTTCCAGAAATCCTCGTCTTTGGTTTCGTTGCTGCTTCTGCGCCGCGGTCGGCGCCAGCATTGGCTGGTTTTGCAACGTGAGCCGGTGTTAGGAAAATTCCCGGAATTCCTAGGACTGGGCACGAGAGAAACCAGCGCGATGACGCACCGTTACTTCACGATACCCGCTCATTCGGGCTGGCCAAAATCGCTGCGGGCGGAATCGGACCTGCCAACCTCACCCCCCGGACGGGCCCTGACAAGCGCATACTTAACGCCGATGACCAATCTCGCAAACCCCGCCAATCCCGATCCGCAGGCCCGTAAACCGGTGATCTTGACTGTGGACGACGATCCCGCGGTATCCCGGGCGGTGGCCAGGGACCTGCGTCGCCACTACGGCGAGGCCCATCGGATCGTGCGGGCGGAGTCGGGCCCGGACGCGTTGGCAACCCTCAAGCAGCTCAAACTGCGTGGCGAGACGGTCGCAACGCTGGTCGCCGACTACCGGATGCCGCAGATGACCGGCATCGAATTCCTCGAGCAGGCGATGGACCTGTATCCGGCGGCGCGACGGGTGCTGCTCACCGCCTACGCCGACACCCACGCCGCGATCGACGCCATCAACGTCGTCGACCTCGACCACTACCTGCTCAAGCCGTGGGACCCACCCGAGGAAAAGCTTTACCCCGTCATCGACGGCCTGCTGGACGCCTGGAAGCGGGCGCCGGATCACCCTATTCCCCACACCAAGGTGATCGGGCACCGCTGGTCGGCGCGGTCCTGGCAGGTGCGGGATTTCCTGGCCCGCAACGGCCTTTACTACAACTGGTTCATGGCCGACGACCCCGAGGGCGAACAGTTGTTACGGGCCGCCGGCGAAGACGGCCTCCGGCTACCGGTCATCGTCACCGAACACGGCGAAACCCTCATCGAACCCAGCGACGCAGAACTGGCCGACACCCTGGGCCTCACCACCACGCCGTCGCAGGAGTTCTACGACCTGATCGTGGTCGGCGGCGGCCCCGCAGGCCTGGCCGCCGCTGTCTACGGCGCCTCCGAGGGGCTGCGCACGGTGCTCATCGAACGGACCGCTACGGG
>Ga0335075_10003764_pt1 | contig 23890 bp, 19 predicted proteins | sample Lox_Sample_24_FD_206723 | JGI IMG/M metagenome (GOLD analysis project Ga0335075, IMG submission 206723) | Soil microbial communities from Loxahatchee National Wildlife Refuge, Florida, United States - Lox_Sample_2.4 | ecosystem: Environmental > Terrestrial > Soil > Wetlands | place: USA...
AAGTGCGCGAGCTGCTCTCGAGCTATCAGTTTCCGGGCGAAGAGCTGCCGGTGGTGCGGGTGAGCGCGCTGGGGGCGTTGAACGACGAAGAGAAGTGGGTGAAGACGGTCGACGAGCTGATGGCCAAGGTGGATGAGTACATCCCGGTGCCGCAGCGCGTAGTGGACAAGCCGTTTCTGATGCCGATCGAAGATATTTTCTCGATCCAGGGGCGCGGCACGGTGGTGACCGGGCGCATTGAGAAGGGCATCTGCAAGGTGGGCGAGGAGATGGAGATCGTCGGCTTCCGCGACACGCGCAAGACGGTGGTGACGGGCGTCGAAATGTTCAAGAAGCTATTGGATGAAGGGCGTGCGGGCGACAACGTGGGGCTGCTGCTCCGCGGCATCGAAAAGAACGATGTGGAGCGCGGGCAGGTGATCGCCAAGCCGAACACCATCAAGCCGTACAAGAAGTTTAAGGGCGAAGTGTACGTGTTGTCGAAAGAAGAGGGCGGGCGGCACACGCCGTTCTTCAACGGCTATCGGCCGCAGTTCTATTTCCGCACCACGGACGTGACGGGGGTGGCCAAGCTGCCGGAGGGGATGGAGATGGTGATGCCGGGCGACAACGTGGCGCTCGAAATCGAGCTGATCACGCCGGTGGCTATGGACAAAGGGCTGCGCTTCGCGATTCGCGAAGGGGGAAGAACGGTCGGCGCCGGTACCGTGACGGAGATTGTGGAGTAAAGCATGCCGCGCGAAATTATTCAGCTTCAGTGCAGCGAGTGCAAGAATCGCAATTACAGCAAAACCAAGAACAAGCGGACCACCACCGAGCGTCTCGAACTCAAGAAGTTCTGTCCCTTCTGCCGCAAGCACCAGCCGCACCGAGAGACGAAGTAGAGGCCGGCCGCTGGCCGTTTTAAGATTGAGAACTGCGTTTTTTGCTAGTCTGGAATTGAAGTTCCCAGACAGGGGCATAGGTTTAACGGCTAGACCAGCGGTCTCCAAAACCGCGAGTGGGGGTTCGAATCCCTCTGCCCCTGCCAAACGCCCACCTCTTCACTTCCGGGTTTGTCCGGTGAGAGCATAAGCAGATTGGATCTTTGACGACTTTTGTATGGCAATGGAATTAAGTAAGGCGAGCAGTTGGCCGCAACAGACCAAGTCTTATATCGACGAAGTAAAAGCCGAGATGAAACATGTCTCGTGGCCCACTTGGAAACAGGTCCGCGCGACTACGGGCGTGGTGATCGCGGCTGTGTTCCTGTTTGCTGCTTACTTTGCCGTGGTAGACACAATCGTAAATTCGATTGTTAACAAGATCATTAATTACTTCGTTCGGCATCAATGAGCGGTCGCCCAGACGGGCAGATTTGACAGGCATGGCAGATAACAAAGACGAACAACAAGTCCTCCAGGCGCTTCACGACGAGCCAGAGGAGGGGCACTCGCAGGAGTCCGCAATACGGACGCCGGTTGACGGAACCGAGCTCGAACATCGGCCGGAGGACCTGCATTCGCACGAGGCCGACGGGCAAGATGTGCTTGAGCAGGATGAAACCGTGCTCTCGGACGAGATACATCCTGAGACCGGCTACGAAGCCGAAGACGGAGTCCACGGAACAGAGCGCGAGACAGAAGTGCCCGAGCCGCTAGCGGAGCCAGTTGCGGGTGTGGCGCCGGCAATTGAAGATGCAGCCACAACCAAACGCTGGTACATCATCCACGCCTACTCAGGCTTCGAGCAGAAAGTGGCTGAATCGTTGAAGACGCGAGCGCAAGCCTTCGGTTTTGCTGAGCGGCTAGGCCAGATCTTGATCCCTACCGAAGAAGTGATCGAATTGCGAAACGGCAAGAAAGTGACCAGCAAGCGTCTTCTTTATCCCGGCTATGTATTGGTCGAGATGGAGATGGACGACGAACTCTGGCATGCCGTGAAATCGACGCCGCGGGTGACTGGATTTGTCGGTGGAGGCACACGGCCGGTGCCGTTGACGGCGGATGAAGTGAACGCGGTTCTTTACCGTCAAGCCTCGAGCGCGGAGCGCCCACGTCCGAAGATGAGCTTCGAAAAGAATGAGACTGTGAAAATCGTAGATGGCCCGTTCACCAATTTCTCCGGCAAGGTGGACGAGATCAATATGGAGCGCAATACGCTGCGTGTAATGGTTACGATCTTTGGCCGTTCGACCCCTGTGGAGTTGGATTTCCTCCAGGTGGAAAAGATCTAAATTTGAGCTGAGATCACGGGGAGTAAGGAAAGGATCAATATGGCAAAAAAAGTTACAGCACAAGTTAAGTTGCAGATACCGGCGGGTAAGGCAACGCCTGCTCCTCCAGTTGGAACGGCTTTGGGTCCGCAAGGCGTAAATATCATGGAATTCTGCAAAGCCTTCAATGCGAAAACCTCGGCAAAGGATCAGGAAGGTTTGATTATTCCTGTAGTAATTACCATTTACTCGGACCGTTCGTTCACCTTTATAACGAAAACGCCTCCCGTCGCGGTGCTCGTGAAACGCGCAGTGAACCTAGCCAAAGGTTCGGCGGAACCGAATAAGACCAAGGTTGGAAAGATCACGCAGAAACAGGTGGAAGAGATCGCCAAGATCAAAATGCCCGACCTGAATTGCTTCACCATCGATGCCGCCATGGAGCAGGTTAAAGGCGCCTGCCGCAGTATGGGCGTGGATGTGGTGTAAGAACTAATCGGCACAACGGTTCAGTTGAAGAGGGCTGCCTTAAACGGGCAGCCCTTTTTGTATTTGAAGCTGAGCGGGGCCCTTTGCTTTGCAAAGAACTTGCCTTCCTCACGTTCGATGCTCTATACTCGGGGCGTATGGCGTCTGCGCAGCCTGCCCGCGTTCTTCGCGACCCGGTTCCCATCGATCGGCATGCTGCCGATAATCTGCGTTTCATCCGTGACACCATGGAACGCGCCGGATCCTTCACCGCGGTTCCTGGCTGGGGCGGCGTGATCATCGGAGCAACAGCGATGGTGACCGGCATTCTTGCCTGGCCGCGACCGCTTGGCCAGCAATTCTTTTTTTGGATTTGCGAAGCGATGCTGGCGCTTGCCATCGCATTTATCGCAGTCCGTCTCAAATCGAACCGGCTGGCTTTGTCCTTACAGTCACGGGCTGCACGCCGTGCGTTATTGAGCTTTATCCCGCCCCTCCTGGCGGGCGCGGTGCTCACGGCCGTCTTGTACCAGCTACAAGTGTTCAGCGTGTTGCCCGGATCTTGGCTCCTGCTGTATGGCGCCGCTGTCGTCACCGGCGGAGCTTTTTCAGTCCGCATTGTTCCCGTGATGGGCTTGTGTTTCATGTTTGCAGGCGCACTGTGCCTACTTGCCCCGGCGCAGTGGGGAGATGCGTTTCTGATGGCGGGATTCGGCGGTTTGCACGCGGTTTTCGGCGCGGTAATCGCAAGGAGGCACGGTGGCTAGAACAGCGATGGCACGTTCGGCTGACGCAACCCCTTCCAGAACTCGCCCGGCGAAAGTCAAGGCGGGATTTGAACAACAAACCGTTGGCGATGCGCTGCCCAACCTGGATCGCATCATTCACGAGCGCATGCGGCTTGGAATTGTGAGCGCGCTGGCCGTAAACGAATCGATGACCTTCAATGAGTTGAAAAAACTCCTGCAGACAACCGACGGGAACCTGAGCGTACATGCGCGGCGGCTCGAGGAAGCCAAGTATGTCGAGTGCACCAAGAGCTTCGAGGGCCGCATGCCCAAGACTGAATACCGGTTGACCGCGGCTGGACGAAGCGCTTTTGAGCGCTACCTCAACCACATGGAAGCGCTTATTCACGCGTTGCGGGATAAGTAAGATGGCCGCCCGCCCTGCGTGATCGATAGCCCTTCTTTGCGTTGTCCTGTTATACAGTCGAGGGCATGGATCGTCGTCACATGCTCGCCGGCCTCGCAGCATCTACGCTGATGGGAATGGAAGAGCCCAATGCAACCAGATCGAACACATATCTGGAGCTGAAGACCTGGCGTCTGCACAACAGCTCCGAGCATCAGCCTGAACGCGTCGCCGAGTACCTGGAGAACGGCATGGCGCCCGCACTTACACGCGGCGGAGCCAAGCTCGCGGGTGCTTTCGCGAATGTCATTGGCCCCGACGGACCTTACTATGTGACGCTGACACAATACTCGTCTCTGGCCGCGATGCAAGATATTTTGACGAAGCTTGCGGCGGATGAGACCTATCAGCGCGAGCTTCAGAAGCTCTCCAATGGGCCCGGGCTTCCGTTCGTGCGTGTCGAGAGCAGCCTGCTACGCAGCTTCGACATCATGCCCGAGCCTGCGGTTGCCGCGGATTCGGAGAAGCGCGCAGCTCGAGTTTTCGAGCTGCGGACTTATGAATCGCAGACTTTCGTGACTCTCGCGCGCAAAGTCGCGATGTTCAATAGCGGCGAGGCACAGATTTTCGAGCGGCTCGGCATGCGCCCGGTATTCTTCGGCGAGACGATTGTCGGGCCCAGGCAGCCCAATCTTACGTACATGCTCTCCTTCGACAGCCTCGCTGAGCGCGACCGCCTCTGGAGCGCCTTCGGCAGCGATCCGGAATGGAAGAAGCTCAGCTCCCGCCCCGAGCTGAAAGATGCTGAAATAGTTGCGAACATCAGTAACGTGATCCTTCGGCCGCTGCCGTTTTCGGCAATACAGTAGGAACAAAGGGCGATACGGTTCTCGTTCGAATAGCACTATAATGCTGGAAGAGCCGCTATGTTCTGGCAGGTATTTGGAATGTTCGGGGTGGGCGCATTCTTGTTTATCACGCTCGTTTTGCTCGTTCGAAAGCTGCGACCCGCACATGTGAACGAGAACGGGCAACTCCCATTCATTGATGTATTTTTTCAGGCTGTCGGACGTGCCCGGTCTTCCAAGCAAGAACCCCCCGGCGATCGTTTAGGCTGACCGATTGGGCGGGTTTTCCGAGATGAGACGGAGAAACGCCGGCACAGACGCACCCACATGGATCGCAACCCATGGAGTGTTCGGTCCTTCTGCGACGGCAATTGCTCCCGCGATTACGGCGAGAAGAATGCGGAGCGGCCAGAAGTACCAGCGATGATAGACCGGTGGCGGCTTCCCGTCTACCGAAGATCGGACATCGTCGAGGATCTTGACGATTTCGACCCCGATGCTTCCCAAGAAGGCCCATTTGAAAACCCCAAAGTCGCTCATCAATAGTTAAGTGACACAAAGGCGCTCTCTATTGCACCACTGTGTGCTATTCTGAAATAGATTTCAAGCCAACTTGGGAGGCAAGGGCTAGCTGTGCTTGCCTGAGCCGTTTGAACCAGTCAACAACATGAGTCAGAAGCCCGGTAAAAAGTATGAAGCCGCGGCGAAGCAGGTAGAACATAAGCCCTATCAGCTCGCCGATGCCGTTACGCTCGTCCAGAAAATTAAGTTCACGAAGTTCGACGAGACTGTCGAGGTGCACATGCGCCTAGGCGTCGATCCAAAGCACGCCGATCAGATGGTGCGCGGCACCGTGGTGCTGCCGAATGGACTCGGCAAGTCGAAGCGCGTTCTCGTCATTGCTTCGGGGGACAAGCTTCGGGAGGCGCAGGAGGCCGGCGCGGATTTTGTAGGCGGTGAGGAGATGGTCACTCGCATCCAGGGCGAGAACTGGATCGATTACGACGCCGTCATTGCAACGCCTGACATGATGCGCTCGGTTGGCCGTTTGGGAAAGGTGCTGGGTCCGCGCGGCCTGATGCCCAACCCGAAAACCGGAACCGTCACCACCGACGTTCGGAACGCGATTCAGGAAATTAAGGCCGGCAAGGTGGAATTCCGCGTAGACAAAACTGGCGTCATTCACGCGCCTGTGGGCAAGGTCAGCTTCGCTACCGACAAGCTGCTTGAGAATACCAGCAGCTTAATTCAAGCGGTCATCAAAGCCAAGCCGTCGGCCGCCAAAGGCAAGTACGTCAAGAGCGCGACTCTATGCTCTACCATGGGGCCGGGCGTGCAGTTGGATGTGGCCGCATTCAACGCTAAGACGGCCTAGGATTCGGAAGCCGAACACGGGAAGGGCAGCACGATGAAGGACAAAAACGAAAAGAAGAAGGACGTCGAGGATCTCAAGAAGACCATTGAGGAGAACAGTAACCTCTTCGTCACCAGCTACGAAAAGCTGACTGTCAGCCAGGATTTTCATCTGCGGAAGACGGTTCGCGATGCCGGCGGGAACTACCGCGTGGTGAAGAATAACCTCGCGGCGAAAGCTTCCGAGGGCACACCGGCGAGCGATCTGCTGGGCGATCTGAAGGGCATGACGTCGCTTGCCTATACGGCGAAGGATCCCGTTGCGCTCGCCAAGGCGCTGGCAAAGTATTCGCGCGAGAATCCGGCATTTACCTTCAAGGCCGGCATGGTAGAAGGCCGTGTGATCGACATTAAAGCGATTGGCGATCTGGCCTCCATGCCGCCGAAGGAAGAGATCTACGCGAAGCTTTTGTTCCTGATCAATGCGACAGCGACCCGTCTGGTCAGCTGTGTGAACGGCGTCGGCCGCAATCTGGCAGTGGTCTTGGACCAGGCCGCGAAAGAGAACAAATTCAACCCATAGCCGGTCGCCTGCGCGATGCGTTGCTCGCAACCGGAATGTACAACAACGTTTTAGGGAGTTAGAAAAGGAAAATGGCGGATATCAACGCAATAGCAGAACAGATCCAGGGCTTGACCCTGCTCGAAGCGTCACAGTTGGTGAAACTGCTCGAGGAAAAGCTGGGTGTCTCGGCGGCGGCTGCGGCCGTGGCGGCGGCTCCCTCGGGTGGCGGCGCGGCTGCGGCGGCGGCCCCTGTGGAAGAGAAGACGGAATTCTCGGTCATCTTAACCGCGGCGGGCGCCAACAAGATCAACGTTATCAAGGCCGTTCGCGAAGTCACCAGTCTGGGGCTGAAGGAAGCCAAGGATCTGGTGGACGGCGCGCCCAAGCCGATCAAGGAAGGCGTCAACAAGGACGAAGCCGAGGCCATTCGCAAAAAGTTCACCGACGCCGGCGCTACCGTGGAAGTCAAGTAGCTGAAAACACAAGGCGTGGTGCCCTGACTAGCAATTTTGTTTCCAAGACTGGCCGTGCGGTTGACGCGGTTGGCCTGGGTTATGTTATTCTGAAGTAGACGTCAGCCGGAACGGTTTCCAGCATCCAATTTGAGCCATCAGCTTTCTGAAATTCTCCCGCGGGCCTGTGCAGGTCGGCGGGACTTTCGCATGCCCAAATTTGTCTTCTCGATCTACAGCTTTGCCGCGTTTGCGCGGCTAAGCTTGTCCGGGCTCTTTCGGGGGCCTTCCATATCGTTATCGTCAAACCGAATGTCTCTCTTCAGATCTTTCTTCTTCGGATCTTTCTCACGCGCGGCCGCTTCGGCGTATGCCGCGCAAGCATGTGCGGGCGGAGCCTAGAACGGCGCTCCAGCCCTTGTAAACGCGTTGCTAGATGTCACTGTGTCATTGGTTTCCTATGGTAAATCGCGCACAACGGCCACCAACCGGCCTGTGCGCTCGTAAAGGACAAAGCGTAGATGCCTAACGTGTCAAACGGTTCTCTCCGCGAGAGAGTTGATTTTTCGAAGATTCAAACTTCGATCCCGATTCCTAACCTCATTGAAGTGCAGAAGCGCTCCTATGAACGTTTTCTGCAAATGGATCTGCTTCCCAAAGAGCGCGAAGATGCAGGTCTGCAGAGCGTATTCAGCTCGGTATTTCCGATCTCCGATTTTCGCGGACTCAGCCAGCTCGAATTCGTCGATTACTCTATCGGCAACTGGGAGTGCAAGTGCGGCAACCTGAAAGGGCTGCATCACCTGCGGACCATTTGCCGCAATCCGAATTGCGGCGCCGAGATTCGCACGGATCCATTCCATGCCGGCGATGTGCTGTGCCACAAGTGCGGCACCTTTAACAAGAACATCGTCACCTTTTGCAATCGCTGCGGCGATCCGGTTGCGCTGCAGTTGAAATACGACGTGCCCGAATGCGAAGAGCGCGGCATGACCTACGCTGCGCCGCTCAAAGTCACCATTCGTCTGACGGTCTATGACAAAGATGCTGAAACCGGCAACAAGACTGTTCGCGACATCAAGGAGCAGGAGGTCTTCTTCGGTGAAATCCCGCTGATGACCGATAACGGCACCTTCATCATCAACGGCACCGAGCGCGTTATCGTTTCCCAGTTGCACCGCTCGCCCGGTGTGTTCTTCGAGCGCGTTCAGACCCAAGGCTACTTCCTCGGCAAGATCATCCCTTATCGCGGAAGCTGGGTCGAATTCGAATACGACAACAAGAACCTGCTCTACGTTCGCATCGACCGCAAGCGCAAATTCTATGGAACGGTGTTCCTTCGCGCGCTGGGCCTGAAGACGGACTCCGACATCATCCGCGGGTTTTACAAAATCTCGAACATCTCTCTGAAGAACAACAAGCTCTACTGGAGCGTGAACGACAGCCTGATCGGCATGAAGCTCTCTCACGCCATCTCCAGCAAGCATGGTGAACAGGTTGTACCGCAAGGCCGCAAGATCACCAATTCGGTGTTTCGCGAAATTCAGAAGGCCAAGATTGAGCAGGTGGAGGTCGCCTCGAACGATCTCGAAGGGGCCTATGTCGCAGCCGACGTGATCGATATGTCGACCGGCGAAGTGCTCATTGAGGCGAACCATGAGCTCACGCCTACTGCGATCGGCAAAATCGCTGATGCCGGAATCGAGACCTTTGAAATCTTCTTCCCCGATCGCGACGATGCCGGTAACGTCATCTCAGCCACCCTGCGCAAGGACGCTGTAAAAAGCCAGAACGACGCGCTGCTCGAAATCTACCGCAAGCTGCGCCCCGGCGATCCGCCCACCCTCGACACGGCAACCCAACTTTTCCAGGGAATGTTTTTCGACCCGCGCAAGTACGATTTCTCGCGCGTGGGACGCATGAAGTTCAACATCAAGCTCTACGACAAGGCGGATGCGACCCGGCTCGACAAGCGCACGCTTGACCAGAAGGACTTCATCGACACCATTCTCTATCTGCTGAAGCTCCGCAAGGGTATCGGGGCGGTCGATGATATCGATCACCTGGGCAACCGCCGCGTTCGCGCGGTCGGTGAGCTGCTAGAGAATCAGTTCCGCATCGGCTTGGTGCGCATGGAGCGCGCCATAAAAGAGAAGATGTCGGTCTATCAGGAAATGTCGACCGCCATGCCGCACGACCTGGTGAACGCCAAGCCGGTGATGGCCGCCATCCGCGAGTTCTTCGGTTCCAGCCAGCTCTCGCAGTTCATGGACCAGACGAATCCGTTGTCGGAAATTACGCACAAGCGGCGCCTCTCCGCGCTCGGACCAGGCGGCTTGTCGCGCGAGCGCGCCGGGTTCGAAGTCCGCGACGTGCATCCTACTCACTACGGCCGCATCTGCCCCATCGAAACGCCTGAAGGGCCGAACATCGGCCTCATTTCTTCGCTTTCCTGCTTTGCGCGCATCAACGAGTACGGCTTCATTGAGAGCCCATACCGCCGCGTGCGCGATGGCCAACTGGTGGATGAAGTCAGAATCCTGAATCCTGGCGACACCGATTTCAAAGTTGGCCAGGTGGTCTCGCGCGAGGAGACTGTCAAGGCCAATAAATCGCTCGGCGCAAAGAAACAACCGGCTGAATACGAAGCGCACTCCGATTACCTCTCCGCCTGGGAGGAAGACAAATATCTAATCGCTCAGGCCAACGTAGCGATTGACGAGCATGGCAGCCTGGTAGACGAGCTTGTAAACGCGCGTCAGGCCGGCAACTTCATGCTGAAGCATCGAGAAGAAATTCAGTACATGGACGTCAGTCCCAAACAACTGGTCTCCGTCGCCGCCAGCTTGATTCCGTTCCTTGAGAACGACGACGCTAACCGCGCCCTGATGGGCTCCAATATGCAACGCCAGGCCGTGCCGCTGCTGCGCGCCGAAGCGCCGTATGTCGGAACCGGTATGGAGCGCGTCACGGCTCGCGATTCGGGTGCGGTCGTCATCTGCAAGCGCCCCGGTGTGGTCGATTCCGTCGATAGCGAACGCATCATTGTTCGCGTCGAAGGCAGCGCGCACGAAGGGCAGATGTCGCGAGAAGTGGGCGCTGATATTTATCAGCTCACCAAGTTCAAGCGCTCGAACCAGAACACCTGTATTAGCCAGAAGCCCATCGTTCACCAGGGGCAGAAGGTTCGGAAGGGCGACGTGCTCGCCGACGGTCCTTGCACCGAAGCCGGCGAACTCGCGCTCGGGCGCAACGTCCTGGTGGCGTTCATGCCGTGGCGCGGTTACAACTTCGAAGACGCAATCGTGGTGAGTGAAAAGCTCGTCAAGGACGACTATTACACCTCCATCCATATCGAAGAGTTCGAAATCGAGGCCCGTGACACCAAGCTCGGCCCCGAGGAAATCACTCGCGATATTCCGAACATCGCCGAATCGTTCCTGCGCAATCTGGACGAAAGCGGAATCATCCGCATCGGCGCGACCGTCAAGCCCGGCGACATCCTGGTCGGCAAAGTCACGCCCAAGGGCGAAACGCAGTTGACTCCCGAAGAGAAGCTGCTGCGCGCCATTTTCGGTGAGAAGGCCGGCGACGTAAAGGATGCATCGCTCTATTGCCCGCCCGGCATCGAAGGCACCATTGTGGATTGCAAGGTGTTTTCCCGTAAGGGCGCGGAGCTGGACGAGCGTTCGAAGCAAATTCTGCAGCTCCAGGAAGAGCGCCTGCACCGCAATCTTGAAGACGAAAAGCGCATCCTGAGCGATGAGCGCGCCAAGCGTCTGGAGGAACTGCTCAAAGGCAAGGAACTGCTGGCGGATCTCCACGACGAAAAGACCAACAAAAAGCTGCTGTCAAAAGACACGCCGCTTAACCGCGACGTGCTCGAGAAGCTGCGCGCCCGCGACCTGAAGCGTATGCGGCTGTCCTCCAGAGACATTCGCATCAACGAACAGATTGACGAGATCGAAGAGATGACTTCGCGCCAGATCGCCGTGCTCGAAAAGATCACGGAAGAAAAGATCGCGAAGCTGCGCAAGGGCGATGAACTTCCTCCGGGCGTCATCAAGCTCGTAAAAGTTTACATCGCCATGAAGCGCAAGCTCTCGGTGGGCGACAAGATGGCCGGACGCCACGGAAACAAGGGCGTCATCGCTCGCATCGTTCCTGAAGAGGACATGCCGTATCTGCCCGACGGCACTCCCGTCGAAATCGTTTTGAATCCGCTCGGCGTTCCGTCTCGTATGAACGTCGGTCAGATCTTGGAAACGCACCTCGGCTGGGCGGCGGCGAAATTGGGCTTGCACTTCGCTACGCCCGTCTTTGACGGCGCCAGCGAAAAGGACATCAAGGCGCGTCTCACCGAAGCCGAGCTACCCACCTCAGGCAAGGTTCAGCTTTATGACGGCATGACGGGTGTGATGTTTGAACAGCCGGTGACTGTCGGCTACATATATATGCTCAAGCTGAGCCATCTGGTCGACGACAAGATCCACGCTCGATCCATCGGGCCGTACTCGCTGATTACGCAACAGCCGCTCGGCGGCAAGGCGCAGTTCGGCGGCCAGCGCTTTGGCGAAATGGAAGTCTGGGCTCTCGAAGCTTACGGCGCAGCTTACATTCTGCAGGAGTTGCTGACGGCGAAATCGGACGACGTCTACGGCCGCGCCAAAATCTACGAAGCCATTGTGAAGGGCGAAGCCGCCGCCGAACCCGGTGTGCCGGAATCGTTTAACGTTTTGATCCGCGAGCTGCAGAGCTTGTGCCTCGATGTCGAGCTGATGAAGAAGCCGCGCGAGGTGCAGGATCTGGCGCACGCAGCGGATTAGTTAAGGAATTGCGAACGGGGCGTCACTTTGGCGCCCCACGCTCCGTTCGCTCGAGTTTTGAAACGGGCCCGTACTGAAAAGGATTCTCAAGGAAACCAATGTATCGTTCCTCTCCGTACGACAGAGCCAATCTGATCGCCGATTTCGATTCGATTCGAATCAGTCTCGCCTCTCCCGAGAAAATCCGAAGCTGGTCACACGGTGAAGTCACTAAGCCCGAGACCATCAATTACCGCACCTTCAAGCCGGAGCGCGACGGCCTGTTCTGCGCTCGCATCTTCGGGCCGGTAGCTGACTGGGAGTGCCTCTGCGGCAAGTACAAGCGCATGAAACATCGCGGAGTCATCTGCGACAAGTGCGGCGTAGAAGTCACGCTTTCCCGCGTGCGCCGCGAACGGCTTGGACACATTGAGCTCGCGAGCGCCTGCTCCCACGTCTGGTTTTTCAAAGGGCTACCCAGCCGCATCGGTTACCTGCTCGATATCACGCTGCGTGAGCTCGAGCGCGTGCTCTACTACGAAGCCTTCGTGGTGATCGATCCGGGCGAGGCCACCGGTCTCAATCTGGGTGAAGTGATCAGCGACGAGCGCAAGCGCCAGCTCGATCAGGAGTTCCCCGGCAAGTTCGTCGCCATGATGGGCGCCGAAGGCGTCAAGGAACTGCTCAAGAAGATCGACATCGAAGCGCTCAGCCAGGAAATCCGCGAGCGCATGCGTACCGAGACCTCGGCACAAAAGAAGTTAAAGTACGCCAAGCGTCTGCGCGTGGTCGAGAGCTTCCGCAAATCCGGCAACAAGCCGGAGTGGATGATCCTCGATGTGATCCCGGTGATTCCGCCCGAACTGCGGCCGCTGGTGCCGCTCGATGGCGGCCGCTTTGCCACCTCCGATCTGAACGATCTCTACCGCCGCGTCATCAATCGCAACAACCGCTTGAAGAAGTTGATGGAGCTGCATGCTCCCGACGTGATCGTGCGAAACGAAAAGCGCATGTTGCAGGAAGCCGTCGATGCGCTGTTCGATAATGGCCGCCGCGGCCGCGTGCTGCGCGGCGCCAACAACCGCCCGCTCAAATCGCTCTCCGACACCTTGAAGGGCAAGCAAGGCCGCTTCCGCCAGAACCTGCTCGGCAAGCGCGTCGATTACTCCGGCCGCTCCGTCATCGTCGTCGGCCCTGAGCTGAAGCTGCACCAATGCGGTCTTCCCAAGAAGATGGCGCTCGAGCTCTTCAAGCCCTTCATCTATCACCGCCTCGAGCAGCGCGGCCACTGCACCACCATCAAACAAGCCAAGGAACTGGTCGAGCAGCAGGACCCGGTGGTGTGGGACATTCTCGAAGAAGTCATTCGCGATCATCCGATTCTGTTGAATCGCGCTCCCACACTGCACCGCCTCGGCATTCAGGCCTTTGAGCCCGTGCTGGTGGAAGGCAAGGCCATCAAGCTGCATCCGCTCACTTGCACTGCGTTCAATGCCGACTTCGACGGCGACCAGATGGCGGTCCACATTCCGCTCTCGCCCGAAGCGCAGATCGAGGCTTCGACGCTGATGCTCGCTTCGAACAACATCCTGTCGCCCGCCCACGGCGCGCCCATCGCCATCCCGACTCAGGACATGGTGCTGGGTCTCTATTACCTCACCAAGATGCGCCCCAACGCCAAAGGCTCCGGCCGCACGTTCGCCTCCATGGAAGACGTGCTGATCGCTCTCGAAATGGGCGAAGTGGAAACGCTCACCGGTATCAAGCTGCGTCACACTGGCCGCGTCATCGACCTGAACAAGGCGTTTGACAACCAGAACATCATGTACACCGAGCCGATCGAGTTCAACAAGCAGTACATGGACACCACCGTCGGTCGCGTGATCCTGAACGATGTACTTCCCAAAGAGATGCCGTTCATCAACGGACTCCTCAAGAAGAAAGGCCTCGGGCAGCTCGTTCAATACTGCTATCTCAAGTTCGGCTTGCAGATTACGGTGCAGATGCTCGATGAAGTCAAGAAACTCGGCTTCCTCTACGCCACGCGCGCCGGCATCTCAATCGGCATCGACGACATGGTTGTTCCGGAAGAAAAGGCCGGCCTGGTTCGCGACGCCGAAAAGCAGGTGATCGAAGTCCAGCAGCAATATCAGGAAGGCGCCATCACGCAATCGGAGCGCTATAACAAGATCATCGAAATCTGGTCGAAGGTCACCGAAGCGATCTCCGACAAGCTCTTCAAGAATCTGGAAGAGGACGACCGCACCGGCCGCATCCTCAACCCGATTTACATCATGGCCGATTCCGGCGCTCGTGGTTCGAAGCAGCAGATTCGCCAGCTCTCGGGCATGCGAGGCCTCATGGCCAAGCCGTCGGGTGAAATCATCGAGCAGCCCATCACCGCGAACTTCCGCGAGGGTCTGGATGTGCTGCAATACTTCATCTCGACTCACGGCGCACGCAAGGGTCTGGCCGATACCGCTCTCAAAACTGCGGACTCCGGCTACCTCACGCGCCGCCTCTGCGACGTGGCGCAGGACGTCATCATTACCGAAGACGATTGCGGCACGGCGGACGGCATCTACGTCGAGCCGATCATCGAATCGGGCGAAATCATCGAACCTTTGCGCGACCGCATCGTTGGCCGCGTGGCTCTCGAAGATCAGCGCGATTACGAAAACAGCGTGATCGTCGGCGTAAACCAGGAGATCACGGAAGAGTTGGCCAGCGCGATTCAAGCGGCTGGTATCGAGCGCGTGAAAATCCGTTCGGTCCTGACCTGCGAATCGAAACGCGGCGTGTGCCGGCTCTGCTACGGCCGCAATTTGGCGACTGGCCGCATGGTTGAACGCGGCGAAGCTGTCGGCATCATCTCGGCTCAATCCATCGGCGAGCCGGGCACTCAGCTCACCATGCGTACCTTCCACATTGGTGGCGCGGCCACTCGCGTCAGCGAGCAATCCACTCAGGACGCCAAGAGCAACGGTTTCGTCCGGTTCAGCAACGTCAACACGGTCCGCAACAACAAGGGCGAGTTAATCGCCATGAACCGCAACGGCATCCTGATCATCGTCGATGAGAAGAACCGCGAGCGGGAGCGCTACCCGGTGGTCTACGGCGCCAAGATCAATGTCGAAGACGGTGCGCCCGTCAAAGCCAACCAGATCCTGCTCGAATGGGATCCCTACACGTTCTCGATTTTGACGGAGGTTAGTGGCGCGGTTCACTTCAAAGACTTGATCGACGGTGTCACCACGCAAGAGCAGGTGGACGAAATCACGGGCAACATGCAAGTGGTCGTGACCGAATCCTCCGATGAGAAGCGTTTCCCCACCATCGTCGTTCGTCCGGAAGGCGGCGGACGCTCGGAAGAGAAGCGCTACCTCATGCCGACCCACGCTCACCTGATGGCTAGCGATGGCGAAGAGGTCCATGCGGGCGATGTGCTCGCGAAGATCCCGCGCGCCACAACCAAGACCAAGGACATCACCGGCGGTCTGCCCCGCGTGGTCGAGCTCTTCGAAGCTCGTAAGCCGCGTGAAACGGCCGTGATCGCGGAAATCAACGGCGTCGTGAAGTATGGCGAAGTCACCAAAGGTATGCGCAAGTTGTATATCACCGGTGATGACGGCGTGCAGAAGGAATACTCGATTCCGCGCGGCGTTCACATCAACGTACAGGAAGGCGAGCGCGTGCGCTCGGGCGATCCGCTCATGGACGGTCCGCGCAATCCGCACGATATCCTGGCCGTGCTCGGTGAAAAGGAGCTGCAGAAGTATCTGGTGAATGAGATCCAGGAAGTCTATCGGCTCCAGGGCGTGAACATCAACGACAAGCATCTGGAAGTCATCTCGCGCCAGATGATGCGCTGGGTCCGCATTGAGGACATCGGCGATACCGAGTTCCTGCCTGAAGAGGTCGTGGACAAGTTCAAGTTCCGCGAAGAGAATGCGCGAGTGATTGAAGCGGGCGGCCGTCCAGCGATGGGTAAGCCCATCCTGCTGGGCATCACCAAGGCGTCGCTCTCAACCGATTCATTCATTTCCGCCGCAAGCTTCCAGGAGACCACGCGCGTCCTGACCGAAGCCGCCATTAACGGCAAGGTCGATTACCTGCGGGGCCTCAAGGAGAACGTCATCATGGGCCGGTTGATTCCAGCCGGCACCGGCATGGAGTTCTACCGCCGGGTCAAAATCGCCGGCGAAGATGTGGTCGAGGAAGAGCCGCTGCCCGAAGCAGAGCTCGCTCTCGGCGACGGTCTCGCAGACTACTCCGACGAAACACCCGGCATCTACACCGGCGGCTTGGCCGAAGACCTCGGCGAAGAAGCCCTGGGCGCAACGGACGAAATCTAACCGGCAGCCTAAATCAGTTAAACGAAAGGGCGGCTCTCACGGGCCGCCCTATCTGCGTCAGCCCTCCAATTTTCAAATTATCAACAATTCGGAACAATTACCATCCGGGCCTAGTCTACTGGAGTATGATTTAGACGGGAAGCGGCCCTGTGTGGCCCACCACGACAGGCGTTAAATCCGCCTAGCCGCGTCCCGGGCCGAAGCCCGCTTCACCGCGAGTGCACCGAGGGAGGTGTGGTATGGATCGGCTTGAAGTTCGTGTTTCTCTTACCAAAGTTCTCCTCATCCTGATCGTAGTCATCGTGCCGTTGAGCATAGTCGGTCTGGTGCTGACAGAAAACAGCAGTAGGTCGCTGGATAACGCCATCGGGAATGACTTCAAATCAATCGCACAACTCTATAGCAACCAAGTCTCGCAATATCTTCGAGACCGTGTTGCCGATGTCATTGTGCTCGCATCGAATCCCCTAGTTGTGAGCTCCGCATCCGGTCACTCCGAAGCTGGTGTTTCGGGGCGCGCCGCGGTCGCTGTTGCCGGGCAAGGGAGCACTAGTCCGGGCATGCTGAACTCCAACGCGTCTCAAATGCTGCGTTTTCGCAGAACGCAAGATCCACGCATCCTGGCGCTTACTCTGACAGACCAGAACGGCAACGTAGTCGCCGCTTCCCAGCAGCCGCCCAGGACTTCCTATGCTCAGGATGCGGGTTGGCAAAGCGTCTATAACAATGGCCAGGGTAAACCCCGCGTCGGCGAAATCCTCGATGACGAGTTCACGAAGCAATATTACGTAAACGTTGGCGTGCCCGTTACCGATCAAGCTTCCGGCGCGACTTTGGGCGTACTCACGGCCGCAGTGAACGTGACTCCGCTACTAAACGACTTCAAGAGTACGGTTGGTAATGGAGCGAGAGCCGAGCTGGTCAACGAAAACGGCTTTATCATTAGCGCCCCGAACACCGACGTTTTCGCCCAAAATAAATCGCAGGCTTTCGATGCCATCCGCGATTCGCTCGGTACGGGCACAACGCAAACCGGCGACCAAAGGGTAGACGTGGGCAACGGACCGTACCTGGTTGGCTTTGCCGGAACGGGGCTGAAACAGCTCTCCGACAATCTCGGCTGGATTGTCCTTGTGAGCCAGGATGAGCACCAGGCCGCGGCGCCCATACGCCAACTCGTGCACTTCGCGCTGGTCATGGTGATCCTGGCGCTGTTCATGCTCACCCTATTGTGCGTCTATTATTTTATGCACCGTACGCAGAAGTTTGAAGACATTGAGGGTGCCGTCCCGTTGGAACAAACAGGCGAGACGCGCGCCGCGGCAGCATCGCGTTGAACACCGCGCAGCCGCTGCATGAAACAATATCGGTGTGCCGGCTGCTCGTATTGCGTCTTCTATCAGCGTCATAGTCCCGTGCTTTAACGAAGAGGCGGCCGTTGCAGAGTGCCATCGGCGCCTCACTCAAGTTCTGCGCAGTTTTGACATTTGGTACGAAATTGTCTACGTGGATGACGGCTCCCGCGATGCGACTGCGTCAACGCTCGCGGCCATTCACGATTCCGACTCCAACGTCACTGTAATTGAGCTTTCCCGAAATTTCGGCCACCAACCCGCGGTAACTGCCGGCCTGGAAGCCGCCAATGGAGAGGTCGTGGTCATCATGGATGCCGATCTGCAGGATCCGCCGGAACTGATAGGCAACATGCTTGAAATGTGGGCGCAGGGTTATGAGGTTGTCTATGGCGTCCGCACCTCCCGAGCGGGTGAGACCGGCCTCAAGCTCTGGACCGCCAAGCTGTTCTACCGTCTTATCAATGCACTATCGGATGTCGAGATCCCGCTCGACAGCGGCGATTTCCGCCTGCTCGACCGGAAAGCGGTCGAAGCCATGAAGAGCATGCCCGAACGGCATCGCTTGCTGCGCGGCATGTGCAGTTGGATCGGTTTTCGGCAATGCGGTGTCCAGTATGCCCGGGCTGCGCGATTCGCCGGAACCACCAAGTATCCGATGCGAAAAATGCTCAAGCTGGCGTTCGACGGCATTGTTTCTTTCTCCACTTTTCCGCTCCGAGTGCTTGCCTTCATTGGCATCGCTTCCGCCGCACTGGCTTCGCTTGGCATTATCTATGCGCTCGTGGTCAGGCTCTTCACCCACTCTTGGGTCGCCGGCTGGACTATCTCGTTCATCGGGCTTTTATTTCTTGGTGGACTGCAGATGATCAGCATCGGCATAGTTGGCGAATATGTCGGCCGCATTTACACCGAAGCGAAGCATCGGCCGCTCTATATAGCCCGGTCCGTTCTTCACCGCCGCGGCGACGCTCCATCGCTCGCCGTCGAGCGCGAGTTCCAATCCATTAGCTCCCAAAGATGAACCGATGAACACTGCCACATTTAAGAAACGCCTCCTCGCGAAACAACAGGAGCTCCTCGAAAGCATCACCCGCTTCGACGACGACGCCCGCGAATCGCGGTCCGCCGAGGTTGAGGATCCGATCGACCAAGTCACCTCCTCAGAGTTGAAGGCGACCGCCTTTACACTCAGCACCGTCGAAGCCAAGACGCTTGAGCAGGTTCGCGCTGCCCTGCAACGGATCGAAGACGGCACTTACGGCAAGTGCATCGATTGCGGGCGGCCCATAGAGCCGGCGCGCCTCGAAGCTGTTCCCTGGACGCCCTACTGCCGAGCCGATCAAGAAAAGCACGACGCCGAAGAGGCAGCCGCGCGGCCCTTCGATTTAGGCTCGGCATCCTAAAATCGCGATACGATCAGGAACGCACCGCCGATAGCGATTACATCCTCGAGAAGAGCGATCGGGAGATCTTTTCCGCCAATGGCTCTGACCAGCCGCGCGCGGAATTCATAGCCGCCTAGCGTCCCCACGATCGCGCCAATTATGCCTGCAAGCATGCCGCCGGCCCAACCTCCGAGTGCCGCGCCGCAGATCGCTCCGGTGACAATGCGTGCACCGAATCCTACCGCTGCCTTGCGGCTTGGCGTATTCGGCAGCTTGTCGGCGATCAACTCCAGAATAGCCAGTACGCTGATGATGTACGGAGTTGCCGCAAATCCCAGAAACGCGAGTCTTGTGTTTTCCAGATGCAACCAGCCGAGGCGAGCCGCCCAACTCACCGCCGCCGGCGCGGTCATGGAACGAAGTCCGGCTACGACGCCGATCAGAAACGCCAAAATGTACGTGGGCATGAATCTCCTTTTAGATCAAAACGCAGCAAGCCGCAATTCTGGGATATCTCTGAAATCCGCCGTGTTCAACGTCCACAAACTAGCGTCTCTGATAATGGCACACGCAGCGATCGCCAAATCGATCTCGCGTCCCCGGGGTCGCTTGACAGAGCGGTAGAGTTCGGCGCTCAGGGATGCCTCACGGGGCCCAAATGCTACGGCGCTGTCGGACGGGAAGAGAGTTTCCTGAGCCGCTATCTCAGACGCCAAGCGAGGCCCGCGAAGCCATTCGTAAAGCACGAGAGCTGGAATCACAATCCTTTCGCCTTGTTCAATCGCTGAGCGAAGTGCCCGCGATGAACGCCGGGGGCCGGACAGGCTGTCGATCAGGACTGAAGTGTCGAGAACAGTCATGGACGTCCGGAAGGTGTCCGGCGGCCGCCCGTCCTCCTCGCTTGACGTATTTGCGCGATCTCCCGGTCGACGGCGGCATTGCTGCGCGGCGCAATTTTCGGGACCATTTCGTCAAAATTGCGAAGCATCACGGCACGTTCGCGCTCGCTTAAGCGTCCCAGCCGATCGTAAAAATCCATAATGGCCTCACGAATGATTTCACTCTTGGGAACCGCAAGCTGGTCCGCCGCATCCTGCAACCTCTGGATCGAGACCCGGTCCAACGTGAAAGTGACCTTCGTTGTTGCCATACCGATACCATATCACCATATCGGGAACCGCGGCAGGGGCTAAAATCTGTGTGGCTCAGCGAAACCGCTCGTGACCGGCTCTCGCGATAATAAATCAATACCCATTCATGCGTCTCGCTTGTCCCGGCCTCTTCTCCTGGCTTGAGAAGAAAGCCACCATCGTCACTCCGTCTCCCTTGCTCGCTGCAGTCGCGGCGCAACAAATTGCGACTTATCAAATCGCGCAAGGCCGCGATAGCTGGCAGCGAACGCCTATCTATAGCATCCATGCATGGTTGTCCGCCTGTTGGCAGCAGGCGCGCTATTCGGCGGAAATACCCTCTCTGCTTTCACCCTCCCAGGAGCGGGCTCTCTGGCAAAGCATCATCGAACAGGAGCATCCGCAGCTCTTCGATCCTAATGCGGCCGCGCGTCTCGCACGCCGAGCCGCGACTCTTATCGCGGAGTGGAACATCTCTCCCGACGAAGATCTTTGGAACGATCATCAGGACGGGCAACAATTCCAGGCATGGCTTAAAATCTTCCGCCGGAAATGCCTCGAGCAGGGCTGGATTACGCGCGCCGATCTGTGGCATTTGGTTCCGCAATGGATTGAAGAAGGCATCTGCAACCGCGATCTGACAGTCTTCGCAGCCTTCGAGACCATGACGACCGCGCTCGAACGAATCAGGCATGCCTTCGGATCGGCCGCCGTAATTGAACCAGCCCGCGTCCCGCAATCCCGGCCCCAGGCCGGGGCAAAATGCTTCACTAGCTTTGCCGAAGAGCTCGAATACGCAGCCCGCCTCGCGCGTGCAGCCCTTGAAAGCGATCCCTCGCAATCTGCTGCCATCTTTGTCCCGGATCTCGCTGCGAACCGCGCCATTGTGCAGCGCGTATTTCAGGACGTTTTCTATCCTTCGCGAACTTTCTTTAAGGGAGCACAGAACAGCGCGTTCCACATCACTGCGGCTGCTCCACTGAGTGAGCATCCTATTGTGGCGAATGCGCTTCTTCTGCTCGAGCTTGCTCGTCCGCGCATTCATCACGCCCATGCCGGTGCAATCTTGCGATCGCCCTTCACTCGAGGAGCCTCAGCCGAGCCGAGCGCCCGCGCCTTGGCGGATCTCAATTTGCGAAAGAGGCGCGACCTCGACGTCAGCCTTCAAGATCTCGAGTCCGTCTCCGGCAAGTGTCCGCTGCTCGTGCCCGTATGGTCCGCCGTTCGTCGGATGCTCGTCAAGATGCCAAAACGCGCCGAGCTTCCTACGTGGAGCGCATTCGTCGGAGATCTCCTCAAAGCCGTGGGATGGCCAGGCGATGCGCCTCTCGCCGCACCGGAACAAAAGGCTGTTGAGCTATGGAAGGAAACTCTTTCCTCCCTCGCTGCACTTGGGCTCGTATTCGGCCGCTCGACTTACGACGCCGCTCTCGGGCACCTCCGGCGGCTTCTCACAACGGGTGGTGTTGAACAGGGCGACTGGTTCTCGCCTGTGCAGATTCTGGAATCCAGAGATGCGCCGAGCCTGCAATTCGATCGCGCAATCGTCACCGGCATGTCGGACGAAACTTGGCCGCCGGCAACCGATCTATCGCCCCTGGTTCCATTACGGCTGCAGCGCGCGCATCACATTCCCGGCACTACGCCTCAAAGCATCCTCGCCAGCCGCGAACACCTCACCCAAAGCGTCTTTCAATCCGCGCCAGTTCTGATGGCCACTTACTCAGGCCGCCTCTCTCCAATTGCGGCACGGTTCCTCGATGGCGCAAAGGGCGCGGAATTGCCGCTCTGGCGTGGCAAGTTGCCTCGCCAATCTTTCCCGCCTGCTTCGCTCGATGAGAGAAGCGACACGAACGCACCCGCATATGCGGCCACCGAAATTGCTCGCGGGGGAACAGGGCTGATTCGCGCTCAATCACTATGCCCGTTTCGCGCATTCGCCGAATATCGGCTCCAGGCGAAAGCGCCGGAGGACGCCTGCTTCGGCTTCGACGCGCGTGACCGCGGCGGTTTCGTGCATCGCGCTCTCCAATTAGTCTGGCAGGAATTGCAAACCCACCACCGGTTAAAGTCCACTCCGGATGACCAGCTCCGAACCATTGTCCACGATGCCGTGGTTCAGGCAGTTTCAGACAACGAATCCAGCCCCTTGCACCATCTCGTCAGCAGCACGGAACGCGAGCGCCTAGAAGAATTGATTCTCGACTGGCTGCGGGTCGAGCATGGGCGCAAGCAGCCATTCACTGTTGAAACCGTGGAACAGGAGCGTTACTACGAAATCCCGGGCCTTCACCTTCGCTTGCGCGTTGACCGGATCGATCGTCTCCAGAATGGCAGCGTTCTCTTGATCGACTACAAAAGCGGCAAGCAGTCTCGCGAAAAGCTAAAGTGCCCCCGTCCGCTCGAACCGCAGTTGCTCGTCTACGCCGCCGCAACCCGCGATGCCGTTGATGGTGTCTTCTTTGGCGAGCTCAAACCGCGCGAGCTGCGAGCGGTCGGGTTCTCGCGCGAGAAACATTTCGATGGCCTGAGCACCACCGTGATGAAGAACGGCTGGGACACATTCTTGCAGAATGCCGAAGTGGAGGTAGAACGAATCGCGACCGAGTTTGTTGCCGGCCATGCTGCCGTCGACCCGTTGCGCGGCGCGTGTCAATACTGCGGCATCAAGCCTCTCTGCCGCGTCAATGAATCCTGTGCCGGCGAGCAGGAGCAGGAATGATCCCCGACCGCCATGACCGCGATAGGGCCCTCGATCCGTCCCGCTCCTTTATCGTCGAGGCTCCCGCGGGATCCGGCAAAACCGGCCTGCTCGTTCAACGCTATCTGCGGCTGCTCGGTACTGTCGATCGTCCTGAATCGATAGTGGCCATGACGTTCACTCGAAAAGCGGCTGCCGAAATGAAAGAACGCATCCATGCCGCGCTGCTTGAAGCAAGCAACGGCCAACCGGCAGACGATGAGTATCGACAGCAGATCCGCAAACTCGCCATGGCCGCACTGGAGAGAGACCGTAAATTCGGCTGGAACCTGGTTTCCGATACCGGCCGGCTTCAAATCCAAACCATCGATTCGATCTGCGCCATGCTGACGCGCCATATGCCCGTGGTCTCCGAGTTTGGCGGAGTTGGAAAAGTGATTGAGAATGCGGGTGAGCTTTACCGGCTCGCCGCGCGCCGCATGCTCGGAAAGCTCACCGAGACAAGCGAAGAAAATGCCGAGCTGTTTCGCCGAGTTTCATTGCATTTCGATAACGACATCGCGCGGGTTGAGCGGCAGGTTGCACGCATGCTGGAGCAGCGGGATCAATGGCGTTCGCTCGTGTATCAGGAGGATTCGCAGCTCGTCGATGACTTCCGCCGCTTGTTGGAGGAAGCTCACGAAGCCCTTCGGATCATCTTCCGCGAACGTTCGAGCGTCGATTTTACGGAAGTTACGCGCGCAGCTATCAAAGCGCTCGGCGCCCCGGAGCAGCCCACCGATCTTCTCTACTGGCTCGACTATCGGATTGAGCATCTTCTGGTCGATGAGTTTCAAGACACCTCGCGAGCGCAGTACGACCTCATCAAAGCTTTGACCGAACAGTGGTCCGAAAGCGATGGGCACACGCTATTCCTGGTCAGCGACCCGATGCAGAGCATCTATCGCTTCCGCGAAGCCGAGGTCTCGCTTTTCCTTCGGTGCTGGGAAGATCGCCAACTCGGATCGGTTCGTCTGGAACCGTTGCGTCTCACCACCAATTTCCGTTCTACTCCCGAAATTGTCGAATGGACCGAAGCAACCTTCGCGCCCATCATGCCTGAAAACAACGTGACGGAGAGCGCAGTGAAACTACGCCCCGCGCAA
>Ga0335075_10003765_pt1 | contig 23887 bp, 20 predicted proteins | sample Lox_Sample_24_FD_206723 | JGI IMG/M metagenome (GOLD analysis project Ga0335075, IMG submission 206723) | Soil microbial communities from Loxahatchee National Wildlife Refuge, Florida, United States - Lox_Sample_2.4 | ecosystem: Environmental > Terrestrial > Soil > Wetlands | place: USA...
AGAGGTCATGACCAGCAGCGCAAGAGCTGTTCCGTAAGCAATGCATGTCCGCACGAGGTCCCCCGCTGTCAGCCTGAGCCGGTTTTCCGTAACGTAATGGGGACGCAGCGTGCATGATCCTGGATGACAGGGGGCGCTTGGGCGATATGGAATCGACGCCATGCCGCGATCCTCTGGTTATCGCCGGAAACAGAGTCGGCCAGCACATCTGATAGTGCTGGGCACGCCCAAGAGCTAGCCAGCCCAGAGCAAGCCGGACCGAACGAGCCCGAGACGCAACAGAGCGGGACGGACCGCGGTGAGGACCCCTATCCGGGGGCAATCTTGCCGACGATGTGACTTGCGGAAACTATGCCGCTGGGAAGCGAGTAAAGCATTCTCCCGAACGATCCGTGGTGACTCCTCAGCGTCACCCGCACGAACGAGGCCACGGTCGCGCCATCGTGGAAGAGCGGGTCAGCTGCTTCCTGCGGGGTGACGCTTGATCCGTTACATTTTAGGTTCCGGATGCCAGTTCCTGGTGGAGGCGTTCGGCCACAACGAGCAGTTTCTGGCGGAGTTGCTCGCGGGTGCGGCCGTGGGTCTTGGTTGTGTGGCAGTTCGGGCAGAGGGCGATCATCTGGGTCGGGTTATCGGAGCCGCCCTTGGCGATGTCCTGGATGTGGTCGACCTCGAGGAGCGGTTCGCCGCGGTCGGTGACGTCTTGGATATCGCCGGTGCAGTCCGGGTTCTCGCATCTGCCCTTGCTGCGCAGGATGACCGCTTGTCTTGCGGCGCGCGAGCGGACGGGGTCGGCTGACGTCCGCGGAACTCGGGTGTCTTCTCGGCCTGCCCAGAACACGTCGGCTCTCTCGCACAGGCGCCGGTACTCGGCTACCCGATCGCTGAAGGCCATCTCGGCGGGTGAGGCCGACAAGCCGAGTTCGCTGAGCAGCGCCGCGTGGGGCGCGTCCACGAAGTACTTCTCCACCAGCGCGCGGACGGCGGCGGCTCGTGCTTCGGGTGAGTCTCGGACGAGGGTGTAGACCGATGCGACTAGGCCGTTTCGCGGCTGGTGCTCGTCGAACCAGCGCCGCGGGATGGAGCTGCCGTGCGCGTTCGGCACCTCGGCCGTGTCGGCGTCGAGTTCCCACAGGTCCGCGTTGTGCAGCGCGGCTATCGGGTAGTAGACGCGAGCCGTTTCGGCCGGTCGACCGTAGCACTCTACTAGCGCGGATATCTCCCGTTCCGTTTCGTTCCAGGAGACAAGCCGCGGCTCGCCACGGCCTGCACGGCTGATCGCCCACAGCAGGGTGATGGGCTGGTAGAGCGCGGGCAGGCCGTCGGAGTAGTAGACGTTCAGCTTGGTCAGGAGCCTCACCAGCGTGTTGACGGTCAGCTCGCCGACCCGCACGGTAAAGCCCAGACCCCGGAGCAACTGCCCCACCGTCGCCTCGCCGCCGCTGAAGTCGCGAGCAGCCAGCGCCCGCTCCCCCGGCAGGAACCCATGCGCTACACCGACGATGGCCTTCGAGTCGTAGGGCTTGCCGTCGTGGATCAGCAGGTACGAACGGGCGCGATCGAAGCCGTACTTGCTGAGGAACTCGTCCTGGCCGAACCGGTCGTACTCGGCAATCGCAGCCAGGACCGCCTCGCGCGTGATGTCCCGCAACCCCATGCCGCCGCTAACCCTGCCGACCGTTCGCCTGGCGAATGATCTCTTTCAGCTCCGCAGGAGTCGGCCACGGTGGTTTCGTGTGGATCATCCGATGGCAGTTAGAGCAGAGCAGCGCCAGTTCCCTGATCGAGCGCGCCTTCTCGCCACCAACGTGCAGCGGCTCGACGTGGTGGCACTCGATGTACCCCTGGCCCCGCTCGCCGTATGTCTGAGCGAAGTCGAACTCGCACACCTGACACGCAAGCGAACCGCCGTTCGCCAGGACGCTGTCGATCTTCCTCCTGCGCAGAGAACGGTTCCGTTCCCGGTAGACGTGCAGGCGGAGGAGGTACCGGCCCTCCATCTCGCTCTCGTTCTCATAGCCGGTCTCGCGCGGCAGGTCAGGTGGTTCGCCCGCAGCGAGAGATGAACGGAGCGAGGCTGCCAGAGCATGCATCATGTCGGGTCTGGTGATGAACTCGGTGACGACTTCCTCAGTGCGGCGACCGCCGTTCGTCTTAATACCTTGATAGCCAGGACGAGCAGTCGCGATGTCAGCGGTCTTGCGGACGACGCCGTTCGTGTTGCGGAACTTGTCTCCGCGCACCTCGGGAGGATGGATATCCATCTTCTGCAGCAACTCGGATAGCTCAGCGACCTGTGGATCGTCCTCAGCGAGTTGCTTCCAGTCGTTCCGCACCACGAGATCGCACGCGAGGACGATCTCTTCCCATGCCCAATCAGGTGCCCGCCGCCCCTCCGCCATATGCCAATGGTACGTATTTGCGTTTGGCAACTTTGCCAAGCGCACCACGTTGCTCAAGCCGTTAGCACTGGTATCTGACAGTTAGCCATGAGAACTATCGGCTGGGGGTGCTTGCGTTGCCGCAGCTCGCGATCGACAAATTCGGGGCACACCTACGCCGGACTGCACCTGGAGAAGCTCAACCACAGCTGTCGCCGGCAGATGCATACCGACCCCGCCATTCGGCGGTTAAACATGCGAATGCAACAGTATCAGCGTTCGAAGCGAACGGGCTCAGCTAGCAGATTGGCGGCGTGGTCAAGATCGGCCAGCCTTGCCGCCAGGGTAGCGGCAGCCAAATGGCGAGGCAACGCGTCGGAGAACTTAAGGCCAGCCAGAGCCTTGTCATCTACTTCAGGCAGGACGAGGTGGTTCCGGAACTCTTTGAATGCCTGAGTCCACGTACTGGGGCGCAGGTCTCCGCGCAGCCGGATACAAATATCACCGACACGCTGAGATTCATCGGCAAGGGAGCCGAGAGTGGCGCGTAGCGTCGCGTTCGCGCGGTAGCCGGCCCACGTCCACCAGCGCAAGTCATCATCGGATCCGCTGATCACCGTGCCACCCGGATAGACACGCCCGACTGTGTCGGATCGGAGCCCGGCGAGCATCCCGGCCGCGCGCCGAGTAAGGATGACCGGCGGATCCTCCCCCAACAGCACATCGCGCATCGAACGCGCGATCTCATAAGATACACCTCCCAACGCGGAAGACAGCCAGCGAGCCCGTCCTCCCCCATCAGCAGGCTCGACGTGCGCCCGACGGCGCTTCCAGTCAATCCACGTGACCCGCCAGCTCCGACCCCCGAGCAGCAGCAGGCGCGGGCCCTCTACTCGGTCGGTGAGAAGCACCGGGTCGGTGCGGCCGATTTCGGTTCGACCGTGGAACACGGTGAACTCGGGCGGCGCGGTGAAGGTGGCCATCAGCTCCATGAAGTGGCGCCGCCCGAACTTCGCCTCGGCTTCCGGGCCGACGAACAGCATGCCGTCCTCGCAGTTCAGGAACCCCTGCGACACCAGGTACTCGGTGACTGGAACCGCAGAACCCGTCAAGGCCGCCAACCCAATCCATTCCGGCCAGAGCGCGGAACCCACCTTCCCCTCCTGCAGGCACAGGGCCATGAGCTGCTGCGCTGTTATGTGCCGGGGTTCGGGCGGCGCGACGACGGGCTCGACGTACCCACGGCTCCAGGCAAGCAGCATCCCCGCCGACAACAGCAGGCTTTCGTCATTCAACGCAAGGAACAGGCAGTTGCGCACCGTATCCGCTCGCCTTCCGCTGCGGCCGATCCGCTGCAGGAAGCCCGCCACTGACGGAGGCGAGTTGACCTGGATAACTCGGTCCAGATCACCCACGTCGATGCCAAGTTCCAGCGCTGACGTGGACACGATCACGCAGTCGCGACCCGAGGCGAAGGCTTCTTCGGCTTTCCGCCGTTCATCCAACGACAGTGAGGCGTGCACTAGATACGTGGTGACGCCACGCGCTCGGAGCTCCGCACCCAGCATTTCCACGAGCCGCTTGGAGTCGCAGAACACCAGACGCTTCTCGCCCCGATGCAGGCTCGTGATCACCTTCGCCGCGTTCTCTAGGGTGCCCACGTAGTCAAGCTCAATCCACGTTGGCGCGTCAGCGACCGCAGCCACGTCGGAAGCGACGACACGCGCCGGGCGCGATCCCGAACCTGATCCCTGCAGCCACGCGAGAAGATCAGCGGGATTCCCGACCGTCGCGGACAAGCCGATCCGCTGCAGCGGACGGCCCACCAGCCGGGACAATCGCTCCAGCACGGCCAGTAGATGCCAGCCTCGGTCCCCGGCACCGAAAGCGTGCAGTTCGTCAATGACGACCGCATGCAGATCCTGGAACAGCCGGTGATGATCGACGTGGGCGCTGACCAGCATTGACTCCAGGGACTCCGGGGTGGTCAGCAGAAGATGCGGCGGATCAGCAAGCAAGGCCTGTCGACGGGAGGCCGACGTGTCACCGTGCCATAGCGCTACCCGGCACCCTGCCCAGCCACCATAAGTCTCCAGCCGAGGCAGCAGGTTGTTCAGCAGCGCCTTCAACGGCGCCAGGTACAACACCCATCCTGCCTGCTTCTGGTACCACCGGCAGGCGCGTTCCCGCACCAGCACACGACAGGCTCGACCGGCTCGCCGTCATCGACACCGAGCACAAGGAGATGGCACTGCTCTTCCTCAGCGGGTACGCGCCGCACGTATTCGATGACGTGCTCGACGCTACCGAGCCCATCACCGGCTACAGTCTCGGCGACGACGCCGAGCCCTACTGCATATCCTGCGGCGCCAGCGCCGGCGTGTTCCCCATGCTCGGTGACGGGTGGCGGCATTACCGCGGTGACGGCATGACCGCCAAGGCCGAGCCGTACGACGCTGGCCATCCGGCCGTCATCGGCTGGCGTGCGGCGGAAGCCGCCGACGGCGGTGATGAAGGCCGGTAACCGCGCTACCACGACAGGGCGAGGACGGGCGCGAGCCGGGGAGATGGCCGCGCCCGTTCCGCGCACCGACGGAAGTCGCTCGGCGATGAGGAGCCGGGCGTGTCCGTTCGGGAGAATAGAAGAGGCAGGAGCGCCGCGCCCGGGCCGCCGCACGCCGCTCGCTTGTTCGCGAGGGATTGCTTTTGTCGGAGATGTCAGAGCGCGTGGAGTGCATGGAGCTTCCGCTCAGCAGCTGCACCGGAACAAAAGTCGCTGTCCCTGGACCTGAAGTCCCCCGCCGACCGGGAGGTGCTTGGGCTCCTAGTCAACAGCGCCGACGTGCTGATCGAGAACATGCGCCCGCCGGTCAAGCACCGCCTGGGTGCGTGCGGCGCTGTCAGGGCGAGCGCAGTGCGGCGTGGACTGCCTGCGCCTGCAGTCTGAGAGCCCGCCGCATCTGGCGACGTAGTCCTCGCCCATGTACCAGAGGACCAAGCTCGCCTCTATGGTCGTGCCGCCTCGGTGGTAGCTGACGCGGACAGTGGTCCCTGGGCTTGTTCCGCGGCTTACGTCTGGCCCGGCGAAGCCGTACTGGTCCTTCGCGGATATCCACCTGCTGAGCATCTGCCGGTCGGCGGTATGGGGGATCGGCTCTTTCCCGTGCGACGCTGCCGGCCTTGGGCAGCCGCTAGCCGGTCACCGCGTGCCCGCCAGGCAGGCGGCGGGACCGCCGCTGGTCAGGGTGGTTAGCGGGCAGATGGCCGCGCAGGGGTAATAGGGGCCCATGACCGCGGCGGCCGAGGCCGCGCTCGCGTCCTCCGGGACGTTCTGGATCGCCTCGGCGAAGCCCGGGTTCACCAGCATGTCGCGCAGCAGCAGAACGCTTGTCGTCGTCGGCTGCGCGGTCGAGAACGGCAGGAACGTCGCGCCAGGAATCCGCTCGATCGCGGCGCGCTGTGCCTCGGTGCCGACGACGAACGTGTAGTCGCCGCGCCAGTCGAGCGCAACCTGGCTGTCGTACCGGCATCCGTAATCGACTCCGCCGCCAGGGAGCTGGTTAACCACAAGCGGGACCTGCGAGGTAACCAGGTAGTTGCACAACGACCAGTACTGCATGTCGATGCCTGGTGCCGGCCGCGGCGAGGGGTGACTCCCCCTGGCCGCGGTCGCCGCCTTGCCCTAGGCGTCCTGCGGACGAACTCCACGCCCCGCGTCGACGATGCAGGTGAGACGCTGGCCGGTGTGCTTGTCGTGCGTGTCGTCTGTGCGCCTGCCGGGGTTGTGCTCGTTGGCAGCGTGTTCGTCAGCAGCGTGCCCGCCGTGCCGGGCGCCGTGCCGGCCGGGGCCATCGGCAACGTGTTGACCTGGCCCGGAGCCACGTCGGACTGCAGCGTCACGGTGAACGCGCTACCGCCCGGCCCCGCGTAACAGGCGGTGCGCTGCCACAGATTGACACTGCCGGGATCCGGCTCGATGCGGTAGTCGGCCAGCGCCGACTCGACGCCGTTCGTGCTGAACAGGCCGCCGCCGGACTTGTAGACCTGCAGTGATGCCTGGGGCGAGCCGACTGCCCGCCCGCGCCGCAGTAAATCGATATCAGTTTATTGCGGCGCCGTCAAGGTGGGTTCTCCGCGGCTGAGCGCTCACTCGTCCCAGCGGACGACAATCCGGCCCACGGTAGCGGGCAGTGGCAAGGACTCCGCCTCCGCCACGACCGCATCGCGCTCCGCGAGCGACAGCGGATGCCAAGGCTGCACCGTCAGCACCGCCCCCGCCCGCCGCCATGTGCCGGCGATCTCTCCCCCGACAACGAGGCCGCCGGGCCAGACTCGCGCAGTCCAGAGCGCAGAACGGCGGCTGGTGTCTGGTACGAGGAGATCGCGATCGGCACCGTGGAGAAGAAAGTAGGCGTCGCCGCTCGGGAGCAGCCGCGCGGGTGCCGCGGGTATGGGGGCGGCGCGGAAAGCCGCCTCATCTTCAGTGAGTACCCACGCGTCGCCAACCGGCGTCCGCACCGGCGTCAGCGACGCACCGAGCGCCTCGAACGCCGTGGCGGCGTGCCGCGGGCCGATCCCCGCCCACCGGCCGAACGCCTCGGGCGTGGCGGGGCCGTAGATGTGCAGGTACCGGCGCGCGAGCTCAAGCCGGGCCTCGCGGGGATCAGCCTCAGGTGGCGCCACGGTCCAGACCACGGGCTGCCGCGCGCCTTCCCACCGGATCAGGACCGTGCCAGTCGCTGCCGCATACCTGAGGCTGTTGTGATGCACACCAAGCAGGCGGCCTGCTTCTCCGTAGGTCATCCGCCCGCCGTCGAGGGCAGCGTGCAGGCGCGCGGCAAGATCTTCCGCCCGGTGCCGGCCTTTGGCATCGTCGGGCAGCGTACCGAGTGAGAAGACAGCATGGTCGCATGCGGCGACAACGAAGACGCTGAACCTCGGCCCCCAGAGCTGGACGAGCGAAGGGTCCTCCCACGTGGACGGCCCGGTCCCTTCGACGCGCGCGTGGATCGACAGCAGCGCGGCCCGTGGCATGCTGTCCTGCAACCCCGCCCAGGCTGCACGCCGAAGCGAGTCCTGTCCGTGCGGAAGCCGCTCGTCGAGTCCGCCGGTGTGTCGCCGGAAAGCCAGGATCTGCGTCCGCGTCAGAGGAAGCCGGGTCCCGGCAGGAAGCTCAGCGCGCACAAGGGCTACGTTACGGCTTGCGTGCGACGGCCGCGTTGCCGCCGACCTCCGCGCGGGTCGGCAAGAGCACGCCTGGCTGGGGACGCCATTCGGATATGGGCACCACGCCGGGCGATATCAGCGTCAGATCCTTGAATACCAGGTCGGCGAACTCGTCCGCGGACCGCCACTGGGCGCGTATGCCGCCCTGGTTATAGACACGGTGCACCTCGGAGGAACCGTCCTGCGGCGTGTATTCGGCGCTGCCGTGCGTGGCAGCCACGTAACTTCCCGGCGGCAGCGCGTCGACCAAAGTCCTGACGATCCTGCCAGGCTCGTCCTCGTCGAGCAGGAAAGGCAGCACCGCCGCCAGAATCAGCCCGATCGGCGTACCGAAATCGAGTGTCTCCCGCACCGACGGGTGGAGGAGGAGGTACTCCGGATTCCGCAGGTCCGCATCGATGTAGGCGCACTTGCCTTCCGGCCTGCTGACAAGCAGCGCGCGCGAGTGCACCAGAACGATCGGGTCGTTGTCCACGTAAACGACCCGCGCAGCCGGGTTGACGGCCTGGGCCACCTCGTGAACGTTGCCCACGCTCGGCAATCCCGAGCCGATGTCGAGGAACTGGGTGATGCCGGCTTCCGCGGCCAGGTACCGGACCGCGCGGCCGAGGAACGCGCGGTTCTCGCGCGCCGCCGTCCGAATGCCCGGCCAGGCCTTCAGCGACTTCATGCCGGTTTCCCGGTCCGCGGCGAAATTGTCCTTGCCGCCAAGGTAATAGTCGTAGATCCGGGCCGGATGCGGCTTAGACGTGTCGATCTCGGGAGGCATGCCGCCGTCGCCCGGCTCGGTCGATCCTTGACTCGCCATCGGCGCCTTTCCTGGACCTGGAATGAGGGGATGCGCGCATCAGGGTGCGTCAGGAAGCACTCTACCGTTGTGTGGATTCGGCTCCCTTACCGCTGCTTGCATGCTCAGGCGCCGGACGGACGCACGCGAGGAGGGTTATTCGTCGTATCTGGTGGGCCTGGTCGTGTGGGATCGTCTGCTGGGGAGCATCCATTGCATAATGCCCGGCTCCGGCTGCTGGAGTTTCCACCCTGGCGCATGTTTCGCATGGTGATGGCGGGAACACAAAGGCGACAAATTGCACTGATCCGTTGCGCCGGCCGGGTACGCGATGGTGTGGTCGATCTCGCTGTGGATGGCCTGGGCAGTGCAGCCTGGCGCCGAGCACGTCGTGGTGCGGGCGCGGACCAGGTGGCTCAGCGTGCGGCTGGGCCGGTACTGGTCTTCGCGGTGCCGGTGGTCGCAGGTCTCCTTCGCGATCGGGGCAGGCGTGATCTTCAGCTGGTGCAGCAGTTCGGCCAGCTGTGCCCGCTGGCTGTCGTCCGGCCCGGCCCTGGCGGTGCCGTCCCGGGGGTTAGCCGGGCCGTCACGGCCGCGGTGCGGCGGAGTCCATGGGTGCCGTCCGGCAGAACAGCCGTGTGCGATGGCTTCGCCGTCCTTGCCGAGCACGGTCACGCACCATCTGGTGCGCGGATGGCGGGATGCGGCGGCAATGAGGTCGCGGGCGCTGTCGGGGTCGATCAGGCCGAAGCCTGCTACCTCGGCGGGCGCGCCGGACCAGCCGAGCAAGGTTCCGGCGGAGATGGTGATGTTGGTCAGCGCGGGCAGCGGCGCCTGGCCGGCCGGGCTGCCATGCTGGCCGGACGGTCCGCTGCTGCCGGGCCCGCCGCCATCCCCGTCATCCTCGTCCTCGTCACCGTCTTGGTCCTCCTCTTCGTCGTACCCATCGTCGGGGAAGCGGCCGGTGTCATCACCGTCGTGACGGTCATCGTCGTGTTCATCTACGTTGCCGCTGCCGTCCGCGTCTGCGGGGACGCCGCTGTCATCGGGCTCGTCGTAGCCGCCGGGCGGGTCATAGGCCGGGTTCAGCCGGTCCCACGGGTTCAGGCCGCGCAGCCGGTCCAGGTACACGATGGTGCGGGCCTCACGCAGCGGGACGTCCAGCCCGGCGTTGCACAGCGCGGCGGCCTCGGCCCACACCGAGTTCTTCGCCGTCAGCGCCTCATCAACATCCAGTTCCCGGCCCGACAGGCGGGCATTCCCGGAATCTTCCCGGCGGGCCTCCACCCGCCGGTGCTTACGGGCGGCCTCCTCTTTGCGCTGCCGCACCCCGTCGGGGTCCAGCTTGTATTCCAGCCGGGCGGCCTTCTGCTTCAGCTCCGCCGGGGCCATGCCCGGCGCGGTGGCGGCCAGGATCTGGTCCGCCTGAGCGGCCTGCTCATCATCCAGGTACCGGGTGAACTCGTAGATGATCCTCGCCCGGTGCCCGTCGATGGTCCCGGCCGCCATCCCGGCGAACGTGGCGGGCAGCCGGGAGGACAGGCCGCCGGCCAGCTCCATCCGCTGCCCGGCGGCGTAATGCGAGCAGGTCAGCTCCATGCCGAGTTCCTCGGCGGCGAACTCCCCCTCCCGCTGCCGCGGCTTATCCCCGCGCGCCTTCGACGCCTCATACGCCTGCTCGCGGCGGCGGCTGAACTCCGCGACCGCGGCCAGTTCCTCGTATTCAGCCCGGGTCTGCTGCCTGCGCGCCGCCAGGATCACCCCCAGCAGCTGGTCATCATCTAGCCACCGGACATCTTCGACGGCCTGGGCGGTCAACGCGCCGAGGACCGGGCCGGGCGGCATCGCGTCCGCCGCCTGATGCCCGGCGAACCCGCTGCCCGCCAGCCCGCTGGCCATCGCGGCCAGCTCATCCAGGCCGACGTCCCCGGCCTCGCCGAGAGAGACTGTTACGCCGGGCGGCGGCTCGTCTGGGGGGACCTCGATGCGGCCCGCGTCGATCTCGGCGGTCAGCCAGTCCAGGTAGCGGTCGTCCTCCTCAGCCCAGTCCCGCGCCGGATCACCGGGCACCGGCTCGTCGCCGTCATGCCCGGGGCCGGGGAACGGGTCCTGTCCCACGAATCGCCACCTTCCGTTCGGGTAAGCGAAGTGATCTCAACCGAATACACCAAGTATTGCACACAGATTCGAGAAATACCATGCGACACGCCGACTGGCCTGACTACTTTAATAATGGCCGATGTGCGGCCCGCCATCCGGCGGTAGATGATCGCGCCGGCAGGCTCGACCGGCTCGCCGCCATCGACGCCACGGCCCGGTTGCGGGAAGGGCGGCGATGAGGAGCCAGCAAGATCCGTTCGGCAAATGTGTGCGGCGCGGACGGTCAGCTAGCCGCGGCGAGCGCCGGCGGATGCCGGGCTAATCGGCGATCGGCGTCAGGAGGCTGACGGCCAGGTACGCAGGGCGGCGCGCGCGTCCCACCGGTCCAGTTCCGTGCCGTCACGCCTGGCCCAGCCCGCACGCCACAGCATCCCGGCGACGTACTCATGCGGGTTGCCCCCGATCTGGCCCGCGACGGCGGCGAGCAGCAGCAGGCCCGCATGCCTGCGCGGATCGTCGGCAGCGTGCGGCGGCACGCTTTGCGCCAGGTGCCACCACAGCGCCACCGGGTCCTCGCGCAGCTTGCGGCCGCGGGCAGTGACCAGCAACTGCCCCCGGTACTTCCGCACCAGCCCCAGGCGCACCGCCGACTCCCGGAACTCCCAGACCGGCAGCGTCTGCGACTCGCGGTTGTAGCTGCCGATCCATTCCCCGGCCAGGCCGAGTTCGGCCACGGCGGCCTCGACGTGGACCGGGGGAAGGTAGCCGGCCGAGGTGAGCTCGATGCCTTCGGCACCGACACGGTCAAGCAGCCAGGCATACGGACCGACCATCCGGGCCGCGGTCGCCACGTCGACCAGTACCGGCTCCAGGACCCCGCCGTCGACGATGAGGCGCAGGAAATCGATCTGCGTGAACGGGTCACCGAACGCGGCGACCAGATCCTCGACCCGCGGCGGAAGCTGCGCACGCACGCTGCGGAATTCATCCGGCACGGACGCAACTGTATGGGGCGGCCAGGCCCGCCGACGGGGCGACGCCTGGCGAGTTCGGCGCTCGGCGGGGATCGACATTCTACGCACGTGGCGCTCACCGGGGACGGTTGTTGTTTCGCGCCGTGGAACGGCTTGTTCCGTAGGATCGGGTTATGCCTGAGTATCTTCTTGTGTCCACGACGGCGGATAGCCGGGAGAGCGCTGCGGATCTTCTGCGGTCGGCGGTGCGGGAACGGCTGGCAGCCAGTGGTCAGGTGTTCGGCCCTGCGCTGTCGGCGTTCTGGCACCTTGGGGAGTTCGGGGAGGGGGAAGAGTGGCAGGTTCTCCTCAAGACCGAGGCCAGCCGGTATCCGGAGCTGAAGGCGCACCTGATCGAGAAGCATCCCTGGGATAACCCGGAGGTCACCGCCTTCAGGATCGAGGATGGGTCGGTCCCTTACCTGGAGTGGATCAGCCGGGCAACAGCCCGGGAGTAGCGCGCGGCACGCGGTCGAGCAGGTCCGCGACTGATGCCGTGGCCGGGTAGCGGGATAGACGGCGGAGGACGGCGCGTAGCCGTTCCGCGGGGCGGACGGAGGCCACGTCGGCGGACAGGGCGAGGGCCTGGCCTGCTGTTTCCGCAGCGGCGTCGATCTCGCCCGCGCCGAGGTATGCCTCGGCCAGCCAGCTCATGTACAGGGCTTTGTCTCTGGCCTGAGTCTCGTCGAACTGGTCGAGCGCACCGCGCAGGACGGCGATCGCTTGGAGGGGCTGCCCGGTTCTGGTCAGGCAGCGGCCGGTCATGATCTTCAGCTCGGTGTGATCGACCCACGCTGCCCAGTCAGGCGCAGGCTCGCTGCCAGGTTCCTCGAGCGCTACCGCGGCGCGGTCGAGTGCTCGGCGCGTCTCATTCTGGTCGCTTGCGCTATACGCGATGGCCCATGCACGGCGCTCGTGCAGGAGCGCGCGTACCCGGGGCGGTGTGCGGGATCCGGCGGCCTCGCATGATGCGTCCGCGAAAGGCACGGCGGGCTCGCCGGTGGTCAGGTTCTGGTAAGCGAGCAGTGCCAGCGCGTTGCCTTCAAGTGCCCGGTTTCCGGAGGACTGCGCGGCGGTCAGGCTCTCCTGGTAGAGGGTGCGGGCGGTTGCCTGCCAGCCGGCGTCGAAGGCGGCCCATCCTGCCTGCTGGGCCTGCTCGCTGAGGACTGCCAGCAGTTCCCGGTAGGTCTCCTGTGTGCAGGCGGCTTCCCGCGCGAGCGTCTTCGTCGCGTCCAGTTCTGCTGCGTAGAGATGGTAGGTCTCGCCGCCGCCGAGATAGTTGTCGAGTCGGCGGAGACGCGCGAGCCTGCGGGCGAGGGCCTCAGGCACGTCCGCACCGATGCGGCGCCCTGCCGCCAGCCGCGCGAGCTGGGGCGGCACGGTGAGGGAACCGGCCACGGCCGCTGAGGCTGTCAGGAATTCCCTGCGCTGCACTTGGCTCTCTTCCTGTACGGCTGCGGGCCTCGTGAGGTCATCCGGAGCGGCTGCGCTCACTGTAACAGGACGGCCGCCTGATTCCAGGACACGTCGGCACAGGAGCTGGTATCGCTCAGACATTCCATTGACGCCTGATTCCCAGCGGCGGATCATCCGCACGAGAGCGACGTGTGACGGAATTGCCGCGCTGCCCGCAGCGAGGCGCAGCTGGCGAGCCATCTCCGGTACGTCCCAGCCCTGGTCCTGGCGCAGGGAACGCAGCTGGCTTACGTCGAAGAGCATCACGCTGCCCTATCTCATGAAGGCAAGAATGCGCCTGGCCACCATTAGGTCAATCATGCCCAACCACTCTCGACCATGCACAAATACTTGTCTTTTTCTGTCCTCGATTGTCATCTTCTCCTTTCCGCGACATGCCGGCAACCTGAAATTGGGGCGACAGGAAGCCGTTAATTCCAAGGAGACACATTATGGCTATCGCTAATGCTGTGCCGACGTATATCGATACCGACCACAGTCTGCGGATTAAAATCATAGATTCCTGCGGAATGACCTGCACGTTCTGCCATAACGAGGGCACGCCGGTGACTGCGGATAACCTCGGTAAAACACCGGGTACCTTCGTGCCGTCGGGACGCACGGGCCGGGTCTCGATCTACACCCCGGCCAACGGGGCCGCATTCCTGGCCGCACCCGCGCAGCCGGACGCCGATTACGTGCACGCGCTCACCGCCCTCCGGGATGCCCTGGACATACGCGAAGCGCATCTGACCGGCGGCGAGCCAACTCTGCACCCAGGCCTGCCACAGCTCATCGCCCGCGCGGCGGACGCTGGCCTGCGCGTGCGCATGACCAGCAACGGCGAGCGCGGTGTGCCGCAGATGCGCGCCTGTGCCGAGGCCGGACTGGAGAAGATCAACTTCTCGGTCTTCGGCACCACGCCAGAGGAACTGGCCGCCGTGCAGCATGCTCGCTACGGCAGCCGTGAGCGTGCCGCGCGCAAGCTGGCCGCGCTCAGTTCTTCGATCGCGGCGGCAACAGCGCATGGCGTGCACGTCAACGCCAACATCGTGGTCCCCGGTCACGATCACATTAAGCGCGTTCACCGGCTGCTGGACGAGTACGCTCCACAGGTCAGCGTCCGGTTGCTCAATTCGCTGAGCCACGGCCAGGCGTCCATCCACGCCATCGAGCAAGCCCTTGCAGAACGCGGAGCAGTGCCTGAGGCGCGGTACGTCACGGCCGGAGCGTCCGGCTCGCGCACGGCATACCGGCTGCCGGGCGGGCGGCGGGTGTACTTCAAGCAGATACGGCGGGTGCGGCTTCCGCAGACGTGCGCCGGATGCCGCTTCAACAACGACACCGACTGCGAAGAAGGCTTCTACGGCGTACGGTTGTACCGCGACCGCGGCGGTGTATACCAGGTCGGGGTCTGCATCCAGCGCATGGACCTGGCCCGCCCGCTGGACGACTTCCTGGCTTCGGGCCTACCGGAGGAGATACGGCGCCTGCGTGCGTCCGAGCAGGCCAGGCTCACCGCCGAAGCCGACCGTCCCGCCGCCAGCGACTACTGCCACAAGGAGTGACGAGTGCCTGTCGAGCATGAGGCTAAAGTGCTGGACATTGACCCGGAAGCAGTCACAGCACGCATCCTGGCAGCCGGAGGCAGGCAGGTGGGCGGGCCGAGGCTCATGCGCCGCCATGTATATGACATCGTGCCCGGTGACATGAGCAGGTGGATCCGCCTTCGTGACACCGGCACCGAGACCACGCTGTGCGTAAAGGAAATCCGCAGCGATGCCATTGACGGCACGCTCGAGGTCGAGACAGCGGTGGGGGATTTCGCCGCTGCCGGCGAGATCCTGGGCCTGCTCGGGTTCACGCCCAAGTCCTACCAGGAGAACAGGCGGACGAGCTTCATCCTCGAGGACGCCCAGGTCGAGCTGGACGAGTGGCCTCTGATCCCCCCGTACCTGGAGATCGAGGGACACACGAAGGATGACGTGCTGCGGGTCGCTGGCTTGCTCGGCTACAACGAGGACCAGCTAACGGGCGAGAACACCATGAAGGTCTACGCCCGTTACGGAATTGACCTGCCGGCTATCCCGGACTTGCGGTTCCCAGACTGACCCGCTCGCCATGAGGTAGGCCACCTTCATCGGCCGTCCCAGCATCCGCCCCGTCTCGAATCGAGAAGGGGGGCGAGGCAGATGATCAGCGTTAGGACGGCACTTGTATTCGCCGCCGATACTGGGGCCGTCGCAGGGCTCGACCGCTTCGAGGACCGTGGCAACTCGGGAGAGGAACGGGATGCTGTGCGCGCAGCCCCGGTCCGTTCGGCAAATGTATGAGGGCACGGACGGCCAGCTGGCCGTGGCGAGCGCCGACGGATGCCGGGCTAATCGCGCCGGGTGGCCCGGGTCGATGTGGCTGGTGATTCGTGTTATTCGCTTGGTTGTGCGGGGTTTCCCGTCGGGGTGCTTGTTCCAGCGGCTGAGCGGTGACTTGACCTTGCGGGCGCAGACGCGGGGCCGGCGGCCCGTGGAGGCTGCCCAGGACGGCGCGGCCGATATCGCCTTGCAGGTCGCTGCCGCCGGGGTCGGTGATGTTCTGCGCGGTGGTGACGAGGTTCCGGGCGGTCTCGACGGCGGCCTGCCAGCTGGCACGGTCGGGGTCGATGCCGGGCACGGTCTGGACCGCGTCGGTGACCGCGGTGCGCAGTGCCTGGTAGACGGCCAGCAGCGCCCATGTCTCCTGCTGGATGCCGGCAGGGCTGCCGGAGCGCAGGACGCGGCCGTTCAGGAGGGTGTGGCGGAGCGCGAGGTAGGTGATCTCGTGCTCCCAGCGCTCGTGGTACAGGCGGATCAGGGCCTCCGCCGGGTAGGCGCGGTCGCCGGGAAGCGTGGTGGCGAGCCGGTACACGTCGCCGTAGACGGTGCCGTCGTGGCAGGTCACGGTCACGCGGGCGGTGATGATGCGGACTTTCACGCCGCCGGTGACCGAGGTGAACGACCCGTCGGGCAGATGCCGCAGCACCGGCGGGCGCCGGTTCCCGTTCAGCCGGACCAGGAACTGCGCCTTCGTCGCGGCAACGGCGGCGAGGAAGTCCCCGCTGTCGAAGCCCCGGTCCATGAGCAGCAGCATCGTGGCGTCCAGCAGGTGCAGCAGCTTCGCCGCCCACGCGGTCTCGCCGCCGGCCTGGCTGCCGAACACGGCGCCGGGCAGCGCCCGGGTCCCGGTCTCGGCCAGGGCCATCAGCAGCAGCGCGGGATACCCGGTCTCCCCGTTCTTCGCGTTCTGCTTGCCCAGCCACGCCCGGTTCGCCTTCGTGTCAGGCACCCGGATGGACTTGCAGCCGTCGAAGGACACCGTCCGGTAGCCGCGGAACATGATCCCCGGCGTGCGCGGCTGCCCCAGCGGCCCGGCCAGGACCTCGAACAGGCGCTTGACCGGCGCGGTCCCGATCCGGCGGCGCAGGTCCCGCAGCGCCTTCGCCGACGGACCCGGGATGCCGGGAACCCGCAGCCCGGCGGTCAGCTTGCCCCATACCCCCAGGTAGCCGGACTGCGGGAACAGGCACATCGCGAGCAGGAAGTACAGGCCGCACCGCGACGGCAGCAGCCGGACCCGCTTTTCCAGGCCGCCTTCCTCCTCCAGCACCGCGTCGGCGAGCCCGAACGGGATGATCCGGGTGAGCTCGCCCAGGTGACCAGGGGCAAACGCCCCGGCGGCAACGGTGATCACCGTCGTGACCGTCATCACGGCAGAACGCATGGCACACTGAATGGGCAACGGAGGTCTCCGGCAAACGCGGGGGTTTTGGTCGACACCCGTCTTACCGGGCCTCCGTTGCCATGTCCGCTCAACCCGCAAAATCAGCAAACCGCTTGACTACGCGCCGGAACGCTTAACTTCCCTGCATTGCGGCTAATCGACGATCGACGTCAGGAGGCTGACGGCCAAGTGCGCAAGGCGGCGCGGGCGAACACCGCGCCGTCGGCGGTCGGCCGGTCCGGCCCGGAGCCGTGCCAGTCCGGGACCAGCGCGCCCAGGCGCACCAGCACCACATACGTCTCCAACGCCGCGTCGCGCGCTTCCCATCGATCCAGTTCCGTGCCGTCACTCCTGGTCCAGCCCGCACGCCACAGCATCCCGGCGACGTACTCATGCGGGTTGCCCCCGATCTGGCCCGCGACGGCGGCGAGCAGCAGCAGGCCCGCATGCCTGCGCGGATCGTCGGCAGCGTGCGGCGGCACGCTTTGCGCCAGGTGCCACCACAGCGCCACCGGGTCCTCGCGCAGCTTGCGGCCGCGGGCAGTGGCCAGCAGCTGCCCCCGGTACTTCCGCAACAGCCCCAGGCGCACCGCCGACTCCCGGAACTCCCAGACCGGCAGCGTCTGCGACTCGCGGTTGTAGCTGCCGATCCATTCCTCAGCCAGGCCGAGTTCGGCCACGGCGGCTTCGACGTGGACCGGCGGAAGGTAGCCGGCGGAGGTGAGCTTGATGCCTTCGGCGCCGGCGCGGTCAAGCAGCCAGGCATACGGGCGGACCATCCGGGCCGCGGTCGCCGCGTCGACCAGTACCGGCTCCAGGACCTCGCCGTTGACGATGAGGCGCAGGAACTCGATCTGAATGAATGGGTCACCGAACGCGGCGGCCAGATCCTCGACCTGCGGCGGGAGTTGCGCACGCACGCTGCGGAATTCATCCGGCACGGACGCACCTGTACGGGGACAGTGCGCACAATGCCATACAAAGGCGCAACTAGGCCGTAGGACCCCATGGGGATTTGGGTAACATTTCCGATATGGCCGCTGCTGACCGCAAGCGGATTCCCCACACGTTGCGCGACGAATTGCTGCGCCGCGCGGGCGAACAGTGTGCCATCTGCCACCGCATGTTGCTTGAGGTCGATAAGTTGAGCAGGCAATCCAAGCACATCGCGGATACTGTCGAGCCCGAACTTAGCGTTAGCAACCTTCGCGCCTACGCCCGTCGTACCGGGCGCGGTGTGCTGGGGACCTGAATCTAGCCACTTCGGGTGAGAGGCTCCGTGCCGAGAATCTCGCCGAGTCCCGCGCTTCGGCGATCAGCGTTGGCGCCGCAAGGAGGGGCAGGGGATCGCCAAGAGCCCCGTCAGAGGACACGTTTATGGTCATGGGATTATCAGCGTTCCTTCCACCAAGCTTCTACCGAGCCTGGCGCGCGTGGCTGCTGAATTCATGGAGATTTGCCGGTGCATGGCGACGTGTACGTCGAAGGTATTGAATGCAGCGCTGATCTTCCTCTGTGTCTCAATCGGCGGGCATGTGACTCGCAAATGTTTCAGCGAGTCGGTGCTGATCGATGACGTAGCGGTTCTGTTGGACTGGCCACGAACCCATTCCTGCACTTCGGGAAGGCTAAGAAAGCCCAGTAGGTAGCTGGCGTCCACTTGGCCGGGATCCTTCACGCGCAGCCTGATGAGGTTGGTTCCGTACAGCCATCCTTCATTCTGTTTTTGCGCGATCGCAGGATCAGTGATGGCACCCGATCGGACGCAGAGAATGTCACCGGGAACCAGCCGGAACTTGTCGAGCTGACGCGCTGTCTCGGCACTCACCTTGTCCATTTCAATGGTGGCGATGCGCCGATCACGAAGATGCCGAGGCATCACAACAGGAACCGTTCCGTCCTGCGTGCGTTCCTTGATGCCAAGACGTGTGAAGGATGGACCCGCCTTGAGTTCGCAGATCTCCTCCAACGGCACCTGCATCCAGCCATGCGAAGGGCTACTTGATCGCGCGGCTGACATGAGCCACTCGATTTCCGCGTCAATACGGCGCATATCGCCAAACTGCTCGGCTAGAGCCTCCATCATGTCCCACACAGATGTGCCGGATTCCGACCGTACTGCAGAGTGAGCGCGCATCTCGTCGCCGAGATAATCATCCGGGTTCAGCGAATACCCAGCGTTTCGGATGACGTCTGGGGCAGCCATGATGGCGCGTCCGCCATCCGTGAGCTGCCGCCGTTCACCGTCTGCGAGACTGTGCCGCTGCTGGTAGAGTGCGGTGATCTGCTCCGCTGCTCCGGGTGCCAGTGTTGGTCCGGTCTTTGACTTGTTGACCATCCGTAGGGCGTCGATGAACAGAATTCGACCCGGAGAGCCGGTCTTGGGTCCTACGATCCACAGGTTCACGTTGGCGGTGCTGGCCGGGAACAAGCGTCCGGGAAGCATGACAATGGCCTCGACCGACCCCGCTTCAACCATCTTCTCGCAGATATTGCGTTGTCCCTCGTCGGCGGAAGCCCCTGCGTACCGGGGCATTAGCACCGCCGCATACGCTTCCCTGGTAAGGCACGTGACCGCGTACTGAAGCCACGCGAAGTGAGACTTGTCGGCCGGCGGCCTACTGAAGAGCCAAGCCGCGTCCTGAAGATCTGCGTCTATAGGCATGTTGAAGGGCGGGTTGAGCAGAACGGCGCCCGCCATGGTTTCGCGCTTCCCGGTGTCGTCCCAAGGCGTGTTGCTGCCCCGGCGGATCTCGACTGGCCTATCGTCGTGAAGCGCAATGCTCATTCCGGCGAACGGTTGAGTGCCCGCGTTGGGACTGGCACCATGCAGCGCCACTCGATCGGCCGGGGAACGGACCTTCCGCACGGCTTGCAGCAACTCACCGCCGCGCAGGTACGGATCGTAGACGGGCAGTTCCGGCACTACATCTGTGGCCACCAGGCGAGCCATCAGCAGCGCTACTTCTTCGGGGGTGAAGGAGTCGGTGGCGCCGAGCCGGGACCCTGCTGCAAACAGGCCGAGCAGCCGGGCGAACGCATATGTGCCGAGGCCGTCACATTTGCCAATGATCGCTCTAAGGTCGTCGGTTGACCGCGGCTGCAGCCGTTCGATCGAAGCACGCGCGCCTGGCATCACACCGCGTTCGCGCAGAGCCTGATCGGCGAGGTCGCCGATCCTGCGCAGAAGCGCGTCAGGCCGGGGTTCCGCGCCGCGCGCATTGATGACCCGGCTAAGTTCTGACCACTCCCTGGCAGTGCAACGGCGCAAGAAGATAAGGCACATCAGCAAGGCCGGGTATCCGGCGTCTGAGCCGGGGCTACGACGGATGGCACCGGCCAGCGGACCGAGCAATTTCTCCAGAGAACGCCGTTGCGTCTCTTGATTAGCTTCGACGGCGTTCGGCCGAGCGGCGGGGAAGCGGGCTGCTTCGCGGCGTAGCCGCTGACCGTACGTGTACCCGCGGGGCTCACCGGGCGACAGTTCTGATTCCGGTACGGGACGCGTATCGCTCCATCTCGCGATGTCTTCTAGCCAGTAGTATTCGGCGTCTCCGGATTGGGCGGGCTGTGGAAAGTCCATGTGGCGCGTCGCCCAAGTCGTGATGGTCGCCCGGCGCACTCGCATGAGATCCGCCAGCTCTAGCCGGGAAAGCAGACGGTTCCTAGTAGGCCGTGTCTGTTCAGCAGTCAACAGGCATCCTTCTCGTGGGGGTTTGCTCGGCTCGCCTGCGTAACCCGGCCTAGTTCCGATCTGAGGCGCGGGCGGAGCGGGCTCGTGCTCGGCCGCAGGACTCGATGGCCGTACTGCCGCTCCGGGACCCGCGTCGCCGTTTCCTGGCCTTTCGGGTGGCCACGCTACGTGCTGACCGCGTTTCCAGCCAGCCGAGGAACATCTGGATCACATCAACGCGGTCCTCTGACTCCTGGGGAATCACGGACCGAATGGCGATGACCACGAGAGCAAGCATGCTCCATAGGAGCACGGCCCACCATGGAACGTGCTTGCCAGTGAGCCAGAACATGCCGCCGATGCCCGAGACTCCGAGCCCTACTGGCAGGTGGCTGCTGACCCGCTTGCTGTTGGGTTTTTTGCTCGTCTTGGCGTCTGCGGTGGTCGGCATGACTTCCCCTAGTCCGGGTCAGTAGTAGGTCATCTCGCAGAGAAAGTTAGCCCACATAGAAGTGGCACATCGAGTGCGCACTAGTGGTGCGCGCCAGCCATCTTAACGACAGAGATCTTCCGCCGTCCACCTAGCTTCCATGGTGAGGATAACATAATAGGTCGTACACTGGCATCCGTCCATCCATTGCCTCGCGTTCGGGTCAAGGAACGTCCACGCACGACTGTCACCCGTATAATCAACTCTACTGTCGCGGAGCTCCTCGAGCAGTTGGCCCGTCCGCTCGACCTGCCACTGCCACCAGCCGTTGATCTCGCCTCCAACGCAGGCCTTGGGCGCCGGAGAAGGCGCGGCAAACCTCTGACCATCGTGAAGCTGGATGTACCCACCGAGAGTGACTTCCGCGGTGAAGGTCCGGCGCTTGCGTGGGGTGGTGCAATCCCTGCCGAATGCAGCCGTCGGGCGAGTTCGAGGCTGGACACCACGTTCGCGCTTGGACTTGGCGTAGGCGCGCATTTCACGGCCTGGCCCGCCACCGTTCCATAACCGGAAGGCCACCGAAATATAGCCGTCGAGACACTTCCTGTCATGTTGACAAAAAGTCACGATCGAAAGGTGCCCGATGAGGAATGGCAGGCGCCAAGCGTTCTCCTGACCGTCGACCTGGTGATCCTGACCCTGCGGGACGCAAGCCTGCATGTGCTGCTGGTCCAGCGCGGCGTCGAACCCTATGCGGGGATGATGGCGCTGCCTGGCGGCTTCCTGCGCGACGAGACAGAACCCATCCTGTCGGCAGCTCGCCGTGAGCTGGCCGAAGAGGCCGGACTGGATGCGGACACGCTGCACCTGGAGCAGCTCGGCGTGTACGGCGACCCCGGACGTGATCCTCGCGGACGGGTGGTGTCCGTGGCGTACCTGGCGATCGCTCCCAGGCTTCCGGATCCTGTAGCCGGGACGGACGCCGCTGACGCACGCTGGGCGCGGGCCGATGATGTGCTGGCCACGCGGCTAGGGCTTGCATTCGATCATCAGCACATCGTCGCTGACGGGGTGGAGCGCGCGCGCGCCATGCTGGAACGTTCTGCGCTGGCCACCGCCTTCTGCGGGCCGACCTTCACGATCTCTGAGCTTCAGCAGGTCTACGAGGCGGTCTGGGGGGTTCGCCTCGACCCCCGGAACTTCTATCGCAAGATCCAGAGCACCCGCGATTTCGTCGTCCCGGCCGACGCGGCCATGCGAGCAGGTGCCGGCCGTCCCGCCCGCCTCTTCCGCGCCGGCCCCGGCACGGTGCTCTACCCACCCATGATCCGGCCCGCTGAATCAGCATCCCAAGCAGAAAGCACCCCCATGAACGAAACCACCATCGTGATCCTCACAGCCATGAACCTGGAGTACAACGCGGTACGGGCGCGGCTGACCGGCGTCACCACGCAGACACACCCCATGGGCACCCGGTTCGAGGTCGGGTACCTCAATGGCAACGGCTGCCGGGTCGCCCTGGCGCTCACCGGCAAGGGCAATCAGTCCGCGGCAGTGCTCACCGAGCGGGCGACGGCCGAATTCGCCCCTGCCGCCATCATCTTCGTGGGCGTGGCCGGTGCGCTGCAGCCGCACCTCGGCCTCGGCGACGTGGTGGTAGCGACCCACGTCTACGCCTACCATGGCGCGACCAGCCAGGACGACGGTCTCACCGCCCGGCCGCGCGCCTGGGAACTCTCGCACCGCGCGCACCAGATCGCCGCGCAACTGGAGCGCACCGGCGACTGGGCACGTCAGCTACCCGGCGATTCGATCCCGCCGCGCATTCACTTCGGGCCGGTCGCCGCCGGAGAGATCGTTCATTACTCGACGGTGTCCGACGTGCGACAGTGGCTGCGCGAACACTACAGCGACGCGGTCGCGGTTGAGATGGAAGCAGCCGGCGTGGCGCAGGCCGGGCACCTGAACGACGCCCTGCCAACGATCATGGTGCGAGGCATCAGCGACTACGCCGACGAGAGCAAGTCCGCTACCGACAACGTCGGCTGGCAGCCGCGAGCGGCGGCGAATGCCGCCGCGTTCGCTACCGCTCTCGCCGCGGTTCTCGCGGCGGAACTGGACGCGGGCCGTGGGACATCTCCCCGCTCTCGCGCTGACGAGACTGCCCGCAGCGGGCCCACCAACATCGCCATCGGGAACGCTCGCGTGGGGGTTCAGGGGGAGAACGTCACTGTCCACGGCGGCATCCAGCTAGGAGGACCCGACTCCAGCAGCAGGACCGCTGACTTCGCGGCCGGGACGGACGAGCCCGAGATCCGGCCCGGCAAGTTCAGGCTGGCACTCATTCGGGCGTGCGGCGTGTTCCGCGGAATCGCCGACCTGGCGGCGGGGGTGACGACGATCATGACAGCTGTCCGGAGTGCGGCATGACCACGCCTGGCGCGCAGCCGTTTAACTATGCGGGCGGCGGCACCAACGTCGGCGTGCAAGGGCAAACCGTAACTATCACCGGTGACGTTCAGCTCACGGTCGGGCAGGACGCATCGCCCGCCGAGAAGTACAAGGCTGGCACCAGAAACCTCACCAACGGCAAGGTGAGTGCGGCGCGCAGGCTCATCTGGGAGGCCATGATGGGCGAGTACGTCAACAGCAAAGTCCTGTTTCACTGGCTAGTCGCGATGCTCAGCGGCCGGACCGTGCAGCAGTTCTCCAAAGAAGAGGTTGACCAGTTGCGGCTCTTCCGGTCCCGATGCACCGAGACCGGAGGCGACGCGTGGGCGGACGGCGTCCGGCTCATATACCGGCTTCTCGACTCGGTGCTCCCACCGCATTCGACCGAGACTGAGCCGAAGACCGATATGTCACTCCTGGTCGAACAGTTCGACGACCTCGGAGAGGACCAGCAGAACATGGTCCGGCCACACCTCGAACTTTTCCTAACCGGCCCGCTCAAGGACGAGATATGGGGACGCGAACTCAAGCTTGCGCAGCCCCGGCAGCACACTGGCAACCGACTGGGGCGCGCCTGGATGTTCTTCCAGCCGATCCCGGCTGAGGTGGTTCTCC
>Ga0335075_10003766_pt1 | contig 23879 bp, 20 predicted proteins | sample Lox_Sample_24_FD_206723 | JGI IMG/M metagenome (GOLD analysis project Ga0335075, IMG submission 206723) | Soil microbial communities from Loxahatchee National Wildlife Refuge, Florida, United States - Lox_Sample_2.4 | ecosystem: Environmental > Terrestrial > Soil > Wetlands | place: USA...
TCTCTAAACAAGATGAAGTTCTACCTAATCCCTTACGTTTACTAGCCACCATTCTATCCTACTACGCTTGATACCCCTACAGTCCCTTTACAATGGAAAAGATGCTACTGTACGCTGTTTAAAAAGAGGAAGATATCCTATATTAGTTAAGACGCTATTGCATTGCTTATGGAAATGCATTAGATAGTTAAAATACAAACTAAAAAGTACTATATAGCATATAAGGGATTAAGGTATAATAAGGACTACTTACTAAAACATATTGTACTTTCTTAAATTGCTAGTAATAACTAGCAAAAAATAAAACAATACTAGTTAATATATAATAAGTATACGTATACAGTGGCGAGAATGACTCCTGTTGCTACAGTATACATATGCTTGCTACTATATAGTACATAGTGTGGTAAGGTGAAATGGTCCGCTCTTTGCAAAGTCATCTGATCTAGGCAATAGTTGTCCCACACCGGAGACATTCATGTATTTAGCTAGCTCTGGCTCCCTTTAGAAGACAGGAATCAATCAAGAATCAACACTCAGAATCAGAGATCAGAGACCAAGGCTGGGTGGCCGCGGTTGATACGGACGAGCAAAATGAATTTTACAAATGTATATTGATCTTACGGACAGTCCTTTCTTTACGGATACAGAATATACTTGTTTCTTTTGTGTGTTTTGAGCATTGCGTTGAGTGCTGTCTTCGTCCTTGCTGCCGACTACCCTTCGCACTTTTGGGCTGTACGCAGACCTATCCTATTGTCCTAACGATCGTGCACTGCGACGGTACATCCATCTTATCCCTCCACAATAGGTATTGCCACGAGCGGTTGGAATGATTGGCTGGAAAGCAATGCCGAGCTGTCCAATAATAGAATAAGGCTATGATATCAGAAGGGTGTCACGCCAATGACCTAATAAGCTCTACTCCAATCATTGGACAGCTCGACATTACCTAACCCAACCAATCGTTCCAACTGCTCGTAGCACCCCAAGCCCCGAGCAACCCCTAAATCAGCAGGCCATTCTAGTTAGGGCTAAGGTTATGTGTTGAATTGGATTTTATTTTTTGGTGATGGAATTGAATTATTGACAAGTCCCGTGATGGACGGGCTAGAGTCGGAGTCGGAGTCGGTAAAAAAATTTGACGTTCAAGCAGTCAGAGGCTACAGTTAAACCTGGTTATACCGGAGTTGGTTATACTGGACTACATACATTTCTTTCCTTATATCGGAGAACTCAGCAAAGCTGAGCAGGGATAATTTGTATGAGAGCAGGGGTTAGTATACCGGAATTCTCTTTATACCGGAATTTTTTCTGGGGTAAAAGAACCATATGTACCTCCCTAAAATAGCCTCCGCACTTACTAAATTTCCCACCTACAGCATGTTCCCAGTATGTCCCACAGCCAATCAATTTGTAGGAACTACTGTGTTTGTTTACATTTCATAATTCGCACTGTAGAGCACTAAGTATATGTGAATGGCTTCAATTATGTGGTATTTTGCAGGTAGATGCATAATCACCTATCTCTCCACATGTAGAACAGTGAACAACGCGCCGTTCTGGCGCCCCATGACCGTCCTCCAATAGCTCTACCGCTGCTACACCTCTTGAAGCCCTATAATTTGACTTGTCTAGACGTACTTTTCGAGGTCGTCCTTGTGGTATTCGCGTTAATGGTGGGTTGCAGATGTCTATAGCATCTGCATTGTCGTCTCGATTGCGTATAGGCTTTAGGCCTAAGATATCAATAGGCCGTAGGACAACTTCATATGAAGCTGCCCAGTTGGCTATCGACAATGACGCTAGTAGGTAAGGCTCAAGGCTCTCGTCTTGAGCAAATATTAGTGCCATCGCATGCAACCAAGGCACACCATTGTGTTGATATCGACCGCAACCGCAAGAGCTAGTTGTAGTACTCACTAAATATATCAAGCTGTCTGTTTGGATAACTCGGCCTTCAGTTGGGCTTGCATGTTGGACCTATGTAAATATAGTAATTAGTAGTGATCAAAAGCTTTGGATATTGTATTGACTTACATAGTTGCTCTGCGCCTATTTTCGAGCATATGCAAGCTTTGTTTGGCAGTAGGGTGTAAACTTTATGCCCTAGACTGCCTGTTTCTATGCCTCTTTCAATCGAGAGGCACGCTCAGCCATTACTCAATGCCAAATAGCATTAAGTAAGTCTATGATCGATAGAATACAATCATTACATAAAACCTTATTAACAAACTCAGCAATATTACTAATCAAATAACTATACCAAATTCCAAAAAAATAAACAACAACCTAAAACTTTATAGGAATACTACGCAGATACTGTGCAGCGGCTAGATTGACAGCCTCAATCTTCGCCATGTGGTGGTCAAATCCACTAGGCAAACGCACTCTTGCGGCCTTCCAAAATAGTGCTGGAAGGCCTTCTTTTGCGGCAAACTTATCTTTGAGGTTACCCTCAAGGTACTTGCAGCAGTAGGCACAAATGCAGTGCTCACCAAGCACTGCATCAGCCTCTACTAAGCCTTTGTCACAGTCCAAAATAAACACACATAGCTCAGAAGACACTTCTGGTATACACAGTCAAAAGTGCTATAAAAAATACTCCCACGAGTTGCGGTTCTCGCTCTCTACCACAGCCCAAGCCAGTATAACGTTGTGGCCATTGGCGTCAATGCCAACAGCAAGCAGCAAAGTAAGAACGAACCTTCCTGTTAGGAAGGTTCCATCAGCAGCCACAAGCCATCTTAGTTGTTGGAACGTCAACTGCGAGTGTGGTGGACAAACGAAGCATCTCTGAAAGTTGCCTACAAAACCATTGAAATTAGTATAGTAAAAGACATGTAATTGCAGAAAGTAAACATACCTAATCACTGATCAATGCAAAAGTCAACAGTTGCACCTAGACACCAAAGCTCTACAGTATTGCAGTATGCTGGTAATAGCTAGAAGCTATACTGTTGCTGTCCGAGACCTCCATCCAGCAATCACAGTCGACAGCGTTGAGCTACCTTATAGCTAATCATTTCTGCAAAGTGTATAGAGATTGTATCAACGATCTCTTGTGGTTGTGTAGTCTTCGTAACTAGTAAATGCTGTGTTACAGCTTCGTCCAGCCAAGCCTTTTATGCGCACAACGAGAATTTCGAAATACCGCCATCCCAACAGGTATGCTGCCGCCTTACTACATGCAACTCTAGCATATCATCAGGTTGCTTGCTGGCGCTGCAAGTCCAACGGCATTCCTAGTTAGAACATACGTATCTAGCCAAGGATTTCATCTTTTTGGGCGTCCAGTAGGTAAACTTTGCAGCAACTGACCATTTGTCAAGTGATTAACGCAGCTCTTTCCAGTCGGCATATAGGGAGCTGTCTAGAAGCTCAGAAGGTAGTTGAGAAAGGGATGACATTGTAAGTACTGCATTGTAACTGGCGTTATAGCAAAATAAGGTGCGACAGTGAGTTTCTAGATGCGAATTATGAAATGTAAACAAACACAATAGTTTCTACGAATTGATTGGCTGTGGGGCATACTGGGAACATGTTGTAGGTGGGGGCGCAGGTGGGAAATTTAGTATGTGTAGAGGCTATTTTAGGGAGGTACATATAGTTCTTTTACCCTTTTTTCTGTCCCGCCTTAAGCGAGTGGAGGTGCTGTTAAAAACAGCAATAGGGGACTGCCAAATCTAAGGGGTCAAATCACCAATACGCAGTTAATAGTAGATATTATATCTTTACCGCGATGCGCTCTTTCACTTACGTCGAGACTTCATTTATGCAGTAGTATGGTAAATCAGTCTTCCAAGCTTCCACAGTATATCCGTCTGTCTCTATACTCTGCCTTCGGGCCATGCATTACCGACCTCGCTCTCTATTCGCATGTGCCAACCACGAAGCAAGATGCTGCTAGACAACATCACATGGCGCTGGCCAGGACATTACTACCCTACCAGGGAAGTCTACAGCGCTATTGGCTGCATTGTATTTGTCTTGATATGGCTGAGTTAGGTCATCCTCGCTGGTATCCTCTTGACCGTGGTTGCTGCAAGTGTACTAAGGAATGGCGATATGCTGTGGTCCTAGGGGTATGCGGATGGCTGCCATGTCTATTGCTTGGGATCATATTGTGCTGGGCACTGACCAAAATGATTCAGGAATTTCAGGCTGCTGTGGTGTTACAGAGGAGGCAAAGAGAGCAGAGACGGCTCCGCCGGCTTCGGGAGCTTCTGAGGCAACGAATACAGATGATAGTATTTAATGCAACGTTGAGAGCATTAGCGGTGCTTGATGTAACCTTTCGTTGAAGATTTCTCCAGTATGGACTTGGAAGAAAGCCAGGCAAGGATGGTAGAAACAGCAGGAACGTGAAGCTTTTCAACCTAGTTGCATTGGCATATTGGAAGATCGAGCACATGGGAACAAGTTGCAAAGAGTGAGGCCCCTTTCAAAGTACTCATCTCTTCTTCTGCGAGCGCTAATTGATCATCCGCATAGTTATTTCCACCACTGCAAACGTACCAGCGCTGACTGGCATTGCTCTTAATAATGTCGGACCGATCCCTTTCCAAAAACCTCTCATACCTTCCGCCCTCCACGTCTGTCGGAAGCAATCATTCATCCCTTTGAACTTTTGAGATTCACCAAACCCATCGCTTTGCATCTTGCTCTTGACAACATCAAACGGATAGCTGGCCAACCACAACGCTTCACCTGCGAGGCCGCCATAGAAAGCAACCTTCCAGCTCGGAATCTCTTTCCGCAAAACTTTATTTCGTACCGCATCGGCGTTCATCAGATACTCAAATGTGAGGAACCATACACCATAGGCCTGGGCTTCTCGGAGTATGGTGACCGCTTCGCCGCGGTATAGGCCCCTCAGCACACCTTCGTGGGCGGACAGTTTCTTGATGCAGTCTATTGGGCCATTGTAGAGGCGCGCGGCTCCATGGGGCTGGGTTTGCAATCGGATTCTGACATGTTCGATGGGGCCAGAAATCACAGAATTGGCAATACCGGCGAAGGCTCCTGACGCATAGTATTGTGAATAGGAGAGTCCGGGATGAAGAGGTGATTTGGAAATATTGTAGGCTTCGAAGCGTCGGCGGGCTTCATGAAAGGCACCAAACTGAACAGAAACACAAGCACCGATCCCGACTAGTGGTGTGAGAGTACCCTTATAGAAGGCTAGAGGGCCTTCTTTCTGGTAGATGGATTTTGCAGCGTCTAACGCGTTGGCGTACTGGGTGGTTGTCTGTAATCTTACTTTCACAATATCAAAAGGTTGACCTGGATCTCGTCAGAAGAGTGCTACTTCGTGCATGAATATCCTTGTCTCAACACTGTTCAAGACCTCTCAATAATCATATTGAACAGCCGATCTTAAATTCCAATTACCCTTAAAATTACGAAACGAGGACCAGAGCTTCCTGAGGCCATGCAAAGGAAATCGGCCATGGCACGTGAGCATGTAGGACACTCCAATTTCAATGCCTCCTGCGAACAGGAGAGAAAAAAAGATTCCCATACCTAAAAGAACCTGAGCCACACCGCCTGCAGCACCAGCAAAGAGATCTTTCAGTGTCCGGACAAAGCCTCCCTCTTCAAGCTCCGCTGACCCGTCGGCCATTGCTGCTCTTCTATATGTAAATTCAATTGAACCGTAACTCTATGCCGCCCAAATAAGAAAACAACAAGAAAGACAAGATTGAGAACTTTTTCAATACATGAGTGGAGATTTTTCTGGTCAAATAATAAGAGGTTGAAAAGTGCCCCCGCCAAATTCCGGAATGATGTGATCGCGCTAAGTGGTGGAAAATGTTCACCCTAGGCATAATTCACGTGATTTGAGCAATCTTTGATTTCTTAACGCGCTACGGGAACAGCGTTCAATCCCTCTTACTATCCCGTATATCTCAACTACTACTTTTCTCATACTATCAATGTTACCACCGTTTTCCCTGACATGGTGTCGTAATTCCGAGAATAACGGAAGGACAATCCACTGCATCCATATCGCCGTTGATCGGTCACTGACCTCGTCTCTTCTCATCCACTAGCAACTGAACCGCGTCCCACAGGCCCTCACGCAACTGCTCCTCCTGCGGAAATACAACTGCCAACTTTTTTTTGATTTTTTCCTCAGCAGTCATCGTTCCTCTGTTCCCGCCGGTCCGATCCTTCAATACCATGTTAGCACACTCCTCTCGAAATTTCGTGATATTCTCTCTCAGGAGCCCGTCAAGTTCGATTCTTGCATCCTGCACATTCTCGACGACCTTTGGAAGAAGATTGCCGCTTCTGAGCAAATTGTAATATGAAGCTATGTCGAAGAGGCCGCCACGGACTCGCAACTCAGCGAAAGTGGCCCATAAATCGGTAAAGTCGAGCACTGAAGCACGATGACTACCAGAGATCTCATACGCAAGGACAAGGTTTTTAAGAAGAACGAAATTCTTAATCGCGAAAATTCGACCGTCCATCTGCGAATAAGCCTGTGTGAGTATATTTGCACCGCGTGTGATGGCTGTGCAGGTTTGGTGTAGTATTTCGTAGGCAATCTCACTCGCATCCTGATAAATGTTAAATAAGAGACCGTGTATGGTAAGAAGCGTGGAACTCACATTCTCGCCGCTGTACTCGAAGGTCAGGTCATTGACTAAAACCAATAGTCGACATGCAGTCTTTACTGGAGGATACGCTGCTCGTATACCAAGGCCCAATGCTTTCTCTAGTCGGATATTGGTGCCATCATCAACGATCTTGGAATCGGATTGAATAACGGGTACACGGGGAACAAAGTCCTCGGTTTTGCCAACATAACGCTCAACATCTCTGAGGAGAATCTCCCTGATACGACCGAAGATGATGCCTATAAACTTGTTGCTGACTTTTCCTGCGACTGATGACCTGGCTTGGCCAAGGATTGCACCTCTCTCCTCGTTCTCCTCCTCATCAGAATGTGACGAGACAAGGTCACTAGAAATATTGCGCTCATAGACGTGACTATTCAGCCAAATAGCCATTTCAACTGCACTGAAGATGTCCATCCCTTGGAGATGTGGCTGAAGTATGTCGAAAACGCGCATTGCGATCGTAACTAGATAATCCTTGAATTTGCCCTTTCCCAAGCTTAGCAGGATCGGAGTAGCCTGCTCCTTATATTGAACATTTCCAAAATTTTTGACAAACATGAATACGAACTTATAGGTCTCGTGTTCGCAGATCTCGACAGCTGCAGTCAAGCACTCTCGTGCATATCGGGGAAAGTCAGCAGCAGGTTCGAACTGGGATGGGAGGGTTTTAGTCAGATAATCCCCCACGATATCGGGAATATATAACATTCTGGTGTTGATGTATTCTTGTGTCATGATCTTGAGCCCTTCTTCGTAGATGGCCAGATAGCCACGATATGCACTCAATTCCGCACTGGTTGTTTTCTGATGGCTAATGTCCATAGCTTTCTTAGCTTGCTCCAGAAGGTGGTCGATAGTCTCCCGTAGCAGCTCAACTTCCTTGACTGATTGAGGGTCCTGCATGAGGTAAATGCTCGTCATTGTCAGCTCACCGGTATCTTTGCGTCTCTTTGCTTCGGTGCTTTTCGCTTCGGCGGCGCTCCTTTTGATGGAATTTGCAAACATGTTGGTTATGAGGCTCAATGTACGAGCCAGAAGCGATTTGTAGCGAGTCAGATAGATCTCGGATTCCCGATGCTCAGGCTGGCGAGAAAGATTAGTACTAAGCTGTACACAAACAGGGGCCTAAAAAGTGTCACGTGACTAGCTTCGATCGAGAGACCACAATGGCCCAAGGTCAAAAACAACGCTTGACTTACGTGTTTAATCATAAACTCTATACAAGCGTCCAGATTTGTTAACATTTCAACAAATCCATCGTCACCTATCACGCTCGAAGCCCCAGGAGCATTCAGACGGCGAGTGATTGGTTCTAGGTAGGCATAGTATTGTAGCCCGGTTCTAACCTCCTCAGATAAATGTTTGATATGCTTCTGTTCCTTAAGCAAACCCTCGCATTGCGCCTGAAACGCAGTTGTTTGAGCTTCAACGGATTTGAACGAGCCAGATAAGTTTGCTAGTAAGTCCAGTGCTGATGTAGTGTCTTGCAGCAAACCATCCAGATGTCTCTTGGATAAAGCTAACTGGTCTTTATAGATCCTAGGAACTCAGGTATGAGCAACAAGATCCCCCCGATCTATAGTGATTCAGGGGCATACCGAAACTCTTCCTGACTTGCGTCCAGTAGTTCATCTTCATGTGCGTCATATATATTCTCGAATTGGAACCCCTTCCTTTTATATACCTCACGATTTGCCGCTTCTTTATCCTCTACTTTTATGTCTCTTGAGTCCTTCAGAAGCTGAGCTCTTGCAACGCGGTAAAAGTCACTATAGGATTTGGCTCTTCGGGCCACGGTTGCCTTGGGAGGGCTTTTGATCGATGTCAATTCTTCAAACAAACCCGCTAGAGGGTCTATATGGCCTATCGTGGTATTTCCGCCATCCTACCCTGCACGTTAGCAACTGGCTTTTGTATCACCGGGAGGGTTCGAACAGTGGGTTGTTTTAGCAGAGACTCTCTCCGCCGATGCTGAGACTTCTGCAGGTGCCCATCGTCTCGCTTGCCATGTACTTCTGGCACAAAGCTGTACCAAGAATCTTCGTACATGACTGTATATTCTGCACGAATGTGCAAACCGAACGTCGTGCCTCTGCAGTTGGAAAAGGAACTTATTTTTAAAAGTCAACGCAAGGCTGAGGCGTTCTGATGGCATGGATTGCACGGACCAGGAACTAAAGACGGGAGGTCTAGCTTAAAAGCGTATAGCGCGAAGAATCAATGACGAGAAGAATGTAGTATGGCTGATTAACACGACCGTCATTGTCATTTCATGTCCAGGGAAGTAGTCAGTCTCACGGCTCTGTAAGTTTTTGAATGCCCACAAGATATAGTTGATTAATTAAAGGCTAATATTTAATTCGAGAGTAAGTGATAGAAGATGTTCTCGACACGTGTGGCATCTAGGTCTTTCCATGGAGTATCGCGTGTCCAAAGGCCAAGAGCATTGCAACGGATCCAACGTCGATGCTTTGCCAGAGATGGTAAAGCTCCCCTGTTATCAAGGGCATCAACAAGGTCTCGTCGGACTGGCCTCCTTGCTGTAACTATAGCCGCAGTGGGCCTCTATGCGAGCGGGCGTCTAAGAACTCTCCACGCCGAAGCGGTCCCAGCACCTGCAGAGGTCAGGTTTGAGGAGAAGCGGAAGAAAGCATCATCTAGGGAAGAGAACCGGGAAATAATCAGCTCGCAACATCTTCAGGTTAAGAAAAGCTGGGAGAACCCAGGAGTTTATGCATGGGGTTCAAACAGTGGTCGAGTCGTGGCGCCTGATTCAGAAGAATTGCACATTAAAACTCCAAGACGAATAGCCTACTTCGATGGAAAGCTCCTACGTGATATAAAACTCGATAGGAATTTCGGAGCGGCAGTCACTGAGGATGGAGATTTGCTGCAATGGGGAATGGCCTACTCTCCTGATATCAAAGGACCTACACCAACTCTTCAAGGAAAGAACATTAGGAAGATATGTATTTCAAGAGACAGGATTTTGGCGCTGTCACAGAGTGGAAAAGTTTACTCTATACCAGTATCGCGGAGTGATCAGGAGAATGGTCTTAAACTGCAAGAGACCACGTGGTTCCCATTCTGGACCAGCAAATCACCCATCAGCTACAGAGAACTTAATATCGACAATCTTACTTGGGGGGAGAAGATCTCCGATATTGCCAGTGGCCTGGAACACTGCTTGCTCCTTACCTCTAAGGGACGTCTCTTTTCCGCCGCTTCCGGGACAGAAGACTTCCCAACTAAAGGTCAATTGGGTATTCCAGGCCTAACCTGGGCAACTCGGCCAGCTGGACCCTTCTATCGGCCACACGAGATTAGTACTCTAAGGGGATTTAACATTACTAAAATTGCTGCTGGCGACTACCATTCCCTTGCAGTTGATGCCGATGGTCGCGTCTTCTCCTTCGGTGACAATACTTTCGGCCAGCTAGGCTTTGAGCCATCTCCGGATTCACCATACATCGATGCACCCTCCCTACTGCCCATTAGTAAGCTCTACTCGGGAACGAACTTGTCTCCAAAGGTCAACAACGTTGCTGCTGGCGGCGCCAACTCGTTCTTCACAATCGATGCCACTAGGGTAGCAGGTCAAGATGAAGGTCTTTCCACCGAAGCCCGCAATCTCGGCAATGTCACAGCAGACACTTGGGCATGCGGCCAAGGCATCTTTGGTGGACTTGGAAATGGCCGCTGGACCCACATCCAAGGAGTTCCTACGAAGGTTAAAACACTCTCTGGACTATTCGAATACGACGAAGTCAATAATGTTACTGTCCCCATTCGCCTTTCACACTTGTCTGTCGGCTCAACACACTGCTCCGCCGTTATGAACAACGTAACGCACCTCGAAGCATCCGATAGGCACTCCGCAACCGAGAACGAGACGAACTGGGGCGCAGACGTGCTCTGGTGGGGAGGAAATGAATTTTACCAACTTGGCACAGGGAAAAGGAATAATTGTTCAACGCCGGTGTATATCGCGCCGCTTGATGTGGAAGCAGACAAGGAGAAAGGAAGGAGAGAAGAGCATCGTTTCCAGATCACGCCGAGGAAGAAGATCAAGTTTGAGGGCAGGTGGGTTGAGGTCGAACAACGAGTAGAGTGTGGTAGGAATGTAACGGCCGTTTATTCAGGGACTTGAGATTACAATGAACTGTTTGTCTATAAGGAGTTTGCATAGGATGGGAAAGTGGTCAGGGAAAACAGGGTTTCAAGCCATGTATTGTAACACGAAAGGACCCACGCCACTGTACACTGCTCATAAGAAAATTACGATCCTCTTCTATTACATAATAGTGTATAATAACGAGAAGAGTTGCACAAGAGAAGCCCGGAAACCATTCAAAAGCCTCCCAAAAAAAAAAAAAAATTCCCATCCCCTTTCGGAGATGTGCACGGAAAACCTCCTGTTAGGATGGTTTCTCTTAGGGCGACATACTGTCGCTTTAGAAACAGTATCCGTGTTCGAGAACTGGAACTGCACTTGGAAAATCAACCTATATCTATAGAAACTTAGTTATACCAGTATAAAGTTGTGGAGTGAGGAATATGACCACTACGCTATTGTTCACTTAAGCTGGAGGGAGTGTGCTTATCTTGGTATTTGAAAAAATCAAGGTGAATGAAGGGTTTTTCATGCCATTTGCTTGTGTAACCGATGTTGCGACGGCACACAATTCCGAGTCTGCCAAATTGTGGAAACATGCGCTTTGTTGATAATGCTGACGATTCGGAGTCAGCTAACTTACTCTTTTGGATCTACCTGAGCATGGTCATCCTTGGGCTCCAAAGCCTTCATTAACAGCCACGGGGTCATTGTTAGCCAAAGGTGGAGGAAAGATGTTTTTATTTGCTCGGAATCAAAATCACAGCTATTAGGCCAAACCCCAATGCAAACTATGACAAACCCCAGCACTTTCCTCCATAAAATGATTTTTATAGTTTTTATCGTCTCATCCATCGAACCCATATGTAATATCGTCTCTCATAACGTCGGACCCATTGTATTCGTTGGCGACCTTTATAGCATATCTTCCCTTTATCAATTGCATTGACTGCGATCCAAGCGTTCGCACTCAAACTCGCTAGTCAATGTCCTCCCACTGTATCCATTCACTCCCACAATCCACGCCACCAGAAAAGTAAAGCCCTGCCAAACGCCATGCTCCGCTGCATGCCCTGGTTGACGCCGCCTGTGTCAAAGCCTGCATAGGGTATACGCCCATTACTCCTCATACTCCCATCCTGTTGTCATGATACTTTACTAGCGAACTTTTTCGGCTTATCGCAAAGCCTAACCAAAGAAAGTCGAAAAAGAGCAAGGGTTGTGGTATGATACAAGCGCAATTCAGCTGGAAACTCCTATCCGGGTGTACGCATCGGATGATCATGCGAGGGCAGAGAAATCGACCGAGAGCAACGTCCGAAGCTTGTGATGACAGACTTGCCAAATGAAAAGGAAATATGAACGCTGAGCCACCATGCGCAAATATCTATGACCAACCGTAGCAAAAATGCGAAAGAAAAGTGTAAATATGTACAGTACAAAAACACTCCACCAGGCCTCCCCAACAACTCAATAAGGGATTTTTTCGCACAAGCTATGAAGCCTGCGCAGCTTGGCCGCGGCCTCCTCTTGGAGCATCAAAGCCATTCTGTCGTCCTTGGCCACCTCGGCCCGCGCCTTGACGACCAAAGTTTTCAAAGCGACCATTTCCGCGTGAGAATCCTTGACCTTGACGCTGACCTTGTGGTTGGCTCTGTGGTTGTCGCTGGGCCTGATCTTGATTTGAGCCATTTTGACGTCCATTGTTGAAGTTTCCCTGTGCAGGTGATCGCTGGCTGCTGCCCGATTTCTGGTCACGTTCAGCGGGCCGCCGTGGTGGTGCAGCATTCGATATCGGGCGAGGTATATTCTCCGGAGTATCATAGACATAGAGATTCTTGTCAATAGTAGCCGGAATCGGCTGGATTTCAGTGCCAAGTTCTTTCTCAATATTGTAAAGATTGAAACGGTCGTCCCAGTTAATAAGATTAATGGCAAGTCCAAGATGTCCATAACGACCTGATCGGCCAATGCGATGAAGATAAGTCTCTGCATTCTTAGGGAAGTCAAAATTGATAACAACATTCACGGCTTGAATGTCGATACCACGGGTAAGAAGATCGGAGCAAACAAGGTTCCGGCAAACACCATTACGGAAGTCGTGGAACACCCGGTTGCGGTTTGCTTGGAGCATCCGGGCATGACTATAGAAGCATGAGTAGCCAAGTTCAGTAATTTTTTTGGCAAGCAGCTCGACGCGATTCGTCGAATTGCAGAAGATGATCGATTGGTTGATCTGCAGCTTGGAGAACAGAGTGTTCAGGCAGTGGACTTTCTGTTTTTCTTCAACAAAAGCATAGTATTGTGTGATACCACGCAATGTGAGTTCGTCCATGAGGTTGATCTCATAGGGGCTGTCCATATTCTTGGTGGAGAAAGCTTGAACAGATCTAGGGAAGGTAGCGCTGAACAGCATGATTTGCCTATCTTTGGGATGAAATTGCAGGAGCTGTTCGATAACAGGTGTAAATTCTGGCGAAAGAAGCTTGTCAGCTTCGTCCATGATGAACATCGGGCATTCACTGAGGTCAGCGACGCTCTTGCCAGCAAGATCTAAGATTCTGCCTGGGGTTCCAACGATGATGTGGACAGGGTCGCCTAGACGGACAATGTCATCGCGCAAGTTTGTTCCGCCAGTAGTAGCCATGACACTGATACCGAGATGTTTTCCAAGTGTCTTGCAGACTTGGGATGTTTGGAGGGCCAGTTCTCGGGTAGGAACGAGGATTAAGCATTGGATTTTGGAGCTCTTCGGGTTGATACGCTCGAGAGCTGGGATGACGAATGCAGCTGTTTTGCCGGTACCGTTCTTCGCCCGAGCAAGTATGTCTCGTCCGGTAAGCGCAACAGGTATCGCCTCCTCCTGGATTGGTGACGGCTTTTCAAATCCGGCTTCGAAAATGCCCATCAACAGATCCCGCTTGATCGAGAAGTCCTCGAAATCGAGACCCTTCGTAGCGGTGACATCCTTATGAAGTGTGAGTACGAAAGCTGTATATCAAGAGCAAAGCAGCTCACCTCAGTCTGATGCCTCGTGTCTTTCACTGGTACCTTTAGCCCGGCCTTCCAGTCCCCGGCACTAGTTTCGCCTTCGCTGCTAACGTGTCAGAGAGCTCTAGAACTATTTTATCATGATGTTTGTCTACCTCAACTTCGTAGATTCCAGCTTGCCTGCCAGAGCTTCTGCCATTTCTTTGTTCTAGAAGGGCTTATGTAAAGTAGTGTTGGAGGATGGCGGGTTTCAGCCTGCGGCTTTGTAGTATGATCGTGCTGTTTTGTTTGTGGATGATCTCGATATTGTGATTATGATGGCTGGTAGCCACTCATAAGTATGACTTAAGATACTCGAGGAGGTTCTTGTCGGTGAGGAGGACAGTTTGGAACTAGTTGTCGGTGAGAAGTCGATCTCTGAGATCGATGTGCGCGAAGATAGTTTGTGCGTTATAAACTTGCGTATATGCGCAAGTAGAATCTTCTTATCGTTTCGAAGTCGTGGCGGTACTGTAAATCAACAGAAGAAGTTCTGTGCCTATGCGTGATCGGAGTCGTCGAGGTTTGTGTAGCATTTCAATGGAAATCCATGGATGGCGGTGCCGCTTTTAGCCTCCACTAAGGCATGGCGGCTCTCCCATTCACTTTGACTGCCAACCACCCAGCAGCAATCCCTAGAAGTAACCCATCTTTAGCATGACATGAGTATATACATAGTTCTGGTTCACTTGGGATATAACGGTATTTCTAGAAGCAATTACAATACGGCACCGCATACTTACAATTTACAGCTCCCAATACCAACGAACACTCACCCTCACCTTTGCTAGGTCTGATTGAAAGGCTACCATGGAGATAGGAACGCATGGCTTCCGATTTCTGGTAAAAAAGCTGTATGTATAGTTTGTTCTGTCTTCGACACCATCACATCTAGATGGATAGGGCCCTATTCCTAGTCTCATTCTATCTATCCTATCCTATCTATTTAACACAGGGTCGTGCATCTGGTCACACTAGCACCCAGACTATGATGCTTAGAGCATTAACATTGATCAGGCTTTCGATTTAAAAGCACTTGCTTCACCAACTATCGCTTGAGATGAATGATATATCAAGGAGCTGTCAGCGCTTGAGGCCAGAAAGATCCAACGCACAGGTGAAGCGTCGGTCAGGTATAAAAAGCGTAGTCCTTTCCTCTTCGGATGGAATGAGGGCCAAATGACACATGGAAGTCAGAGAGCCTAATATATAATCCGGTTGATGCACCTGTTTCCAAACGACGGATCAAAGTAGAGTTGGAACTGGGTCGCACAAACTGCGCGCTCTCAGTAGTTGATATCCACTTATGCAGTGGACCAGTGTATCACCAATGAGGAATATACAAATATTCAACCCATAAAATGCCACCTATCCATTCAATTTTAGTCATTATCATAGATTGTGCGTACCCTGTAACGCCAATTCTGCCATTTCCTAAAGTATTTCACTTCCCCGAACTTCCATTTCGAAACTGATTCCTCAGCTCTTCGAGATAATATTGAAAGAACTTCTTCACGTCCGATTCTCCTGGCTCTATATCGATACGATGTTAGTATTCAGATTTCTCTTCATTCAGGCCCATTTGCGGACGCACTTTGGAGTGACTTACTGTCTATATTTGTACCTCCCATTTCGGCTGGATCTTTACCATATCTTACCTCGTGGACTTTCTTGTGTACTATTCTAACGGCTCGATGGAAAGTAGGACTCGCAAGGAGCTATAGGTCATGAATATGTGATAGAGGACACTGGTAATACGAGTTACTAGCTTACTCTAGCTGTCAACCACACCTGCATGCCGGTCAGTCTGAAAGTTTAAATGGGGAGATATGGAACTGACCTCGAACACTCGAAGCCACATTATGGCAGTCTCGTTACCATCGCAATGGATTTTAAGCTCATTCAAATGATAATGTAAGAGTACCACTACAGAATGGAATTGCCATGGGGGGAATGAGAAGTCGAGGGACAAATGTCATTGAGGACGATTTGTCGCTTACTTATCCAAGATCCCTGCAATATTTTCCAACGCGGCTCTAGTCCGCCTGCTCGTTGATGACTTATTCTTCTGTGCCGCCCTTTCTTATCATATCAATTGCTGCCCGGAAAGTTTGCTGTTTTTTCTTCCAAAGAAATGCTCTCTCCAAAGCCACGTCGCCGGAGGATCTTCATTTCGCTCGGAAGAATCATACAGACTCAGTCATAGCACGTACAAAGTTGCATCTGCAAGAGGCGACATCACAGTTTGGAGGGTCTTGACAAGGGTTCCCAAAGAGGAACTATTCATGCACCTAATTCAGTCTTGATTCATGCTAAGATCTCTTGGCTTCCAGACATTTCACCGGCTTTCGGTCTTGCCACTTTTACACAGTTCCAGTAATACACCTGCAACGACTGGCCTTTGCAGTGTAACTTCCAATTCTAAAATCATACCGCAAGGCCCCTCTTTAGGTCTACTTGCCTGCATTAAGACGTCTCCCAGGATACAAACAAGCGTCAGAAACCTGGATCGAATTCGAGTTTTTCGGAGGCGACAAGACTCGCCCAGCCTCAACCCAGACGAACGGGAACCTAGGGAGAGATCACCAGGTTGGTTTCAAAGGATGCATCGAAATATGTCATCCTCAAAACGGTCACGCTCGTCCTCGACACAACCAGAAACGCCATCAGAGGTTGATCGACCTGAGCCTCTTCCCGAACCCGCTACAGCACGTGACCATAATTCTGATGGACTTCCAAAAATGCCTGCCTTTCTTCAGCAAAGCCCATCTGGTAGGTCCTAGGAGCTTCTCTATTTTAATTCTAACCTCGACAAGTATAAGTACTGATAAGAATGGCAGATATACAAGCAAAGTTCCATGAGCTCACGTGGATCGAGAGGAATCGCATTGCACAAGGGATAATGGATCCATCACCAGATCACCCATGGGCCATAATTCAAGGGCCTCATACGAAGTTGCTAGATCGCTATCAAAATGTCCATCCCTGGAAGCATAATCGTATTCGTCTACGCGTGCCCGAAGGCCAAAACGATTACATCAACGCCTCACCGATCACCCTAAAAAGTGCGAAAACAGGAAAGGAAAGCAAATACATCGCAATGCAAGGTCCAAAGGAAGGCTCTATTAGTCATGTTTGGAGGATGATCTGGGACGAGCTTACCAGCCCCGCTGTTATCGTCATGTTGACGGAAACTCATGAGGCAGGCATGGAAAAATGCTTTCCATACTTTCCTAGCGACCCTGAGGCTGATCCACTGGTTATCAATGAAAACGACGAATTTGGTGATGGATTTAAAGCAACCGTTAAATGTGCCGAAGTTGATGCGCACCCACAAGCTCCATCAACTGAAGTTCGGAAACTGGTCATGAATGTTGATGGGAAAAAACAGGAAAAGATCATATGGCACCTACTGTACACCAAATGGCCCGACTTTGGGGTCTTAGCAAGCGAAGATTTGGACGGCTTTTTCAAGCTCATGGACCTTTCCAACCAGAAGAACAGTGGACCGGAAAACCCACGTGTCATTCATTGCAGTGCTGGCGTTGGTCGTTCAGGCACTTTCATAGCTCTTGAATACCTTATGGCAGAGCTGGAGGCTGGTGCATTAGAGCCGGAGCCAGGAGAAGACGACGCAGAATATGATCCGATTTTTGACACTGTCAACAGACTTCGAGAGCAGCGACGAACCATGGTTCAAGCAGATTCTCAATACGCATTTATTTACAGTGTGCTTCGGCAGCTTTGGGAGCAAAAGCATCCGGTGGTGACACACTCTATCGACAAAACAACCAAAGGCGAGCCGACTGCAAAAGTGGCAAAACTTGGGGAAATGGAGGATGTCTTCAGCTAAGAAGGCTATTTGATATTCGAAATCAAGCGGAGTACAGTGGGCAGGGCTTTGAAATGGTTTGTGATGGGTTTTGGCATGGGGAGCTGGAGCGACGTGATTCGCTGAGGCGTGCAGGTACAGGCGGGGGAATAGCATTTCGATCACCCCATCCGAGGATTAGTCGTCCCATTTAATTGATTACTCAGGGGCCATCTCCTAATTCCTGCTCATTGTTCTGGTTTGAATGACGTCACAGGGAGGCCATCAGGACGTCACAACTATGTCACCCTTATATCCGGCTTCGAATCCTCTGTCTCTCGAGTCTGTATTATTATTATTTTTGGTCCCAGAAATAAATCATCATGCTTACGGCAATTGTCACTGGTGCCACCGGTATTATTGGTCGTGAAATTGTAGCTGCATTGGGCCGTGATAGTAAGTGGACTAAAATCCACGCCCTGTCTCGAAGCCAGAAGGAAAAGTATCCTCCTTCGGTGCAGCATGACACAATCAATTTAATGGGCAGTGCCCAAGAGATTGCAAAACAATTAAAGGATCAGAAAATAAATGGCGAATACCTGTTCTTTGCGGCATATGTGGCGAGAGATGATGAGAAAGAAGCTTCGGATGTTAATGGTGAGTGTAGTTTCCAAATTAAAAACGAATGCGAGCCTAACAGCATCTCCAGGTGCGATGCTGAAGAATTTCCTTGATGCACTTGCAATTAATGGCTGCAAGCTCAAGCGCGTGATTCTTACCACTGGTGCCAAACAATACGGTGTGCATCTTGGCCCAGTCAAATGCCCTATGGAAGAATCAGATCCATGGATTGAGGGACCTGGTCGTCCACCGAACTTCTACTACACCCAACAGAGAATTTTGCATGCGGATGCCAAGAAGAATGGCTACAACTGGATTGTAACCTATCCGAATGACGTTATAGGAGTGGCAAAGGGTAACTTCATGAATCTTGCCACAAGTCTAGCCCTATATGTGGTGGTCAACAAGGAGCTGTCTGGAGAGCTTGAGTTTCCTGGCTCTGAAACTTTCTATAACTACTTCGATTGCTTCACAGATGCAAAGCTACACGCGGAGTTTAACATTTGGGCAGCGCAAGAACCACATTGTGCGAATCAAGCATTCAATGTCACTAACGGAGACGTTGAAACATGGGCCAATATGTGGCCTAAATTGGCAAAGCGATTTGGTTGTAAGGTGCCTTCGAAGCAGTTTGAGCGAAAGACCCCGGACTCGAGCCAGATAAAGCTCGCGGAAGTTCCACCATATGAAGACCTTGCCGGTGTTACGGGGATGGAAGGGAAGGTTCCAAAGGGAGTAGTTGAGCAGCGAATTGATCTTGTCAAGTGGAGTCAGAAACCTGAAATCAAGAAAACGTGGGACAAAATTGCGGAACGTGAGGGTCTGGAGAAGGATACCTTTGAGAAAGCAACATGGAAGTTTTTGGGTTTTGTACTAGGCCGGAATTATAATATTGTGATCAGTATGAGCAAGGCTCGGAAGTTTGGCTGGACCGGGTATATCGATACTTGGGAGTCCCTAAACAACACGTTCAATGGACTGGAGGAGCTAAAAATTCTACCAAAAATACCTTAAGAGGCTGAGTCCCGATCATGAATTGGTCACCTCAGACAGTCATCGAAACCCCTGATTCCTCCTTCCTGCTCAATCATGCAGTCCTAGCTTCTCCGTCCCCAGACTACCTATTCCAAACCCACTGCTCCCCTAACTCCATCCCTCCCACGACCAACCTCTCCGCATCCACCACTACAAACACAACCCTCGCCCATTTCTCGGCACTTGGATTCCGCCAAGCATGCATCGTGCTCCTCTGCACCACCAAATCGCCCTTCCCCATCTTCTGCGTCCCCCCTCCATCCAGCACAAGCTCCAGCTCGCCCTCCATCACAACACCATAGTCGAGACTTATCGTGCGATGCATGACACTCTTGTACGCAGGGGGCAGCTCCAGCACTCGCAAGTTGATGCCTCCAGGCAGCACGACGGTTTTAAAACCGGATGCCAGAAGGGAATTGTGGGCGGTGAGGTCAGCATCTGAGGAGAGTTGGATGGGGAAGGAGGGCGTGCTGTGCGGGATGAGGTAGTTGAAGGTCGGGCGGGTGGAGGCGTCCCAGGGTTGTAGAGCGCCCGGGGTAGAGGAGTGGATTATGGCTTTGCCGCTTTGCTTGTCGTGGGTGGTGATATGGGTGGTGAAGGGTGGGAGGCCGGAAGGGTTGCGGGGAGCTTTCTAATGCTTGGTTTGGGGCGGACATGTCATATGATTTCCGAGTTGCACGTGGGACTCAGTTAGCGTGTTTAAACTACTGGAGGGAGGAGATGGTGGTCTAGATGTAGGCAACTGGTATCTATGTTGTGAGTGAACTGTGGCTTTTATGCTGTTTGCTAAGCTGATGCTAGAGGCTTACAAATCTTGACGTTAATAAGGAGATGGAAGAGGGTGTTTACGAAGTCGTGGACTATGGCTAACCAACACTGTTCCATAGCACAGGAACAACACTTATACTTATGAATGGTAGTGTGACCAAGCATGGTTGCGAAGCGGTAAAACTTTGATATTGTAGGGGATGTTGACGTGAAAAGATCTGGGATTTGTAAGCGGTTACACAAAATACGAACTTTAATTTAACACTCTGACTGAGGTTGACATGGCTACACTCTGGTGAAATGTAAATGCAAATGCTTTATAACATGGCTTAGTCTAGTGAAATCAAATTTCCTGTATGAAATAATGCAATGCAATATTCCCGCAATCTTTATACATTGAAACATAAACAGATTTTCAACTCCTGCACTATAGCATAGGCTTCAAATCCTTGGCAACGGTAAACGGAGCCTCAGTCTTCGCCTTGATCTCATCAACGGTCACACCGTCCGCAATCTCAACTAGCGTCAAGCCGTGAGCGAAATCTACGTCGAATACACCCTGTCAAGTCAGCTTGCTGGTACTTGTGAGAATATTGAGTATGGGACTCACAAGTTCTGTGATAATCATCGATACACAGGCCTTGCCTGTCAAAGGGAAAGCACATTGCTTGACAATCTTGGGATTGCCCTTCTTGTCGGTGTGTTCCATGGTTACCACGACCTTCGTTGCGTCTGGGTTGCTGACCAGATCCATGGCACCACCAAAGCCCTTTATCTTCCCGGGCAGCATCCAGTTGGCAAGATCACCGACAGCACTGACTTGCATTGCGCCCAAAATAGTCAGGTTGACCCGTCCGCTCCTAATCATGCCGAAGCTCTCTTCACTTCCGAAGACTGCAGCACCCTGGTTGAGCGTCACGGTTTCCTTTCCGGCATTGATGAGATCAGCGTCTTCCTTACCCTTTGCTGGGTAGGGGCCGAGACCGAGAATGCCATTTTCGGATTGCAGCTGTACTTCAACTTCCGGTCCAACAAATGAGGGTGCGAGCATGGGCATGCCGATGCCCAAATTTGCATACATGCCATTCTTAAATTCCTTCGCCGCTCTTCTCACGATCCGCTCTCGTTTCGCTGCTGTCTCACCGCTGCCTAACGCCGCCTTTGCATCAGGGTCGCTTTCGTCCTTGGCCCAGGTGTACTTCTCAATCTTCTTCTCACTGGTCGATTGGATAACCCGTTTTACGTAGATACCTGGTAGATGTACCGCCTCTGGGGGTATCGCTCCAAGCTCTACAATTTCTTCCGCCTCGACAATGGTCATCTTGGCATTTCGGCCCATAGCACCATTGAAATTATTTGCAGCAAGCCTGAATTGACAATTTCCGAGTTTGTCGGCTTTCCATGCCTTAACAAAGGCATAGTCGCCTTTTATACTCTCTTCCATGAGATATGACTTGCCATTGAACACCTTGACATCCTTAGGGTATGAGTATTCTTTTGGTGTACCATCAGGGTTATTCCGTAAAGGCAGATCTCCAGTTTGTACGACAGTGCCATATGCTGCAGGCGTGAAGAATGCAGGAATGCCCTTCCCGCCTGCCGCACAACGTTCCGCAAGGGTCCCTTGGGGGGTTAATTCTAATTCAACTTCGCCAGTAAGGTACATTTTCTCGAATGTCTTATTCTCTCCAATATAACTTGCAATCATTTTCTTGATTTGCTTCGTCTTCAGCAGCTTTCCCAATCCAGAGTCATCAGTGCCTGCATTATTTGACACAGCAGTTAAACCAGTTAGGTGCTTATTTTTCAGGACCTCGTCAATGAGAGTATCTGGAACTCCACATAACCCGAAACCACCGCAGAGCACCGTCGTATTTGGCTGCATGTCCTTGATGGCTTCTGCCGCAGACGGGAGGACCTTGTTGATTTCATTGCGCCGAGAAGTAGATGCAAATGTGCGGGCAAGTAGTAGTGATTGCTATACTGTGTTTTAGCTGTTGCCCTCTAGAACATGTTGTCAAGTTCACCTTTGTGCTATTTCTTGTATAAGCCCTAGCAGTCCGTAAGCGCAATGCCAAGAAAGCCATTTCGACAGCCAATTTAAACGTCAACACGGGAAGGAATTAGTAGGTTCTCTATTACAGAGATAACAGCGATGGTAATAGAGCTCCAAAAGAGGAGAAAAATGCAGAGAGACCGATTAGAGACGAAAAAGAGAGAGAGAATAGATAAGAAAGGGTTGAAATTATGTTTTCAACACTTCTCCCTCATCCCATCCCACAATCCCCACAACTACAAGGCTCCCCTCGCCGGACAAAGTCTTAAGCGGTTGTCGGGTTAGTATCCGGCATCCATCACGGGACTGGGGGGAAAAGCCTCGGAATTATGATGACCGACGGCCCGGGCTACTCGTAAAATTAATTCACTGATTTTAGCGTCCGTCTCTTCAGTGTCCGAAAGAGCCTTTATTGCCTTCAGCGAAAAATTCTTTGTCGAATATGCACGCATCAAGCGATTGTACATTAATCGGAACTGTTCCTGCGTACAGCTCAAACAGTCAAATATATTGTGGTGACCGTCCCCGAAAAATCATCTGATCTGGGCAATAGTTGTTCCTGTGCCGAGAGCATTGACAGGATATGCATACAGACAAGGGGGCAGACGAACAGGCCGGTGGACAGAGTTTTACGGATACGAACGGGAACGAGCGATTGCTATAAGGATTACCAGACTTCGGGAGAGCTTTACGGATACAAAATAAAGTCTTTTCCTGCGTTTGCTACTGTGCTAGCCGCTCGATTGCGTGCTACAGCTATACGTTGGGCGTGGTTCTGAGTTTTACCTCCATTTTGGGCCCTATTCCTTCCGCTGAGCACCTCCGAAGCGTACGTCGACCTAACCATTGCCCTGACGATCGTGCACTTCGGCGGTACATCCATCCTATATCTCCACAATTTTCCCTTCTTAAGTTTGGCAAAGAAAAAGGATCATACCGCGTAGGATGTGTCAATCAAACAGTGTTGTAAAAGGTGCGAAGCGACTATCGGAAACTCGTCGCAAAGGGGCAGGAAATGTTTGATCAAGAAGAACTGAATCTGTGCCTGTTACTATAGCTTTCGCCTGAATATATATACACGACCGAGGATTTAAGAAATCACAACGTTCTAGATCGGGCGCCTTAGCATCTGTTATCGCAGCGGTCAGGACAGGATACGAGGGTCGGCCCTCATATCAAATACAACAAGCTTCCACCTCGACTTGTTAAAACTATATAAGTAAAGCTTCAGGTACAAAAAGAAGGAGTGTTATCTCTAGTAACATTTCTGGCTCCTAGCTCTAGGTAAGTATATGTTGGAGCTCCCAACAAGTGTATTCTATTACTAGCGTCACTGATATAGTGCACTCAATGAACCGGATGATACTCTTGGAGGCTCAACGAATAAAGATAACCATGGAAAAGGCAGTGGCAATAGCAACTAACCCTTAGGCTATGAGCGCAGTCTAGGAGATCAGGGCAAGCTTGCCAGTGATGACAGATTATGGGATGATGAGGACAAGTAGTCGATACAATATAAGATGTGTCCTATCCTCAGACCCATTTTTTGCACCGTGGATCGAAACTTTCTTTGAAATACTAGTATCAATCCGGATTTAACTTTCACGCGGAACAGCTCTTGTTGTCCATATTGATCTAAGATTCTTGACAAAATGGTTTCCTCCACAAAAATCTAATGGGTATGCTAATGAACACAATTTTCGTGATGCAAGTATACTTGGTAAGTCCGAGATGATGAGGAAATGATGCTGGCATGATCTCCACAAGCTCGGGTTAGTTTGCATCATATCTGCCACACGCACAACAATGTTA
>Ga0335075_10003768_pt1 | contig 23874 bp, 29 predicted proteins | sample Lox_Sample_24_FD_206723 | JGI IMG/M metagenome (GOLD analysis project Ga0335075, IMG submission 206723) | Soil microbial communities from Loxahatchee National Wildlife Refuge, Florida, United States - Lox_Sample_2.4 | ecosystem: Environmental > Terrestrial > Soil > Wetlands | place: USA...
ACCCCATCGACAGAGATCCAGAACGGTATCTCGGAAGAATCGGCTGTCGAAGGCGAACAGGTACTCAACCATTTTCTTGACCGTTTGCCGGTGATCACCCTGAAGGAAGGCTCGCGCGCCCGCATCTACGTCGGTCGCGACATCCTCGTTCCGTCTTACGCAGAACACCGCGTCGATCCCACGCTCTGAAGGAGCTCACTCCATGAATGGACGAAGCCGGGTGTACAAGCATTTATTTTGCAAGGCGCGCGACGCAAAGCACGGCGGCCCTGATGCCTGGGCCGTGCAATCCACGGGCGAAAAGGTCGCCGTGGCGCTGGTCCTCAATCGCGCCGATTGGCTCGCTGCCTGCGGCTACACCATCGCTGAAGCCATCGACCGTGCCGGCCAGCAATGGGTTGCAGTCATTCCGCAGATTGCGCGCCAGCTTGCGGAGGAAGAAACATGAAACTCGCCATGGACCAGATTCTCCGGGGCGGGTCGATGACTTTGAGAAATTCTACGAACGCAGGAGGTCTTATGAAGGTTAGTCCCAGAAATCGCAAATGGATCATCGGAGGCGCTGCCTTCCTTCTCACAGCCACACCGAGCTTTGCCCTCTTTGGCGTCGGCGACATTGTGTTCGACCCGACGAGTTACGCCAATCTCGTCTCCCAGTTGACCACGCTTGAGACCCAGTACAACATGCTCAAGAATAACATCGAGCACTTCTCCCTTAAGCAGCAGTGGCAGACCGCGCTGACCACCATGAAGAACGCCAATGTCCGCAATATGTTCGGCGAGACCAACGGCATGACCACGGCTTTGAACACGAATTCGCCCGCCGCATCGTCCACCGCGTGGACTGCGGCGACGGTGCCAGTCAACGGCACAACCGCCACATATCTCGCGGGACAAACACCGGGCAGCACGCAGTTCTCGGAGCTTGCCATGATCGACGCCTCCGATTCGGTCTCGCCCGACTGCTTTACCGCCGTGGGCCAATATCGGGCGGCCCGCACGCAGGATGCCGCCGCCAACACCAGTCTCGCCTCCGAACAGCTCGACGGCAGCACGGCAACCAACAGCGAAGTTGAGCAGCTGAACCTTCTGAATGCGGCCGAAGCACAGAAGATGTCGGAGATGCAGTCCCAGGGGGTGCTCCAGGCCTGCCTTGCTTCCGAAATGGCGGTCTCGAACATGCAGCAGCGCAACGCCGCCGCGCTCGATCTCAACACCGCGGGTTACGTCGCCCAGCAGCGGACGGCCGACGACACCAGCGCGGCGAACGAAGGAAATACGTGGGACAGTTATCTGCCGTAAGAGCAGGAGGTGTCATGCTCAACGCGCTCAACACGAAGATCCTGCTGGCGATTCTCGCGGTCTTGCTGGCGATTGCCGGAACCGTCGCCTATCGCCGGCATGAGGCGGAAAAAGCCGCCCTCGAACGCCAGCGGCAATACCAGCTCTTTCGGCAACGAGTGGAACACGACAAAAAGAAGCACAATTCCGCCGCTGCAAACGAGAGCAAGATCTGGCAGAAATATCTGCCCTGATGCGAGGTTCGACAATGGTTCCGACGATATTGCTGGCGCAGGCACTACCGACCGCGAGTTCCGGGGTGGACTGGCTCTACCAGTTCACGAACAACCTGACCAACCTCACCACGCAGAACGGCGGCGCGCTCACGCAGTTCGGCCTGACGGAACTGAGTTGCATCGCCCTTTTCACGCTTATCAGCATGGTCATCAACTGGAATACATCAGGGATGACACTTCGCTTCCATGCACATCCGGTCCAGGCAGGCGATCTGATCCACTTCCTGCTCCGCCTGGTCGTCTGCTGCCTGCTCGAAAACTACTGGGTCAACCCGCTCCCAGGCGCCAGCTTCGGACTCAACCATTTCTTCAGCTATATCGCGCAGGCCATCGTCGCCGCCTTCGACCAGAACTCGCTCAACCAGCTTCTGCAACTGCTCAAGACCGCTGGCGACAACACAGCGATGCCGTCGATAATGGCGCCCGTCCAGATTCTCTGTTATTTCGTCGTGCAGGCGCTCCTGGGCATTGCCTCTGCCATCTTATTCGTCATCAATTGCAGCGCCTTCATCCTTTACGGTGTCACAGCCCTGTTCGGCCCGGTGTTTATTCCACTCCTGATGACAAACAGCTTCCGCGCAAAGTTTTTTAGCTTCCTCGATGTGCTGGTCAGCTTTGCCATGATTCGCGCCGTGGCGGCCGCTTTCATCTTCGTGTGGGCCGGCTTCATGAATGCTTTTCTCCAGCAAACCTTCAACGGAAATTATTCGATGGAGATGTGGCTTGCCAATCTGATCCCCTGCATCATGGTATTTATCGCCTTCATCATCAACATGCTCTTTATTCCGAGCATGACGCAGGCGATCTTTGGCGGCGCCAGTGGGCTAACCTCTGCGGCACCGAAGTTGATCGGAGGCGGCCTCGTTACCGCCGCGATCAGAGGAGGTGCATAGGTCTATGTGGGAATTTCTGATGGGCCTTCTGCTGGGCGATGCGGTTGGCAAATCGCCTTTGGGTCGATTTGTCCGGCCGTTCCTCAAGCTCGTCCTTCTCGGACTCGTGCTTGTGGGCTTCATTTATGCCTGCGCAGTATTCCGAGCCGTCAATGAAAGGAGCGGGTCGCCCCATGTCCACGCACACAGCCCCCGTTGAAGACGCCTTGACGCCCGAGCAGGCGCTCCTCGCCGATGAGATCGGCAATGAGGTCTATGCCTCGCACTATGCCGAACGGAAAGCCTACCGTCTCATCCTCGGCTGTGGAATGGTTCTCCTCTGCGGGTCGATGTGGCTCAACTTCTCCTTGGCGCATCGTCCCGTCGTCAACCGATATATCCGCATCGACGAAATGGGCCGCGCGCAGGCCATCCAGTACAGCGATCTGGATTACACGCCGCGTGAGGGCGAGGTGCGGACGTACCTCACCGACTGGGCGAATTATCGCTACACGATCAACCGGGATACGATTGCGACCAAATACCCGCTGAACTACTACTTTCTTTCGCAGTCGCTGGCCTCACAGCTGATGGCCGAGGACAACCGTAATCACCTGGTCTCTCAGGTGATCGCGGGACAGATTGAGCAGAGCGACGTCGAGGTCAAGGACGTCACCATCACTTCCATGTCCGTCGAGAAAATTCAGGGGGCAAACATCGCCCGTGGAACCGCACTGGTTGCGATCGATAAAGTCTATTCACCGGACCATTCACATCAGCCCCGAACGGAACACTGGATGCTCAGTGTGACCTACTACCTGAACCCCGCGCAGGTCAGCCAGCAGGCCCAGATCTTCCCCCAGTTCGAGACGATCAACCCACTCGGCCTCACGATCACCCAATTCCATCAGAACGAAGTTTCCGTCGATCCGCTCGTACCCGCCACGGGGACTGCGCCTGCGGAAGGAACTGCGCGATGAGATTTTCCGTGGCGCACGGAACGTCGCACACCCTGAACTACCGGCCGGGGTTGGCCGTCCACGCCTACCCAGGTGGACTTGGTTCGAACCGGCCCTTCAGGGCTGCGCTATTCAGTAAGCGCGATCTCGACGTCCTTGTCCGGGAAGACGGCACGAATTTCGATGTGTCCGCCCAGGGCGCTGACGTAATTGCGCAGCGTTCCAAGTTTGACTTCGGCACGCTTTTCAAGTCGGGAAACTTCGCTCTGCTGCATCTTCATGGCAAGCGCGAGCTTTCCCTGGGTCATCTTACGGTCCTTACGCAGCTCATCGAGAGTCATGCGCTTGAGAATAGCGTTGGCGCGCTTTTTGGCGCGGACGCGGCTCGCCCTGGTCATCAGCTCATCGGCGATGCTGTCGTAGGAGAGAGTTTTGTTCGCCATAGTGTCCTTTCTCGCCTGCCGCATGCAAAGGCAGGTTTGCGCTCATTTCTTCAACGTCCGCAGATGTTCCCGATAAAGTTCGTCGGCCTGGCGAATCAGCTTTTCGTAAAAGCCGCGCCGTCCATGTTTGTCGCCGCCAATGAGCAGGATGGCGGACCGTCCTGGATCGAAGGCAAAGAATGCGCGAAGCGCCAGGTGCTTGTCGTGCGCGGTGCGCAGCTCCTTCATGTTGGGGAACGCCGATCCCCGCACGGTATCGACATAAGGCCGACCGAGCATCGGGCCACGTTCCCGGAGAAGGTTTACGGCTGTATCGAAGGATTCCCGTTCCTGCCGAGAGAGAGTCAGCATCCATTCCCGAAACTCAGGCGTGGCGCGAATCTCATAAGGCACGCATTTATTATGCGCTGCAGCTCATATTACGTCAAGCTCATAAAGTCTGCCGCGACACTATCCAGTGGGCAGGAGGCGGCTTCATGAGCTTTGAGCTGATTCTTCCGTTCTTTCCCGAGGAACTGCGGACTCTCCTGCTCGATCCGTCGATCTCGGATCTCATGATCAACGGCACGAGCGGTGTCTACGCCGACCGCGGCGGCAACATCGAGAAGATCGCACTCCGGGCTCCGTATACCAACGAACGGCTGCAGGCAGCCATCGAGCGCGTTGCGCGGATCCTCGGACAGGACCTGACCAGCCAGAATCCAGTTCTCAATACGCGTCTGCCGGACGGCTCCCGCGTTGCCGTCGTCGGTGCCCCCTCTTCGATCAGCGGCCCGACCTTCACTGTTCGCAAATTCAACCGCTGGTTTACGTCCGATGAGCTGATCGAATCCGGCAGCTTGCCGGCCTCGGTTCGGGATACCGTCGTTAGCTTCATCGGGGAGCGCAAGAACGGCATGATCAGCGGCGGAACCGGGTCGGGCAAGACAACTCTGATGAAGGCGCTTCTCGACCACATTCCGCTTCATGAGCGGCTGATTGTGATCGAGCAGCCGGCCGAGCTGAAGATCGCCCATGCCAACGCCGTTCGCTGGGAAGCGGTCGAGGGCATTCCCGGCCAGGCCGCGATTACGGCAAGCCAGCTTGTGGCCGCGGCTTTGCGCCATCGTCCCGACCGCATCATCATGGGCGAAATCCGCGACGAGTGCGGCTATGACCTGCTGCAGGCGATGAATACCGGACACGGCGGAACGCTCTCGACGATCCACGCAAAATCGGCGTGGGATGCCCTGAACCGGCTTTCCGATCTGGCTCTGAGTGCGAGACCCAATCTGAACCACTCCTTCATTCGTTCGGAGACGGCAGAGGCCATCGACTTCGTTCTCTATTGCGAGCGCGATCCGACGGGCCGGCGCCGGGTTCGCGAACTGATCACCGTCTCCGGTTACAGCCAGCAGGATCAATCCTTCGAGACGCAGGAGGTCTATCGTGCTTCCGACGCCTGAGCGGCAGCCAATGAGCTAACGTCTCGAACCCGATCCGAGGTCACTCCGATGTCCAGTCGAGCTGCGTTTGCAGCTGCACAGCCCAACTCGTCTCCGAAAGCGCCCCACGTGGCGGTACCGGCTCGCACGACGCAGCAATCCGTGTGCCCGATCCCCGGCTCTTGTGGAGTGGTTGCTGCTTCACTCAGGGTTGCAGTTGTGGCGGACTGGCATCGCCGGAATCCTAAGAGCGACCGCGGCGCATGTTTGTGCCTTCCGTCTCGTATCCCGCCCTCTGCTCGGGATCACGCTTCGGGGCCTCTCCGGCGCCCGGCGGCACGGCGTCGTTTTGCTTCGGCTCCTCACCCCGTCACGCAGAGGACGCGCGTCGGGGACCCCGATACGCCGCCCCTTCGGGGTCTCGGAACCTCCCAAAACAAGTTTGAAGACCGCGGCAAAGAACACCGCTCAAACTTCTTCCGGGCCCCGCCAAGAAAGCACTCCTGGGCGCTTGGGAGCCGGGCCCACTCGCTCGCTTGCGCTGTGGGTGACCCGAGCAGGATACGGGAAATTCAACGAAACGGAGATCACCACTGTGTACAGCAACCGCGTAACGCTTATCGGATTCCTGGGTTCCGACCCCGAAGTTCGCACCAACAACGGCCGCAGCCTCACGACTCTCTCGCTGGCAACCAAATCCTCCTACAAGAAGGACGGCAAGTACATCGAGCACACCGAATGGCATCGCTGCGTTGTCTTCGGCAAGCTCGGAGAGTTCGCCGCCACGCTCAAGAAGGGCGCTCATATCCAGGTCGAGGGCGAGTTGCGCAGCCGCAAGTACACGAGCTCGAAGACCAACTCGGAGCAGACCATCTGGGAGATCCGGGTCAGCTCGATCCTGAAGCTCGACCGCGCCGCCAAAGCGGCGGCGGAAGACGATGACTCCGCCGAGGAAGAGGCCGCATAGCCTCCTTCCTTGGCTGTACGGGAGCCCGGTCGAAACCGGGCTCTCCTGCTGCTATGGCCCGTATGAACGCTGGGAGCAGAACCATGAGCCAGATCGCGCGAGAATTCCTCGCCCGTTGCTTTCGCCCCGACGAGACAATTGCCATCCTTCTGCGCAGGGAAGAGCCTGCCTCCATCACCCAACGCATCGTCCGGGTCGAGCGCGCGCTGGAGTCCCGCTATCAGGCGTGGCTCATGTACGAGAACTGCATGGGGGCCAACATCTATGTTTCCGCCAATCCGCTGCGCGCCGGCAGCCGGAAACGCACCAAGGAAACCATCGCCTCCGTCCGCCACCTGTGCCTCGACATCGATATGGATGGAGAGATCCGGCTCGCTGCCCTGCGGGGCTCGGATTCCGTGCCTTCACCCTCCGCGATTGTCTCAACATCGCCGGGCAAATATCAGGTGCTTTGGCGCGTTGAAGGCTTCGACTTCGAACGGCAGGAAGAGACACTCAAACGGCTCGCCATCGCCTTCGGCGGCGATCCTGCCTGCACCGATCGCAACCGGGTGCTTCGCGTCCCCGGATTCCTGAATCGCAAGTACAGTCCGGCGCACCGTATCACGGTCGAATACCTTAGCGACTCTGTGTCCGCTCCCGAAGACTTTCACCTGGATGCGGCCACAATCGATGCCACGGCGCCTGCTTCTACTTCCACGCCGCACAATGCACCGTCGAAGCACAGCCATTCGGAGAGCGACTGGGCATGGGTTTGCGATCAGCTTGCCCACGGGAAAGACGCCGTGAAGCTGACGCGGGAGCTGGCTTCCCGGCGCTCCGACAAGCCCAATCCGGCGTACTATGCGCAGCGCACTGTCGATATCGCCTCCGCGCGTCTTTGGCTCATCGAAGGTGTTCGCATCGACGACGTCATCACCATGCTCGAAAGCCGGCGCCGCTTCGAGATTCCCGGCGCCGTTTGTACTGCTCGTGCGCGGGAGATTGCCGTGACCGCTGCCCGCATGATCGCCTGGCGAGAGACCGCCTGATTTCCACCCTGAAAGGAGAACACCATGCCCCTGCTTGAAGTCGTCCAAACCAAACATCTCAGCGCCTCGATTCGGCTCACCGATACAACCGCTGCACAGGTCGATCAGTATGCCGCATTCATCCATGCTTCCGCCGATGAAGTCGTGGAGCAGGCACTCGCTTATGTCTTCTCGAAAGACCGTGACTTTCAGGAGTTCCTGAAGTCGGCGGATGCTCAGAAGATTACGCCGACATTGCGCGTCCGTAGAGCAACATCCTCGGAAGCTACGGAGCAACCTCCGAGAAAGCCTGCGAACGGTGCTGCCAACGGCAGCACTTTGGTGGCATCTGTGGCGGGATCAAGGGCATGATCCGCAGTAGGGATCGTGGCAAGGCCACAACGGCGCTTTGCGCCGGAACCATCTCGACACTCCATCCCTCAAAGGGTTGCGTTTGGAACCACTCCGGTTCCAAACGGAAACGTGCGGAGAAACAAGAACTTAATAAAATCGGCTTCTCGTCGCGGTTCCATCGGGAACCGCCCATTTCTGCCTCAAAGTCAGGAGGAAACTATGTCAACCGAAACGCGCTCGGTCGCCCGACAGCTCCAGCGCCTCAAAGGCCGCGATGTTCGTACACAGAGCATCGCAACTCGCTTCACCAGGGATGAGGAGCGGAGTCTGCTGCACGTGGCAGCCAGCCGCGGGAGAAATCTTCGCGAGTGGGCGCGGGAAGTGATGTTAGCCGCTGCGCAGCAACCACGCCCCGGTCGGAGCCAGGAAGAAACACTGTTTGTCGAACTCCAGGCACTTCGTCTGCTCCTTATTAACACTCTCGAACCGCTTCTGCGGGGCGAGAAGATGTCGCCGGAGCAGTTCAAAGCGATGCTCCAGTATGTGAAAAACAACAAACGGAAAGCGGCTGCCGACACACTGGCCGGCTACGCGGAGGAAAGCGGGGAAAAATTATGAATACCGTTCACTGGGGGCGCAAAGAGACCATCATCACGCCTCCGCAGTCACCGGTCTACAGCTACGCAGCTGTGACGGCTGGGCTATTGCTGACCGTCGTCTTTCTTTATCTTTATGCTGGCTTCCTGATGCCAGCGCTGCAGCGCCTGGACCTGGCTGCTTATATTGAGACCGGTATCGTTTCGCCCTTTCGGAACACCAGCAGGTATCGGCTTCTGTCCATCGCGGACAGACACTCCCACGCGCGGCCGGCCATCGCGGCCGACGTGGAGGAAGGTACGACGCCGCAGCCGCACGGCAGGTCGCTGCCACTCCAATTGTCTCCGGCCGCACGGTCGGCTGGGTTGATCTGGCTTTATCCTGGTCCCAGAATCAGCTATCGCAACCAGGCTCTGCACACCTACCTCCGGCACTTCGTTTACGGCGGTTATGGAGTGGCCGGCGTGTTCCGCTGGCCTCTGCTGGCTGGAATGATTTTCCTGGTTGGGCTCTTGACGTTTGCTGTGCGCCGGGACGTCGAGCGCTTCCGGCAAATGAAGTATGGACGGCTGCTCAAAGGCCCCATTCGCGTCGCGCCGGGAGAGTTCAATCGCGCCATCAAAGGCGACGGCATCGGCTTCCGAACGCTCGAATCGAGACACCTGATGCGGATCCCCCGTCGCATCGAGGGACAGCATATCGAATTGATGGGGGATACCGGTGCCGGCAAAACCCGGCTGATTATGCAGCTTCTTTCGCAGATCGGGGAACGGGGAGATTCGGCGATAGTCTACGATCCGGCCTGTGAGTTTGTACAGCGGTTCTATGACAGCCAACGCGGCGACATCATCCTCAACCCTCTCGACGCCCGGTGTCCCTACTGGGGGCCGGCCGAGGAACTCCGCCGCCGCGCCGAAGCCAAGGCCATTGCGGCTTCGCTCTATCAACCGACGACAGACAAGAAAGGGGAGTTCTTCACCGAAACACCGCAGAAAATCTTTGCTCATCTCCTCACATTCGGACCCACACCCCAAGAGCTAGTCGAATGGATGTCGAACCCTGACGAGATCGATCGGAGGGTTCAGAACACCGAGATGGCCATGATGATTGCCAAGGGAGCACAGCAGCAGCGGAACGGGGTTCTGGCCTCCCTTGGACTGATCGCCGACAGCCTGCGTATGCTTCCGGCAAAGAATACCGCGTCGGCTCATTGGACAGCGACGGACTGGGCGGAAGAGCGCAAAGGGTGGATCTTTCTGACCTCGAAACCGAGCGAGCGCGAAGCCCTGCGCCCGCTGCACAGTCTATGGATCGATCTGCTGGTTTTGCGGCTCCTGAATGAGCCGAAACAGAATCAGCATCCGGTCTGGTTTGTGCTGGACGAACTGGCCAGTCTGCAGCGTCTGCCCCAGCTTCATACCGCGATCACGGAAAACAGGAAGTCGAAAAACCCGGTGATCCTTGGCTTCCAGGGCAAGGCCCAGCTGGAGGTGATCTACGGCCATTTGGCCGAGGTGATGCTCTCGCAGCCCGCAACCAAAATCTTCCTCAAGACCACCGAACCCAAGGCCGCCGAATGGGTTTCGAACGCCATCGGAAAGGTGGAAATCGAGCGTCTGCGGCGCACGCTCTTCGACGGCAACCGTGCCGGCCACAATTTCACCATTGAGCGTCAGGTCGAGCCGTTGGTTCTCGATTCCGAGATCTCCGGACTGCCGGATCGGCACGCCTTCCTCAAGCTCGGGAATTACGTTGCCAACTTCTCCTTTGGTTACCACGATATTCCTGCTACCCAACCCGGGTTTTTGCCGCGACCACTCGAAGATGACGACCTGACTTTCGACCCTCGAACGCTGGCGAAGAAGCCGCCTCAGCCTGTGCAAACCGAAGAACCGGCGGAATCCGTGCAGGCCGGGTTTTTCCTGGGGGATTGAGTCATGCTCCGCATCTCGAAAGCACTCTCCGCCACCAAACTCCAGAACTACCACGCCCTGGAGTTCACCTCGCCTGATCAGAGCTACTGGAGTCAGGGCCAGCAGGTGCAGGGGCAGTGGCAGGGACGCCTGGCGGAGAAATTCGGGCTCTCCGGGCCTGTTGGCGAGCTCGAATTTCAGCGGCTGTCCGAGGGACAGCACCCACAGACGGGCGAGCAGCTTGTCCAGCATCGCCAGCCCTTCGAATACACCAATGCAGACGGCAAGACCACCCGATCGGTCGAGCACCGCGCCGGCTGGGACGCGACCTTCTCTCCGCCCAAATCCGTCTCACTCACTGCCCTGGTTGGAGGTGATGGCCGTATCCGAACAGCGCACGCCGAGGCCGTCACCATCGCTCTGACCGAACTCGAACGCTACACGCAGGCCCGGATTGGCGGCAACCGTCCAGCCGAAACGACCGGTCAATTCATCGCCGCCTTATTCGAGCATGACACGGCCCGGCCCGTCGATGGCTACGCTGCCCCCCAGCTCCATACCCACGTTGTAATCTTCAACGTCACCGAGCGCGAGGACGGCGCCACCCGCGCACTTCAGGAGCATGGCTTCTTCGAGTCTCAGCAGTTCGCGACGGCCATTTACCAGGCCGAGCTGACTTTCCGCCTGCTTGACCTGGGATACGAGATCGAGCCTGGCCGCAGTGGAGCGCCGGAGATCCGCGGATACTCCCAGGAATATCTCGACGCCTCCAGTCTTCGCCGGGACCAGATACGTGGCCATATGGAAGAGCATGGCCTTTCCGGACAGGAGGCGGCCGAAATCGCAGCTCATGCCACGCGGGATCAAAAACTGATTCAGTCGCCCTCCGAAGTCCTGGCAGCCCACCGCAAACTGGCTGCGGAGTTCGGCAGTCAGCCCGATCGCGTCGTGGCGGAAGCTCGCAGCCGCAGTCAAGGTAATGCCCGCGAACAGCTCCCGGAAAAAATGCACCAGGTGGCGCAGGAGGCTCTGACCTTTGCCCGCGAACGCAGCTTCGAGCGCGAAGCCGTCACCGACGAGCGCGCTCTCTTCCGAGACGCCCTGCGGCGCGGCATGGGAGAAACGACCTATGCCGAAATGCGCGCCACATTCGAGGCCCGCGTTGCGTCCGGCGAATTCCGTCTCGTCCAGGCCGAGAAGCACCATACGGGACGGCGATTCACCACTCCCCAGACCATCCGGGCCGAAAGAGAAATTCTCGACAACATGCAGCAGGGTCAGGGCCAGAGAATGCCCATTCTGTCGATTCAGGAAGCCGTCGCCCACACCGAAAGACATCTGGATCTCAATGCGGCGCAGAAGGCCGCGGCCGAGGCGATTCTCACCTCGCGCGATGTCGTGCAGGGGCTCCAGGGCTATGCTGGCGCCGGCAAAACATCGGCGCTCAATGTTGTGCGTGAGGCCGCCGAACAGAAAGGCTATGTCGTCGAGGGTTTCGCTCCGACTTCCCGAGCCGCCCGCCAGCTCCGCGAGGCGGGCATCGAGGCCGACACGCTGCAGCGCTTCCTTGCGGGCGGACGGTCAGGAACCACAGGCGATCCACCTTCCCGACACCTCTATATGGTCGATGAGTCGAGTCTCGCCAGCACACAACAGGTCCGTGATCTTCTGCGCAGGCTCGACTCGAACGATCGGGTACTCTTTATCGGCGATACGCGACAGCACCAGGGCATCGAGGCCGGAAAGCCTTTTGAGCAATTGGTTCAGGCCAACATGAAGACGGCGAAGCTCGACCAGATCGTGCGGCAGAAAGATCCGGAACTACTCAGAGCAGTCGAGCATCTTTCCCGAGGCGAGGTCGCCGAAGCCATCGCCCTTCTCGAACAGCAAGGACGAGTAACGGAGATTGCCGACCCGCAGAAACGCGTAGCTGCCATCGCCCGCAGCTACGCACTGAGCCCCCGCAACACGCTCGTCGTCTCGCCGGACAATGCTTCCCGCCGTGAGATCAATCAGGCGATCCGGCAAGAGTTGCAGGCTCTGGGGATCGTCGAAAAAGAGGAGCGAACCATGCTCGCGCTCGTGCCACGCTCCGAAATGACCGGAGCCGACCGGACCTGGGCGGCGAACTATGAAGCAGGAGACGTGCTCCTCTACCAGCGCGGTAGTAAACGCCTCGGCATCGAGAAGCAAAGCTACGCCGCCGTGGTCGGGGTCCAGCCCAAAGAAAATCTCCTCACGGTCGAAACAGAGAATGGCAGGCGGATCACCTATAATCCTTCCCGGTTGCTCGGAATCAGCGCCTACCGAGAGATGGAACGGGACTTTGCCGTCGGCGACAGGCTGCAGTTCACGGCGCCCAACCGCGATCTGGGCGTCGCCAATCGGGACCTTGGCACCGTGGAGCAGATCGATCCCGATGGTGAGCTATCGGTGCGAATGGACAACGGAAAATATGTGCAGTTCGACCCCAACGAGATGCCCCACTTCGACCACGGCTATGCCGTTACTTCCTACAGCTCGCAGGGTCTTACGGCTGACCGGGTCCTCGTCAACGTCGATACCCAGGTACATCCCGATCTGATCGACAGCCGGTTCGCGTATGTTTCCGTCTCCCGGGCAGCGGACGACGCACACATCTTCACCGACGCTGCACAACAACTGGCGGCCAGCCTCGATCAGTCGATCTCGAAGACCTCAGCCATCCAGGCACACGCGGAACTCGGTCTCTAACCTCTTTCGATGCATCCACCTATAGTTGTTTGAAGCGGCGATAAAACCGATTACCTCCGTATACATACGAAGGTAATCGATTCTGGGTCACGTAAAGGCGCGCAACTTCGGTTGTATTGTACCTAAACCAGCAATAAACTTAGATATATCGAAAGGTGCGGTTCACTGTTTCTTGGGTACTAGGCACCAGCTGAACGAGGTCAGCATGCCGACAACCGAGTTGAACCGGAACTCTCAGACATGGCCGCGTATCGCAGGGTCCCTTGATCGGCGCAAAACCCTCCATCAGCATGTTATTGAAATCCTCCAGCGTCTGCCGGAGCCTAACCGCAGCAAAGAGAACGAGCCCAACGCCGCTGGCCATAAAAACGAGTGAGAAAGAGTGGCCGGCTCCCGCTCGAACGACCAGGCACGGTCACTTCAATGTCGCGGGAAGACATGCAGTGGGTCCTCCAGCACGACGAGATGACGGTCGGATCGATTCCTCCTCCCGATGGCGCCCCCTATTGCCCCACAACTCACCTGGAATGAATTGACCAAGGAGTGCGCGGTGCGTTTACGAACCTGGGCTCTTCTCGTGACAGGGAGTGCCATTGGGACATCCGTATTCATCAGTTCGCCGCGCGACCTCAAACGATGGCAGTGCGACCCGCAGGCTAAATGGGAACGATTCCGCGACGGTCAGGGACTCGGCGGAAGTATCAGACAAGCGCCGCAGGCGTGGCCCCCCGGGCTATGACTTTGTAGCTGTGGTGTTTGGACCGAACGAGCAGAGGCGCAAGCACTTCTCCGGCCTTGATCTACTTTGCCAACTCCTTGAGGGCCAGATTCGTCACACGAGTCCTTTCCTTCAATTTGCAGGAATTTCAAAGGTGCTGCAGACTTTAGTAACGTGCGCGGTGATTTAACTTGACATCAGCGATAGGCAGGAGCAATATCTTTCCGCTTAGTCATATGCCCAAAGGAGGGAACTCCTATGATGATGCGTCGTACACTACTTCTCCGGTTTGCCATAACGGTCGGCTGTCTTGGCGCTGCGACTGCCATACTGCCTTCAGGTAGTCTTCGCACATTCATAACGCACGCCCAGAGCGGCCCAACCACCGTCAATTACACTGGCTATGCATCGTATCTGTATCATACCCTGCACAATCCTACTGGCATCAGCCTACAGCCGGGCGGTGGCGTACTCTGGATCGCTGACTCCAGCAACAACGTGATCCGCAGCTTTACGCTCTCTACCGGCACCCTTGCCGTATCAGCTGGTAACGGCACTGCTGGATATGTGAATAGCTCAGCTCCGCTCTCGGCCGAATTCAACTTCCCCACGGGAATATCCTCCGAAGTGCTGACTGCCGTGAATCCGACAACCGGTCAGCACTATACCTCTATTGCTCTCCACGTGACAGACGCCAATAACAACGTAATTCGAAGCGTGTGTCTGGGTCCCACTTTACCGTGTGGTTCATCACCGGGTGTAACAACCGTAGCAGGCACAGGGGCAGCTGGAGATTCCAACGGGCCTGCCAACGAAGCAACATTTAACGTGCCCGTTGCCTTAGATCCTTCTAACGTCTTTATCGCAGATCTCGCCAATAATGCGATTCGGCAACTCAACACGGGCACTGTTACAAGCCTCGTCCCTTCGGCCTCTCCCGGCTACGTCAATGGTCCTCTTAGCTCAGCAAGATTCAACTATCCAACGATGGCAATTAGCTCTTCATTGGGAACACTCATCGTTGACACCGGCAATAGCAGCATTCGACTCGTGAGTGGATCAGAGGTCTCTACGATCGCAGGAAATGGTGCCTCGGGATACGCAAACGGTCAGGGCGCCGAAGCACAGTTCTACAAACCTACAGCTATTCTCTACAATTCGAGCGATGGGTACTATTACATCGCAGATACATTCAACAACTGCATCAGGAGGATGAACAGCTCGGGCGATGTCACCACTTATGCTGGAGTTGGCGGACATGGTGGCCATCAGGACGGCGCCGCGTCGACAGCTTTATTCGACAAGCCAACTGGATTAGCGATTGGCAATGGTTATCTCTACGTGGCAGATAGCGGTAATAATTGCATTCGACGAATCGATATGACTGCGCTCGAGGTATCAACGTATATCGATTAGATCATGGCTCGAACGGAGGAGTTATCATGTTAGCTCTGTTTGCTAAATTGGGTGCAGCTGCAAGTGCAACGACGCTGCTTTTCTCGCTTTTTTCTTGTAATGGGCCGGCCTTCCCGGGTGGTATCAGGAACATCACGTGGGTCGGTCTCGCAACTGATCCGACTGACCAGACACCGTTGGGTGGAGTCAACGATTCAGGATCTCTCGACTACGTAAATCCGACGGGCGGGTCGTCAGGTACAGATGAATCATTCAGTGGCTACACAGATTCGGCCAACGGGATTGACGATCATCCCGATGCTGTCACCAATTCAGTGTGGACCCTGCAGATGGACTGGAGCCTTGCCGAGCCGGACTGCAATACTGTAGCCAATCTTATTTTGGAGCCAGATGCACCTGTTGCATCAGGGGGATCGATCTTCGAATGGCACTGTCTTATGTAGGGAAGATATGGGTGCTGTGTTGTTTAGTCGCGAGCGAGGTGTGTCTGGGATGTGGCAAGGGAACGCCCAATTCTGTGCTTGCATTCGTGAATGTTGGGTCTCGGCCTTCTACGGATCGGCTGTATCTCGTAGGTGAAGATGGCGGTACGAGTGCGTGGACGACGACGCTCCGGGACATTCACAATATCCGTGGCTTGTCTGTCAGTTCCGATCGGATGCTTTTGCAGTGCGATACCTATGCCGGGGCGGAGCGTACTACGCGGCTGATTTTATTCAATGTTGAGCCGACTTCGGATAGTGGCGAAGATATAAAACTGGACGAGGAGTGGGCTGGAATACCATTTCTATACAATTCGGGATCTAACATTCTTTATCTTGCTCTCGCGTCGGGCGAGAGTAACGTCCTCCGCCTGAGAGGAATCAGGGTAGGAGATCGGAAGGTGTTGCTCTCTATTGATCTATCGCTCCGGGAGGGTGGGCGCCGGCGATGGTCTAAGATTGTGGCGGCATCCGCTGCTATTCAATCTGCGCTGCTAATCACCTATGAGCTGACCCCTGCCGGTGTTCAAACAACCCTCCTGGAGGCCGACCTGGCGCATGGAGATGTTCGTGTGGTCGGGGAACCATCTGCTGGAATTGCGGCAGCGACCTATTCCCCTACTGGTGATGAAATTGCTGTTTTGACACGCGACGGGGTCGAGACCGCGAAGCGTGACTCATCTTCGGTATGGACACTGCTCGGTCCCCGAATTCCAAATCTGCATTTCCGAGGGAATCGGATCGCATGGTGTCATCGCGGCGGAAGGCTATATGTGCCGTTGTTTAATTCGGTTGCAGGGCGTTCTGAACTATGGTCATTTGATCTGCAGACAAGAGCCTGGAAGGAAATTAAAGCGGTGCGTGACGGAAGCATCGACTATGTATCGTGCGTGTAGTGATTAGCTATTTTTTATGTGAAGACTCTCCGTTCTACCTCCCTTTAGGCGGGAGTCGCCATATTCGCTTCAATGAGGCCGCGGTGAATTCACCGCGTAGAGGAGCAGGGCGGAGCCGGGGCTGACGGCGAGCAGTGTGGCCTGAGCCGTATTGACGGTCGCATTTCTGACTATCGTGTCCACAGGGCGCGAGTTGTGGGCACAAACAAGCGTACTCGGTATCGAGTCGGATGTTCGAGGAGAACAGTATCTTCGATGCGGCTTTTGCCCGAGCCACCGATAGAACTGGTCGAAGGAGCGGTCGGGTTCTGCCTGTCGGACTTCTTTGCGTTGATCTCTACTCTGTGCGCGGATCTCTGCATGCGCCAACTCGATGATGCTGATCGCGAGAGCGCGCTTTCGACGTCACCGTGGGCAGCATGAACCCGTTGGATCACATGTTTGACGTCTCACCACGCCGCTCGCCTGCGATGAGGACGCTGGAGTCAAGGATCAGGCCGACTGTATCAGCCCCAAGCGGAGGTATCGCGGGGCTTGCGGTTACGGATGATCTCTTCCAGATCGTCCGCAAATTCCAAGTCCATTACCTGCTCAAAACCCATCTCCCTCGCATGGGTTTCGGCGAGGACGATCGATTCTGATAGCAGACGTCCGCGCAGCTCAACGGCGACACGCAGCAGCACAGGAGGCGACGCCTCTTTCTCGATCACGATCTCCTCGCCAGCGCGCACACGAGCCAACAGCCCCGGCAGATCGCGCGCTGTTTCAGCTTCAGGGATGTGAACCGTCGCCATACCCACAATGATACCCTCTCTGCGGGCATTCTCCTCGCTCTTACTAACCGACTCGTCGGTCGGCGGTCCCACTTGGCTGACTGATCGGTCCTGCGATGCAGTTGGCTAACCCCCACGACCAGCCAGTGCCCACTGCGCGAAGTTTGGTAGCAAATTGGTAGCAAACAGCGCCGATTCTACCGGTTTTTCACCACCCAGCCGAGAATTAACGCCTTTAAAATCAGCTTCCGGCTGGTACGAAGCCACCTTGAGCAGGTGGCACTTTTGCCAGATCACTCATAAACGGAGGATTCCGGTTCGGTTCTGATTCAGCACAAGTGGCAAGTTCCCGCACATCGGCGCTACCTGCAAGCACCCCGGCAATCTTCCGAATGAGCTCTGCCGGATCTCCCATCTCCATGGGGCGGCTGAGAGTGCCGGGCGGAACGAACACGCCCACATCAGTCAGGAGGAGGATCGCCAAACGAGGTTTGGTCCGGGTCCATTCGTCGCTGTACTGTACGGATTTCTTCGGGTCGCCATGGAGAGTGACAATCACCAAATCGAAGGTGCCTTCTTGGGGTCCGGCCCAAAGAAAATCTCCTCTCGGTCGAAACAGAAAATGGCAGACACGTCAGCTATGATGCTTCCCGGTTGCTCGGGACCAGCGCATACCGAGAAATGGAACGGCACTTTGCCGCCGGAGACAGACTCCACTTTACGGCACCCATTCGCTTATGTTTCCATATCCCGTGCGGCGGAAGACGCTCACATTTTCACCGATGCCGCGATGCAATTCGCGACCGGCCTCGGTCAGTCAATCTCGAAGACCTCGGCCGTCGAGATAAGTCCGGAACCGGGCCTCTGAGGCAAATCGTTGCATTCCGGATCGAACGTACGAACGGGATGATGCCCACGAGGATGCCTCGGTTCACTCGAACCTGATGGATTCGGCAAGATCGACAACCAGCACCGCGCCGTCTGGCTTTCCTTCATCTGCTCTAACCCATGCAGCAACTATCCTGTCGGCTGTTCGCCTCGGCTACCGAATTGCTCTGAGCGATCACTTCCGGACCATTGAAAAATCGATAGCGGTGGTCGCATCATAGAAGAAATGGGTGAGGATCTTGCCAAACTTCGGCAGGGAACTGCAGGAGTTACGCCAAAAATCTGAGCAGTTGGCGGCTGAAGCACGGAAACTCACCGAGGTATCACGCAAGCTCCAGGAAGCCATAAGACGGCAAGAGGTTATTGAGCACCATCCGCCGCAATCTTTACCGCAAAAATCAGACTGATCTGCTATCAGCGACCCGGCCTGCTTGACAGCCATCCGATGCCGGCTCCAAACTGCAAACATTCGGTCCCGATTCCCCGGACCTGCAAATAACAATGTTTCTGGGATTTGGCCCGCTGGCCCGTGACCGGGAGAGCGGGTCTCTTTTCGAATTGCCTTTCCTCGCTCCCTATTTCCATCTTTCGAATTGCCATTCTGTTCTGCGGAGGGTGTCGGCCGGGGGGCTCCTTCGCAATAAAGTATCTGAGCAAGGACGCTGTTGGGATCAAGAGGCTCTCTGCTACTCCGAACGCAGGGCGCGTACGGGATCGAGATGCGAAGCGCGCCAGGCTGGATAGAGACAGGCTGCCCCCGCGGCGAGCAGCAGAGTCAGTACCACGGATGCGAAGACAGTGCCATCAAGGGGACTGGTGTCGTAGAGAATCGACGCGACCAGCCGCGTAGAGGCGGCGCTCGCTGCAATACCGAGCACCAAACCGAGCAGCGCGGGCCGTAGTCCGTCCAGCAAGACCATTCCGAGCAATCTGGAACGCTCAGCGCCGAGTGCAATGCGTACGCCTATTTCGACTGTTCGCTGCGTAACCAGATAGGCCAGGACTCCGTAGAGACCTGCGACGGCCAGCAACAGGGCGAGGCCGGCAAAGGCGAGCGCCAGAGTGGCGCTGAAGCCGGAATTGGAAGTCGTGTCACCAATCACCTGCTCCATCGTGAGGACCTGCTTCACCGGCAAATCGGGATCGAGGCCAGCAAGAATCTTTTGGACCGGCAGGGCCAGCGCGGCTACATTGCTGTCGGCCCGAACCACCAGCGTGACATCTCCGGTGGCGCCGGGGATGCCGGACAGGATGGGCAGCCACATCATGGGACGAGGCGGCTTGCCGATGCTGTAAGCAGTGTCGCGCACGACGCCGACGATCTCGTAGCTTTCGCCCTGCGGCGTGCGCCACTCGACACGCAGGTGTTTTCCGATGGGATCCTCGTGCGGAAAATCCTGGCGAACGAGCGTCTGATTCACGATGACGACCTTGTCGCGCGTGAGCCGCTCATTCTCTCGGAAAAAGCGGCCACGGAGGAGCGGTATACCGATGGCAGAGAAATAGCCGGGATCGGCGGTGCGGTAGGACGCAAATATGTGTTCGCCCGAAGGCAAGGGCGGATGTTCCGGAATCCACACTTCGCGGTCTCCGTAATAGCCGCCGCCCGGGACCACGTTGGTGAGGCCGGCAGCACGCACGCCCGGTAGAATGCGGACCTTCTCCAGTAAGCGGGTGTCGAAGGCTACGATCTCTTCGGGCTTAGCGTATGTGTCGCCCCTAAGAAAGAAATTGACCGTGAGCACATTCTTCGTAATGCAACCCACATCCTGGGAGCGCAGAAGCAGGAAGCTGCGATAGAGCAGTCCGGCAGTGACGAGCAATACGACGGTGAGCGCAACTTCCGCGGTCAACAGAGATCGGCGGAGCGATGCGCGCGAGGCGCCGGCGCTGGTGCCTCGCGATCCCTCCTGCAGGCCGGCAAGGATACCGGCACGCATTGCGGACAGTGCGGGAAACAATCCGGACAGGAGCCCTGCGAGCAGTGTGACACCGACAACGAAGGCCAGAACCAGAGCATCGGGATGTACCGACTGCGCACGGGGTATATCGGTCCAGCGCAGGATGAGCCAGTGCGTGGCGCCCACGGCCAGCGCGACGCCGAGCAGACCGCCAGCCACGCAGATGAGCACGCTTTCCGTGAGCTGTTGCCGGATTAGAGCTAAACGGGTGCTGCCGAGCGCTGTGCGGATGGCCGCCTCGCGCCGTCGCGTCGCTGCCCGCGCTATCAGCAGATTCGAGAGATTGAGGCATGCGATGAGCAGCAGACAAAGGACCGCGCCCATCAGCACCAGGAGCGGGGTTCTGACGTCACCAACGATATCGGCGAGCAGCGGCCGTGCAATCGCCGCATCCACCACAGGGCCCGCCCCGTTCAGCCGGACGTAATTCTGATGCTGGATGGCATTGACTTCCTCTAGTGCAGCGGCGGAGGTAACACCGGGCCTCAGCCGCCCGATCACATAGCCGATGTGATCGAAATGGGTGAACAGATCGCCGGACGGAACCCCCACCTGCCAGGGAATCCAGAGCTGAATCTTTGGATCGGGAAACTGGAACCAGGCGGGAAGGACGCCGATGACCGTATAGGGCAACGTGTTGAGGCGGATGGTTTTGCCGAGGATGGAGGGGTCGCCGTTGAAGCGGCGCTCGAAGAAACTCCATGTGAGCAGGACCGTCCGGGCCGCACTGACATTATCGTCAGCAGGAGTAAAGGAGCGACCCAGCGCCGCACTGACGCCAAGCGTCGAAAACAGATTCCATGAACCAGCGCCTGCATTCAGAAATTCCGGAAGCTCACCCGCGCTGCCCGCCATGTTGTAGCCGGTCCAGCGCCAGATGGCCATCTGTTCAAAGCCATGCCTGGCTTTTTGCCAGTCGTAGAAATCGCCGGAGGCGACCGTGTTGCCGCTCTTTCCGTCGCGACCGTAGATGGCGAGGAGCTGGTCGGGGTGCGGAAAGGGCAGGGGCCGGAGCAGCACGGAACGGACAACGGTAAACAGGGCGAGGCTGGCACCGATGCCGAGGGCGATGATCAGCACCGATACCACGGCAAATCCGGGAGTCCGGAGAAGGGTGCGCAAGGCATAGCGGAGGTCGCGCAGCAGGGTCTCGACCCACGGCAGCGTGCCGCGCTCCCGGAGCGCCTGACGGGTTTGCTCGAGGCCGCCGAGACTGATCAGCGCCTGGCGGCGTGCTTCCTGCGGCGACATTCCGGCACGAAGGTTGTCGTCGATGTGCATCTGGAGATGGCTTTCGAGTTCGGCGGTGATTTCCGCATTGGTTCGGCGTACCCGCGCCAAACCGAGCAGACGTTCCCAGAAACTCCGAAGAAAACGCATCACGCCTCCTCAGCAGGCGACAAAAATCTCGCCACAATCGCGATGGTTTGCTGCCAATCCTGCGCGGCGCTCTCGAGCCGCTTTCTCCCCGCACGCGTCAGGCGATAGAACTTCGCCTTTCGATTGTTATCGGAAAGACCCCATTCAGAGCTGATAGCACCTTCCTGCTCCAGCTTCAGGAGCATGGGATAGAGGGTTCCGTAGTTGAGTACCAGGAGATTTCCGCTGGTTTGCTCAATGCGCCGGGCAATACCATAACCATGTTGGGAGCCCATCACATCCAGGGTCTTCAGCACCATCAGGGCCAGCGTCCCTTGCCAGACATCGGTTTTCTCGCCCACGATTCCTCCTATGGGATTCCTATAGATATCACGCTGCCCTATGGGAATGCAATATATGTGGTTAATAACCGGCAAAAACGCCAATCGGACGTCGTTGCCATCGGGGTACCTGGGCGATCATTCCTCCAGAAGGCTGCGGCGCCGCGACAAGGGCGCCGAAGGATGGAAGGAACTGCCGAAGACATTGCCCTCGTCAACCTAAAGCGGTCGCTTATCCCGATGATTGCGGAATTGGAGATGCGCGAGAGCGCGCGGGGAGAAGCAGCGGCCTAACGCTATTTTGGGTTGGGAGACGGCAGTTCGCGGACGTATATGTTCCCTACGAGCATCGAGGCAACCTCCCGGATCAGCGCAGCCGGATCGCCCGTTTCCATGCTGTGACTCAGGGTTTCCGGTGGCACGTAGACGCCTGAATCCGTCAGCAACAAAATTGGCAATCGTGGCTTCGCTCTGCTCAGTCTGTCGCTGTATTGTGCGGCTCTGCCTGGGTCACTCGCTTCGTGAAGAACCGGCTCTTCGAGCTGTATCCACTCGCCGGCGCCCGCCACGGGCGGCAGGCCTGCGCTCGCGTTCGATGGTGGCGATGTCGGGGAACCCCTCATAACAGAATGCTCTGCTCATCCGATCCGGCTATGGAAGCAATCGCTTCAATACAATCGCCCGCAGAACGCCTGGCTTCTCCAGGCCCTCATCATTCGTCAGAATCGCCGAAGCCTGCGCCTCCTGCGCTGTGGCCAGCTGGATTGCGTCAGGCGTGCGCAGACCATGCAAAGCCCGTAACCGCGCCGCACTCGCAGCGATTTCCGGGGACACTGCAATGGTGCGCAGATTCCTGGCGCCAAGCAGGATGTCCGCATACTTCTGCGCCAAAGCCCGGTCACCGTATCGGTAAGGATGAACCAGAACTTCGGTCAACGTCAGCGTGGAAGCAACGGCCTGCACATCTCCCTGCGCCACCGCATGAAAAAATGCCTCCACCACGGGAAAGTACAGGGGATGCCGTTCGATGAAGTAAATCAGCGGAGCCGTATCGAGCCCCACGGTTTGTCCGGATAAGGATCTCAGCCATTCCATGAAGCGCGTTCACGGCTCACGTATTCCTGAGCATCCACTCCGTTCCATATCTCTTTGCCCAGCCCCGCGAGCTCGAGAATACTGCGCTCCGTCGATCTCCCCGAATCCTCCGCTGCCCGAGTCGCCAGCTCACGGATCAGACGCAACTTCTCATCCCGGTTCAGCGAATCAGCGAGGCGAAGAACGCTCTCGTATTCCGCAGCACTCATAGCAGGCTCCCACCCATTATGATACCTCCCCTAAAAGCATGCGGTGCACCCTCCGGCTGGCTTCTCTTTTGCCATTCGTTTCCCGGCGAACTTTAAGCTCCGCTCGGCTCCTTCTGTCCATCCCGCTTGTGCAGCTCCGCGCGGCGCAGAACTAACGCGCCGTGCTCGCTTCCGCGCCCCCTGCGGGGCTTCGGGGATGGACAGCGCCTCCCTCCGCTCGTTTCGCCCGACATGAAACGAATGTCTTTTTTTGGCCCACCAGGGCCGAAAACGGGCAAATCCACACTCCCGAAGGAGCCGATCATGTCAACCGCGAATCTCAGCACCACCGCCGCGCCGCACAGGAAAAATGCGGCCCTCCGCAGTACCAGCGAATCGCCCTATCAGCAGCGCACTACCCAGAAAGACAACCCCACACAGCAGCTCATCAGGCAGGCCGTGGACTTCCTGCTCCAACAGCTTAAGGCAGGCAAGAGCGAAACCCTCACCGCCTACCTTGCCGCCATGGCCCGGTTCCATTCCTATTCCTTCGGGAACATCCTCGCCATCGCGCGGCAGAAAGCAGTGACATATTGCTACACCTCGCTGGAGTCAATGAACATGCGGGTTTGCGCATTGCTGGTATCGATCAATGGAGAGCGGCGGCCAGTGTGGACCATGCGAACCGCTTTGCGCACCGCAGGGATGTCGAGGTGGGCGCGTTCGATCATCCATGGAGCGAACTTCACGATCTGTTTCGCCGGTAGAACCTTCTGTGCAACCAGCCTGCGGATGACCATGTCGCTTACATGCAGTGTGTCGGCTGCCTGTTGCATGGTGAGCCACAGCCGCTGCTCCGGAGGCGGACAGGCAGGAAAGCCGTTGCTGTGGCGGACATGCTGCACGCG
>Ga0335075_10003769_pt1 | contig 23874 bp, 18 predicted proteins | sample Lox_Sample_24_FD_206723 | JGI IMG/M metagenome (GOLD analysis project Ga0335075, IMG submission 206723) | Soil microbial communities from Loxahatchee National Wildlife Refuge, Florida, United States - Lox_Sample_2.4 | ecosystem: Environmental > Terrestrial > Soil > Wetlands | place: USA...
TGATCTCCGATGCCGCGGCCGCGGTGAAAACCATGCGCAGCCTGAGCGAGCTGGGCGTCGGCCTGCACATGGACGACTTTGGCGTGGGCTACAGCTCGCTGCACTACCTGCAGCGCTTTCCCTTCGACACGCTGAAGATCGATCGGTCGTTCGTGCAGGGCGTGGTGAGCGATCGCGAATCGCGTCAGATTGTGCGCAGCATCCTGGACCTGGCGCGCTCGTTTGGCATGGATGTGGTGGCGGAAGGGATTGAAGATGCGGCGCAACTGCGGGAGCTAAAAACGATGGGCTGCCCGTGCGGGCAGGGCTACTTCTTTGCGAAGCCGATGGCGCCGGCGGCGATTGAGACGATGATCGAGTCAGGCCATCTGACGGCGCGGCCCGCGCTGGTGATGGCGTAAGTCCGCGATTCAGAATCCGGGTGGGTGTTCGCCCATGACGTTGAAGGCCTGCTCCAGGGCGATGCCGACAGCGCCGAGCAGTCCTTCTTCAAACGGGCGCGCGAGCAGCGTGATGCCGTGGGGCACGCGGCGGGGCGGTGAAAACCTCGGCAGGGGATGGGCGGGATCGGGCGCCCAGTCGCTGCGCGCTTCGGAGACTTCGACAAACCCGGCCCTCAAGGTGAGCGAGGGGTGCCCGGTATTGTTGCTGATGACGAGCATCTCGTCGCGCAGCGAAGGAACGAGGAGGAGATCGACCTGAGTGAAGAGGCGCTCCATCTCGTGCGCGACTTTGCGGCGCAGGCGGTCGGCCTGCACCATGTCGACGGCGGAGAGAAAGCGCGCCTGGCGGAAGGTGTTGGGCCAGGCGTCGGACACCTGAGCGCGCAGCTCATCGACCTGGTGGTTCAGCGTGATCTCTTCGAAGGCCGCGGCGGATTCGGCGAACAAAATCACGTTGAGGCAGTCGTAAGGCCAGTCGGGCAGGGAGACTTCGACAGTGCTGAGACCGAGCCGCTGGACGGTCTTGAGCGCGGCGCGATCGACGTCAGTGGCGGGTGCTTCGTTCATCCACTTCGGGAAATAGCCGATGCGCAGATTGCGAATGGGGGCAGCGGCGTCGTAGTCGAGATGGCAGGGAACGCTGGCGGTGTCGCCGGGATCGGGACCGGTGATGGTTTCGAGCACGAGAAGCGTATCTTCCACGCCGCGCGTCATGGGGCCGAGCTTGTCGAGCGACCAGCAGAGAGTCATGGCGCCGGTGCGCGGCACGCGGCCGTAGGTGGGGCGCAGGCCGGTGACGCCGCAGCGCATGGAAGGGCTGATGATGCTGCCTCCGGTTTCGCTGCCGATGGAGAAACCGACGAGGCCGGCGGCCGTAGCCGCACCGGGTCCGGCGCTGGAGCCGCTGGCGCCTTCGTCGAGGTTCCAGGGATTCATGGTTTGGCCGCCGAACCAGATGTCGTTCAGGGCGAGCGCACCCATGCTGAGCTTGGCGACCAGCACCGCGCCTGCACGGTTGAGGCGCTCGACCACGGCGCAGTCGCGCGTGGGAACGCGGTGCTGGAAGGGCTCGGCGCCATAGGTGGTGGCGATGCCTGCAGTATCGAGCAGATCTTTGCCGCCCCAGGGAATGCCGTGCAGCGGTCCGCGATAATGGCCGGCGGCGATTTCGGCGTCGGCGCGGCGCGCCTGATCGAGCGCGTGATCGGGCGTGAGAGTGATCACGCAGCGGAGCTGCGGATTGTACTGCTGCAGGCGGGCGAGATAGATCTTCGTGAGCCGCTCGGAGGTAAGCTTGCGGGTCTCGATCCAGCGGGAGAGCTTTGCGACGGGTGCGTAGGCAATCTCGGCGTCGCTCGCGGGCAGCGGGCCGGGATCGGCGTGGCTACGGACGAAGCGGCTCTGCGCAGGACCGGAAGTTCCGAGTCCTGGCTGGACGCAGCGAATGAGCGAGTAGGGAGCGACTTCCGGCTCGAGTGCAACGGTGCGCGGACCGGTGCGGCGCTCGTAGAGGCCGGCCATCGCCTGGCGCCAGTTTCCTGCGGCCTGGGCCATATCCTTTTCGGTCATCTCCACGCGGACGAGCTTTTCCGCTTCGGTGAAGGTCGCGACAGAGACTTCGGGTCCGACGGCGGGTGCGGTGCCGAAGGCCGGCGGCTGGCCCGGCGGCGGCGCGGCCTGGCCAGCGGGCGGCGATTGCTGCGCGTCGAGATGCGGAGCGACGGCGGCGCCGAGAACGCCAAGCGCTGACTGAACCAGGAACTGCCTGCGGGCTCGATCCATGCGTGCCTCAGGAAACTGGAGGATGGGCTGCGGGTTACCAGGAAGTGTACGGCAAACGCGCCGTCGCGCGCCGCATCAGGCAGCGGGTGGCGGCGCGAACGACGCGAGCGTCTTATCGAGGCTGGCTTCGTCTTCGACGTTGACGCAGGGTTGGCCACGATCGATCTGGCGCATGAGTCCGCTGAGCACTTTGCCGGGGCCGACTTCGACGAGGGTGAGCGGGCCCTGGGCCAGGAGCAGGCGGATCGACTCGACCCAGCGCACCGCGCCGGTGACCTGGCGGACGAGCGCATCGCGCAGCTGAGCGGGATCGGAGACGAGGGCGGCGTCGACATTCACCGCGACGGGGATTTTCGGATGCGAAAATTCGGTGGCGTGCAGCAACTCGGCGAGGCGGTCCTGCGCAGGCTGCATGAGAGCGCAGTGGAAAGGCGCGCTCACCTGGAGCATGACGACGCGTTTCGCTCCGCGATCTTTGCACAGGGCGGCGGCGCGTTCCACGCCGGCGGCTGCGCCAGAGATGACCGTTTGTTCCGGCGAGTTGAAGTTGGCGGCGGAAACGACGCTGGCGGTTTCGGCCGCGGCATCGGCGCAGGCGCGGGCGGTGTCGTCGGAGCTGAGGCCGAGGACGGCGGCCATGGCTCCCTGCCCGGCGGGCACGGCCTCCTGCATGAAGCGGCCGCGCTGGCGCACGGTGCGCACCGCATCGGCAAAGCGCAGAGAACCGGCGGCGACGTTGGCGGCATATTCACCGAGCGAGTGTCCGGCAACGAACACGGGCTCGACGCCGCGCTCCTCGAGCACGCGCAGCGCGGCGACGGAGACGGTGCAGATGGCGGGCTGCTGATATTCCGTGAGCTTCAGCTGATCTTCGGGGCCCTCGAAGCAGAGCTTCGAAATGGAGAACCCGAGCGCGTCGTCGGCTTCGGCAAAGGTCTGGCGAGCGGCCGGGTATTTCTCTGCGAGATCGCGGCCCATGCCGGGGTACTGCGAGTTCTGTCCAGGAAAGAGAAAGGCGAGCTTCGTCATGATCCCTGCCATCATAATTCGCCGGACCGGATGCGGTATGCGCGGTGACGAGAGCGAGCGCATGCGGCAGAAAATGCCGGAGCGCGGCCCTGTGCAAAATACGCTTTAACTTTCGAGGGGGGTGCTGCGTCTATATCGAAGAGGCGCGCGGGGCGCTGCGCTTCACGGAGTCGCCCCTTGTGCCCTCAATGGAAGCCCCGGTGGTTCGTGGGTCCGCCGGGGCTTTTCTTTGTCTACGCCGAAGCGGCCAGACTGGCCGGTCGAGGCCCATGGTTCGCGGCCAATGCAGCCTGCGATCCGTTGTGATGCGTAAGCCGGTGCACAAAGTGGTACGGGGGCCATGGCCCCGAGAGCTGCATCTGGCAATCCTTCATGAGCTGGCTCGCGCTCGAATACTTATTTTGATAACGCTCCACCAGGGTGGAGTCGATCAGGTGGGCGATATCCAGCAGCATCTTGCCGGTTTCCATGCGGCGGCAGGTAACTTCTTCCGCCAGGGGCAGGAACATGCGATGCATCTGGACCGTGACCGCCCGGGCTTTGGTTTGGCGTTCGCGCTGGAGAGCGGCGTTCTCGCGGAGATTGGACAGATAGGCCTTGCCGACAGCGGGCAACGCAGCAGCTGCGGGGACATAACGGCGGATTTGATCGCGGCAGCAGTCGTCGAGCACCACTTTCAGGTGCATCTCCGCCTTGCCACGGAGCCGTTCGATGTTGGTGAGGAATTGCCGCTGGTTGGAGCGAATCGACCGGCGCAGCGCCTCGTCGTCCGCAAAAACCGTACCGAACCGAAAAGGAAGGACTGTGGAGGTTTTGAAGCAATCGGAGATAACGCGGGCATGCTCCACGCCAGCGCGATCGCTGAGGGGCTCAGAAGAGGAATACTCGCTGACGATAACGGCGAGATCACTGGCTGGGTAAAGGAAGATTTGGTTTCCCTGGATCCCGGTGGCTGCTTCCATCGGAATCGGCTTGCGATGACGAAGCAACTCAGGAAAGGCCTGTCGTTCGGTTATGCAATAGGCGTACCACGCCATAGAAGACGCTCCGGACGCTGGATTGGGCTTGGGATTCGAGGAACAGCTTTTCGGGGATGGACATGGCTCGATTTCTTAGGTTGGCGGGCCCAGGTTGTGGTTAAGATGGCTCCGTCCGCGCCGACCGCGAACGCTACCAAACTGAACCGTATGCTAGTCCGCGATGTAAACGCCTGGCAACAGGCCTACGGGCTTCCCGGCACAGCGTTAGCCGTGGAAAACAAACTAGTGTTCGTGACGTGAAATATATTTCAGTATTATGAACTTATTGAAACGAAAGTAATCTTGCTGAGGCGAAAAGCTCTCTTGAGCCAACATGGGCCTCACCTCCGCTGCGATCCGCCGGAAGCCGGGTCCAGGTCTCCCGGTAAATCGATGTCGTATGCGCCATCGGGCCAGTCCACTGTCCGCGCGCCGTGGCGAAAAATCAGATCACGTGCGCCCTGGTCCCCCTCAATCGATTTAAGTGCTGAAAAGAGACCTGTGCCGAACACGGCCGGAACGCCTGCGCGTCCGGCATAGGCTGAAGCAGTGATGGCTGATGAGCCGGCGGCGTGGAGGGCGAGAAGCCGGAGCAGATGGGCGGCGGTGAGGCGCGGCTGGTCGCAGACGAGGAGCACCAGAGCGTCCATTTTCGGACGCGCTCGGAGGGCCGCCACGACCCCACAGGCCAGGGAAGAGCCCATCCCGGAGTCCCATTTTGGGTTGACGACGGCTTCGACGGGCAGCCCGGCAAGTTCCGCAGACATGCGATCAGCCTCAAAGCCCAGGACGACGATGACCGGGGCACAGCCCGCTTCGAGCGCGAGACGAGCGGTGCGGAGCAGCAGGCTTTCTCCATCAATCTGAACGAGTTGTTTTGGGTTGCCGAGGCGCGTGGAGGCTCCGGCGGCGAGGATGACGGCTGCGGCCTTCAGCGGTGGTCCGCCGCCAGGCTCCGGTTCAGGCATGGATGAGACCGGTCGAGGTCAGCTTCTTCGGCTCGCGCGCGGCGAGGACGGCCTGGAGTTCAGCGACGATCGAGAGGGCGATCGCGGCGGGAGCGTGTCCACCCAGATCGAGGCCCACGGGGGTGTGCAGGCGCGCGAGGCACTCGGACGCGCTGACGCCCACCTGCTTCGCGACCTCAGAAACCAGCCGCTCGGTACGCGCGCGCGGGCCGAGAACGCCAAGGTATTTCATTCCGCGACGCAGCAGCGAAGCGAGCGCGGTGCGGTCCTGCTCGTAGCTGTGGGTCATGATCACGGCGAGGTCGTCGCGGCGCACTTCCGAGAGCGCGGCACGCAGGCCGAGGATGCGCGCGGCCCGCGGAAAGCGCTCGGGGCGCGCAAGCTGCGAGCGTCCATCGGCGACGATGACATGCCAGCCAAGGGTGGCGGCAAACTCCACGAGCGGCTGCGCGTCATCCCCCGCGCCAAAGATCCACAGCGCCGGCGGAGCCGCAACGTATTCGACGAAAGGACCTTGTGGTTGCGCGGGGCCAGAGGTGCGTCGCGCCAGAGCGTCGTGGGCAGCCGCAAGGACGGACGCATCCGCGGTCCGTTCGAACAGACAGACGCCATCTTCGCGCAGGATCAACCGGGTTCCCGGAGATTTCGTATCCGTTGCAGTGACGATGACGAAGGCCTTCCGCTCCTCGACGCTTTGCCGCAGCGCCGCCAGCACCTGGCGTGCGGGCTCGCCGCGCTCCAGCAGAACCGAGATCGTGCCGCCGCAGCCGAGGCCGTAGGGCAGCTCGGCGTCGTCGTCGAAGAAGCTGGAGTAGCGCTGGAGGACCGGACCTTTTTCCGTGAGCCACCAGGCTTTCTTCGCGATCTCTCCTTCGAGACAGCCGCCGCTCACGGTGCCCGCGCGCTGGCCGGAGGCGGTGAGGACCATGCGCGCGCCGGGCCGTCGATAGGCCGAACCTTCGATGCCGACGACGGTGGCCACGCAAACTTCTTCCTGCGCCACGAGAGCGTGTTGCGCGAGGGCCAGGATTTCCTTCAGCTCCGACATGGTTATGCGATTCCGCGCTGGCCGGCCATCAGCTCTTCCAAACGCACCGGCAGTTTCCGCACGCGCACGCCGGTGGCGTGATACACGGCCATAGTAAGCGCCGGGGCCACGCCGGCCAGGCCGATTTCACCAATGCCGCGCGCGCCATACTCGTTGACGTGCAGATCAGGATACTCGACAAAAATGCAGTCGAGGTCGGGAATATCGGCGTTGGTCGCGACGATGTAATCGGCGAAGTTGTTGTTCAGCGGTTTTGCGTTGCGCGGGTCGTAGAGCGTCTCTTCAAAGATGCCCATGCCGATGCCCATGACGACGGCGCCGAGGATCTGGTTGCGTCCGGCCTTCTGATTGATGATGCGGCCGGCGTCGATGACGGTGAGGCCGCGGCTCACGCGCAGGCGAGCGATGCCGGGATCCCAGGCGACCTCAATGAACTGCGCGCCGAAGGAATGCGCGGAGAACTTGTGCGCTTCGGCCGGATCGGGCGCGGTGCGCGCTTCGTCGTCGAGCGCGGCGAGCCGTGCGCTCGAGAGGATCTGCTCGAAGGGCACGCCGCTGGCCGGGGGCTGATCGGCGACGTGGATGCGGCCCGCGGTCATGATGAGCTTCGGCGGATCGCCGCCGGGCGCATTGTTGCTCGCATGAAAAGGGGAGCCGGGGGTCTGCTGTGCGACGGCGATGACGCGATCGATCACGCCCGTGGTGGCCTGCGCAATCGCGGGCAGAACCGTGGCCGTAGCCGTCGAGCCGCCGGAGGTTGGCCCGTCGGGCAGCGAACTGTCGCCGAGAACGACATGGATCCTGTCGATGGGGATGCCGGTCTTCTCCGCGACCACCTGGGCGAAGATGGTGTACGTGCCGGTGCCGATGTCCTGCGTGGCGCAACTCGCGCGCGCGGTGCCGTCGGCGTTGAGGCGCACGCGGACGGTGGCCGATCCGCGGCCTGCGTGCCAGGTGGCCGAAGCCATGCCCCAGCCGACGATTTCGCCGTTGCGACGCATCGATCTCACCTGCGGCGTGCGCTGGCTCCATCCCCACTTGTTCGCACCGGTTTGGTAGCACTCGCGCAGGCGTTTGCTCGACCAGGCACGCGCGGGCTGATAGCTCTCGTCCTGGTCCGCGTAGTTTTTCAGGCGCAGATCGAGGGGATCGAGATTGAGCTGGATGGCGAGTTCGTCCATCGCAGACTCCAGCGGGAACAGCCCGGGCACAATGCCGGGGCCGCGCATGGGAGTCGGGGTGCCGATGTTCATGGGCACGAGCTGCTGGGTCGCTTCGACATTCTGGCAGCTGTAGAGCATGGTCGAGACGCCGGTGCAGCCCTCGACGTAGGTATCGACGAGCGACGTCGGCTGCAGCACGTCGTGCTGGATGGAGAGGAGTTTGCCATCCTGCGTCGCGCCGAGGCGCATGCGCTGCTGCGTAAGCGGACGATGGCCGACGGTGGTGAACATGAGCCCGCGGGTGATCTGCACTTTCACGGGGCGCTGGACGCGCTTTGCGGCCATAGCGGCGAGAAGCGACTGCGGCCAGGGGAAGAGCTTGCCGCCGAAACCCGACCCGCAGAATGGCGAGATGACGCTGATGCGATCCAGCGGAACGCCGAGCATTTCCGAGACGACGTGGTGATGATTGACCACGCCCTGCGTCGTTTCGTAGAGCGTGAGGTGATCGCCATCCCACGCGGCGATGGTGGCGTGCATCTCCATCGGATTGTGGGTCTCGGTGGAGAGAGTGTAGGTCTGGTCGATCTTCACCGGCGCGGAATCGAATGCCTGAGCCGCACCGCCGCGCGCGTAGTGGATGCGCGGGGGCCCCTCAGGCGCCGGTGCGGCGGCCAGATCAACGACTGGAGGCTTCGCATCGTAGCGCACCTGCACGCGCGCCGCGGCCGCCTGCGCCTGCTCCAGCGTATTGGCAACTATGATTGCGACAAATTGCCCGTAGTAATAGACCTGGTCGTCTTCAAACGGCGGGCGCACTTCGCCGGCGCGGCTGTAGCTCTCAAAGTGGCCAGCGGGGCGGAAGAGCGGATCGGCGTTGCCGTGGTGCAGGATGGCGAGCACGCCCGGCATGCGCGCGGCTTCCGCGGTATCGATGCCGGCGATGCGCGCGCTGCCCACCGTGCTCACCACAGGGAAACCGTAGGCCATGTTTTCGAGGGGATGATCGACTGCGTAGCGGGCGGCCCCGGTGACTTTCAGCGGGCCGTCCACGCGCGTCACCGACGCGCCGATGATGGAACTGCTCATGCCGCCTGCTCCTCTGGGGTGGGGGTTGGCGTGGGCTTTCTGTTTATGCGGATTCAGTGGCCGTGGTCAGCGTGCGCACCAGCGCGCGCTTCGCCAGCTCGATTTTGAATCCGTTGTACTTGAGCGGCTTCGCGCCGGCCATCGCCGCGTCTGCCGCCTGCCTGAAGACATCGGGGCTTGCTGCCTGGCCTTCGAGAGCTTTTTCCGCCTCGCGCGAACGCCAGGGCTTTGTGCCGACTCCGCCGAAAGCAATGCGAGCGCGAGCGATCCTTCCACCGCTCACCTGAATGACGACCGCTGCGGAGGCAAGCGCGAATTCATACTGCGCGCGATCGCGCAGCTTCAGGTAGTGCGAGCGCGTGCCCGCGGGCAGCGCCGGCAGGGTGACATGGGTGATGATCTCGCCGGGGACGAGGACGTTTTCCTTGTCGGGCGTGCTGCCGGGAACGAGATAGAACTCATCGAGCGCAATGGATCGCTCGCCTTTCGGGCCGCTGGTGTGCACGGTCGCTTCGAGAGCCATCATCGCGACGGCCATGTCGGAAGGATGCGTCGCGACGCAATGCTCCGACCCGCCGAGCACCGCGTGGATCCGGTTGTATCCATCCATCGCGGAGCAGCCGGAGCCGGGCTTGCGCTTGTTGCATCCGTAGTTCGTGTCGCGATAGTAGTAACAGCGCGTTTTCTGCAGCAGATTGCCGCCGGTGGTCGCCATGTTGCGCAGTTGCGGCGATGCGCCGGAGAGCAGCGCCTCCGACAGGACGGGATACTTCTCCTTCACCGTGGCGTTCCACGCGAGATCGCTGTTCCGCACCAGCGCGCCGATGCGCAGGCCGCCGCCGGGCGCGGCTTCCACCTGGGTGAGCGGCAGCGAGTTGATGTCGACGAGCGATGCCGGCTGCAACACGTTGAGCTTCATCAAATCGACGAGCGTGGTGCCGCCGGCGATAAACGCGCCGGTCTCGCCGTGGGAGCGCACCGCGCCCTCTACTGTTTTTGCCTGACTGTAGCGAAAGGTTTCCATGCAAGCTCCTCAGGCGCGATGGCCGCGGGCCTGCTGCACCGCCGCCACAATGTTGTTGTAGGCGCCGCAGCGGCAGATGTTGCCGCTCATGGCGACGCGGACGTCGTCGTCGCTGGATCCGATGGGCTCGTGGAGCAGCGCCGACGCCGACATGATCTGGCCTGGGGTGCAATAGCCGCACTGGAATCCGTCGTGCTCGAGAAACGCCTGCTGCACCGCGCTGAGCTGGCCGTGTTCCGCGAGGCCCTCGATGGTGGTGATCCTGTCGCCCTCGTGCATGACGGCGAAGCTGAGGCAGGAGTTCACGCGGCGTCCGTTCACGTGCACCGTGCAGGCGCCGCACTGCCCGTGGTCGCAGCCTTTCTTGGTGCCGAAGAGCTGGAGACGCTCGCGCAGCGCGTCGAGCAGGGTCACGCGCGGCTCGAGCATGAGCTTGTAATCTTTTCCGTTGACCGTGAGCGTGACCGGGACTGCGCCCGGGACGGCCTTCTCCGCCGTTTCAGCCGCGGCTGGTTCCGTCTGCGCGGCGCGCGCCAGCGGAGCAGCGGTCGCGGCCACGCCGGCTGCGCCCAATTGCCCGAGGAAAGCGCGGCGCGAGAAGCGGCCTTTGGTGGGCGCGTCGTCACTTTTCTTCAGCTTGTCTTCCACTTCGTCAACCAGAGGACGCTTCGGCTGATCCATTCCGGCTCCTTTGTGCCTGGAAGCTGACAGCATGCTCGCGACCGCAACGGTTCCAAACGCGAGCAAAATTCGTCAGATTGTCATGTTCAGCGACTGAGGATCGCTGATCTGCGGATGCAATCCAATTTACAACTGCGTCGCGTTGTGTGCAGGCGGCGCGGGGTTTCTTTTCTTGCGGCTCAGCACGAAGGCATTGTCGGTGCTGCGCCGGGTTGCAGTGGCGCGTTCGATCTTGCGCCAGAAGGCCACGAAGTAATCGATGGCGGTGAGGATGGAGATGCCCGCCATGTAGTAGATGCCCACCACCGCCAAAAGATGAATGGGGACGACGAACCAGCCGATGTGCCAGGCGCGCCATCCGCGATCGACTACCGCGAGCACCACGGAAGCGATCTGGATGACGGTTTTCAGCTTGCCTACGTCGCTGGCCTCGATGGTGAAGCCCTCCGTGGAGGCGATGGAGCGCAGGCCGCTGACCAGAAACTCGCGGCCCACGACGACGACCACGATCCACGGCTTCACGACGTGGGGATTGAACTCAACCAGCGCGACGTAAGCCGAGGTGATGAGCAGCTTGTCGGCGATGGGATCGAGCAGCATGCCCATGGTGGTGATCTGGCCGCGGCTGCGCGCCAGGTAGCCATCGATGCCGTCGGAAATGGAAACGACGATGAAGAACAGGGAGATGAGGATTTCCTGCTCGCCGTGCCAGGCGCCGTGCGGGAAATGCGGCGACATCATCCAGATGAGCACGGGGACGCAAAAAATGCGGCCCATCGTGATGGAATTGGGCAGGTTCACGGCGCAGACGGACCCTGCAGTCATTATGCACCAGCGCGCCGGGGGCTTGCCCGGCGAGCTGAATCCCAAATTAGAACCGCAGGCGCGCGCTCACCTGCATCAGGCGGGGCGGAGCGGCAGAGACGATCTGGCCGAAGGTCTGGCTGCCGATGTTTCCTTCGACCGAAGAGGGGCCGAAGAACTGCGCGTGATTGAACAAGTTGAAGGCCTCCAGGCGCAGTTGCAGTTCCTTGCCGTCGAGCAGCGTCGATGATTTTTCGAGCGCCAGATCGGTGGAGTCGGAGCCGGGCCCGTGGAAGAAGCGCCGCCGCGCGTTGCCGAAGTCCCCCAGCGCGGGCAGGCTGAAGAGCGCGGTGTTGAAGGCGGCTCCGGCCCTGGGGCTGCCTTGGAGTTCGAGCGGGCCGGGGGTGAAGCTCAGTTGGTCAGCGCCGTTGTTATTGACGCCATTGGGCTGCGTGCCCAGCAATGACGTGTCGTTGTTGTTGATGAGCGTGACGGGGAAGCCGGTGGTCAGCCGCGTGAGACCGAAGATGGTCCAGCCGGCGGTTGCGGTGCGGAGCCAGGGCTGCGATGCCCATGCCGCGGGAGCGCCCGGCAGATGCCAGTGGTAATTCGCGACGAGGTTGTGGGTGAGATCGAAAGCCGAGAGCGCGCGGCTGAGGCTGGGATCGATGGGATTGACGGGATCGGAGAGGCTTGAGGCCTGATCGATCGACTGGCTCCAGGTGTAGGCGAGAGAGTAGCCGAAAACGCTGCCGTCGTGTTTCAGGCTCACTTCGAGTGCGTTGTCGTGGGAGTTGCCGATGGTCTTCTGCCAGCTCACGCTGGCGAACGCGGGCGAAAAGCGCGTCCGCGTTCCCTGTACGACCGTGCCATTGGCTTCGGTGTAGGTGCCGCTTTCGCCGAAGGGCCCGCAAGTGGCGGATCCGGCGGCAACGCTGCTGACCTCGCTGAGGCTCAGGCACAGCGACGGATCGCCGGGGTTGGCTTCGAGCAGAGTGAGGAGATGATGCGCCTGGGTTCCTGCGTAGCTCACGTCGAGCACGGTTCCGCGGCCCAGTTCGCGCTCGACGGAGACGAGGTAATCCTCCGCGTAGGGTGAGACGTTGCCGGGCGAGACGGCGGGGATTCCGGTGAAGGGCTCGAACTGCGCCCAACCCACGGAGCCCACAGGATGGGTGCGGCTCGCGCCCAGCGGCGCGATGGCCAGCGGGAAGCGCGGACCGTTCGGCTCGAGGCTCGATCCGTCGGCCGCGGCGGTCCACGGGGTATCGAAGAGCGTGGGCACGGCGCTCGTGTAGGTGTAGCCGTACGGCGGGTTCGCGCTCATAATGGCCGGCGAAAGCCCCTCGATGGGCGTGTAGAACTCGCCCCATGAGGCGCGCAGGCTGGTCTTGCCTTCGCCCAGGAACCTGGGCGTCCACGCAAGTCCCACCCGCGGGGCAAAATCCGTCCATTGTTTCTCGGCGAGGGTACGCGGCACGCCGGGATCGCCGGGGAAGACGATGCCCTCGGGGGCGTTCGGAAACACGATGCTCTGCTCGCCGGGCACCAGCGTCTGCAACTGGTTGTACTTCTCGCTCCAGGGTGGCAGCAGATCCCAGCGAACGCCGTAGTTCAGCGTCAGACCCGAGCGCATCCGCCACACATCCTGCGCGTACGCTCCGGCCAGCAGGTTGCGATTGTAGAAGTGGCGCGCGTCGCCCTGCGTGTAGCTCGAATCGACTCCGAGCAGGAAGTCGGCAAAATCCAGGCCGGTTTCGTTGCCCGTGAACGAATAGCTGCCGTTGAAGTAGACGTCGGGGTGGTTGTTCACCTGGTCCGCATGGATATCGACGCCAAATTTGAAGTCGTGCGCGCCGGCGGTGTGCGACCAGTCGTCCGCAGCCTCGATGATGTTTTCCGCCTGGAAGAGTGCGGTGGTGTCGACACCCATGGTGAAGTCGTTGAACGCGACGTTCTCGACGCCCTCGATCTGCGGCGCGAGCGCGACGATGCCGGAGAATCCCTGCGATGCGAGCGAGGGGCCGACGCCGCCCTGCGGCACGCCGACGTTGGCAGCATTCCGCATATAGCTGAGGCGCGCCTGGTTCACAGTGTTGGCGCCGAAGGTCGTGGTGTCGCTCAGCGAAAGCAATTGCGCGCGGCCGTAGTTGAGCGCGTTGAATCCTGGAACAGTTGCGCCGCCCGTGCCCGCAGGGTACGGATCGTTGAGGTTGTAGTCGTCGAAGAAGTAGTACCCGGCGAGCGAGCCGATCCGCGAACTGGCGTCGAGCCGCAGGGCGCCTTTGTCGTCGCGGATTTGCTGCTCGGCGGCCGAGGTAGAGAACGTCCCCACGCCGGCGTTGGCCTGCGGAACGTATTGCAGCAGGTGCTGGGCCGCGCTGGACCAGATGCTTTTCGGGATCACGCTGTCAGGGAACACGGAGGAGCGGTTGGCCGCGCACCCCGTTGAGGCCGGCGAATAGGGATCGCCCGTCTGTACGGTTCGGCCCAGTTTCTGCGTGAGCAGCCGCGCCAGATACGGTCCGCCCACGCAGCCGGTGAGCAGGCTGCCGGAGGCCGTCGCGAAGTTCCCCGCACGCTCGGCTGCTGTGGGCACCGAGATCAGCCCTGTATCGATGCCCTCGGCGACGCGCGTACCCTGATAGTCAGCGAAAAAGTACAAGCGATCCTTGCGCAGCGGACCGCCCAGCGCGCCGCCAAACTGGTTTTGGTGGAAAGCACTGCGCTCCTGGGAAAAGTAGTTGCGCGCGTCGAGATCGGTGTTGCGCAGAAACTCGAAGACCGAGCCGCGCCAGTCGTTGGTGCCGCTTTTCGTCGTCACGGCAATCTGTCCGCCGCTCGCGCTGCCATATTCCGGCGCATAGTTGCCGGTGGCCACGTTCAGCTCAGCGATGGAATCGAGCGTGGGCACAATGGCTACGCCCATATTCACGTCCTCCTGGGCATCGGCGCCGTTCACGCGGAAGCTATTGGCCGTCTCGCGCTGGCCCCCGATGGAGAGGGCGCCGGAATCCAGTTCGCCCGAGGGAGGCGTGCTCGCGACGCCGCTCATCACGATGGCGTTGGCCTGCCCCGCGCTGGCCGGAGCGACGCCCGGCTGCACCGCCAGGGCGTCGGTGAAGCTGCGTCCATTCAGCGGAACCGTCTCTATCTGGTGGGCGTCGAGGGTGCCGCCGGTTTCCGTCGAAGTCGTTTCGACGGCGAGGCCCGTCGCCGTCACCGATACGGTTTCCGAGGCGTGGGCGACGTCCAGGGCGAGGTGCAGCGGAGCATTCTGCGCGGCCACATTCACGGGCTGCTCGAGCGGAGCGAAGCTCGGCGCCGTCGCCGTCACGCGGTAATCGCCTGGCGTGAGGCCGGTCAGCTGAAATTCGCCCGCTCCGTCGGTGGTCGCGACGACGGGCGAGCCCCCGGCCGCGGGCCTGGCGCTCACCGTGGCGCCTGGAATGACGGCGCCGGTGATGTCGGTGACCGAACCGGTCAGCCCGACGGATTGCTGTCCGTAAGCAAGAGCTCCCAGGGCGAGAAGCAGGATGCCGGCCAAAATGTGGGACGGTCGCGGCATACGTCCGCCGATCGCTGCGACGGCTGGCTCCCCCGTGGTGGCCGGGACTTCGGCGCTGCGGCGCGGCGCAGGGAGGATCGCGCGAACGCCGGTGCGGAAGGTCAGCGCTCGCTCGGCTACGTGGTGCCGCCGCGCCCGCCAGCCCATCCGAAAAATCTGTCCTGAACTCATATACGACCTCAATAGTCCGATTTAAGCCCGCACGACCCCCTTCTTCCTGTGATTGAGATCACAAGGCAAAAAGAGCAAGAAAGATCCGGCACGGCAGGTAGCCCGTCGGAGACGTGCTCCTTCCAATATACGATCAAATCAGTCGTATATTGGCCGGGCAGGCAGCTGGCCGCCGAAATTCTTCATGCGTCGGGCGGGGAAGAGCCTCCGGCAGCACTGCATCGGCCGCGGGCGGGAAACCTAACTGTGGGGTCGAACTACGTTGCTGCGCGTGCTCCACACCATGGTGAGCACGATGAACCAGGCGATGGTGTAGATGCCGATACTGCAGCTGACGAAGAGAAGTCCCCACGGCGGAGGCGTGGGGTTGAACAGCCGGGCGAGCATGAGTCCCGGCTGCTGAGCATAGGTCGTTACTTCCGAGATGAGGATGCTATAGCTCAGCCGCGTTGCGGAAAATCCGATGAATCCAACCGTCGCCGCGCCCAAAAGCAGGCTTATCACGAAGCGTGCGGGTACGGGCGATCTGCGTTTGGCCATCGAGTATTCCTCTGGGGAAGGGGATTCCCGGCAAGACAACTAGCTGCATTGTAAGCAGAACGTCAACGCTTCGTATTCCACAAATGGGTAAGACATTGTTGCAAGCGAAGCGCCGCATCCATCCGGGTCCGGCGAAGTGTGCGGCCGTTCCGCAGTCCGGCGGCTCAGGCGGCGAGGTTCCCAGCTCGCAGAGGAGTGCCGATGAGGTAACGGATCGGCACGCGGCAGCCGCGCTCGTCGCCGACCTGCCAGGCGTAGTCCGGCGCGGAGAGGCCGGCCGTCAGCTCGCGCAGATCGTCGAGCGAGTAGCTGCGCAGGCACGAGAGGATGCCGTCGATCAGGAGAACGGACGGGACCACGGGAACAATCCACGTCCAGAAAAGGCGGCTGAAGCGCAGGGGACGCGCCCGGGCTGCTTCGCGCAGGCCGAGAAACGGAACCGCGGCGACCGCGGCCAGGGTCCACGCGTCGCAACGCGCTCCCTCGAAGATCGCGATGCCCTCGCGCCGGGAAAACGCATCCGCCAGAATCGCCCGGGCTGCCTCTGGATCGAAGTGGTGGAACGCCGAAAAGACGGTGCGGAAGCCACGCAGTTGCCTGGGCACGGCGCGCGCGTCCACGGCTTCCATCTGCGCGATCATTTTGCCGCGGCCGGGCCCGGCCAGCTCTTCCGTTGCAGCCTTGCGGTTCAACGCGGCCAGCAGCCGTGCGCTTGGATAGCGGTCTGTCAGCACAATCGAGAGTGGCTTGCCATCGGCGACTTCATCCCGCAGACCAGGCCAGGGTCCGCCGCCGCCGGAACACAGATCGACCACCGAGGTCGCTCCCGTCGCCGCCAGAGCCTCCCGCAGCCGCCGCGCGATGGGGCGATAGGTGCCGCTCCCGTTCCACACCGCCTCCAGCGATTCCGTCACCAGATCGCGAAGATATCCCGGGAACCAGGGGCTGTCGTGGATTTCAAACCAGCGCTGCCGCTGCATGGGGTCCTTTTAGGGGTTGGCCGGCGGTTTGGCTGTGATCGTGAACGAATCGGCCGCCCGCCAGCCCGGCTCCCGGCCGATGGGCATAATCAGCTTTTCCATGGTCGCATGCAGCTCCTGGCCGTCGAGCTTGAAATCAATGTAATGGAAGACGGGAAAGTCTTTCGACTGATAGAGATCGGGCGGCGTCCGGTCGATATCGTGCGGACGGGCTCCGCCGCCGCCGGAAACGAGGTAGGTTACGCCGTTCTGCGAGAACCTTTCATAGTTATGGATGTGTCCCGAGGCTACGATGAACTGCGCATGAGCGTGCGGCGCGATGCCCGCCAGATCGTCGCGCAGGGAAATCTCGTTGGGACGAGGGTTGTGATCCACGTGCACCCGGGTCTGGATATCCGCGACCGGCGGGTGATGAAGGGCGATAAAGACGAAGTCGACGGTCGCGGGCAGATGGGCAATCTGATCGTCGAGCCAGCCGCGCTCGGGGCTGCCCGGTGTCAGCGGCGAATTGCTGTCGAGCGCGAGAATCCGGATACGGCTGCCCAGCGCCACCGAGTACCAGCGGCGATCTTTCAGCTCAGGAAAAGCCTTCCACCAGTTCCGGAGCGGGTCCTGAAAGCCCGTGCCGGACAGCTCGTGATTGCCGAGCACCGGATAGACGCGGAGATGCTCGGACCGCCAGGCCGCGGTTTCCGCGGCAAATTCCTGGTAGTCGAAAAGATCGCGGCCGCGAAAGGGGACATCGCCGGTCATCACCACGGCGTCCGGTTTCTCCTCGGCAATTTTGTCCACCAGCGCGCGCCGTGCCGCAGGGTTGGTGTCGATCACATCTGCGGGATGCGTAAAGCGCGTGTCGCCATAGACGATGAGAGACAGGCTGGCAGGGAGGTCGCTGTCTTTCACCGCAAACGTGACGCCGGGATCGCTGCGGAGCTTCTTCGAGCCGGACCTGGCCTCCGCCGCTTCCCGGCAGCCGGCCACCATTCCCGCAGCCGCCAGGGCCAGTGCCAGCCGGGCGTATGGTTTGGAGAGCATCCTGGCCAGTGTAGGCAATCCCAGGGCGCTGCGTCACGCCGGGTTCCCCGAGCGAAAACGCGGTATCCTCCGTCATTAGGGCAGACGAACGGAATTCCCCCTGCGAGGGATGCCAGAATGAGTTGTTTCGAAGGCCAGCTCGCGGGCTGGATCGCGCCTGCTCTGCCCAACGCTGTGACGAGCGAGACGATTGCTGCCCTGGTAGCTGAATATTCGACGGCCCTGTATCGCGTGGCCTTTTCGGTGACGCGCAACGCCGCCGAAGCCGAAGACGCCGTACAGGAAACCTTCCTGCGCGTCCTGAAGCATGAATCCCGTCTGTCAGAAATTCGAGATTATCGCGTGTGGCTGGTGCGGATTGTGTGGAACATCGTGCTCGACAAGAAGCGCCGCGCCAAAACACGCCCCGAGAGTGAAGACCTGGCCGACCATGCGCGGGTTCTGCCCTCCGGCGACCGTCTCGCCGACGATGCCATCATCTCGTCGCAGGAGCACGGCCGGATTCTGCGCCTGATCGACCGGCTGCCCCGCCGCGAACGCGAGGCGCTGCTGCTGAGCGCCGTGCAGGAGCTGACCACGGCGGAAATTGCCGCGGCGCTGGGCACCACGGAGTCCTCGATTCGCTCGCGCATCTTTCGCGCGCGCCGTGGGCTCTCGGTTCTTCTCGAGAAAGAAGGAATCGCCCGATGAACGGCGAATTCGATCGCGAAACCAGCGCGCCCGTCGATGCGGCTCTGCGCGCTGTGGGCTCGGCAACGCCGGAGCCTGGGTTCGAGGGCCGCATCCTCACGCGCCTCGCACAGGCCCGCGCGGAGGGATACGCTGCGCCCAGAGCCGGCTCGCGGCTGATGCGCGTGGCTGCGCCTGGCCTGGGGTTTGTTTGCGCGTCGCTGCTGTGCGCCGTCATTGTGACCGGTTCCGTACGCTTCTCCCATCGCAACCATCCGGGATCTGTGGCGCCGCCTACGATCCAGATGCAGGGCACGGGCGTGGGCGCGGCTTCGGCCGTGCATCCGGCTGCACCGGCTTCGACGCCCATGCCGGCCGGAACCAAAGGCCGCTCGGCGCGCCGCACGGTGCAGGGGCGCGCCCGCATCGCTCCGCAGGCGCGCAAGGCTCCGGGCGTCGCTGTGCCGGCGCCGACCGCAAACGTCCCGCAAAACTGATCGGGATTGGCCTTCGCACGCTTCTTTCCGTTCCGCTGTAGTCTGATTCTTCATGCGAACGGTCCTGACAGCAAAGCGACTCCTGACTCCCACTGAAATCGTCGAGAACCCCGTTGTTGTGATCGAGGACGGCGCGATTGCAAGCCTCGCGCCGCAATCCGGCGCCCCGTTGCCGCCGGGCCGCCACGTTGCGTTTCCTGAGAACACGCTCATTCCCGCGCTGTTCGATGTGCACATCCACGGGAGCGGCGGACACGACGTAATGGAAGCGACCGATTCGGCGCTTGGGCACATCGGCACATTTCTGGCTCGGCGCGGTGTGGGCTCTTACCTGGCCACCACCGTTACGGCACCGCTCGATTCGCTGCTGCGCTCGCTGAGCGGGCTCGCGAAGGTGATGCCGCGGCCGATCGAGGGCGCGCGCCCGCTCGGGATTCATCTGGAGGGGCCGTTTCTCTCGCCGCACAAACGCGGCGCGCATACAGAAAGCCTGTTGCTGAAGCCCTCAGTGGAGCTGTTTGAACGCATGTGGCAGGCTGCGGAAGGCAATATTCGCCTGATGACGATTGCTCCGGAGCTGCCCGGCGCGGAAGAGACGATCGTTCATGCCGCGCAGCTCGGGGTCCGCATCAGCCTGGGCCACAGCAACGCGGACGCGGCGGCGGCGAAGCGCGGCGTGAAGGCCGGCGCTGTGACGGCGACGCACACCTTCAACGCGATGCGAAGCTTCGATCATCGCGAACCAGGCCTGCTGGGCGAAGTGCTGACGAACGACGCGCTCTATGCCGAGCTGATCTGCGACGGGCTGCACGTCGATCCTGCGGCGGTGCGGCTGTGGTGGAAGGCCAAGGGCGCGGAGCGCGGCCTGCTGGTTACCGATGCGATGGCTGCGGCCGGCATGCCGGATGGCCCCTACAAACTAGGCGAGCTGGATGTGCGGGTGGAGAACGGCCGTTGCGTGATCGGAGAAAACACGCTGGCCGGCAGTACGCTCACGCTCGATCGCGGGGTGCGCAACTTTATGGAGTTCACGGGCGCGAGCCTCGGCGACACCGTCGGCCTGGCGACCCGCAATCCCGCGCGCATGACCGGCTTCGGCGATCGGGTGGGCGCGATATCCGCGGGACATCCCGCGGATATCGCCGTTCTTTCGCAGATGAATGAGGTCGTCGAGACGTTTCTGCGCGGCGAGCCGTGCTGCATCGGAGCAGCGGAGAGCCGCATGAACGGCTGAGGGCTCTCTACTGTGCGGCGGACTCCGTCAAAATCCCGCCCAGCACATTCAGGCTGCCGTCGACCGGCGGGCTGGTGAGGCCCAGGATCTTCACGATCAGCGGATACACATTCACGTTCTCAAACGGCTGCAGCGCTACGCCGCGGCGAATGTCGGGCCCCTCCGCGTAGAAGACAGCCTTCATGTCCGGCATCATGAACGGATCGAAGCCGTGGTTGCCGGTCTCCGGGGCGCGATCTTCGCGGCCGGCCGGCGGAGCCTGGGCGCGGATGGCATACGGACCCCGCGCCACGATGACCGGGTCGCCCTCGCGCGGATTGCCGTTGAAGTGCAGCTCCGCCGGCACGTTGGCTCGGCGGTAGACCATGAATGACGCGTCCGCGGCCTTGAGCTTGTTGTAGGCAGACGCCGCTGCCTGCTCGTCGGGCGCGTAGAGAAACGAGCCGACGGTCGTGAATCCATCGAGCGGCGTGAACGTATCGAGGTCGATCCATCCGCCCTGAATTCTCTCCATGCCGTGGTCGGAGACGATGATGAGGTCAATGGGCAGATGGAGCGCGTTCAGATCCTTCTCGAGCGTGCCCATCAGCGCGTCCACCTGCTTCACCGCCGTCGCGGTCTGCGGGCTGTCGGGGCCGAACTCGTGCCCGGCGTGATCCACCTGCGCGTAATAGAGCGTGATGAAATGCGGCCGCTGCCCGGGCGGCAGCCTGAGCCAGGCAATCACCTGCTCGATGCGCGATGCGTCGGGGACGCTGTTATCGAAGTGCAGGTAGTAAGTCGGGCGCTGGCCGGCGATCTCCGCCTCCGAGCCCGGCCAGAAGAAGCACGCGGTGCGCATGCCCTGCTGCTCGGCAAGCGACCACAGCGGCGTGCCGCCGTACCAGGAGCCGTCGGTGTTCGTCTTCGGATTGGAGTAGGTATAGCGCTCCTTCCGCGCGGGATCGTAGAACGAATTGCCGACGATGCCGTGATGCTCGGGGTAAAGGCCGGTCACGATGGTGTAGTGATTGGGAAACGTGAGCGACGGATACGCCGGGATCATGCCCTTCGGCACGCTGGCGCCGTGCGCGGCGATGGCCAGCAGATGCGTCGCGCCGTATTTTTTCGCGTAGTCGTAGCGGAAGCCGTCGAGCGAAACCAGCACGACGTAATGCTTGTCGATCTGCGCAGCGGCGTTCGGGCCGTGATCGACGGTGATGACCGGCGCCACCTGCGCCTGCGCCGCGCAAACCAGCACAGAAATTAAAAAAGACAGCCAGCTCGCCTTTCGGACCATGCTTGCCTCGCTCCCAGGGCTCGACGCCAACCGCTAACCGCCAGAGACTAAGCGCTCGCTGCCTCGAACTCCTCGCCGACCCAGCGCGTGAAGGCCTCGCTCGACTGGCTGCGTCCCAGAAATTGTTCGACGATGGCGCGGCCGGGGAGTGAGCCGCCCGGCTCGAGCACCGCGCGGCGATATTTCATCGCGACCGGCGACTCCAGCAGCGCGTGGCGCGGGAACTGGCTGAAGAAATCGAGCGCGATCACCTTGTCGTAGAGATAGGTGTAGTAGTTCGACGAGTAGCCGGTGAGGTGCGTGAAACTCGCGTACATGCGATTGCCCTCGACCCACGCGTACGGCAGGAAGCGCGCGTAGAGCTCGCGGAACAGCGCGTCGGGATCGAGCCCCGCCGGGCTGAGCCGGTGCGTCTCCAGCGAATACGTGGTGTAGAGCAACTGGGTCCTCACCCAGTCCGCGCGGCCGAAGGCTCCCGCGCGATTCATGCGCTGCACCAGTTCGGCGGGGATCGGCTCGCCCGTTTCGTAGTGGTGCGCGAAGGTCGCCAGCAGCTGCGGATCGCGGAAGAATTCCTCGAGCATCTGCGAGGGCACCTCGACAAAGTCACCCTCGGTCGCGATGCCGCTGATGCCGGCCCACCGCTGGCGTCCGCCGAGGAGCGCGTGCATGAGATGGCCGAACTCGTGGAAGAACGTCACCACGTCGGAATACTGCAGGAGAGCGGGGTTTCCGTCTTTCGGCTCGGGAAAATTACAGATGAGCGCGGCCTCCGGCAGCTGGCTTCCGGCGATGCCCGGCACCAGCGGATGGGCGGAAAACCACTTGTCCTTGCCTTCCCGCGGATGCATGTCCAGGTAGAAGCGCCCGGTCAGCTCCGACCCATCCCAAACTTCCCACGCACTGACCGCCGGATTCCACACTGCGGGATTTTCAATCCGCCGGAAGCGCACCTGGAACAGCTTCTCCGCCGTCGCCAGCACTCCCGGCTCGACGCGCGCGTAGGGAAAATAGGGCCGCACCGACTGCGAATCGAAGTCAAAGGCTGAGCGCCGGTACTGCTCCAGCCAGTAGGCGCGGCTGGCCGAGTCAATTTGTCGCAGTCCCGGTTCCTTTTCCTGGGCGAAGGCGAGGATCATCGCGTATTCCTTCTCCGCCCCGGCGCGGCTGGCCGCGTCGAGATCGTCGAGAAACGCCTGCATGTTGGCAGCCGACTCCATCATCTGATCGGCGGTCGCCAGATCGGCCCAGTGCGGGAAGCCGAGGATCGTCGCCATCTCCTGCCGGATCGCCAGCAGATCGAGCAGCGCCTGATGGTTGGCCGGATACGCGCGGGTGTTGTAGGCGATCAGCATGCGCCGCCGCAGATCGCTGGAGCGCGCGAAGGTCATCACCGGCAGGTAGTCAGGAAAATCGGTGGTGAGCGTGATTTTGCCATCCTCGCCGGGTGGATGAGCGGCGAGATAATCCGGCGGCAGGCCGTCAAGTTCCGCGGCGCCGTCCAGCGTGACGGTGTTGCCGCCCTCCTGCACGTTGCGCGCAAAGGCGAGGCCGAGCAGCGTGGCTTTATCCTGCAACTCCTTGATCTTCGCGCGCGTCGCGTCGTCGCGATCCACGCCTGCCAGTCGATACTGCAGCAGCGTGCGGTCGAGATAATGCTTCGTGGCGGCATCGGCAGCGCTCGCGTCGACGACCGCCAGTGCCTGGTACACGTCGCGATTGAGCGACAGCTCGACGCCGGCCTGCGAGATCCGCTGCAGCAGTCCCTCCGCGGCGTCGCGCACTTCCTTCTCCGGGCAGACGCTGTGCATCAGGCCCGTCTGCGACCCGGCCAGCCCCAGCTCGGCAATGGCGTCATCGTAGGCGCGCAGCGTGTGCTCCAGCGTGCGCGGCGAAGAAGCAACGGCGCGCTCGACGGCTTCCCGGTGACGGCGCAGGCGCTCCTCGACCCACGTGGTGAGATTCTGCGGTGTGACGGAAGGATAGGCTGGCGTAAGCGAAGATGCAGCAGACGTGGACTCGGAAACCGGCGGGGCCATGAAGACAAACCTCTTCTCGCAGGGTATCGCAGATGCCGCGCCCCGCGCCGGGACAGATTCGAGCCGGGATCGCTACAAAATCTTCTTCCCAAACGCCGACGAGATGAGTTCCACCGCCAGGTCCGCCGTGCGATTGTGCTCGTCGATCACGGGATTGACCTCAACGACCTCGAGCGAAACCATGCGCCCATGGTCGGCGATGATCTCCATGGCCAGGTGCGCCTCGCGATAGGTCGCTCCGCCGCGCACCGGCGTGCCGACGCCAGGCGCGTCCTCAGGATCGATCCAGTCCATGTCGAGCGAGACGTGGTAGCCCGCGGTGCCGCGGCCCGCCGCGCGCAGCGCCTCTTCCATCACCGTGCGCATGCCGCGCTCGTCGATGTCGCGCATGGTGTAGACCTCGGTCACGCCGGCGGCCTTGATGTTTTCCTTTTCCGTTGCATCGATGTCGCGCACGCCGATCAGCACTGTGTTGTCCGGCGAGACCTTCGGCGTAAAGCCGAGCAGATTGGAAAGCGGCTCCGGACCGAGGCCGAGGAGCGCGGCCAGCGGCATGCCGTGCACGTTGCCGCTGGGCGAAGTGGCCGGCGTGTTGATGTCGGCGTGCGCGTCAATCCAGATGAGCCCGATTTTCTGATTCTGCTTGCGGTAGAACTCCGACACGCCGGAGACGCTGCCCGCCGCTACCGAGTGATCGCCGCCGAGGATGACCGGCGTCATGCCCTCATTCAGCGCCTTCTCCACCATCTCGGCCGTGCGCGAGCAGGTCTCGGTGATTTCCTTCAGGTAACGCGCGCTCTGGTGGCCCGAGG
>Ga0335075_10003770_pt1 | contig 23869 bp, 27 predicted proteins | sample Lox_Sample_24_FD_206723 | JGI IMG/M metagenome (GOLD analysis project Ga0335075, IMG submission 206723) | Soil microbial communities from Loxahatchee National Wildlife Refuge, Florida, United States - Lox_Sample_2.4 | ecosystem: Environmental > Terrestrial > Soil > Wetlands | place: USA...
GCGTGCCGAGCGGGCATCGCGCCCAGATCGCCGCCGTGCTGCGCAGCCTGCGCGCCAGCACCCCGCCGCCGGTGACGTCGGCGGACGCGCTGCGCACGATGCGGCTCGTGGCCGGCATCTACGCGTCCGCGTTCGGCGGCCGGCCGGTCAGCCCCGCCGACCTGGCTCCCGGCACGCCGTTCTACGAACGGATGAACGGGGGTGGCGCACGGTGGTGATGTCCCTGGTGCACGACCGGGACGGCTGGGTCAGCGGCGGCTGGCTGGCCGACGACGGGCGGCCCGGTGGCGGCCCGCCCGGTGGCTCGCCGGACGGCGCCGCGGCGGCCACCGAGCTGTTCCGCTACGTGTACCTGCCGCGCGAGCCGGTGCTCGAGTCGCCCCGGCCGTACTTCCACCCGGTGCGGACGCTCGGCGGCGACCTGGTCAGCCTGTACCGGCCGCACGACCACGTCTGGCACAAGGGCATCGCCTGGTCGTTGTGCAACGTCGGCCCGGAGAACTTCTGGGGCGGCCCGACGTACACCCGGGACGGCGGCTACCGGCAGCTGGACAACAACGGCCGGATGCGGCACGACGCCTTCACCGCGCTTGAGGTCCGCGACCACGCGCTGCACATCGGCGAGCGGCTGAGCTGGGTGACCCAGCAGGGCACGACCCTGATCGCCGAGCGGCGCCGGATCCGGGTGAGCGTGCTCCCCGGCGAGGCGCGGGGGGGTCTGGGGGGGTCGTCCCCCCGAGGCGAGCCCAGCGCCTGGCGGCTGAGCTTCGCCGCGGCCATGCGCAACGTGTCCGGCCACCTGATCAGGATCGGCAGCCCGACCACCGAGGGCAGGCCGAACGCCGGGTACAGCGGGCTGTTCTGGCGCGGGCCGCGGTCGTTCTCCGGTGGCACGGTGCTCACACCCGACGGCCCCGGCGGGGACGAGCTGATGGGCTGGCGAGGGCCCTGGCTCGGCTACACGGGCCGGCACGATGGGCACGGCCGCGCGTCCACGCTCGTGTTCTGCGACCGCCCGGTGAACTTCTCCGCCCCCAGCCGGTGGTTCGTCCGCACCGGCATGTACGCGTGCGTGTGCCCGGCGCCGTTCTTCAGCGAGGAGTTCGGCCTGGAGCCGGGCCAGACGCTGGAACTCGGCTACGACGTGCTGATCGCCGACGGCGCGCTGGACGTGGCCGGCTGCCGGGAGCTTGCCGGCCAGGCCGGCGCGGGAGCGCCCCGGTGACCGCCGCCGGCCCCGACCTGGCACGGCTGTTCCCCGGCGGGACCGCGGTATCGCTGCTCGCCGTCTACGACTGGTCGGGCCCGGACGGGGTGCCCGGCGGCTCCGCGCACGTCCATCTCGCGTGCACCGAGGGCTACGTGGTCATCGGCGGGCGCGGGCGGCTGCAGACGCTCGGCGCCGATGGGTACGCGCAGACGCCGCTGGAGCCGCTGACCGTCGCCTGGTTCTCGCCCGGCGTGATCCACCGCCTGATCAACGACGGCGGCCTGCAGATCCTCGTGGTGATGCAGAACGCCGGCCTGCCCGAGGCCGGTGACAGCGTGCTCACGTTCCCGCCGGACCGGCTGTCCGACCCGCGCGCGTACCAGGCAGCCGCGTCGCTGCCCGAGGCCGGCGCGGCAGGGGCAGCCGGCGCGGCAGGCACGGCCCGCGCGGCCCGCCGCCGCAAGGACCTCGCCGTCCAGGGGTTCATCCGGCTGCGCGAGCGGGTCGCCGAGGAAGGCCCGGCGGCGCTGGAGGACTTCTACGCGGCCGCGGCCTCGCTGGTCCGCGGCAGCCTGCCGGCCTGGCGCAGCGCCTGGGCGACCGGGCCCTGCGCCGCGGCAGCGCGGACCCGCGACCAGATCGACATGCTCGCCCGCGGCCGCCACGACCACCTCCGCGAGGGCCGGCTGACCGTGCTCGGCTCGCCAGCGGAGCGCGGCTACGGCATGTGCGGCCGCCTCGCGGCTTACCCGCCGTACCCCGGCCCGACCACTCACCCCAACGGCCCGTCCCCTACCGCAAAGGAGCCCGCGTGATGCAGAAACTGACCAAGCTCGCCGGCCGCAGGCCGCTCGCCGCGGCGGCGGTCGTGCTCGCGGCAGGCGCGCTCACCCTCGCCGCCCCGGCCAGCCCGGCCTTAGCCGCGCCGTCGGCGACGATCGACGGCGCGGTCCACTACCAGACGATCGCAGGGTTCGGCTCCTCCGAGGCCTTTGGCCAGGCCTCGATCATCGAGGACGCGCCGGCCGCAGCCCAGCAGCAGGTGCTCAACCTGCTGTACGGCACGAAGACCGGGGCCGGGCTCACGATCCTGCGCAACGAGGTCGGCGCCGACCCCGGAAACACGATCGAGCCGACCGCGCCCGCCAGCCCGTCGGCTCCCCCGTCCTACGTGTCGCTGCAGTCGATCGGCAATGACATGGGGCAGCTGTGGCTGTCGCAGACCATCAAGGCCGAGTACGGGGTCCGCGACATCTTCGCCGACGCGTGGACCGCGCCCGCGTACATGAAGACCAACGACTCCACCTCCAACGGCGGCACGCTCTGCGGCGTGCCGGGCGCCGCCTGCACCAGCGGCGACTGGCGCCAGGCGTACGCCAACTTCCTGGTCCAGTACGCCAGGGACTACGCGCAGGCCGGGGTGCCGCTGAGCTACATCGGCTTCGAGAACGAGGCGAACCTGGCCCCGGGCTACGACGGCATGGTGATGAGCCCGGCGCAGACGGCCAACTTCGCCGACGTGCTCGGCCCGACGCTGGCCCGGTCGGGGCTGCCCACCAAGCTGGAGTGCTGCGCCACCGAGGGCTGGGACTACGCGCAGCAGTACGCCGCGGCGATCGAGGCCGATCCCGTCGCCAGCCACTACGTCAGCCTGTTCACCAGCCACGGCTACACCGAGGCGCCCGCCTCGCCGCTGTCCGGCTGGTACAAGCCGGTGTGGGAGACCGAGTGGTCGACGTTCCAGTCCTGGGATCCCGCCTGGGACGACGGCACCACCGCCTCCGGGCTGAGCTGGGCGGAAAACATCTACACCGGGCTGACCCAGGCCAACCTGAGCGCGTTCCTCTACTGGTGGGGCACGAGCACGCCGACGTTCAACGGCGACAACGAAAGCCTGGTCCAGATCAACGGGTCCACGGTCACCGCGTCCGCGCGGCTCTGGGCGTTCGCGAACTACAGCCGCTTCGTCCGCCCGGGGGCCGTGCGCATCGGAGCGACGACTACTGACGGCAACCTCGAGCTGACCGCCTTCAGGAACCTGAACGGAACGACCGCGATCGTGGTCCTGAACACCGGGACCAGCCCGGACACGGTCTCGTTCGCGCTCCGCAACCTCGGGATCCGGGACGGTGCCCTGGCGACGCCCTACCTGACCGACGCCTCGAGCGACACCGCCGCCGGGACGCCGGTGCCGGTCACCCACGGCACGCTGAACACCACCCTGGCCGCACGGTCGCTGGTGACGTTCGTCGTCCGGTAGCGCGGTTGGCCCTGACCGCCAGGCCGGCCGGGACGCTGGGTACCGGGACAGGCAGACTGGCCCGGTACCCAGCGGCCGGATTCCCGGCGCCGAGTGCGTCTTCGTGTTCTGCCGGAAAGGGCCAGCCGTGGAGCGGGATGTGACGCGTCCTGGTGTGTGCGTGGTGGCGGCGGCTCCGTCGGTCACCCCGTGGGCGTGGCCACGCGGTATCGAGTGGCTCCACCAGTGCGGCAGGATCTCCCCGGCCCTGCAGGCACGCGGGTTTTCCGCCGGCGAGGCGGCCGGGATCATGGGAGAGAACTTCCTGCGCGTGCTGGCCACCATCTGGGGCTCGTGACAGGCTCGCTCCCGGGAACCCTCGGCGGCCGTCAGGCGGCCGGCTTCTCCCAGACCGAGACGTGGGACCGGCTGTCGGTGGTGAACGGCTCGCGGTTCCAGCCGGCCCAGCGGTCGAGCAGCCGCAGTCCCGCGAGCCGAGCCATCAGGTCAAGCTCGGCTGGCCACACGTAGCGGAACGGGATCGTCCGGTACTCCCCCGTCCCGTCGGTGAACGCGACGTAGTGGCCGCTGTACTGCTGGGTGGAGTGGTCAAAGCTATAAGAAACGATCCGGCCGGGTCCGGCCCGGTAACCCAGGATGTCCTGCCCGGGCGGCAGCTGGCGGAGGGGCGGGACGCTGGTCTCGATCACGAAGCAACCACCAGGGGCGAGGTGCCCGGCGACATTGCGGAAGCAGGCCGCCTGCGCTTCCTGCGTGGTCAGGTTGTTGATCGTATTGAACACCAGGTAGGCCACCGTGAAGGAGCCCGCGACCCTGGTCGTGGCCATGTCGCCGATCGTCACCGCGATCGCCTCGCCGCCCGGCTTGGCCCGGAGCCTGGCCACCATCGCTTTGGACAGCTCGATCCCGTGCACTGGCACGCCGCGCAGCGACAGCGGCAGGCCGATGCGGCCGGTGCCGATGGCCAGCTCCAGCGCCCGCCCGCTGCCCGCAAGCTCGGCGAGAAGGCCGACCGCCGGGTCGACGGCCTCCGGCCAGAACATCCGGTCCGACGGGTCGTCATAGCCCGCCGCGACGCGCTCCCCGAAATAGCCGTCTGGATCCTCCACGAGTCGAGAACCTAACCTCCGCGCGTCACCGCGGCCAGTCATTTTCCCGTGGGTTGCGCCGATGCGGGGCCGCCCAGCGCGCGACGCCGGGGCGTCGGAGCCAGCCTGCCCCCCGGCGTGGAATGAACGTTCGTATATCCTGCCGGGGCAGTGCGAGATATACTCGATGAGGAAGGGGGCGACGATGGCGAAAACCCTCATTGATATCGACGAGCACTACCTTGCTGCCGCCCAGCGAGAGCTGGGCACCGCATCCAAGAAAGACACGGTCAACGCCGCCCTGCGCGAGGTCACCGCGCTGGCAGCCCGGCGCCGGGACCTGCGCCGGCTCACCTCCCGCGGTCTTCCCGATCTTGAAGATGAGGACGTCATGCGGGCCGCATGGCAGCGGTAGCACGCTACCTGGCCGACACCAGCGCGCTGGCCCGTCTGCACCACCCGCCCGTCGCCGCGGTCCTTGCGCCGCTGGTCGAGGCGGGAGTGGTGGCCACCTGCGGCGTCATCGAGTTCGAGCTCGGCTGGGCGACGCGCAGCAGCGCAGAGTTTGACCAGCTCCGAGCCGACCGTGATGCTGGCTACGAGTGGCTGGCCACCCGTGATGAGGACTGGCGGCGAGCGCTCGATGTCCAGGCCTCGCTGTGGCGCACCGGCCGCATGAGATCGGCCGGTCTGCCTGACTTGCTCATCGCTGCGGTGGCCGAACGAGAACGCGTCACCGTCCTGCACTACGACGGCGATTACGACCTCATCGCCGAGGTCACCGGCCAGCCGGCGCAATGGGTTGTACCACGAGGCACAGTTCCTTGAACGCATACTGGCGGCATGCCTGTCCGACTGCATCACATCGTCATCGACGCCCACGATCTGCCGCGGCTGGCCCGGTTCTGGACACAGGCGCTCGGCTGGGAGGTTCTCTCCGAGCGTGAGCGCGAGATTGTCATCGGCCCCGATGACAACGCGCCCATTGGCATCTGTTTCATGCCGGTCACCGACCCCAAGACGGCCAAGAACCGGGTGCACCTCGACCTCACCGCGGGCGCGGCCGAGCGCGACCGCGAGATCGAGCGCCTGCTCGCCCTGGGGGCGCGCCGGGCCGACATCGGGCAGACCGGCACCGAGTCCTGGACGGTGCTGGCCGATCCGGAGGGAAACGAGTTCTGCGTCGTCCGCCCCAAGGAAACGCTGACCCGCTAGGGACTCCGCTCCGGCAGGCGCGCCACATCGGACACCGGGCCGATATGACGAAGCTTGTCGGGATTGACCACGGCGCGGATCGCCTGGACCATGCCGTCGGCCACCCCAAGCTCGAACACGGTGATCACCCGCCCCGCGGCGTCGTACCCGACCGCGCCCGGCTGGCCGTTGAGCCACGCCGGCCGGAGGGAAGCGCCCACGAACCGGCCCCGGCGCAGCAGGCCGGCAAGCAGCCGGGCTACCCGCTCCGGCCCGTGCAGCGGCTTCCCGGGAGCCAGGTAGTTGATCCCCAGCCGCGTCACAGCCGTCGCCAGGTACGCCTTCGGATCGGCGATCGTGGTTCCCGCCTGGCGGGCCCGGGTCAGGCCGAGGAACGCGTCCTGCACGATGTCCTCCGCGTCGCCCACCGAACCGGTCATCCCGTAGGCGATGGAGAACAGCAGCGGCCGGAACTCGGCCGCGCCGCGGCGCGCACCGCCGCGATCACCGCCTCGCGATCCAGCCCGTCGGCGACCACCGGCTCTGCACCGGCCTTGCGCAGCTGCGCGACCTTGCCTGGCGTCCTGGTGGTGGCGGTGACCTGGTGACCCGCCGCGACCAGCCCAGGAACCAGGTACGACCCCAGCGCCCCGGTCGCGCCCGTGACGAACACTCGCATGATCATTCCTTCCTTCCGCTTGCTTCCTCCCTTGAAGACAAGGCACCCGCCGAAGCTGTGACACTCCCGAGCGCACGTTCCGGGCCGCCGCTCGGGATGGACGACCGATGGCGCTGGCCTGGGAGCGGGTGTGCCAGATACGGCTGTGCGGGGTAAGGCCGTCTGGGTGACCCCTTATCAAGGCTCGCAGGTATGGCTGATCTGCCACCACGCGAGTCCGGTGCTGTCCAGCAGGCGGTAACGCGGTGCGGCAGCGGCGCGGTGGGCCTGTCCACCGGCGGATGGGCGGGAGCGCGTTCCGCGCGGTGCTCTGGGGCGCCGAGCGGGTCTGGCACGACCTCCGGTTCAAGGATCTCTACCGGGGCGGCAAGGAGTTCGAACTCATGCACCGGGCCCTAGGCTTCGCTGCCCTGGCCATCCTCACCGTGATCCCGCTGCTCATCCTCGTCGCCGCCGCCAACCCTGCCCCGCACCGCGGCCTCGCGGTGTGGGTGATTTACGGCATGGGCCTGACCGGTTCCTCCGCCGACGCGGTGACACGGCTCTTCTCGGCGCCCGCCCGGGTGCTGGGCACGACGAGCGTGTTCAGCGCTCTGCTCCTGGGCGTAGCCGGGGTGTCGTTCGCCGGCAGCGTGCAGGCCGGGTTCGAGAAGATCTGGGGTCTTGCCGCCGGGCCGTGGCACAAGATCTGGCGTCAGGCGGTGTGGATGGCCGGCCTCGTCGCCTACATCTACGCGCAGGCCACCGTGGGCACGGTGACGCACGGCGGCCTGGCCGTGACCGTGGGCCGGGTGGCGGTGGCGGTGGTGCTCGGCGTCGCGTTCTTCTGGTGGGGACTTCGCTTTCTGGTCGGCGGCAGGGTGAGCTACCTGGCGGCGATGCCGGGCGCGATGGCCACGATCGTGTGCCTGGGCGGCCTGCGGGTCTTCTCCGTCGTGGTCTTCGAGCCGCTCATCGCCAGGAACGCGGTCACCTACGGCGCGCTGGGCACCGTCCTGATCGTGCAGTCGTGGCTGATCGGCGTCGGCTGGGTCGTCTACGGCGGCCAGTTGTTCGGGCGGTGGTTCCACGACGCCTGGCTCCGGGCCTGGGCGCACCGGCGCTGGAACCACGGCGAGCCGCGCGGGGGGAACGAGGGCCGGCAGGCCCCCGGCGATCAGGGCCCGCCGCCTGGGTAGCCTCGCGCCAGTCCGCGCCGACCGGGCTCGTGCCGCGAGGGAAGTCATCCAGCCGGCGCACGTAGACATCCAGCCAGCGTTGCACCGTGCCGGCGTGGCCGTGGCGCACCATCGCTTCGGCGGCCATAGGCCCGTGATTGGAAAGCCAGCCGTCAAACTCCGGGCCCGTATCGTGCAGCCGCACGTAGGCCTGGTCAAGGGTCCCTGTCGCATCGGATGCCATATCACTGCTCCCCAGACAGCTCACGCGCTATAGCCGCTGCCGTGGCGTCGGCGGTGACCTCGGTGAGGCGGGCAGATTCTGCTGCGGTGATTTGCAGGCCGAAGGTGCCGGTGAGAGCGCTGGCGAAGTCGCCATCGTCGAGGTAGCGCTCGTCGCCGGGCTGGCCTGGGCGGGTGATGGTCAGGCGGCGCCCGGTCAGCTGGCGAAGGCCGGTGGTGTCCTTGCGGATGACCACGAGCTGGCGGACGAATGATGAGCCGGGATAGGTCGAAGTGAAATGGTTGGCCACGAGAATGTCGGAGGGATACTGAGGCTGGTCGTCGAACCAGTAGAGCGTCGTCCAGCTGTCGCCGCGCTGTTCTTGCAGCTGCCAGGATCGGTCACCGTCGGCGTGCAGCCGGTAGGTCCAGCCATACTGGGCGTGCGCCGTGGTGTCGCCGAACGGGAGCGGTTCGAGCAGCCCGGTTCCGAAGCCGGTGTCGGCCAGCCAGCATCCCCCGGCGGCTCGTACTCGCAGCACCAGGTGGCTGCGCGCGTCACGCGGGTCGCCGACCCGGGCGAGCAGCCGGTCGACGTGGTAGCCGAGTGTTTCGAGCGCGGCCGCCAGCAGCAGCCCGTGCTCGAAGCAGTAGCCGCCGCGGCGGCGCCGCGCCAGCTTGTCCTGGATGCTGGGCAGGTCGACGGCGACGCCGCGGCCGAGCATGATGTCGGCGTTCTCGAACGGGATGGCCGCCACGTGCGCGCGGTGCAGCGCCGCGAGGGTGTGGCCGGCCGGGGCGATGTCGCCGTCGTAGCCAATCCGGCTCAGGTAGGCCGGCAGGTCCAGGTCGCCTGTCTGCCACTCGCCGGCGCTGCCGCTGATGTCAGGCATCGTAAACCTCCTCGGCCCGCGCGCTGCCGACGATCACCGCTAACTGAAGGCGGTCAGCCGTCATCTCCGCTCCCCTCTCGGGCTTGCGCTATGACCGGCGCCGGCGCTGTGCTTGCGCGGGCGACCAGCTCTGCGGGCAGCACGAGCCGCCGCTCGGTCAGCGACGGGTCGAGCAGCATCCGGCCCATCAGCCGGCCCTTCTCCCGGATCGGCTGCCGCACCGTGGTCAGCCCGGCCGCCGCAGCAGCGGGGATGTCGTCAAACCCGGTGAGCGACACATCCGCACCGGGCTCAAGCCCGCTCTGTTCCAGGGCATCCAGTGCGCCCAGCGCCAGCACGTCGCTGGTCGCGGCGATCGCGGTCGGCCGCGGCCGCCGGCGCAGCACGAGCCTGGCGGCGGCCCGCCCGTCCTCGCGCCGGTTGGGTCCGGCGGCGACGACGGTGACGCGCGCCCCGGGGCCGAGGCCGTCCCGCAGCCCGGCCAGCCGCAGCCGCGCATACGGGTACAGCATGCTGTCGCCGGCGGCTATCCGTATCGTGCCGGGCTCGTCAGCCGAGGCAGCGAGCAGCGCCACGTCCCGGTGACCGAACCCGGCCAGGTGCGCGCCCACCGCCGTAGCCACGGCCCGGTCGTCGATCAGCACGCACCGGCCAGCCGGGTCGTCTGTCGAGCGGACCCGCGGCAGGCCGCGGTCGGCCACCACCTGCAGCGCCGGGTGGCCGTCATCAATCCCGTCGATCACCACGCCGTCGATGACCGCGTTGCGGACCGCCTCCACCGACGCCCGCACCTGTTCGGGAGCCGAGCCAGCCCGCGGAGCCAGCGGCATCAGCACGATGCTGGTCTGGTGCCGTTCTGCCACATCGGCCAGCCCGGCCAGGAACACGGTGCAATACGGGTCGGTGAACGCGTAGGACAGCTGCACGGTACTCAGCACGCCGATCGCGCCCGTGCGCGCGCCGCGCAGTGAGCGAGCCGCCGGGTCCGGCCCGGCGTACCCGAGCTCGCGAGCGGTGGCGAAGATCCGCTCACGCAACGCCGCCGACAGGTGATCCGGCTTGTTGTAAGCGTTCGACACGGTGGCCACCGAGACACCGACGGCGCTGGCAACCGTCTTCAGGCTGGGAGTCCTCGACGTGCTGGTCATAGCGGCCCGATCGCTTGTGTAACGTTCTACTAGAACGATACACAAGACCCGGCGCCCCGGCAAGCCCGGCCACCGAAGCCCGCGCGGGCGCCGTTACCCGTGTCGGTCATGCGGGCGCGGCCCGGAACGTGAAGAACGGGCCGTCGGGCAGCCGGCCAGACGCGCCCCTGCGCAGGCGGTTCACGCCCACGCCGGTCAGCGTGCTGGTGCCCAGGGCGTCGAAGGCGAGCTCGTCGAACCCGCTGCCGGAGAACCAGGCCCGGACCTGGGGGGTCAGGTCCGGGGGCCGGCGGTGCCTGGTCCAGATCACGGTCGAGCCCGGCTTGCACATGGCCGCCGAGGCCTCGACCGTCCGCTTGATGTCCTCGTCGCTGACGTTGCCGAAGATGCCGCACAGCAGCAGCACGTCCGCGGGCAGCGCATCGGCGAAGCTGGCCGGCGTGCTCGCGTCGGCCTCACGGACCTCGACCTGGGACAGCCCGGCCTGAGCCGCGGCGCGGCGGGCGACCCCGGCGTTCCGCGGGTCGAATTCCACCAGGACGGCGCGGACATCGTCGCGCCGAGGATGACCCGGCAGCACGCCGATGACGTCGCGGCCCTGCCCGGCGCAGAGGCTGACCAGGCGCACCGGCCCCGGGGGTGCCCGGTCGATGGCCTCCGACAGGTGCACCCTGACCTGCCGCAGGCGCGCGCTCAGCGCGGAAGAAGGGTCGTCGTAGGCCGCGTGCCAGGCTGCCCAGTCCCTCATGCGCAGCATTGTGCCGCAGGCCGCCGCCCACTGCCGGATGGCCCGCTGCGCGGCTTAATGTCGGAACATGAGCCTTCAGCACCGCATGGCTGACCTCGGCCTCAAGGCCATGAACGTCGCTCACCGGGCCATCCTGCGCACGACCGGCGGCCGGGTCCTCGGGTCGGCCTTCGGCATGCCGGTCGTGGAACTGCGGACCGTGGGGCGCAAGTCCGGCCTGCCCCGCACGACCATGCTCACCTCGCCGGTCACCGACGGCGAGCGGGTGGTGCTCGTCGCCTCCAAGGGGGGTGACGACCGTGACCCGGACTGGTACCGCAACCTGCTGGCCCATCCCGAGATCGAGCTGACCATGGCCGGGCGGCACCGGCTCATGCGGGCGCGCACGGCGTCGCCGGAGGAGAAGGCCGAGCTGTGGCCGCGCGTCGTGGCTGCCTACCAGGGATACGCCGGGTACCAGCGGCGCACCACGCGCGACATCCCCCTGGTGATCTGCGAGCCGCGCTGAACTGGGCAGGCCAGGCAGTTGCGCTCGCGAAGCCATGAATGTTGCACTCGTGAAGCCATGAAGAGTGAAATAGCGCTCGGCCGGGGCGGGATACCCCGCTCATTCCGCGAGCCTGATGGAGGTATCCCGTGGAAACACCCCTGACCCCCGTGGACTTCGCCCGCCGGACCCGCCGGCTGCACGGCTCGAGGGAGGGGGTGGTCGACGGGGGCCTCCGGCTGACCTACGAGGAGTTCTTCGACCGCTGCGACCGCTGGTCGTCGGCCCTGCAGGACCTAGGCGTCCGGCAGGGCGATCGCGTGGCCACGATCGCCCCCAACATTCACGCCCAGCTTGAGGCGTTCTACGCGGTCCCGCAGACCGGCGCGGTGCTGGTGCCGATCAACTACCGGCTGACCGCCGACGACTTCCTCTACATCGTGAACCACTCGGGCGCGACGGTGGTGTGCGCCGACGAGGATTACCTCGCTGCGGTGGACCGGGTCCGCGACCAGATGCCGGAGGTGAAGCACTTCGTCGCGCTCCGCGGCACCCGGGACGGCTGGCTCGGCTACGAGGACGCGATCGCCGCCGCCAGCCCCGGGTTCGCCCGGCCGGAGATCGGCGAGCGCGACCTGCTCACGATCAACTACACCAGCGGGACCACGGCACGCCCCAAGGGTGTCATGATCACCCACCGGAACGCGGCGATGAACACCATCGGCACGCTGCTGCACCTGCCGATCGCGGTGGGCGAGCGCTACCTGTGGACGCTGCCGATGTTCCACGCGAACGGCTGGACCTACACCTGGACGGTCACGGCCGCGGGCGGCACGCACATCTGCCTGCCGAAGGTCGATCCGGCCGAAGTGTTCCGGCTGATCAGGGAGGAGAACGTGCGGTGGCTGTCCGCCGCGCCCACGGTGCTGATCTCGCTGGCGAACGCCCCGGCCGAGGCGCGCGGCGAGGTCCCGCCCGGGGTGCACGTGGTCACGGCCGGCGCGCCGCCGGCGGCGGCGACGATCGAGCGGCTGGAGGGCGAGTTCGGCTGGGAGGTCACGCACGTCTACGGGCTCACCGAGACCGCGCCGTTCATCACGGTGTGCGCGCCGCTGCCGGAGCACCGCGACCTCTCCCCCGGCGACCTGGCGGTGGTGAAGGCCCGGCAGGGGGTCGAGCTGATCACCTCGGGCGAGCTCAAGGTGATCGACCCGGAGGGCCAGGAGGTGGCGCACGACGCGCAGTCGCTCGGCGAGATCGTGGTCCGCGGGAACGTCGTGATGGACGGCTACTACCACGACGCGGAGGCGACGAAGCGCGCGATGGGCGACGGCTGGTTCCACACCGGCGACGCGGCCGTCGTGCACCCCGACGGCTACGCGGAGATCCGCGACCGGATCAAGGACGTGATCATCAGCGGCGGCGAGAACATCTCCTCGGTCGAGGTGGAGGGCACGCTGCTGCGGCACCCGGCCGTGCAGGAGGCCGCGATCGTCGGCCTGCCGGACGAGAAGTGGGGCGAGGCCCCGCACGCGTTCGTGGTGCTCCGCGAGGGAGCCGACGCGACCGAGGCGGAGCTGATCGCGTTCACCAGGGACCGGCTGGCGCACTTCAAGGCGCCGCACGGCGTGACGTTCATAGCCGAGCTCCCGAAGACCGCAACCGGCAAGATCCAGAAGTTCGTGCTCCGCGAGGGCGCCCCCAACCTCGCCCGCCAGTAGCGCGCCGCGGCCTCACTCGGCGCGCAGCACCGACGAGGCGCTGCGCGTCGCGGCCCAGCCGGCCGGGAGCAGCGCCCCGGCGACCGCGATCACCACCCCGGCCAGTGCCAGCCCGGCGAGTTCCCCGGCGCTGTAGACGTCCAGGTAGCTGGGCGGCATGCCGGTCCCGGCGGCGGCCCCCATGACCGGCACCAGGTACCGCACCAGCGCGATCCCGGCCGGGATCGCGGCCACGCCGGCCACCAGGCCGATCCCGGCGACCGAGCAGACCACCATCGCGATGGTCTGCCGCGGCGTCATCCCGACCGCCCGGAACACGCCCATCTGGTACGCGCGCTCCCTGGTCTGCAGCACCACGGCGGCGAGCACGCCGAGCCCGGCCGCCGCCGCCAGCAGCAGCGCCAGGCTGCCGACCAGGCCGAGCACAAGCGGCAGGCCCTTGTTGTTGCTGTTCTCGCCCGCCTCGTACCCCCGGCCGAGCGCGGACTGGATCCGCTGTGCGTAGTCCGCCGGGGACGTGCCCGGGCGCAGGCCGACGTCGTACACGCCCGCCTCGAGGCCGGGGTCGGCGCTGGCCAGGGTCTGCCAGTCGGTGACCATGGCCAGCCCGTTGTTCTGGTTGTCGAAGATCTCGCCCACGATCCGCACCGGGATCTGCCTTCCGGCGAAGGTCATCGTGACCGTGTCCCCGACCGCCTTTCCGGTCACCGCGAGGAAATAGGCCGGCACCTCCACCTGGCCTGGGCCGCTGTACCAGCGCCCGCTGATCATGCCGTAGCCGGTCCAGCCCGCGTTGCCCAGGTACGCGGTCACCGGGATCGGCCCGGACACGCCGTACACGGTGGCCTGCTCGTCCGCCTCGGCCACGTAGTGCAGCGTGCCGGGCTGGGCGCGCAGCACCGCGGCGACGGCCCGCCGCGTTGCGGCGTCCATGGGCTGGGGAACGGCGGCCGGCCGGCCGGTGACCCCCCTTATGGGCATGATGCCCGCCCCCTGGCCGCCGCCCGGGCCGCCCTGCCCCGGCCCGGAGCCGCCGATGTACCCGACGCGCACCTGCTCGGTCTTGGCGAGCGACAGCCCGTACACCACGCGGCTCAGCGCCCCGCCGAGGCCGACCGCCAGGATGACGGCGGTCGCCCCGAGCAGCACGACGAGCAGCGTGAACGCGGTGCGCGACGGCCGGGCGAACGGCGCCGCGAGCCCGATCGTCACCGGCCTCGGCAGCCGCAGCCGGCCCAGCAGCCGGTGCGCAGCGTAGCCGTGCCCGGAGCGGGGGGCGCGCCCGGCGGCGATCGCCGCCGTCGCGCTGAGCCGGCCCGCCCGCCGCGCGGCGGCCACCGCGGCGGACCCGACCAGGCAGCACATCGCCGCCGCCACCGCCGCGTCCACCCACCCGGGCACGCCGAGGGATCCCACGCCGTACACGCTCGCGGCGCTGCCGAGCAGCGGCGCCGCCAGCAGATTCCCGATTACCAGCCCGGCAGCGCAGCCGGCGGCGGCCGGGGCCACGGCCGCCGCGGCGTACGCGGTCACCACCTGGCCGGGGGTGAAGCCGATGCTCTTCAGGATGCCGATCCTGCGATAACCGGCCAGCACGGCGCCGCTGACGACGTTGATCACGATCAGCGCCGACATCACCAGGCCGGTCAGTCCGAACGCGACCAGGAACGGCGCGACCGGCGCTATCCCCGACGCTTCCTGCTGCCGGGCCGTGAGGTACGACTGCGTGGCCGGCACCGTGCCCCGCGGCAGCGCCGCGGTCACCGCGGCCACGTCGGTGCGGACAGCCGCCGCCGAGCCCGCGCTGCGGAACTGGTACAGCATCTGCGCGCTGGCCGGGGCCTTCGCCCGGCGGAGCCGGGCGATCTCGGCCGGGGCCACCCAGCCGTCCGCCGAGCCGGTGACCGAGGTGGCGACGCCCACGACGGTCAGCACAGGCGTCCCTGCCACGCCGGTCACCATGAGCTCCGCGCCGAGCCCGGTGCCGGGGGGCAGGCTGCCGTTCGGGTACACCTCGGCGCTGGACAGCACCACCTGGCCGGGCCGCTGGGCCCAGTGGCCCGATTGCAGGACGATGTCGTCAACCGGCCCTCCCGGCGAAGCCCGGCCGACCAGCGTCATCGGCGGCAGGGCCTGCGCACCGAAGCAAGGATTGCCCGGAGTCGGATTGCCGCATCCGCTCTGGCCCCCTATCTGCGCCGCGACGGTCGCCTCGGGGAACGGCCCGGCGGCCGCGGTGACCTGTGGCAGCCGCCTGGTCGCCGCTAGCTCGGCCGGCGTGGCCAGGGACGAGTCAACGGTCGCGGTCACGTCGGCGCCGCGCTGCGCCGCGAAGGCGTGGTCGAACGGCGCGTTCGAGTCGACGGCCAGGGCAAGGCCGAGCACCGAAGCGCCGGCGGACACCAGCAGCACGATGGCGATCACGACCACGTGCACCCGGCGGCGGGCCAGCCCGCCGCGCATCGCCCGCAGCACCGGCCCCGGGCTCATCGCCGCACCCGCGCGCCGGTGTCGCTGCCGACGCGGCCATCGGCGAGCTCGATGACCCGCCCCGCGTACGCGGTGGCCAGGCCGGGGTTGTGAGTGACCAGCACCAGGGTCTGGCCGGAGAAGTTCAGCCCGGCCAGCAGGCCGCCGATGTCTCGCCCGGTCGCGGTGTCCAGGGCCCCGGTCGGCTCGTCGGCCAGCAGCACCGCCGGGGAGTTCACCAGCGCCCGGGCGATCGCCACCCGCTGCCGCTGCCCGCCGGACAGCCGCCCCGGGTAGGCATCGGCGAGCGCGCCGATCTGCAGCGCGGCCAGCAGGTCACCGGCCCGCCGCCGGGCCTGGCGGCCGGACAGCCCGGCGAGCTGCGCGGGCAGCAGCACGTTGTCGGCCACGGTCAGGTCGTCGAGCAGGTTGAAGAACTGGAAGATCATCCCCACCCGGTCCCGGCGGAACCGCGCCAGCGCGGCCTCGCTCATCCGGTCCACCCGCTGCCCGGCCACGGTGACCGACCCGGCCGTGGGCCGGTCCAGCCCGGCGATCAGATTCAGCAGCGTCGACTTGCCGCTGCCCGACGGGCCCATCACCGCCACCGCTTCACCGGCAGCGACCTGCAGGCTTACCTCGTCCAGCGCGGGCTGGCCGTCGCCGGGATATCTCTTCGTCACCCCGGCGAGCTCTATCAGCGTGTCCATGGCGCTGGACGCTAGGCCCAGGGCGGGCGCGCGGTCGCCGGCCGGCGGATGCAAACGCATCCGGCGCAGGTGTGATCTCGCGCTTCCGGTCCTCCTCACGATTTAGCCGCCTACACCTCATGGCGGACGGCAGCGGGCCGTTGCCGGGACACAATGATCTGGTGAATGGGATGAGCATGCCGCGCCCGTGGCACGAGCCGGGCGTGGCCGGGCAGCTGGCCGAGCGGCTGGACCGGGCACGGCGCGTGCTGCGCGGTGCCGTCGCCTTCGTCGGCTCGGTGGAACCGCGCACCAGGCCAACGCCGCGGGCGATCGGCGTGGACGTCATGCTGGCCGCGGCCGCCACCGTGGCGTTGCTGGCCATGCTGCGCAGAACCGGCACCGTCCAGCCGGTGATCGCGCAGCTCGGCCCGGCCCGCGCCCTGCGCATAGCCGCGTCCCCGAACCTGGCCGGCTGGCGGCAGGTGCTGCTGGCGACCGTGAGCACGGCTCCGCTCGCGCTGCGGCGGGTCTGGCCGCTGACCGCGTTCTGGCTGATCCTGGGCGCCGCCGCGGCCACCCCCGGCTACCGGGAAACCGTGGTCACCGTGATCGTGGTGGTCGTGGCCGCGTACTCGGCGCTGGCGTACAGCCGGTTCCACGGCGCGGCCATGCTGTGCCTGCCGACGGCAGGCCTGCTGGTGACCGCCGCGTTCCACGGCACGGTGCCGGAGCTGCGGGACAGCAGCGCGACGCTGCTGCTGCTGGGCCCGGTCCTCGTGGCGGGCAACGCCATGCACGTCTGGCGGCGCCAGGCCGGCGACTCGCAGGCACGGCTGGCCCGGCTGCAGGACGAGCACGAGGCTGCCACCCGGCGGGCGCTCGAGCTGGAGCGGGCGCGCATCGCCAGCGAGCTGCACGATGTCGTGACGCACAACGTCAGCGTGATGATCGTGCAGGCCGGAGCGGCCCGGCAGGTGCTCGCCGCGTCCCCGGACCGGGCCACGTCGGCCATGCTGGCTGTGGAGGCCAGCGGGCGGGCCGCCATGACCGAGCTGCGCCACCTGCTTGGCCTGCTCGGCCCGCCCGCCACGGCGGACCACGGCACACCAGGAGACAGCGGCCTGGCCAGCGAGGACCTTCGGCCGCAGCCCGGCCTCGGGCAGCTCCGGCCGCTCATCGACGGGGTGACCGCGGCCGGGCTGCCGGTCGACCTGCACATCGGCGACCTGCCGCAGGGCATTCCCCCGGGCCTGGACCTGGCGGCGTTCCGCGTGGTCCAGGAGGCGCTGACCAACGTGATCAAGCACGCGGGCAAGCCGCGGACCAGCGTCAGCGTCGGCCGCCGCGACGGCGGCCTGGTCGTGGAGGTCGCCGACGCCGGACCGCAGGCCGGAGCGGGCGGCGCCGCGCTCCCCGGCGCCGGGCGGGGCCTGCTGGGTCTCCGCGAGCGGGTGGCGATGTATGGGGGCGAGCTGGACGCCGGGCCCCGGCAGGGCGGCGGGTGGCTGGTCAGGGCCAGCATCCCGGTGGACCTGATGCCGTCCGTGCCCCCGGTCCCGTGACCGGTGCTGCCGGGCCGGCCGGCGAGCCGGCCGCGCCGCGTGTGGTCATCGCCGACGACCAGACCCTGGTCCGCAGCGGCTTCCGGATGATCCTGGACGCCGCGGGCATCCCGGTGGTGGCCGAGGCCGGCGACGGCCAGGAGGCCGTGGCCGCCGTGCTCAGGCACCGGCCGGATGTCGTGCTGATGGACATCCGGATGCCGCAGATGGACGGCCTCGAGGCCACCCGCCGCATCCTCGCCGCCCGGCCCGGCCGTGACAGCCGGATCGTCATCCTCACCACCTTCGACTTCGACCGGTACGTCTACGCCGCGCTGACCGCCGGGGCCAGCGGCTTCCTGCTCAAGGACGTCTCCCCGGAACAGCTCGTCGCGGCGGTGCGCACGGTCCGCTCCGGCGACGCACTGCTGGCGCCGTCGATCACGCGCCGGCTCGTGGAGCGGTTCGCGGCCCCGTCGGAGCGCCCGGCGGTGCACGGTGACCTGTCCGGGCTGACCCCGCGGGAACTCGAGGTGCTCCGGCTGCTGGCCCGCGGCCTGAGCAACGCCGAGCTTGCCGAGCAGCTGACGCTCGGCGAGGCAACGGTCAAGACCCACGTGACCCGGATCCTGGCCAAGCTGCAGCTCCGGGACCGGGTGCAGGCCGTCGTCCTCGCCTACGAGACCGGCCTGGTCGGCCCCGGCCGCGGCTGACCGCTGCCACCGGCTGGCGGCCAGGGTTGCCGTGAACGCATGTTCATGAAATTATGTTCATGAACGAGTGTTCACAATCACCCTGGTGCTGCGGCGGGACGGGAGCGATGGAGATAGAAGTGCGCGAGCTGACCAAGACGTTCGGGCCGGTGACGGCGGTGCGGAACCTGTCGTTCACGGCGCCGGCCGGTCAGGTCACCGGGCTGATCGGGCCGAACGGGTCCGGCAAGACCACCACCCTGCGGGTGGCGCTCGGGCTGGTCAGGCCCAGCGCCGGCACCGTGCTGATCGGCGGCGCCCGGTACGCCGAGCTCCGCCGGCCACGCCGCACGGCCGGCGCCATGCTCGAGGCGACCGGGTTCCATCCCGGGCAGCGGGCCCGCGACCATCTGCGGGTGCTCGCCGCCGCCGCGGGCGTGCCCGACCGGCGGGTGGGCGAGGTCCTCGCCGAGGTCGGGCTGGCCGATGCCGCCGGGCGGCGGATCCGCGGGTTCTCGCTCGGCATGCGGCAGCGCCTGGGGCTGGCGGGGGCGCTGCTCGGCGACCCGCCGGTGCTGCTGCTCGACGAGGCTGCCAACGGGCTCGACCCGGCCGGCATCGCCTGGCTCCGCGGGCTGCTGCGCGGTCTGGCGGCGCAGGGCCGCACGGTCGTCATCGCCAGCCACGTGCTCGGCGAGGTGGCGCAGACCGCCGGCCACGTGGTGATCGTCAGCGGCGGGCGGCTCCGCTTCGCCGGGCCGCTGAGCGAGCTTGCCGCGGACGGCGGCTCGCTGGAGTCCGCGTTCCTGCGGCTGACCGGCGCGCCCGCGTGACCGGCGGGGCCACGGCGGCCCGGGCGGCCCGGGTTCCCGGCGGCGTAACGTTCAGGATCAATGAAGGGGTTCGGATGGTGCGCAGCGAGTTCCGCAAGCTCACGACCGCCCGCAGCCCATGGCTGCTGCTGGCCGCCGGGCCGCTCATCGTCGTGGCGGGCGTGACCGGCCTGGTCCAGTCCGGCGGCAACGTCCATGATCCCGCGGTTCAGCGCCAGGCGCTTGCGCACCTCGGGCTGGCCGCGGTGATCACACTGCTGTTCGGGATCGTCGCGGTGGCCGGCGAGTACCGGCACGGCACCATCACCGACACGTACCTCAGCTGCCCGGACCGGCGCCGGATGATCGCCGCCAAGCTCGCCGTCTACGGCCTGGCCGGCGCGGCAGCGGGACTCGTCACGGCCGGGATCGCGGTCGGGGTCACCGCCGCCTGGTGGGCGGCCAAGGGCGGCAGCTTCCGGCTCTCCGGGTCCGACACCTGGCTGACGCTGGCCGGGGGGCTGGCCGCATGCTTCGCGTTCGCGGTGATCGGGGTCGGCCTCGGCGCGCTGATCCGCAACCTGGCCGGCGCCGTCGCCATAGCGCTGGCGTGGATCGCGCTGATCGAGGGCATCGTGGGCCAGATCACCGGATCCGGCCTCGCGCGCTGGCTGCCGTTTTACGCCAGCGAGGCGCTGGACCGCAGCGACATCGGCGGCGGCCCGCACCTGCTGCCGCAGTGGGCCGGCGGCCTGGTGCTGCTCGGCTACGCCGCGGCGTTCGCCGCCGCGGCCGTGCTCACTACACTCAGGCGCGATGTCACCTAGGAAGCCTGCCGCGCTCCGCGGCGACGGCCAGGACCTGCGCGGGCACCTGATCGCGACCGCCGCGCGGCTGCTCGCCGAGCGGGGCAGCGCCGGGCTCGCGGTCCGCGACATCGCGCGGGAGGCGCAGGTCGCCGACGGCGTGCTGTACAACTACTTCGAGGACAAGGACGACCTGCTCGCGCACGCGCTGCTGGCTCACGTGGGCTCGGTCATGACCGACCGGGCACCGGCGCCGCGGGCCGGGGAGGGCACGGTGGCCGGCAACCTGCGGGCGTTCATCGAGGACGGCCTGGACGCCCTGTCCCGGCTCGCGCCGGTGTTCGCCGGCCTGGTGTCCCAGCCCGGCGTCCTGGCCAGGTTCCATGCGATGGTCGGCGGCGACGCGGCGTTCGGCGCGGACATGCCCGGCGGGGGCGAGCGCGCGGAAGGCCCCGCCGGCCGGGGCGGCCAAGGAGACGATCGGCCGGCCGGCGAGGACGCCGGCGGACCCCGCGGGCTTCCCGACATCCTCCGCGGCTACCTGGCGGCCGAGCAGCGGACCGGCCGGATCCGCGCCGGCGCCGACGTGGAGGCGGCGGTGACGCTGATCGTGGGCACTATCCACGGCGAGATCCTGCCGCGCGTGATGTTCGCCCCGCCGGGCAGCCAGGTAACCACCCCGCCGGACCTGCCGGGCCGGATCGCGGCGACGGTCCTGGCCGGCATCGCGCCGCGGGAGTAGCCTCCGGGCCGTGCGGCTTCCGCGCCCGTGCGGCCGGCGCCGACTCGCCGGCTCAGCCCTGCAGGTGCTCGCCGAAGAACGTGAAGATCTTGGCCCAGCCGTCCATCGCGGCCTCGGGCCGGTACATCGGGCTCTGGTAGTAGAAGAACCCGTGCCCGGCGCCGTCGTAGCGGTGGAACTCGTACTGCTTGCCGTGCCGCCTGAGTTCTTCCTCGTGCCGGTTCACCTGCGCGGGAGTGGGATGCGAGTCGTCGTTGCCGAACAGGCCGAGCAGCGGGGCGGTCAGGTCCGCCGTGTAGTCGATCGGCGCGGCCGGGCGCGCCTCGGATAGTTCCTCCTTGGCCATGATCACGCCGCCGCCCCACAGGTCGGCGACCGCGTCGAAACCGCTGACCCGGGAAGCGGCCAGCAGCGCGTGCCGGCCGCCGGAGCAGCTTCCGACGATGCCGGCCTTGCCGGTGCAGCCCGGGCGTGCCTTCAGCCAGCGGAGCGCCGCCGCGCAGTCCGCGACCACGCTGTCGTCGTGCACCCCGCCCTCGGCACGCACCTTCGCGGTGATGTCGTCCGGCGTCCCGTGACCGTAGCGGCAGTACAGGTCGGGGCAGATGACCCAGTAGCCGTGCCGGGCCAGCCGCTCGGAGAACTCGCGGTAGAACTCGTCCCAGCCGGGCATGTGGTGCACGGCCACGACGCCAGGCACCGCGTCGCCCTCGGCAGGCCTGGCGACGTAGGCGTGGATCTCGTCCCCGTTTCCGCTCGGATAGGCGATCACTTCCGATGTGATCCCGGCCCTGGCGTCAGTCCTGAACGAGTTCCACATGGCCGCCCCTTCGCTCGGCTCCCGCAGGCTCTCCAACGTTAACGAACGGCCTGGAGCCGGTCCACCGGCACTCCCAGGACGGGCCGCACAAAGGAGGCGACGCCAGTGATAGACACAGAACTACGGCGTCGCAAGACCCCAAGGAGGTCGATGTGGCACAACATCCGGTGATCGGCTATTTGATCTGGGCGGTGCTATTCGGCGCCCTGTTTGCGTACGAAGGGCTGGCGCTGAGGTATATCCCCGGCATTCCGACGCTCAGCGCGACGTTCCGGGCAATCATGCGCTACCCGTTCGGGCGGTGGGCCCTGTTTGCGCTCTGGCTGTGGTTCGGCTGGCATATCTTCGTCCGCGGCTGGCACTTCCTGCTGCGGGCATGAGCCGGCGGCAGCGGCCGGGGCCGGATGCCCCGGAGGAGATGGCGTGAGATGTCGTCGTCATCGCTGATCCGCCAGGATGTCGTGCCCATGGTGGCCGGCTATGTGATCCTCATGGGTGCGCTGGCCACCGGCCTGCGTATCAACCGGCGCCACGCACGAAGGGCCGGGACCTTGGACGGCGACGCCGGGGCGGCTGGCCAGGCGCAGGCTGACGTTGCCCAGCCCGCTAAGCCAGCGCGGCGGGATCCGACGGCCTACCCGGCGCCCCGTCCCGGGCGGCTGGGCCTCACCGCCCGGGTGAAACCGGGCTGGCCGCGGCTGGCCGTCCACGTCCTCGCCACGGCAGTCGGTGGCTACCTGGTGCTGATGGCGATCATCATCATCTACTACTACGGCGTGGCCCCGACACTTGGGAACTTCGTGGAGAGCGCGTTCACCGGGTGCGCGATGCTGATCGGGCTGGGCGCGCCCGTTTTCGCGGCGCTGTCGTGGCTCTCGGCCCGCAAGGGCTGGCGGCTGTAGCCCGGGACCGCCGGCCCTGCCCCGGCCGCGCTGCACCAGCGGCCGGGGTGACGGTCAGGAGGCGCCGCGCGGCGCCCAGCGCTCCCGCAGCAGGATCCACAGCGCTTCGACGCCGTCACGCCAGGTGAGCTTCTTCCCCGCCTCCCGGCTGCGGGCCTTGTAGCTGATCGGGACCTCGTAGGGCCGGATGCCGCGGCGCAGCAGCTTGCCGGTGACCTCGGCCTCCATCCCGAACCCGGTCTCGCGGATCCGCAAGCTGCGGTACAGGCCGGCCGGCATCAGCTTGAAGCACGTTTCAAGATCGCTGATGTAGCAGTTGAACAGCACGTTCGCGAAGGTTGTGACGCCCTTGTTGCCGAGCACGTAAGCGTAGGAGTACGCGTTGTGGCTGCCGAAGGTGCGGGTGCCGAACACGACCTCGGCCTGGTCGGCGAGCACGGGCGCCAGCAGCGAGGGGATCTCATCGGGCGAGTACTCCAGGTCCGCGTCGCACATGATGACGTAGTCCCCCGTGGCCACGGAAGCCGCCGTCCGGATCGCGGCGCCTTTGCCCTGGTTGCGGGTGTGCATGTGGATGCTGACGCGCGGGTCTTCCGCCACCGACGGGTAAAGGTCCTTGGTACCGTCGGTACTGCCGTCATCGACGATCACGAGCTCGATGTCGCAGGGGAAGTTGACGTTCAGGACGTCCTTGACCGCGGCGAGCAGGGTGGCGCGCTCGTTGTAGACCGGCATCAGGATCGAGAGCTTCACGGTGGGCAGCTTATACGAGGCCCGCCGAGGCAATGCCAGGCAAAGGCGTGGCAAGCGATAGATTGCACCTCACCAGCTGGGCACACAACGTTCAAGGCTGGTTAAAGGCATATTAAAGGAGCTCTTCTGTGAACTCTCCGGTGACGCGGTCAAACTCTGGGTTCCCGGTAACGTCGGCGCAGCGCGTCCTGGTGACCGGGGGATCCGGGTTCATCGGGTCACATTTGTGCCGGCGTCTGCTCGCGCTGGGTCACGAAGTTCTGGTCGTCGACAACTTCTATTCCAGTTCCCGGAAAAACGTGGTCGACCTGGTCGGCAATCCGGCATTTGAGCTGATGCGCCATGACGTGACGTTCCCGCTGTATGTCGAGGTTGACCAGATCTACCATCTGGCCTGCCCCGCCTCCCCCGTGTTCTACCAGCGCGACCCGGTGCAGACCACCAAGACCTGCGTGCACGGCTCGATCAACATGCTCGGCCTGGCCAAGCGGCTGCGCGCTCCGATCCTGCTGGCGTCGACGTCGGAGGTGTACGGCGACCCGGCCGTGCACCCGCAGGCCGAGACCTACTGGGGCAACGTGAACCCGATCGGGGTGCGGTCCTGCTACGACGAGGGCAAGCGCTGCGCGGAAACCCTGTTCTTCGACTACCTCCGCCAGCACAACCTGCCGATCAAGGTCGCGCGGATCTTCAACACCTACGGGCCGAACATGCTCCCCAATGACGGCCGCGTGGTCTCCAGCTTCATCGTCTCCGCGCTGCGCGGCCAGCCGCTGACCGTGTTCGGCGACGGCTCGCAGACCCGCTCGTTCTGCTACGTGGACGACCTGGTC